>Ga0210123_1000595_pt1 | contig 21788 bp, 13 predicted proteins | sample Muzzi_PWB_D2_FD_185535 | JGI IMG/M metagenome (GOLD analysis project Ga0210123, IMG submission 185535) | Wetland microbial communities from San Francisco Bay, California, USA, that impact long-term carbon sequestration - Muzzi_PWB_D2 (SPAdes) | ecosystem: Environmental > Aquatic > Marine >... | reverse complement strand
TCGAGGAGGGTCGACGAGGCGACGAAGCGGATGCCGTTCGACGAGAACCGGACGGTGAACGGCCCCTGATGGTTCACCGCCTCCGGGAAGAGCGCGGTCAGCGGCTGGAAGCGCATGGACTTCGGGCCGAGGGGGAAGATCGCGGTTTCGCCCACCGGCTGTCCGTCGCGGTCGGTCAGGTTCATCTCCACCCGTCCGCCCTGGTCGTCCACGTTCAACGCCAGAACCGTGGCGATGTACCCGTCGCCGTCGAGGATGCCGGTGGCGACCTTGTCCGCCGCGGTCGACGTGGCGCCCGACTGGCCGCCCACGAACTGGCCGAAGCTCCCCTCGGCCGGGTTGTCCAGGGTCACGAAGGCGCGGCTGATGGCGAGGGTTCCCGGCGCGGCGCCACCGGTGGCCATGGTTCGCAGGCCGATCGCTCCCTGCTCGTTGGAGCGGTCGAACACCTTGTCGAGAACGTTCGGCAGGTAGATCGCCTCGCCCGGGTCGATGGTCAGGCTCTGGGGGGCGGAGGCCGGCTGGTTGCCGCGGGGGTAGAAGGTCAGCTCCACCAGGTTCGCGGTGCCGCCGGCGTTCAAGAGCCAGGCGTCGCTCTCGAAGGTGCCGGTATCGCCGCGGGGGGCGAAGAGGGCCCACTGGATGAAGGACTCCTCGACCATCGGGTCGAACGGTGCCGCGGCCACGTCGACCGTCATCTGATCGCTCGCGAGCTGGCCGAACTGACCCTCGATCGAGACCGCGACCGTGTGGGGCCCAGGGGTCGTGAAGACGTGGCTCCGGCAGAAGCTGTCGGCCGCGCAGAGGGTGTCGTTGTAGCCGACGGAGCCGTTGCCGAAGCTCCACTCGGCGCCGCTCGCCGGCCCGGAGAAACGGGCCGTGAAGTCGATCGGCTCGCCGACCATGTACTCGGCACCCGGGGCCTCGACCAGCGCCACGCTGACCGGCTCGATCGGCGGCACGACCACCGTGACCTCGTTGCTGCGGGTCTCTCCCTTGTCGGTGTAGGAGGCGACGCGGTAGCGGTAGGTCGTGGCGGGCTGGATCTGGTCGTCCGTGTACATTGCGAAGTCGGGGCTCGCCTCGCCGACGAGGGCGAGCGTCGAGCCGTTCTCGGAGCGGTAGACGCGGAAGCCGAGCTCGTCGTCGGAGGCGTCCCCCCAGCCCAAGTAGATGGAGGAGCCGCGGAGCTCGCCGACCAGGTTCGCCGGTGCCTTGGGCCCGGCGGGCGCGGGCGCCGGCTGGTAGAGAGTGCGTGCCGCGGCGAGGTCGTCGGCCCGCTGTGAGGCTCCCCGACAGTCGCTGTGGGCGATGGCGCGCATCAGGGCGTCGCTCAGGGTCTGGCTCGAGGCACAGCTCGGGCTCGAGCTGTCACCGCAGGAGTGGCCGAGGCCGAGGGTGTGGCCGAGCTCGTGGGCGTTGACCTCCTCGATCAGCTTCGGGTAGCAGGAGCTGCTGAACCGGAAGCACTGGATGCCGTCGTTCATCACGATGTCGGCGCCGAGGATGACGATGTACTGCTGGCCACGGAAGCTGCGGACGTTGTCGGTCGTGAACCAGGGGCCGCCGATGGCCAGCGTGCCGCCGCTGCCGCAACTGAAGGTGCCGGCGATCTCCTGGTGGGGATCGTTGTTGTGCAGCGCGTTCGTGCCGTCGAAGGTCTGGAGGCCGCCGTTGGCGCCGGTGCGCCCGCCGTAGTCGAGGCGGATCGGCGTCGCCGGGTCCGTCGCCCACGAGGCCAGGGCCGTACGGAACGCGCTCACGCCGCCGTCCGGCAGCCCCTCCAGGTTGGCCTGGCTCATGTTCCAGACGACCGGGGCGCCGGAGTCGAACTCGAACCAGCGCAGGTTGAGGCCGCCGACGCGGAACAGGGTGAACTTGTCGATCAGGCGCTTGACCGCGTCTCCCTCGACGAAGTAGTCGGCCGTGCGCTCGATGCCCTCGGCCCGGTCGGCGAGCCAGGAGGAGAACAGGTCGTAGTCCCGGGGCTGGTGGCGCCGGGGGTCGGGCGCGGCACTGGGGGCGGTGACCTCGGTCGCCTCCGACAGGTCCCTCATGGCGAGCGGCGGAGCCCCCGGCACCTGGGCGCGGCGGAAGGCACCGAGGAGCAGGTGCAGGATGCCGAAGGTGCCGTCGTCCTGCGGTACCAGGAAGAGGATCGCCCGGTCGCCCGCCGCCATCTCCGGAACGCCGTAGACGTGCAGCCCGAGACCGTCCGGCCGCACGCCGCCGATCACGCGCACGATCAGCGTCGTGCCGGGAGCGGAGCCGGCGATCAGCCGCTCGATCTCGATCGTGTAGTCGGTCGCCGGGCGGCCGGAGATCGATGCCGGCTCGACGGCGACGACCTGGGCGTCGACCACGAGGTCGGCCTGGCGGAGCAGCTCGGCGTCGTCGACCATCATGTAGGTGGTGGCGATCGCGGGAGCGGCGGCGAGGAGCAAAGCCACGACGACGGCGGCGAGGGTCCAGCGGTTCGACAGCATGACGACCTCTTCGGCTTCGGTAGGGTGTTCGAGTCAAGTGGCCTGGCGGTCACGGTTCGTTTCCGATCCGCTCATGCTCGGCCGGTGAGGCGCGGAAGCCTGATTCAGTGGGGGCGAAAAGGCTGAGCCACGCAGACGGCACATGGTAAACGCACATATTAACACGGATCGGGGCGCCGCGGGACGGCCGCGGCGGCTCAGCGACGTCGGCGGACCGGCTCGCCGGCCACCGCGGTCCGGTTGCGGCCGGTCTCCTTGGCCACGTACATGGCGGAATCGGCGAGGCGCAGCAGGGTGCTCTTGGCGTCGTCGGCGCTCGTCGTCTCGCCGAGGTGCCGCCGGAAGGTCGCCACGCCGACGGAGCAGGTCAGCCCCTTGAGGTGGAGCGGCTCCTGCTGGATCTCGCCCGGCGCCTCGCAGAACATCGACTCGACGATCGACGAGCGGATCTCTTCGGCCAGGTCGACCGCCTCTTCCAGGGCGACCTGGGGGGCGACGACGACGAACTCGTCGCCGCCGTAGCGGGCGGGGAAGGCGCCCAGCTCCTCCACCCGGTCGCGCAGGATGCCTCCGACCTCCTGGAGCACCTGGCTGCCCGCCAGGTGGCCGTGGGTGTCGTTGACCCGCTTGAAGAAGTCGAGGTCGAGGAACAGCACCGCCAGATCCTCGTTCTCCTCCTTGGCCCTGATCACGGCACGGGTGAGCGCGATGTGCAGGTAGCGATCGTTGAACAGGCCGGTCAGGTTGTCCCGCTTGGCGATCTCCTGGGCCTGCCGGCCGTCGAGGACGTTTTGGATCGAGATCGAGATGTAGCCGGCGAAGATCTCGAGCAGGTTGAGGTCCTCCGCCGTGTAGTCGGGCTTTTCGTGGCGGTTGATCAGCTCGAGGACTCCGCAGACCTCTTCCTCGATGCGAATGGGGATCGCCACCAGCGTGCGCGTGGTGTACTCGGTCTCCTCGTCGAAGCCGCCGTAGAAATGGCGGTCCTTGCTGGCGTCGGCGGTCGAGTAGGCGCAGCCGCTCGTGTAGACATGGCCGGCGATTCCGCTATCGGCCTGGATTGCCCGGCCGAGCAGGTTCTCGGCCTTGTCTCCGAACGCGGCGATGAACGTGAGCTGGTTCGAATCCCGGCTCTTGCGCTTCTGGGCCGGGTCGTCGAGCAGGATCGATCCGGCCGACGACGGCACGAACTCGTTGGCGCGCCGCAGCACCTCCAACAGGTTCTCGGCGAGGTTCAGCTCCCGCGGGAAGTAAGGGTTCGCCCGGCGGCGCTGGAGGAAGCGCTCCAGGTCGTGGGGCTCCAGGCACTGGATCTCGATCATCGACTCAGCCGCCGACTCCTGGGCGGTCGCCGCGGAGCTGGACGGAGTTCGGCCGGGGGTGAGCTGAGGTTTTGGCATCACACGTTTGCCCTCGAAAAGATACCAGAACCGGCGAGAAACGGGCTTCCAGGCCGCAAACTGCCAGCGAAGCTTCGCCGCGGACCGACCAGGTCCCTTCGCAGCGGAGGGGAGGAGGCGTCCCCGCAGACTTCTAGCGAAGCTTCGCCTCAAACCGACGAGGCCTCTTCGAAGTGCAAGGGCGGAGGCGCCCCCTGCCTCCCCACGAGGGGAGGAAGGGGGACGGGGGGTTTGGAGGGGTGATCCAGTGGATCGTCTAGGTCGATCGGAGCGGCGGCACCGGCGGTTCAGAGAAACTTGGCTCAGGCGGCACGAAGTCGCTCTTTGAAGAAATCTAGAGCGGCACCAGGGCCATCGAGGGGCACTGGACGCTCCGGTCGGTAGCATGGACCGTCCAGGTGCCGCTCGAGGGGTTCTTGCCGGGGCTCACCCAGACCTCGCTGCCGGCGGGGAGCGAGGTGCCGCAGGGCTGGAGCAGCACCGCCGGGCGGGGACCCAGCCGCTCGAGGGCGATCTGCCCCGCCCAGAGCACGACCGCGGTGGCGAGCAGCGCGATCACCCGCCGCCGCCGGTCGGGGCGCCGGCCCCGGAGAGAGGCCAGGGCCAGGGCCAGCCAGGCGGCCAGGGTGGCCAGGGCGGGCAGCATCCAGGGGTGGAGAAGGAGCGGCGCCAGGGCCGGCGGCGGCCCCGGCCGGGGTGCCGCGAGGGCCTCCCGCGCGCGCTCGAGGTTCTGGACCAGCCACGGATCGTCGGCGAACCCCCGCTCGGCGCGCCGGTACCAGACGATGGCCTCCGGCAGGCGGCCGGTCCAGTGGAGAGCGGTCGCCAGGTTGTAGGCCAGGACGGGGTCGCTCTCCGCAGCGGCCGTGCCCGCTTCCAGGTAGGCGTCGACCGCGGCGGCGGGGTCGCCCTGGCGGAAGAGGCGGTTGCCCTTGCGCAGAGCGTCCGAGCCCGCGCCGTCCTCGCGGGGCGGCCGGGCGGTCGCGCCGGCCGCGGCGGGGGCGAGCGCAAGCAGGGCGACCACGGCCGCGGCGAGCATCCGGGCCGGGGCCGGTCCGTTCAACGGACGAGCTCCCGGGCGAGCCGCTCGGATCGATCGGCGAGCTCCCCGGCGAGAGAGACGGTGTCGGAGAGCTCCGGTGCGTAGCGCAGGAAGTGGAGATCCTCGAGCAGCGCGGCGAGCCGCTGGCGCGGCTCGGGAGGGACGCCGCGCGCTTCGAGCGCCGCGACCCACGCGGAGACAGCTTCGCTCTCCGGCAGGCCGAGCGTTTCGACCAGCAGGTGCCGCCAGGCGCGCTCGATGCCGCCCGCCGCCCGTCGCGGCCGGTCCTCGGCGAGCGCGCCGTCGAGCTCCTCCCGGAACCGCCGGAGGAGCTGCCGGATGTTGCCCGGTGACGGCCGGCTCGGCCAGCGCACGCCGGCCTCCCGTGCCACGAGCAGGCCGAGGGCGAGCAGCCAGGGGACCCCGAAGGCCCACGGCAGGAGCCGCGACCACTGGCGCGGCGCGGGCCCGGGGAGGGCCGCGCTCCGGATCGGCCGAAGCTCGGCACCGGCGGTGGATGCACTCTTCGGATGGGTGCTCGCCGACTCCGGGTGGGCGGCGAGCGCGGGGATGGCGGAGCTCGCGATCCCATAGTGCTCGGTGGCGGGGTCGAAGTACGCGATCTCCACCGGCGGGAGCTGCCAGGAGCCCACCTGCTGCGGCACCAGGAGGTAGCGCCAGACCCGGATCGGCCGCTCCGAGGCTTCGGCGGCGGTCCCCGCTCCGGTCGGCTCCACCTCCTGAGGTCCGAGCACTTCGACCGCCGACGGGGTGCCGAGCCGGGGCGCGGGGAGCCCTTCCAGGTGGCCGTCACCCGCCACTGTCACCGTCAGCGTCGCCGCGTGGCCCACCGGAACCTCCGTCGACTCCAGGTCTGTCTCCACGGTCAGGAGCCCCACGGTTCCGGCGAACGGCTCGGTCAGCGGCTGCTCCGGCTCGGGAAGGGGGCGGACGGTCAGCTTCACCGGATTGGTCGCCTGGCGCACGCTCTCCTGCACCCGGAACGGAGCGAAGCCGAACCTGCTCCGCCGGATCCGGTCGACCAACAGCTCCATGGTCAGGCTGCCCAGCTCGAGAGGGCCGGACCGCAGCGGGTAGAGCTCCCGTTGCAGGAGCAGGGTCCGCTCGTACCAGGCACCGCCGAGGAGGACCCGGACGGGCTGTCTCGCGGGCAGGTCGACGGTCCGGCTCCAGCATCCCTCGAAGGTGGGGAGGCCGAGGGCGCGCATGGCCCGGAGGCCGACCCTCTGATAGAGGTAGGCGCTGTAGACCGTTCGCTGGCCGACGAACGGCTGGAGGGGCTCCGCCTCGGCGTGCAGGAAGAGCTCCGGGGAGCCGGTGATGCCCTCCGGCAGCTCCTCGCCGCCTCCGAGCCCGGCCCCGGGTTGCCTCCCCGACCGGGTGTCCGAGCGCCCGTTGTTCGAGGACCCGGGCGCCCCGCCCGGCGTGCGGGCGGGGGTCACCCGGATGCGCCGCGGTGGCAGGTCGTACTCCTGGGTCCCCACCAGCACGCGCAGGGAGGTGACCGCCGCCTCGCCGGCCTTCAGCGGACGCAGGTACCAGGTCCAGGAGAACAGCCAGTGTCCGCCGCCGCCGCCGACGCTCAGGTTCTGGCGCCGGTCCGGTCCGCCGACGAGCTGGAGGTTGTCGAGCTCGAAGCCGGGCGTCAGCCGGGGCTGGGTGATGCCGTCTCCCGCGACCTCGATGCGGAACGCCACGGTCTCTCCGGCGGGAACCACCTCCGGCTCCAGGGTGACGCGGATCTCGGGCTCGCCCGCGGCGGCGGCCGGGCGGGGGGCAAGGAGCTGGACGAGGCTCCACACGACGACGCCGGCGAGCGCCAGGAGCCGCCGCGGCGCGCTCCGCCGGGCTTGGCCGGCGCCGCTCACCAGTCCTTCTCCTTCGTGCGCTCACCGTCGAGGCGGGCCTGCCGGGCCGCCTCCAGGCGCCGCTGGCTCCGTTCCAGGTGATCGATCGCCGCCAGCAGGGCGGCAGCCTGGGCGGCGGTCATGTCCGGTTGCTCCTGGAACCGAGGGAGAGGCTGCGGCGCGCCTTGCCCCACTCCCCGCTCCTCGTCGAAGGTGCCGTCGCCGGTGTCGTGCCCGGCGTCGTCCCCGTCCTGGCCGGAGCCCTCGGTCTGCCCCTGGTCGTCGCCGGGCGTCTCCTGGGCCTGCTGGTCGCCCGACCCTTGTTCGGTATCAGTCTCGGTCTCGGGGGCCTCGTCCGGCTCCTGCTCGTCTCCGGCTCGGGGCTGCTGCTCACCCTCGGTCTGTCGATCGTCCTGCTGGTCGTCCTGTTGGTCGTCCTGTTGGCCGCCTTGCTGCTGGTCGGGTGGCTGGTTCCGGGCGCTCTCGTCCTGCAGCCGCTTCCAGGCGATCTCCAGGTTGCGCTTGGCCGGCCGGAGGTCCGGCGCCAGGCGGAGCGCCTGGCGGTAGGCGTCGAGCGCTCCGGAGGCATCGCCGGCCGCGAGCCGTGCGTTGCCGAGATTGTAGAGCGCGTCGGGGGCGAGCCGCGGCGGGGCGGTCTCGGCGGCGCGCTCCAGGAGGCCGATCGCCCGCTCCGCGTCCCCCTCGGTCACCAGCCGGGCCGAGCCGGCGTCGAACAGGGTCCAGGGTTCCTCGGCAGCGCTCTCCCGCGCCAGGTCCGCCGCCGTGTCGAACGCCCGGACGGCATCCTCGGCGCGGCCCTCCTCCAGGGCTTCCAGACCGGTCGAGGCCCGCTCCCGCGGGTTGTAGAGCCAGTGCTCGAGGCCGGTCGCCGGCGCCGGCTCGGCCTGCGCTTCGCCGCTCGGGGCACCGGTCGACCCGGCTCCCACCCAGGGCGCCCAGCCGAGCACCACGAGACAGCCGACGAGAGCGAGGGTGCGGGGACGGAAGCTCCTCATGGGACCTCCTCGGCCCGACCGCCGGCCGCGCCTCGGCCGACCGGCCGGAACGGGGGCAGGGCGAGGTAGAGCAGCAGCGCCAGGGCGGCGAGCGCCAGGGGCCACTGGAACCGCTCGGCGCGGCTGCTCACCGTGCTGGTCTCCAGGTGATGGGTGTCCATGGAGTCGAGGGCGGCGAGGATCGGCCGCAGGCTCCGGGCGCCGTCGGTGGCCTGGAGGTAGACGCCGCCCGTGGCCCGGGTGATCTGCTCCAGGACCTCCTCGTGGAGCGAGCTGATCACCACCGACCCGTCCGCCCGGCGCTTGACCGCCTGCCCGGGAGCGGCCCGGCCGGTCGGGCCGGCCGAGATGGGGGTGGCACCGGGCAGAGGGACGGGCGCACCTTCCGGCGTGCCGATGCCCACGGCGTGGATGATGATTCCGGCCTGGGCGAGCGCTTGCAGGCTGGCCGCCAGGCCTCCGCCGTGGTCCTCACCGTCGGAGAGAATCACCGCCGCGCGGTGCCGCTCGCTCCCGGGGGGATAGAGCCTCGGCAGCAGGTCGAGGGCGCGGCGGAGCTCCGTCCCCTGCATCGGCAGCGAGCCCGGCTCGACACCGTCGAGCAGCAGGTCGACGACCGCCACGTCGGTGGTCAGCGGCGCGAGCACGATGCCGTCGCCCTGGGCGCCGACCAGTGCCACGCGGTTGCCGGGGGTCTCCCGGATCAGCCGCCGGATGAGCGTCTTGGCCACCGCCAGCCGGGACGGGGTGGCATCCGGGACCCCCATGGAGAGCGAGGCGTCGAGCACGTAGACGACGTCGACTCCTTCGCGCTCCACGGTCTCGCGGGAGGTGCCCCAGCGGGGCTGGGCAAGCGCCAGGGTCGCGCCGAGCACGCCGAGGGCGACGAGCGCCACCGATAGGGAAAGCCGCCCCGGCTCCCAGCCCGCGAACAGCCGGTTCCAGAGCCCGCGGGAAGCCCAGGCCTCCGTGGCTTCGAGCCGCCGGCGCCACAGCCGATGGACGCCCCAGCCGGCGAGCGGTGCAAGCAGCGTCAGCAGCAGGAGATTGGGGTGGAGGAAGCTCATGGTCGGTCGCTCGGTCAGGGCTGGGCCGTCAGCTCCAGAGTCGCCGGGACCAGGGGGAGCAGGATCAGCGCGAGGGCGGTCCAGGCGAGAGGCTGGAAGGCCTCCTGGTAGCGCACGAACCGCTTCACTTCGAGCTCGGTCTTCTCCAGGCGGTCGATCTCGGAGAAGACGCCGTCGAGGGCGCGACGGTTGCGGGCCAGGTAGAAGCGACCGCCGGTCCTCTCGGCGATCTCGTTCAGCAGGGCGGTGTCCACCGGCACCGGCACGCCGCGCTCGGTTCCGACACCGATCGTGTAGACGCGGATGCCGAGGCCGGCGCACAGGGCGGTGGCCGAGCCGGGGTCGATCTCGCCGATGTTGTTGGCGCCGTCGGTCACCAGGACGATGACCCGGCTCTCGGCCTCGCTCCCCTGCAGGCGGGAGGCGGCGGTGGCGAGCGCCACGCCGATGGCGGTGCCCTCGGAGAGGTCGTCGGTCTGGAGGGAGTCGACCAGGAACCGGAGCATTTGCCGGTCGGTGGTGGCGGGCGCCTTGGTCACCGCCGACCCGGAGAACGCGACCAGGCCGATGCGGTCGCCCGGGCGGCCGGCGATGAACCCCTTGACCACCTCCTTGGCCGCGGTCAGCCGGTTGGGGCGGAAGTCTTCGATCGCCATGCTGCCGGACACGTCGAGCACGATCTGGATGTCGATCCCCTCGGTCAGGCTCTCCTCCCAGGCGTAGCCGACCTGGGGGCGGGCGAGGGCGAGGATCAGCAGGGTGAAGGCCGCGAGGCGGGAGTAGAAGGGGAGGTGGAGGCGCCACGCCGCGGTGGCGGCCGGCCGGCCGGCCGCCGCCCCGGGCAGGCGGCTGTAGAGGAGCGCACCCTCGGCCGGCCGGCGGTGATGGCGCCAGGCGAGCCAGGGCACCAGGGCGAGGAGCACCAGCCAGAGGGGATCCGCCAGGTTCGGGAAGCTCTCCGCCAGGAGGTTCACGGCCGCTCCCGGTCGCCGCGGTCGGGGCCCACGGCCCAGGGGTCCACGGGCCTGTGGAGACGGCAGTCGAGCTCCCGGGCGATCTCGCGCACCGCGTCGAGGCGCTCGGCGAGGGCCGTCCGGCTCGCCGGCTCGCACGCGAACTTCACCCGGTCGCACGCCTGGAGCACGTCGTCCGCCCGGGTCACGAGCTCGGGCGGCATGCCCTGGTGCCGCAGGTGGTGCTTCACCTCCGTGGTCGTGCTCTCGACGGCCGCGAACTCGAGGCTCCGGCCCAGGTACCGCCGCAAGGTGAACGAGAGCCCTTCGTGGCCCCGGTCGGCCCCGGCCGCGGTAGAGGCGTCGGCCGACAGCACCCGCAGGCTCTCGAGGAGCTCCTCGAGCGGCGTCGCCCGGCGGGGCAGCCGGGGCGTGGTGCGAGGGCGCCGGACGACCGCCACCGCCACGGTCGCGATGGCCAGGAGCGCCGCGGTCGCCAGGGCCCACCAGAATCGCGACCCCGCCGGCAGCGGCCGGGGCGGGGCGGCGGGCGCCGGCTCGGCCTCGCTCGGGTCGGTGCCGGGTGGCAGGACCGACCCCACGGTCAGGGCGAGGCCCGGCGGCGTCCGGAGCTCCACGGTGCCCTCCCGGCGGCCGGCGCTTCTGTCGGGGTCGAACGGCAGGGTGACCGCCCGGGGCGGTAACGGGATGGTGCCGGTCCGGAAGCTGGTCAGCACGAGGCGCTGGCGCCAGGCGGCGGTGTCCTGGGAGCGCGGGGGCTCGCCCGGGAGGTGCTCGACCCGCTCCACGGGGCCGGCCTCGAGCACCTCCGCCTCGCCCCACGAGTCCCCCCATTCGGGGAACCGGGGGTCTCCCGCCACCGCGCCGCGGGGTGCCGTGACGGTCAGCGTGGCGCTCACGTGGTCACCGACCGTGAGGGTCTCGGGCTCCAGGGTGACGTCCAGTTGCTGGGCCGAGAGCGCGCGCGGCGTTCCCACGGCCAGGACGGCGGGCAGGACGGCCGCGAGGGTGGCCAGCAGCGCGCGGGCGACGCGCCGGCCGCCGAGGCCTCCCGGTCTCGATGTCCTCGACAGGCGCGACAGGCGCGACAGGCTTTGGGGGCTCATCGGGCGAGCTTCCTGCGGCGGGCCTGGAAGAACTTGACCACGGTTCCCAGGTAGGGGCGGTCGGTCCACAGCACCAGGTGGTCGACTCCCAGGCCGCGGAGCGTCGCGCGGAGCTCGGAGCGCTCCTGGCGCCGGCGTTTCGCGTGCTCGGCCGCGAGCTTCTTGCCGTGGACCAGGGCGAGGCGGCCGGTCTCCGCGTCCTCGAGCACCACCGGCGCCACCGGCGGAAGCTCCTGGTCCCGCGGGTCGACGATCTCGATCACCACCAGGTCGTGGCGCGCGGCGGCGGCCTTGAGCGCGCGCGGGCAGGGCGCGGCGAGGAAGTCGGAGATCAGGAACAGGACCGACCGGCGCTTGAGCGTGGCGAGTACCCGGGAGAGACCGGCTTCGAGGTCGGTACGGCCGCTCGCGGGGCGCACCAGGATCTCCCGGGTCAGGCGGAGCACGTGGGTGCGCCGGCGCTGGGGCGCGAGGAAGAGATCGAGGCCGTCGGAGATCAGGGCCGCTCCGACCCGGTCCTGGTTGCGGACCGCCGCGAAGGCGAGGAGCGCGGTCAGCTCGGCGGCGAGATCGCGCTTGACGATCGCCCGCGAGCCGAAGGAGAGCGACCCCGACACGTCGACCGTGAGGAAGATCGTCAGGTCCCGCTCCTCGACGAACTGCTTGACGAACGGCTCGCCCATGCGGGCGGTGACGTTCCAGTCGATCGAGCGCACGTCGTCGCCCGGCTGGTAGGGGCGGACCTCGGCGAACTCGACTCCCCGGCCCTTGAACACCGAGTGGTACTCGCCCGCCACGCCGTGGTCGACCAGGCGGTTGGTGGCGATCTCGATGCGGCGGACCTTGCGCGCCAGATCGGCCGGCAGCCGGGGACGAGCCGGCTCCCGCGGCTGTTGTTCCCCGGAGCCGCGCCTCGGGAAGATCCGGGCGATGGCTTCGGGCACCGGCATCAGGGCACTTCCACGCGGGCGAGGAGGCGGGCGATCAGGTCGTCGCTCGAGATCTCCTCGGCTTCCGCCTCGTAGGTCGGCACGATGCGGTGCCGGAGGACGTCCGGCGCCAGGTCCTTGACGTCTTCGGGCATGACGTAGCCCCGCCCCCGGATCAGCGCCATGGCCTTGGCCGAGCGGGCGAGGAAGAGGGTCGCCCGGGGGGAGGCGCCGAACGCGATCAGGTCGGCCAGCTCCGGCATGCCGGCGCCGTCCGGAGAGCGGGTGGCGGTCACGAGATTGAGGATGTAGCGGCGGATCTTGTCGTCCAGGTAGATCCCGTCCGCGGCCCGCCGGAGCTCGAGGAGGCGGTCCCGGTCGAGCACCGCGCGCAGGTCGACCGGCCGCTCGACCATCATCCGATCCAAGATTTCGGATTCCTCCGAGCGGCTCGGGTACTGGAGGCGGAGCTTGAGCATGAACCGGTCGGTCTGGGCCTCCGCCAGCGGGTAGGTCCCCTCCTGCTCGATCGGGTTCTGGGTGGCGAGGACCATGAACGGCTCGTCGAGGATGTAGCTGGTGTCGCCGAGGGTGATCTGCCGCTCCTCCATGGCCTCGAGGAGCGCGGCCTGGACCTTGGCCGGGGCGCGGTTGATCTCGTCCGCCAGCAGGATGCGGGTGAAGATCGGGCCCTTGCGCGGGGTGAACTCGCCGGTGCGGGCGTCGTAGATCAGCGTTCCCAGCAGGTCTGCCGGAAGCAGGTCGGGGGTGAACTGGATGCGGCGGAACTCGATGTCGAGGGTCTGGGCCAGGGTCTTGACCGCCAGGGTCTTGGCCAGGCCGGGCACGCCCTCGATCAGCAGGTGGCCGCGGGACAGGAGGCCGACCAGGAGACGGTCGATCAGGTAGTCCTGGCCGACGATCACCTTCCGGATCTCGGCCTCCGCCTCGCGCACGGCGTGGCTCTGGCGCTCGATTTCGCTCCGACTCTGCACCGGCGGTCGGTCGGGCTCGCCACGCGGGCCGTCGTCGGCGGCGTGGTCCTGCCCTTCCTGGTAGCGGCTGGACATGTCCGGTTCGTTCATGACACCCCTCCGGCGGCCGGGGCTGCAAGTGGGGTGCCAGAGGTCCGGGCCGGGTCGTTACTCTGTAAGTCGTTGTGAATCAATGACTTCTTCCGTTCGTCCGGGAACCCTCGGCGCGCTCCGTGGTCGCTGTCCGCCGCCGTTCCCGGGGCGCGATGCCAGATTGGCCGATTCGAGCCGCTGAATCGAAGACTTCGAGTTTTCGGACAAGTTGCGAGGGGGCTCTGAGCGCGATCTGAGGCCGATCTGAGGCGGTCCGGGTGACGATCGGATCTCGGGATCACAAATTCCTTCGAATCAGTGATTTGCCGACGACTCAGGTGGCCCTCAGTGACTCTGGCAGTGCCCTTGCGCTGATCGATGGACGAACGTGCCCCGGCAGCCGCCGACCTCGGGATCGCCGGAGCCGGGGCACCGGGCGACCGAGCGGCACCGTGGTCGCCCGGACCATCGACCGACAGGAGGCACGAGATGAAGATCATGCTGCAGCAATCCACTCCGTGGCGGCACGCTCTGGTCTTTACCCTGGCGGCCCTGCTGGCGCTCGCCGGCGTGGCCGCCGCCCAGGAGCAGACCGGAAACCTGTACGGCTCCGTCCTGGACAACGACGGGGCGCCGCTCCCGGGGGTGCGGCTCGACCTCACCGGGATCGGTGCTCCCCGGACCCTGTTCACCGGCTCCCAGGGTGAGTTCCGCTTCCTCAACCTCGATCCGGGCACCTACCGGCTCGAGGCGAGCCTGGACGGGTTCTCGACCATCCAGTACGAGGAGGTGAAGATCCGGGTCGGCCGCAACACGACCCTCGAGGTCACCCTGCCCCAGGCTCTCCCAGAGATCGCGGACGTGATCACCGTGACCACCGAGAGCCCGCTGCTCGACGAACGGAAGTTCTCGAAGGGCACCACGGTCTCTCAGGTCGAGCTGGAGAAGATCCCGACCGCCCGTGACCCGTGGGCGGTCGTCACCCAGACGCCGGGCGTGCTCTCCGACCGCATCAACGTGGGCGGCAGCGAGTCGGGCCAGCAGGCGGTCTTCACCGCGCCCGGCACGACCGACGACGAGAACTCGTTCTCGGTCGACGGCGTCGTCATCACCGACATGGCCGCCGTCGGCTCCTCGCCGACCTACTACGACTTCGACCAGTTCGAGGAGATCCAGGTCTCGACCGGCGGCACCGACATCGAGAAGATCTCGGCCGGCGCCTCCCTGAACCTGGTGACCAAGCGGGGCTCCAACAGCCCGCGCGGCTCCGCCCGCTACCTGCTGACCGACGCCGACGAGCAGTTCGGCATCTTCGAGCAGGGGTCTCCGGACATCCAGGGCGAGCTCGAGAACGGCGACGGCAACGGCGGCCTGGAGCAACAGACGCTGACCGGCACCCCGGGCAACCAGATCGACGAGGTGCTCGACTTCGGCTTCGAATCCGGCGGCCCGATCGTGCGCGACAAGCTGTGGATCTGGGGCTCCTACGGGCGCAACGACATCAAGCAGCGCGCCCAGACCGGCGACCCGGACAACACGCTGCTCGAGAACACCGCGATCAAGGTCAACGGCCAGCCGAGCGGCAGCAACTCGATCGTCGGCTCCTGGAACCGGGGCGACAAGATCAAGGACGGGCGCCGTCCGGGGTCGAACTTCGCCCTCGAGGCGACCTGGGACCAGGACGGCCCGACCGAGATCTGGAAGATCGAAGACACCCACGTGGTCAGCAACGACCTGTACCTGACCGGCCTCTACTCCTACATCGACGGCGGCTTCAACTTGACGCCGAAGGGGGCGACTTTCGCCGACGACATCGGCGTCACCGAGGAGCCGCTCCTCGACACCGATGGCATCTGGAAGAACACCTACCGGCAGATCACCAACGATCGCAACACGGACAACTACCAGGTGGACGGCTCGTACTTCTTCTCGACCGGCGAGCTCTCCCACGAGCTCAAGCTCGGTGTCTCGAGGAGAGAGTTCGAGTCGATCAGCCGTCAGGGCTTCCCCGGCCGTGGCGTCGCCCACCTGACCTGCGAAGCGATCGGCACCTGCGGCCTGTCGGACATCTTCACCTTCCTGCCCGGGGACGACCTGGCGCTGGTGGTCCAGCTTGCGGAGGCTCCGATCGAGCACGACTACACCGCGGGCTGGTTGCAGGACACCCTGACCACCGGCAACTGGACCGTCAACCTGGGCCTGCGCTACGACCTGCAGAAGGGGAAGAACCTGGCGGCGAGCATCGACGCCAACGAGGCGTTCCCGGAGCTGCTGCCGGCACGGAGCTTCGGCGGCAACGACCCCGGCTTCGAGTGGAAGACGATCTCGCCGCGCCTCGGTCTGACCTACGCCCTCGGTCAGCAGAGGAAGACCCTGCTGCGGGCGAGCGTCTCGCGCTTCGCCGAGCAGCTCCAGACCGGCGACGTGAGCCAGGTCAACCCGCTGGGGTTCACGGTGATCCAGGCCTTCTACGATGACGCCAACGGCAACAACTTCTACGACACCGGGGAGGCGTTCCTGCTCAACTCGGCGGCCGGCATCGATCCGAACAACCCCGAGCTGGTGCAGACGCCCAACGAGGTCGACCCGAGCCTCGACCCATCGCTGACCGACGAGGTCGTGCTCGGCATCGAGCACGCCCTACGGCCGGAGCTCGTGGTCGGCTTCGACGTCATCTGGCGCAACGTCCAGGACGTGCTGGTGGCGCGCAACCTGATCATCGACGAGACCGGGACGAAGCGCCTGGCGACGGCCGACGACTACACGTTGGTGCGCACCATCACCTCCGACGGAGCGACCGTTCCCCACCTGCCGGACGGCACCCCCTGGGCGGCCGACTTCTACGGCTACCGGGGCGGGATCGAGGACGCGGGCGGCACGCTGCTCACCAACGGCGACAGCGAGCGGGAGTACCTGGGCGCCTCGCTCAGCTTCACCAAGCGTCTCTCCAACCGCTGGATGGCCCGCGGCTACTTCCAGTATGGCGAGGCCGACTGGAGCTTCGGCGACCAGGACCGGTTCTACGACAGTCCGACCGACGCGGTGGGCGGCTTCGACGGCTCGACCGACCACCCGGACGGCGATCTCTTCGTGGTCCAGTCGGCCGGGTCGGGGCCGTTCCAGAACGTCTTCATCCAGGCGACCTGGTCGGCCAACGTGAACGGCCTCTACCAGGTGGCACCGGACCAGCCGTGGGGCTTCAACGTGGCGGGCAACCTCTACGCCCGCGAGGGCTACCCCGCCCTCTACGGCTGGACCGAGACCCTGCCCCAGGGCCTGGGCAACGTCTTCGCGGCGGCCACCGACTCGGTCGACCAGTTCCGCAACGAAGACGTCTACAGCCTCGACCTGCGGCTCGAGAAGGACATGCAGCTCGGCGACAACCTGTCCGGCATCCTGAGCCTCGATGCGTTCAACGTCACCAACGAGACGTTCGTCCTGGCCCGGGACGTCAATCTGGACACCCCGCAGGCGAACTTCGTCACCCAGTCGCTGTCGCCGCGGATCTATCGCCTCGGCTTCCGGCTGAACTGGCGGTAGCGGTTCCCTCTTGACGCGTGGAGTCCGTCGTGACTCCCGGTCCTCCTACGGCGGGGGGCGGTCCTGGCCGCTCCCCGCCGGTTTTTCTCGGATCGCCTTTTCATTTTTCGTGGGGTGCGCTTTTGCGCACCGGGACATGGTCTGGTGCGCTAAAGCGCACCCTACGCGCACCCTACGTGCACCCATCGCGCACCCTGCTGATAGCGTTCGGCGTCGTGACCTCCTCTCCGCCACGGCCGGCCCTCAAGAAGGCCCTCGGACAGCATCACCTGGTCGACGGCCGGCTCTGCCAGCCGTTGATCTCGTTTCTGCGACCGGCGGGCGAGCGGGTGCTCGAGATCGGTCCCGGGGGCGGCGTGCTGACCCGCGAGCTGGTGCGCGCGGGCGCCCGCGTCTGGGCCTGGGAGCTCGATCCCGAATGGGCGTTCGAGCTCGCCCGGACGCCCCTCGACGGCGAGGGGACGCGGGGCGCGGCAGTGGTCGTGGGCGACGCCATGGACGTTCCCTGGGACCGGCTGCCGGTGCCGACCCTGGCGGCCGGAAACCTGCCCTATGCAATCTCCACGGCGCTCGTTGCCCGGGTGCTCCGCCACCCCCGGCGGGTGCCGCGCTCGGCGTTTCTGGTCCAGAAGGAGGTCGCCGACCGGCTCGTCGCCGGCCCCGGAGACGCGGACTACGGCGCCCTCTCGGTGCTCGTCGCGGCGCGCTCGACGGCGTCCGTCCTCGGCCGCGTCAAGGCCGGGAGCTTCCGGCCGCCGCCCAAGGTCGACGGCGCGTTCGTCGGTCTCGTCGCCAGGACCCCGCCGCTGCCACCGGACGAGATGGATCGCTTCGAGGCCAGGGTCCACGCTGCGTTCGCCCAGCGGCGGAAGACCCTGCGCAACAGCCTGGGGGCGTCGTGGGGCAAGGAGGTCGCCGGGCGGGCGCTCGAAGCGGCCGGCGTGTCGCCCCGGGCGCGGGCCGAACAGCTCGGCCTCGACGACTTCCTCCGCCTCCACGCGGCCCATGAGACAATGTCGGGCCGGCCAAAATGTTAGAATCCGTCAAGGTTTAGGCTCGATCTCCTCAAGCGTTTCTCGAGCTGTCGAGAGCGTCCGCGAAAACCCCTGGCCTCCTCGGTCGAGAGCGCCGGGTCGAGCGTTCGGGGACGAGCCTTCGAGGTGGAGTGATCCTGGTGGCGAAAAAGGAAGAGAAAAAAGTGGCACGGCTCGAGCTTCCCCCGGGCAAGGGGGCGGAGCTTCTGGGGCTCGTGCTGCTCACCGCCGCCCTGCTCCTTGCCGTCAGCCTGGTCTCCTACCATCCCCAGGACCCGAGCCTGTTCCATGGCTCGTCCCAGCCGGATCGCGTCCAGAACCTGATCGGCAAGGTGGGGGCGGAGGTCTCGGCCCTGGCGTTCGGGCTGCTGGGGCTGCCGGCCCTGCTGCTGCCGGTGCTCCTGGCGTCGGCGGGCTGGCGCGCCCTCAGGCGAAGCTCCGCGGACCGCTCGCCGCTGCGCTCGATCGGCGCCCTGGTGGTCCTCGCGTCGCTGCCGGCCCTTCTGCAGATCACCGTCGGCGCGATCTCGTGGCGCGGCTGGCTGCTCGACACCGGCGGCGCGTTCGGCAAGCTCCTGGCAGAAATGCTCCAGGCCCGGCTCAACCTCGCCGGCACCGTGCTGGTGCTGGTGGCGGCGCTGGTCATCGGCGCCACGCTGGCGATCCAGTCGACCCTCGGTGAGGTGGTCCGCTCCTGGCTCGACCGGCTGGCCGCGTGGTGGGGGCGGTTGCGCATGGCCCGCGAGCGGCGCCGGGAGAGGAAGGCCAAGGAGAAGAACCGCCGCCGGGTGGTGGCGAAGCACCTTCAGCGGGTGCTCGACGAGCGGCAGGACCGGGGAGCACAGGGGGAGCTCGGCGCCGCGCCGGCCCCCGCCCCCCGCATCGGTGGCCGCCCGGTGGCCGACCTGCCGCTCCGGGTGACCGAGCGCAAGGGGGAGGGCGGGTTCTCGGTCCGCCGGGTGCCGGCCGCCGCAGAGCTCGACGGTGCCGGCGACGGGACGGCGCCGCCGGCGACGAGGACCGAGCTCGCGCCCGCTCCGGTGTCCGCGTCGCGCAGCGCCGCGCGGACGACCTCGAGAGGCGTGCCGCAACAGCAGTTCTCGTTCGTCGAAGAGTCGGCGAGCGGCAAGCCGGGCACGCCGCCGCTCAACCTGCTCACCCAGGGGTCGATCCAGGCGCGCCTCGACGAGGACGAGCTGGTGCGCCTGGGCGAGCTGATCAAGAGCCGGTGCGCCGAGTTCGGCGTCGAGGGGACGATCGAAGGGATCAACCCCGGGCCGGTGATCACCGTGTTCGAGTTCCAGCCGGCGCCGGGGGTCAAGGTCAGCCAGATCGTCAACCTCCAGGACGAGCTGGCCCTGGCGCTCAAGGCGTCGTCGGTGCGGATCGAGCGGCTCCCCGGCAGGTCGACCCTCGGCATCGAGGTGCCCAACAAGGAGCGCAGCACCATCCCGCTCGGCACGCTCCTGGCCCACGAGACCTTCCGCACGTCACGCTCGCCGCTGACCATGGCCCTGGGGGTGACGATCTACGGCGAGCCCTACTTCGCGGACCTGGCGAGCATGCCCCACCTGCTGGTGGCCGGCGCCACCGGCGCGGGCAAGAGCGTCGGCCTCCAGACGATGATCACCTCGATCCTCTACAAGGCGCCGCCGGACGAGGTGCGCTTCATCTTCGTCGACCCGAAGCGGATCGAGCTCGGGGTCTACGCCGACATCCCGAACCTCGAGACCAAGGTGGTCGTCGAGCCCCATCAGGCGGCCAACGTGCTCAACAACATGGTCGCCGAGATGGAGCGCCGGTACCGGCTGCTGGCCGAGGTCCACGTGCGCTCGATCGCCTTCTACAACAGCGCCATCCGGGACGCGGACCAGCGCCGGCGCCTGGCCCTCGACGAGAACGGCGGGGACTTCGGGCCGGAGGACTTCCAGCCGCTGCCCTACTTCGTGATCATCATCGACGAGCTGGCCGACCTGATGATGGTCGCCTCGTCCGAGGTGGAGACCGCCATCGCCCGGCTGGCCCAGATGGCGCGCGCCGTGGGCATCCACCTGATCGTCGCCACCCAGCGCCCGTCGGTCGACATCCTGACCGGCACGATCAAGGCGAACTTCCCCTGCCGGATCTCCTACGCCACCGCCACCCGGCACGACTCGCGGACCATCCTCGACGCGGCCGGTGCCGAGCAGCTCCTGGGCAAGGGCGACGCGCTCTTCATGCCGCCGGGGACGTCGCGCACCATGCGCCTCCACGGCGCGTACGTCACCGAGCAGGAGACCGCCGGCCTGGTGCGCTGGCTCAAGCGCATGTCGAAGCCGGACTACAACCTCGACCTGCTCAAGGCGCCCGCGAGCGACCGCGGCGGCGGCGGCGGCGACGGTGACCCGGACGACGAGCTCTACGACGAGGCCGCGCGCCTGGTGGTTTCCGAGGGGCAGGGGTCGGCGAGCTTCCTCCAGCGGCGCCTGCGGGTGGGCTTCTCCCGCGCCGCGCGTCTGATCGACATGATGGAGCAGGACGGCATCCTCGGTCCGCCCCAGGGCTCGAAGCCTCGGGAGGTGCTCGTTCCCGGCGACTACTTCGCCGAGATCGATTCGGCACGGATGGAGTGAGGTCGATCGGATCCCCTCCCCCCGGCCCTCTGTTGCGAACACCATCCGGCCGACTGAGGCGGGTGAGGTCGTTCGCTTCGCTCGCACTTCGGCCGGCACAGGTCCGGCCGCTTCGGGTTAGAGAGTGAGGGCGGCGCGGAGACCGGGTAGGGTTGCTCGCTGTGCCGGCCGAGTGTGAGCGTAGCGAACGACCCTACTTTCTTCGTCCGCCCACGAAGCGCTGGCAGGCGGAGCCCCACGCCCGAAGCTTCTGGAGGCGGAGCCGTGCCGGAGACCGGGAGATCCCGGTCCGCCCCGGGTGCAGCTCCGAGAGCTCCGGTGCGCCCGGGTGTCACAAACTGCCGGTTCGGGGCACCATGAGATTGCGGGTGCCGGGACGGCGCCCCCCTGGTACTGCTATGCAACTTCCGCCGCGGGCCGCGACGGCCCGGGGCTCGATCTCGAACTCCAGGAGAACAACGACCATGAGCGAGCTGGTTCAGAAGCTGGCCGACGGCGACCACAAGGTGATCTTCCGGCCGATCCGGGACGACGCCTTGGGGGAGCTCAAGGCCGCCATCGATCGCGACTACGTGCACGTGAAGTTCACCGAGACCCGTGGCGGCACCGAGCTCGGCTTTGCTGTGGAAGAGGAGCACTCCGACCTGTCGAAGGGGGACTTCGACAAGGGCAAGGGCACGGTCAAGCTTGCCGGCCGGCTGAATCTGGACGGCGTGCCGGTGCGCTGCCACGCGGAGCTGGATCTGTCGTCGATGGAGGGGAAGGGCCACCTGGAGGTCCTGGAGGAGGACGAGCCGGCGAATTAGTCTGGGTCGTCCCCCGCCCCCTCGATCCCCTTCCCGGCCTGATCTGGAACGGCCGGCGTAGCCGGCCTGATCTGGAAGGGCCGGGGGAAAAGGGCGCCACCGCCCGGCCCGTCTTCTGGGTGAGCGGGTCTGGGTCGCCCTCTGGCGGGGAACCTGGCATCCCTCCCTGACCTCTGGGGAGCTCTGCCCTGCTGTCCGTTGCCCGGGCCGAGGGTCTCTGATTTCCGGCCTCGAGCCGGGTCCTGAATTCCCTTTGGCGCTTTGCGTTCCGGTTGCCCTCCGGTCTGCTACCATCCCGCCATGCCCAAGCTGGAGCGGATCGTCTTTTTCGGCACGCCGGATTTCGCCGTGCCCACTCTCGAAGCCCTGGTGGACGCCGGCCACACGCCGCTGGCGGTGGTCTCGCGGCCCGCCCGCCCGGTGGGCCGTGGCCAGGAAGTCCAGGACCCCCCTGTGGTGGAGGCGGCGCGGGCCCACGACATCGACGTGCGGCAGCCCGAGAGCGTCAAGGAGGAGGGGTTCGTCGAGACGATGCGCGAGCTCGCTCCGGACCTCTTCGTGGTCGTCGCGTTCGGCCAGATCTTCCCCGCCGAGCTGCTCGGCGTGCCGAAGCACGGGGCGATCAATCTCCACGCGTCCTTGCTGCCGAAGTACCGTGGCGCCTCGCCGATCCAGTCGGCGGTCGCCGCTGGCGAGAAGAAGACCGGCGTCACTACCATGCGCATGGAGGAGGAGCTCGACTCCGGTCCGATCCTGCTCCAGACCGAGACCGAGATCCGCAAGTCCGAGACCGCGGGCGAGCTGTCCGAGCGCCTGGCCAAGCTCGGCGGCGAGCTGATGG
>Ga0210123_1000593_pt1 | contig 21814 bp, 16 predicted proteins | sample Muzzi_PWB_D2_FD_185535 | JGI IMG/M metagenome (GOLD analysis project Ga0210123, IMG submission 185535) | Wetland microbial communities from San Francisco Bay, California, USA, that impact long-term carbon sequestration - Muzzi_PWB_D2 (SPAdes) | ecosystem: Environmental > Aquatic > Marine >... | reverse complement strand
ATTGACCTCTTTGATTCAGAATCGTTCAGCGCGTGCCGCCCCAGCGTTCCCCCGCCGCTATGGCCTCCGCTTCGACCGTCAGCTCGGCAAGGGCGAGGACGCTTTCTGGGTGGCGCCCTCGCTTCTATGTGTCGCCGAGCCCGAGGCCGCGAAGAAGGTACTGGCGAATCCTGACGGCCTGTTCGAGGAGCACTCGGACTTCTTTCATACGAGGCGTGGGGCGTTCGGGCCCCGGTCGCTGCAAGTCTCCCTCGGTCGCTCGGCCCGTACTCTCCTTTCTGCGCACGTCACGGCTCGCGCCGAGGAGCTCCCCCGTCTGATCGAGCTGGAGCTCGACGGCTCGAGCGAGTGGCCGAACGCCGGGAACGACCTCATCTACCGGCATCTGTCGGCGGCGCTGGTGACGCCGGAGCACCGGCCCCGCATTGGCGGTACGGTCGACCAGGTCGTCGAGCGTGCCGTGCTTGCCGGAGCCCGGGAGCGCCGGTCGCTGCTGTCGCGAGCCCTGTTCCGGCGACGGGTCTTCCGCGCGCTGACCCGCGAGGTCGAGCTCCGGATCGAAGAGCTCAGCCGCGGAGAGGTCGACAGGCCGCGGGATCTCTTCGACGTGCTGGCGATGGGCGCGGGTCCCAGGGTTCACACGAGCGATCTCGGGGAGCTCTACCTCCCGTTCCTCTTCGCGGTCGTCGGCTCGGCCGGGTTCACCCTCGGGTGGGCGGTCTACCTGCTCGGTACGAATCCCCCCACCGACCGAGCCGGAGTGGATCGTGCGCGAGGCTCTCCGGCTCTGGCCGATCGCCTGGCAGCTCGCCCGCCGGCCGGCACGGACACACGAGGTGGCGGGCATCGAGGTGACTCCCCGCCATCAGGTGCTGGTCTCCCCCTACGTGACCCATCGCCATCCGGCGTACTGGAGCGAGCCGGGTCGCTTCCGGCCCGAGCGCTGGGCGGAGGAGCCTGCTCATCGGGCGTTTCTGCCCTTCGGGTGGGGGCCCCACACCTGCGCCGCCGCCGCGTTGACCCTGGAGCTCGTCGCCCAGGTGCTCACGGCCCTGCTCCGGGATCATCGACTCGCTGTTTCACCCCATTCGGATCGACCGTTCACCGGGCCTTCGCTGGCACCGCCACCCTTCCGGTTGGCGCTGTCGCCGAAGGCCACGCGTCTCCTGGAAGAGCGTGCGCACCGCGTGGATCGCGCAGTTGGGGAAGCTCTCCGAGCCGCCCCGGTCACCAACCGCTTCGTCCGGGAGACGCTGCGCAAGTGGAGCTCACCGCTGGTCCTCACCCGCGTCGCCCAGAAGCCGCTCGCGGTCGATAGAGAGATGCTCGAACCTGGTGACCTCTTCCACCTGAGCGCCTACTTCGTCCTTCACGATCCGAACGAGTGGGACGACCCCGAGACGTTCGACCCCGACCGCTGGCTCCCCGGGTCGGGCCGGGGTCCGGCCCGCTCCTGCGCCCACGTTCCCTTCGGCTGGTCCCCGACATCCTGCATCGGGGCCGGGCTCGGCACCATCGAGCTGATGCTCCTGGCGCGGCTCTTCACCACCAGGTACCGCATCGACGCCATCGATCCGCAGAATGTCGAGATCGTTCTGGCCTCCGTGCCGCTGCCAGCGGGGTTCCGAGGGGTGATCTCTCGGCGAGGGGACTCGTCGTGAAGGGATGTGTGTGGGCGCCGATCGCCGGCACTCTCGCGGTGTGTTAGCATCTGATGCGTGCGCACCACCCTCAATATCGCTGATGACGTCCTGATCGCCGTCAAGGAGCGCGCCCGTCGGGAGAAGCGGAGCGCCGGCGAGGTGCTCTCGGACCTGGCGCGGGAGGCCTTGACCGGAGGTGTTCGGAGCAGTGGCCGCTACGTTTCGGGTGAGGTTGCGGAGTCGGAGAGCTTCTTCGGCTTCGAGCCGCTCCCCCACCGCGGGCCCGCCGTGTCGAACGACCTGATCGACCGGCTGCGCGAAGACGAGCCCGAGTGATGCGCGCGCTCCTCGACGTCAACGTGCTCCTCGCCCTGTTGGACGCCGATCACGTGGATCATCGGCGAGCCCGCGAGTGGCTCGGCACGGAGATCGGCCACGGTTGGGCTTCGTGCGCCCTCACCCAGAACGGGTGTGTTCGCATCCTCAGTCAGCCTCAATACCCGAGCCCCGTCTCGACGGCCGAGGCCGCGGACCGCCTCGAGCGGGCCACGTCGAGCGAGCATCACGCCTTCTGGCCGTGCAGCACGAGCGTCCTGGACCCGGCGCTGGTCGACCGCACCCGGGTCCACGGTCCGCGGCAGGTGACGGACGTCTACCTCCTCGCCCTGGCCGTTCACCATGGGGGCCGGTTCGTCACCTTCGACGGCAGAATTCCTCTGGCCGCCGTCCGGAGCGCTACGCCGGAGCACCTGGTGGTGATCTGAGGGGTGGGCTCCGGCGAGCGGAGGTCCCGAACCGTGCAGCCGGGGGTAGGATCGGTGGCCAGGACGGAGGCACGATGACAGAACGAGAGAGCCCGGACGGTCGGCCGGCGGACGGCGGAGGCGCGGCGAGTGGGTGCTGCTGCGCATCCGATGGTGAAGGTCCCCTGGACGAGCGCGCCCCGTCGCCGAACGGTGAGGCCGAAGCGGTGATCTGCTGCTCGATCCGGTGTCTGGACCCGGCCGTGGTCGAGCAGGCCGTGGGCCGGCTCGACCCGTTGGGCACCACGCGGGTCGCCTACACCTGCAAGATCTCCGGCGAGGAAGAGGAGCTGCTGCTGATCGGAGACCGGCTGGCAGCGCGCCTCGCCGAGGCGTTGCCGGAAGCCGAGGACGCGGGAGACGCCAAGATCCTCGCCGGCCTCTGGTCAGCGGAGCTCTGCGAGTGCGACGTGGCGACCCTGACGGCGCTCCAGGAGGCTCGGGTGGTCGAGCGCCTGCGGACGCTCGCGGGCCAGGGCGTGCTGGGGCACCGCACGATCCACTCGATGAGCTACTACCACCTGGAGTCGCAAGCACTCCGCCAGTGTCTCGACGAGGTGCTGGCCGCGGTATCTCGGGGTTGAGCTGAGCGCTGGCCCGAGTACCGTTGCCGAGGTCGACCAACGACATTCCGCTCAGTGCGAGGTGTTGGGAGCCTCTCCGTCAGTCGGATGAGTGACCTCGGATGAACTTGGTTATACTGTGGGTATGAAAACCGCGATCTCGCTGCCGGACCGACTCTACGACGAGGCCGAAACGCTGGCAGAGCGGCTCGGCAAGAGTCGAAGCCAGCTCTATGCCGAAGCTCTGGCCGATTACGTAGCACGTCACGATGCGGGTGAAGTGACTCGGCGCTTGGACCGGGTGCTCAACGAGCTGGGCGACGAGACTCGGGCGGAGGATCGGGCCGTCACAGCCGTGGCTGGAGACGTCCTCCGACGAGTCGAGTGGTGACCCGTCCGACTCCCTTGGTCGAGTCACGATGAGCCCCGCGTTCCCGACAATCTCCCAGGGCGATGTCTGGTGGGCAGATCTTCCGGAACCCACGGGCTCTGGTCCAGGCCTTCGTCGTCCGGTGGTAGTCGTTCAGGGAGACGCCTTCAACCGGAGCGCGATCGGAACGGTCGTCTGTGTTCCGTTGACCAGCAACCTCCGCTGGTCTGGAGCTCCAGGAAACGTGTTGCTGAAGACGCGCGTAACGGGCCTGCCAAGAGACTCCGTCGCGAACGTCTCCTTGGTCCTCGCGTTGGACAGGGGCCTTCTCTCAGAACGGGTCGGTCGACTCTCGCGACGGAAGATCGAGCTGATCCTCAGCGGCATCGACACCGTCCTGGGTAGGGGGCAGAACGCGTTGGACCGATAACGACGAGTCCTCTACAGCCGTCGTCGGTCGATCGGAGTGGTACCAACGACGGCTCACAGAATCTCGAATCGGTCGCCACAGAGTCGCACGTTGTAGATATCTACCGGCTCACTCACGTCCGCCGGCCTGCTCGTAGCCGTAGGCGATCTCGATCAGGGTCGGTTCCGAGAACGCGGGTCCGAAGATCGAGAGGCCTACCGGCAGACCGTGGACCGCTCCCATGGGGACGGTGATGTTCGGGTAGCCGGCCACCGCCGCCGGGGTGGAGCTGCCGCCGATGAAGTGGTCGCCGTTGACGAGGTCGATCTTCCAGGCCGGAGCGCCGGTGGGGGCGATCAAGGCGTCGAGCTGGTGCTCCCCGACCAGCCGATCGATGCCGCCCCCCCTCATCGCGTGCTGGGCGAGCGCGAGAGCTTCCCGGTAGGTCTCGGAGTCGAGGCCGTCGGTCTCCTGGGAGCGCTCGAAGATCTCCTGGCCGAACCAGGGCATCTCCTCCTCCGCGTGGGCCCGGTTGAAGGCGATCAACCCCTCCAGGGTCAGCCGGGAGAGGCTCTCGTTCGGCAGGCCCGCGAGGTAGGCGTTCAGGTCGTGCTTGAGCTCGTAGAGGAGCACGTCGAAGGCCGCCTGGGAGAACCCGTCGGGCGGCTCGAGCGCGAGGTCGTCGACCACGACCGCGCCTGCCCCCTTCAGATCCTTGATCGCCCGCTCGAAGAGGGCGTCGACCTCCGAATGGAACCCGGCCGAGGAGCGGACCACGCCGATCCGCTTGCCCCGGAGGCTGCCGTCCCGGAGGTGGGCCGAGAGGTCCCGGTCGAAGTTGCCGGGCGCCTGTTCCTGGATCGCCACGCTCGCCGGGTCCGCCGCGTCCGGCCCGACCATCGCTTCGAGCAGCAGGACCGCGTCGGCGACCGTGCGGCCCATGGGACCGGCCGTGTCCTGGGAGTGGGAGATGGGCACGATGTGGGTGCGGCTCACCAGGCCCACCGTCGGCTTGATGCCGACCACACCGTTGGCCGAGGAGGGGCAGACCACGGAGCCGTTGGTCTCGGTGCCGATGGCGAGCGGGGCGTAACGGGCGGCCACCGCCGCCGCCGAGCCGGAGCTCGATCCGCAAGGGCTGCGGGTCGGATCGTGGGGGTTCCTGGTCTGGCCGCCCACGGCGCTCCAGCCGCTCGACGAGCGGTCCGAGCGGATGTTGGCCCACTCGGAGAGGTTGGTCTTGCCGAGGATCACCGCTCCCGCTTCCCGGAGGCGCTCGACCAGCGGTGCGTCCCGGCCGGTGTCGTTCGTCGCCAGGGCGAGGGAGCCGGCGGTGGTCGGCTGGGCGGACGTCTCGATGTTGTCCTTCAAGAGGACCGGGATGCCGTGGAGGGGGCCGAGAGGCCCGCTCGCCGCCAGCGCCTCGTCGAGCGCCCGAGCCTGCTCCAGGGCTGTCGGATCGACGGCGATGACGGCGCGGAGCTCACCGTCCAGGGTCTCGATCCGGTCGAGGGCGGCGCGGGTGAGCGCTTCCGAGGAGAGGTCGCCGGAGCGGAGAAGCTCCTGGAGAGTCGCCACGTCTCCGTGGGCGAGCCACCAGGAGGCGCCACGATCCATCCGCGGGCCGGTGGCGCCGGCCGCGGAAGGGGTGAAGCCGCAGAGCGCTGTCAGCGCGACGGCAATGACGATTCGGCGGGCGAAAGTGCTCTTCTCAGCCTGACCCACTCCGGTCTCCGGACGCATGGGATCTCCTCGGTTGCAGAGCAAAAGGAAGGTTGGATTCTACCGGTAGCTGGGCCAGGGGTGCGTTGAGCCGTCGTCTCGGCCAGACTGACCCGCCGAAGCCTCGGGCTGGGCGGTGGCGCCCCCTTCTCCCCTTGGGGGTGAGAAGGGGGACGGGGGGTTGTAGGGGGGATCCAGACACCCGCCCCCTTCTCCCCTTGGGGGTGAGAAGGGGGACGGGGGGTTGTAGGGCATACGCGCCAACTTAGCCTTTCTAGACTGCGAGCGCGGGCCTGTGCAGCGGGAGCCTGTTTCTTGCGTTGTCTCGGTGCGTCGTAGAGGTGGCGTCTCAAGGCGTCGGCTTTGGCGATCCAGGTGGAGATGAAGACGCCTCCGAGGACGGCGTAGCGCATGCTATCGAGCATCACCCGCTGAATCCGCCACAGGGACGGCGGTCGGTCGAGGTCGGATGCGGTACCCCCAGGGGGAAAATGAAAGGTAGGCATGGGTCAGCTCTTCGAGCAACAGCGCGGCGAGGAGCTTCGAGAGGAGGAAGGTCCGTGCCAGTTGGGGGTCCTTGGCCGGCAGCTCGTCGAGGCGGAGGAGACTCTTGAGCCGTTTGAAGACCAGCTCGATCTGCCAGCGGAACCGGTAGATCTCGAGCACCTCCTCGGCCGAGAGCTCTTCGTCCGCGGTCGACGTAAGCACCAGGATGTAGCCAGCGAGCGCGAGCGTCTGCGGTTGGGGTGACTTTCCCTTGCGCGAAGCCTCCTTGAGGACCTTCTTGCGGGCCTCCTCGGCCGCTTCCTCACTCTTGCGGATCGCGACGAGCCGGACCGCAACGGCGGGCGTCTTCTCCTCCTTGTTAGGCTGAATCTCCAGATCGAAGGAGCCGGCTTCGGCGTCCGGGAGCCGGCGCAGCGCGTCGAGCAAGTCGAATACATCGCCTCCTGGCAGTTGCAGCGGGACACACTTCCAGTTCAAGCGGACGATGAACCGTCCTGCGGACTCGCTCAGGTGGACCAGCTCCGGTCGGCGCGAGTAGCCCCGGTCGGCGACCACCAGCTCTCCGGGCTCGAACTCGTAGCGAAACAGGCTCTCTCCGACGCTGGCTTGCGTTACCTGGATCTCGGAGATTGCCATCGAGCCGAGATCGAAGTCCAGGTGCACCCGCCAATCGGTTCCTTTGCTCCCAGGAGCCGAGATCGTCGTGGCGTCGATCAAGCGAAGTCGGCTCCGGTTCCCGACCACGGGCGTGACCCGCTCGGCTAATTTAAGCCCGAGCAGGTGACCCAGCCAATCAGGAGCCTTGCGTAGGCGATTGAGCAGCGCCACGTCCGACAGAGAAGCCACCTCGGTCGCCTCTGCCCAGGCCGCCGTCTGACGCAGCGAGAAGCCGCAGAAGCCGTAGACCAGAGCCAGGCGCAACAGCTGAGATGCGCTGTCTACCGCCCGTCTTCTCCGAATCGCCCCCCAGCTCTTCGCCGTCTTGTTCAAGACCTCTTCCGGTGGCAAGAACGACAGGAGGTACGCCCACTCATGCTCGAAGCTCTCTTCGGCTCTCATGAGCCAAGTCTAGAGCCGAATGCCCGCCCAGGGCAAGTCTTAAATTAGCACGCATGCCCCCGCGGCCCCCCCGCCGTTTCAGTTTGCGAGTTATCATGAAGTAGTTTCGAGCGCGGGCGCTCCGATCATGGACTCGGCAATCGACCTATTTCGAGCCGGCGCACCGGTGCTTGCGGGAGAGATCGACCATGCGGCGGTCTCATCGATGCGCACCGTGTGTCCGGAGTGCATGGAGCTGGTTCACCTGGTCGTTCGGGACACCGCCTCCTTCTTTGCCCATCAGCGCCGGACCCAGACATCTTCGCCCTGTTCCTTGCGGGTCGAGTCCTGGGGCTCCTCGTCGCACGGGGGCGGTGGGACGCACGAGCGACTACCGCCGAACACACACTTCCAGGACTCGCTGCTGGCCGCCTACTCCTTGACGGAGGCGCCGGACGCGCCAGCGGGCGGGGCAGATCCGGGCGAGGCGGCGGCCCTGATACATGATGTCTTTCAGACGCGCGGCCGGACGGTGACCGCCGCGGATCTCTCCGACGCCTCGCCCCTTGTGCGGGGCTGGTGGACGGCTGACGAAGAGATGATCCGGAGCTTCCTCGACCGGCCGGGCTTTCTGGGGGACCGGCTGCGGGAGGACCTGCGAAGCCACCCCTCTCTGAGGTCCGAGGAGCACCGCCGGTCGGTTCTGCTCCTCTGGAGGCAGCTTCATCTCCCTCAGGTGGCCGAGGATCTCGGCCTGCTGCTGGGTGTGACGGCGCACCTTTTCCGTCCATTGCTGTTGGCCGATCTGGTGGTCACCAGCCTCGGAGTCCTGTCCTGGGTTCCCTGGACCGTGTTCCCCGAGCTCGACCGAGAAGAGGTTTGTGAAGAGTGCGGGCGGAGCTTTCCCCTCCCCAAGTCCGAGAGACGGGTCGGATGCTCCGAATGCCCCAAGGCCAGCCTCTGCCCGGACTGTGCAATCCCCTGCTCCGGCTGCGGCGACATCCTGTGTGAGCACTGCATCTTCAGGAGCTGTCCCGCCTGTTCGGGCGTGCTCTGCTTGACGTGTTGGCACTTCGAGTGGGAGTGCACGGCGTGCGGTACCTGGTTCTGCGAGGGGGGACGGGACGAGATGCAGGAGGAGGTGGACAAGGCCGAGTGCGAGGGCTGCGGCGAGCCCTTCTGCCCCGAGTGTGCGGAGGATTCCTTGGCGGATTGGGAGGGCGACACGCTCTGTGAGTCCTGCCTGGACGAGCGTCAGCAGGCGGCGGCCGAGGAGTAGCAGGAGGGCGCGGCCGAAGGGCTCAGAAGGCGGCCCCGCCCGCCGGGGTCGGTCGCCTCGCGCGGCGGGGTGAGAGGATGCTCCCTGGGGGCGACGGGAAAGGAGAGCGCCCATGACGACCTATCGCGAAGCGGTCGACGACTTCCTCACCCAGCGGCGTATCGCCGTGGCCGGTGTGTCCCGGTCCGCCGACCAGCCGGCCAATCTCATCTTCCGCAAGCTGCGCGACGCCGGCTACGAGGTGTACGCGGTCAACCCCCACGCCGACCAGGTGGAGGGCGGGCCCTGCTACGAGAGCCTGGCCGCGGTGCCGGTGCCGCTCGACGGCGTGGTGGCGGTGACGCCCCGCGAAAGGACCGACGAGGTCATGCGCGAGTGTGCGGAGCTGAACATCCCGCGGGTCTGGATGCACCGCTCCTTCGGGCCGGGGAGCGTCAGCGAGCCCGCGGTCGAGGCCGGGCGCCGGGACGGCATCACCGTCCTCGCCGGCGGCTGCCCGATGATGTTCGTCCAGCCCGACCCGGGCCACCGCTGCATGCGCTGGGTGCTCGGGGTGATGGGCAAGCTCCCGGCGCCTTCGGCGTAGGAGCGAGCCGTCGCTGCCCCGACCACGGACCCTACCGACGATGAGCAATAGGAGCCCGGTCCTCGCGGTTCGCAGCAGATGGGCCGGGCGGTGGCGTTCCACACCTCCCCCATGAGGGGGGAAAAGGAGCGAGGGAGCCGGGGCGAGGTGCGAACAACCCCGTAGGGTCACCGATCGGCCGGCACAGGTCCGGCCGCTTCAAGCTGCTTGTTCGAGCGGGGTGTGACGCGGAGTAGGAGGAACGTGGCCCCCCGGGCGCCCCCCCACGACGAACTGACGAAGCAGAAGGGCCTGGGGACCGAGGGGTTTGGCGGGCGATCGGGACAGCCGGGGTGATCTAAGACCGCTGCCAGTCCTCGAGCATCCGGTAGGGCACCGCGCGGACGCTCTCGGCCAACGGGATCTGGCCGTCCCGGGCTTTCTCCAGGGCGTCGTCGAGCAGGGTCTTCATGCCCTTCTCGAGCGCCCGGCGGCGCAGGTCGTGGACCGGGGCGCCGTCGGCCACGGCGTCCGCCAGCTCCGAGTCGAGGACGAAGAGCTCGAAGATCCCCGTGCGCCCCTTGGTTCCCCGGCCGTCGCAGGCGTCGCAGCCGGCGCCGCCTCCTCGCGGCACTCCGGGCAGACCCGGCTCAGGATCTCCTCGATCAGGCCTGGCGCCGAGACGCCCAATCCGAACGAGAAGCTCTCTACCGGAGCGAGGCGTAGAACTGCCCCCTCCTCGGCCGGTGCACGGCCATGGGGTACGCTTCGGGTTCCATGACCACAGTGGAACGCCCCGCGGTTGCCCCGTCGCCCCGCCCGGCCGGCAAGTGGCGGTCGGTGGCGCTTCTGGCGCTGGCCGAGACGCTGGCCATGGGGCTCTGGTTCTCGGCCTCGGCGGTGGTGCCCCAGCTCACCGAGGCCTGGGGGCTCTCCGGCGCCGGCCAGGCCTGGATGACCATGAGCGTCCAGCTCGGGTTCGTCGTCGGCGCCCTGGGGAGCGCGGTGCTCAACCTGGCGGACCGGGTGCGCTCCGATCGCCTCTTCGCCGTCTCGGCCCTGGTCGGGGCGCTCGCCAACGGGGCGATCCCAGGCCTCGAGATGGCGGGGGCGGGCGGCGTGGCCTCGGCCGTGGCGCTCCGGTTCGTGACCGGCATGGCGCTCGCGGGCGTCTATCCCCCGGGGATGAAGCTGGTCGCCACCTGGTGCCGGGAGGACCGGGGCCTGGGGATCGGCATCCTGGTGGGGGCGCTCACGCTGGGCTCGGCCGGGCCGCACCTGCTGAACGCCCTGCCGATCTTCGGCACCGGCGGCATGCCTCCCTGGCCGCGGGTGCTCTTCGCCGCGTCGGCTCTCGCCCTCGCGGCCGGCGCGATCGCTGCCCTCGGCATTCACGAGGGCCCCTACGCCGCCACCCGGGCGCCCTTCGACTGGCGCTTCGTCGGCCGTGCCCTCGGCCACCGGCCGACCCGCCTCGCCAATCTCGGCTACCTGGGCCACATGTGGGAGCTCTACGCCATGTGGGCCTGGGTGCCGGTCTTCCTGCTCGCCTCCTACGAGCGCGCCGGGCGGAGCCTGGTGGCGGGACGCCTGGCCGGCTTCGGCGTGGTGGCGATCGGGGCCCTCGGGTGCGTGCTCGCCGGCCGGTGGGCCGACCGCCTCGGCAGGACGCGGGTCACCGCCTGGAGCATGGCGGTCTCGGGCACCTGCGCCCTCGTGGCGGGTCTCCTCGCCGGAAGCCCCGGCTGGCTGACGGCGCTCTGCCTCGTCTGGGGGTTCGCCGTGGTGGCGGACAGCGCCCAGTTCAGCGCCGCGGTCAGCGAGCTCACCGACCCGCGCTACGTGGGCACGGCGCTCACCCTGCAGACCAGCCTCGGCTTCCTGCTGACGCTGGTCACCCTGCGCCTGGTGCCGGCTCTGCTCGACGCACTCGGCTGGTGGCCCGTGCTCGCGCTCCTCGCCCTCGGGCCGGCGGTCGGGATCGTGGCCATGCTCCGGCTGCGGACGCTCCCCGAGGCGCGACAGATGGCCTCCGGGAACCGGTAGAGCCTGCGCCTCTGTCCGCGCCGTTCCGTTTCCCCTGGCAGGGCGCCAGGCGGCCTGCGATTCAATTTGTGAGAAACTCGATCATCGAACCACTGACCAGGAGGCTGGCATGGCCTACTCGATCTCCTCGCCTCACGTCCGCCGGCGCTGCGCGGTGCCCGCGTTGCTCTTCCTATTCGCCTGTCTGGTGGCCGCCGTACCGGCCGCTGCCCAGACCGGGCCGGACGCGTGCGTTCCGGCCGACGACACGCTCTGTCTGCTGAACGACCGGTTCCAGGTGAAGGTCGACTGGCAGGACGACTTCACCAACCTGTTCCGCCTGCCGGATACGCCGCTCTTGGGCAGTGGCCATGCGGTCGAGCTGTTCGACAACAGTGGTTACTTCTGGTTCTTCGAGCCGGACAACGTCGAGATCCTGGTCAAGATGATCGACGGCAGGATCATCAACCAGCACTTCTGGGTGTTCTACGGTGCCACGACCAACGTCGAGTACACGATCACGGTGACCGACACCCAGACCAACTCGCGCGTGATGTTCTTCAATCCCCAGGGAAGCTTCAGCTCCGGGGCGGATACGGGAACGTTCGAGGATCCGGTGCCCGACAGCAGGCGGAGCGGCACCTCTCGGGTCGATCCCTCGTCCGAGCAGGGCGCCCGCGCGGGGAACGCGCTCGTCGAGCGGGCGGTCTTCCGGCCCCGCGAGGCTCTGCCGAGCTGCGCCGATCCGACGGTCACCTGCATCCAGAACGGGCGCTTTGCGATCGAGGGGATGGTCGCCAACCCGTTCGATTCGGAGGGACCCCCCTTCCACGCCCGGGAGGTCGACACCACCTCGACCAGCGCCATCACCCACTTCTTCGACGCCGGCGATCCCGATGCGGTGGTCAAGGTGGTCGACGGCCGAGCGATCAACGGGCGCTTCTGGATCTTCGTCAACGCGCTCACGGACCAGGAGGTCGAGCTCAGGGTGACTGACCTCCGGACGGGCATTGCGAGGATCTTCCAGGCGGACCAGGGCAGCGGTCTCGCCCTGGGCGACCGTCAGGGCTTCAGGCCGGATCCGCCGGCCGGTGCCTGGCTCCAGACCTCGGAGCTCCCCGGCTTCCGGTTCAAGGTGCGGATCACCGGTGGCGGTGCCGAGCTGCCGACCCGCCAGGAGGCGGGCTGCGTTCCCGAGACTCTGTGCATCTCGGGCGCGATCCCCGGCCGTTCGGAGCTCTTCCTGCGCATGGTCGGGCCGAAGCCGAACGGCTTCCTGTGGCCGAACATCGTCAAGTTCTCGACCTCCCAGATCGAGATCTGGATCGAGCAGATTTCGACGGGCCAGCTCAACTACTACAAGCTGGACGCGGCGGCAGCGGGCGAGAGCGACCTCAACGGGCTCTTCGACCGGTTCGGCTTCGAGCCGTAGAGCGCGCCGGCCGGGCTACCGGAGGTATCGCCGGACGTAGACGAAGTAGCCGATCGTTCCCAGCCAGACGAGGGCCATCGAGACGAAGAATCGGGGGTCGTGGAACAGGAACGACATGTCGGGAGCACCCGCTGGCTGCGCGGTGTTCATCTGTGCCATCACTTCGTCGAAGTCGACCCTGGGCAGGGTGAAGGCGGACCCGATGCTCCAGAGAGCGAAGATGGCGACTCCAGTCCACCAGGCGATGCGGCTCCGCCGGGCGAGCCCCACCGCGACCCCGGCCATGACGACGGCGGTCGCGACATACGTGGCGACGGCGATCGGGCCGGTCACGATCCTCGAGCCGATCAGCAGGATCGGATTGAAGGCCGACAACAACGAGCTGACAGCGCTGAACCCCAGCCAAAAGGAGAGGCCCAGGAGCGGCGTCGGGATGCGATCGGTCCAGCGCTCTTGGGGATCGTGGGCGGCGAGCGTCGCCCGGACGTCCGCTCCCCGGTAGAGGCCCACCAGGAGCAGCGGCACGACGATTCCGAGAAAGCCGAGGACCGATCCGAAGCAGCCGTAGAACGCCGCTCTCGCGGTCGGATCGGGCGGTAGGCCCTCGGTCGCGATGGGCAGAACCGCCGTCATCACGAGGCAGACCAGAGCGCCGATGACAAGCCAGCCCCACCCGACGATGAGCACCAGTGGCCGGGCCCAGCGCCGCCGCCGGATCGAGCCGATGCCCAAGGTCAGCAGGCTCGCCCCCATGATGCAGTAGACCAGGGACCCGGAGATCACCTGACCGAGCCCGAGCTGCGTGGTCTCCGGCACCTCCGGGAGACGCCGGACGTAGAGCATGCTGGCCACGGTCACGACCGCGAAGAAGAAGGCACAGCACGCTAAAAGGCAGAGGAAGACACCGCTGACGATCAACCGCGTGCTCCGGTCGCGATCAGTGGGGGGCTGGGGAGAGAGGGGCTCGATCTCGGTCACTTGTCCTCCGGTTCCGGGTCGTTCCTCGGAAGCCGACCGTCCCGGGCCGTGGCCGCGGGACCGTGGACGAGGCACAGTTTCGAGGCAGGCCCATACCCTGATGTCGTCGTAGGGCGTTTCATTTCATTCTAGTTCTTGGTGGCGGATCAGACCTCGAGCCCCAGGCGCTTGATCTTCATTGCAAGGCCCGGCCGCGAGATGCCGAGGAGGCGCGCTGCCTGGGTCTTGTTGCCACGGGTTGCGGCCAGGGCTTCCTGAATTGCTTGGCGCTCCTCCTCGTCGAGGCGCTCCTGGAGCGGGCGAATCGACCTCGCCTCGGCTCTCTCGGTCTCGGGCGCCGGAACCCCGGCCGGTCCATCGGGGGCGGATCCGGTCGGGGGGTCGTCCAGGTCGAAGTGCTGGCTCTCCAGGGCGCCGCCGTCCGGGCAGAGCAGCACCGCTCGTTCGACCGCAGTCTTGAGCTGCCGGATGTTGCCGGGCCAGGAATGCGCCAAGAGCCGGTCGAGGGCGCGCCGGGTCACGCCGCCGATCCGTTTGCCCTCGGCGGCGGAACACTCCCGGACGAACGCGGTGACGAGCCCCGGGATCTCCTCCCGCCGCTCGCGAAGCGCGGGGAGGCGGATCTCCACTTTCTGGAGCCGGTAGTAGAGGTCAGGCCGGAACCTCCCGTCGCGGGCCATGGCCGGTAGATCCCGGTTGGAAGCTGCGATGAGGCGGAGCGAGATCTTCCTCGGCCCGGCGGCCCCGACGGGCCGCACCTCACGCTCCTCGATCGCGCGCAGGAGCTTCGCCTGGACCGCCTCGGGGATCTCGCCGATCTCGTCGAGGAGCAGCGTCCCGCCATCGGCCTGGAGAAAGAGGCCCGGGCGGGCGTCGACCTGAGTGGCGACGCCGCGGCCGATCCCGAACAGCTCGGCCTCCAACTGATCGGTCGGGATGGCGGCGCAGTTGACGGCGACGAACGGACCGCCCCGGTCGGGTCCGGACCGGTGAATCAAGCGGGCGAAGAGCTCCTTGCCGGTACCGGTCTCACCCAGAAGCAGCACGTCCCTGGAGCTTGCGAGTGCCGGGCGGAGGCTCGCCAGGACCCGCTCCGACGCCGGGGAGGTGCCGAGCACCATCCCCGGAGGAGGGTCGAGCGTCCCGAGAAGAGGAGCCACGGGCGCCGTGGCACGTTCGCCCGGCTCCGCTCCCAGGCGCTCGGCGACGAAGGACAGGAGATCGCAAGCCAAGGGGGTGGTGTTCCCTGGAGGGAAGTGGGCGCAGAGGACGTTTCCTTCCTTCCCAAGAAGGCGGAGCAGCCATCTCCCCCGGTTCGTCGGTATTTCCTCCGGCGACACACCTCCATCGCCGGAAGAGAGCGCCTCCTGCAGGGGTCCGAGGAGTGCCCCATCCACTGCTCCGTGGCTCTCCCGGATCACCAGCCGTTCTTCTCCACCGTGAGCCTGGTCGAGGTCGGCGACGAGGACGGCGTCCGCTTTCACGAGAGCGCAGACGTCGGCCAGCAGATCGGCCTCCAAACTCGCCTCCTGGTGACCGGGGGGTAGCCGCCGCACCAACCGGAGCAGCTCGTGGCCCGAGGGGCCGCCGAGATCGATGCCCAGGTGCGCGGTGAAGCTGCCGGTGGCCGACCCCGACGGCGGGCCGGACAGCGGAAGGGCGATGATCCCGTCGGACGAAGGCAGCTCCTCCAGCGTGACGAAACCACTTCCCACCTGGACCGCCCGGCCGGGCTCGAGCTCCACCTCTCCCACCCTCTTGCCGTCGCACAAAAGACCGTTCTTCGAGTCCAGGTCACGGAGCACCACACCGTTCGCCCTGCGCAGGAGGAGCGCGTGTTCCCGGGACACTCCGGGATAAGGGAGGACGATGTCGCTGTCCGGGGCGGAACCGAGCCGGCTCCGGGGTGCCTCGGGCAGAGGAAAGTGAAGGGTCTTGTGCCCGTACCGGGCGGTCAAGCGCAGCATGAGGCTCCGGGAACAGGGTCCGTGATGCGGGCGGATCTCGCGGATTCTATCCGTGCCGGAGCTCGTCGGAGCACTGCGTGTCAGGTTTCTTGTGCCCCTAGCCGTCGTCGCGCGGGCCGGCAAGTCCATAGACGACGGGGGCAAGCCTCGTTTCGGATCTGGAAACCAGGTTGACGGTCGGTCGCCAGCTCTTCCTTGGAAACCAGTGGATGGAGGTTGGCGCGGCCCTTGCCCAAAGGGAGCGTCAGTCGACGACCCCGCGAATGCACGGGGGCGTCTCTCGTCGAGGCGGAGGGCTACCGAGAGTGGCCGCGATTGCCGCATCGACACATCCGCGACTCATGAAGGAGCTGTGATGGAAAGAAACTCTATTTGGGACGGGATTGTTCGAAGGATTCTGATGGGTGGTCTCCTGCTGCTCGTCTCGGCCTCGGTGGCCGGCGCCCAGGGTGAAGCGTTCCCCGGATGGGAGCTCGAGAAGATCGGCGACATGGCCATACCGACCTACTCGGTGGGCTTTGCCTTGGCCGAGAGCGGGGATGGCGGGCAAGTCTTCCTCTTCGGAGGAGCCACGCCGACCCCTGGGCCTTGGCTGACGACGATCCGCAAGTACACGGTGGCCGACGACAGTTGGGAGGTGCTCGCCGGAGCTCTGCCCTACCCCTACATCGAGAACGAGAGACATGGTGCCGCCGTCGCGGCCAACGGCAAGTACTACGTGAGTCCTGGCAACGGTCCGGGAGGCTGGGGGCAGAACGACCAGATCATCGAGGTCGATCCGTCGACCGGAATCGTACGGGAGCGGGCTCCCATCGTGGCTCCGGGGTACCGGATCTGGGGGCTCGCGCTCGCTCCCGCACCGGCTTCCCGGGGTGGCGTCTATCTGTTCGGCGGCTGGAACGGCGGAGGGATCGCCACCATCCGTCACTACGATCCGGTGACCGACCGGATGACGGTCAAGGGGTCGCTGTCGGTCGGCAGGACGATCGGCGCCCGGGTCTCTCACCCGAACGGCAGGATCTATCTGTTCGGCGGCAACACGGGCTCCCCGGCGGTGTTCACCGCGGTCGAGGTCTTCGACACCGCGGACGAGTCGATCCGGACGATTCCGAACCCGAGCCATTTCGGCTTCAACCCTGGCACCGCTGGCTGGGTGGGCTCGGACGGGGCGATCTATCTGTGGAACCCTCCCGCGGCCTACCTCGGTGCGAGCTCCGACCGCATCATCCGTTTCGATCCGGAGACCGAGACCATGATCGATTTGGGGGAGACACCGCTGCCCACCGGCTGGCCTGTCTCGGTGGCCTCGAAGCCGGGAAGCGACGAGATCTACTTCTTCGGCATGATCCTCCCCGGAGCCGTCTGGGGAGTGTCGGGAACCGTCGTCGGCGAGGTCTGGAAGCTGTCGCCGGGATGCAGCTTCGGTCCGGACGGTGAGCTCGTGGCTGAGCGAGCGACCGGCAAGCCGACGTGGCAGGACTTCTCCTGGGAGAGCTGTGGTGGCCCCGGCACGCTCTTCATCGAAGGGGACCGCGTCGCCTCGGCGACCGTCTACCTCAACGGCGAAGTAGTCGCTCTGCCGTCGGACTTCGACGGGCGACCGGCGCGGTTGGAGGTGCCGATCGTTCTCTCTGAGGGGGACAACACCCTGACCGTCCAGGTGCGTGGCAAGCCGGGAGGCCGGCTGACGTTCGAGCTGGCCGAGTAGGAGTGCGCTCCTCTCTCCCGGCCCGGGCGAGCGTCCGGCGCCGGGAGAGGGGGCTGCTCGGGCGCGCAGGTCCGGGCGCCGAGCGGGTTACCGGCGGCGCTGGAGCAACCTTTCCGTTTCGTTCGCCACGTGCCCTGCCTCGTCGTCCAGCTTCTGTTGCCTCAGCAGTCGTTCCAGTCGCTCCGTGACGACGGCGAGGTGGGCCCGCACCACCGTCGACGTCCTGACCTCAAGGCGCGCCAGCTCGAAGGCCTTGCGGGCCGCATCGAGAGCCTCGTCCGGTCGGCCCATGCGGGCGAGGATCTCCCCCTCCAGGGAGGTCAAGAGCGGCACCGTCTCCCAGCTCGAACGGAGCTCACCGCGCGTCTCCTCCAGGAGCTCCGGCAGCGGGTCGCCGAGGAGGAGGCGGATCTCGAGCGCCCAGTAACGGCTCGGGTCGGGAGAGTGTCTGGTCACCTCGAGACGCTCCGGCCGGCCACCGGAGCGCCAGAGGATGAACCCCAGGTACGGGGCGATCGGCACGAGCGTCGGCGAGCTCTCGCTCGCCACCTCGCGAATCGCCTCACGTGCTCCGTCCCAGTCGCCGAGCTCCGCATAGGCCAGCACGAGTCCCTCGAAGAGCTCGTAGCGGTTCCTCCCGTGGACGGGGGTCGGGTCGACGCCCAGGCCCTCACGGAACCAGGAGACGGCCCGCTCGGGCCATCCGGAGAGCTGCAGCGTGCGTGCCGTCTCGTAGGCGATCTCCGGCCCCATCTCGCTCTCGCGCATCAAGGCCCTCGCCCTCTCCTCCCCTTCCGGGTGCCGGCCGGCCCGGATCAGCACCTGCGCGGCGCTCCGGGAGGCCCACTCCGCGAGCCAGGGGTCGCCCGTCCGCCCGGCCTCCTCCTCAGCCTCGGCCACTATCGCGAGGGCGTCCTTCTGGTAACCCCCGAGGATCAGGCGCTCCGCCTCGTTCAGATGCTCGAAGGCAGCCATTCGTGCGCGCTGGCGGTCGGACCCCGAGCGCTCGGCGGTGCCGCCGGCAAGAAAGCCGTCGAAGCCGAGGACCATCGGCTCTCGGTTCGGGCGGGTGATCCGGATCACTCGAGACTCGAGGTCGACGTCGACGCACTCGGTCTGGGCGCAGATCGACGTAGGGAGCAGGGCGTACCAGACGACGCCACTGCTCCGTGACCCCGCGAGGTAGGGGTCGGGGGTGAACGCCCAAGGGACGGAGGCGGAACGGTTGACAGGAGGGGTGCCCACCGGCGGATCGATGCGGATCGCCGCCAGCGCATAATAGTGCCCCAGCTTGTTGCTGGTCCCCACGAACAGGGCCTCGTCGGTGCCGTCCCCGTCCACATCCGCCATTCCGGCCAGGCGATGGTGCCCAGCCGCCACGAAGAGGGTGCGGACGTAGTCGGCCTCGGGCTCGTAGAGGACGGCGTAGGATGGCCAGTAGACGTGGAAGAAGTACGCGATGACCTCGTCGCTACCGTTTCCGTCCAGGTCCCAGATGGCGAGCTGGGGCTCGAAGCCACCTCGGAACTCTGGGAAGAGCGCTTCGCCATCCCGCGGCAGCGGCACATCGTGCACGAGGTGCCCGGTGTCGGGATCGAGCAAGGCCAGCCGAAAGCCACCTCCACGGTCAGTGTCGTCACCCGGGTCGCCCGCGGTTCCGAGGATCCCCGCCAGAAGAAGACGCCTCTCCGGGCCGACATGGACGGGCGCGAAGTTCCTTGCAAGGACGTCTTGCCGTGTCCAGAGGACAGTTCCGTCGTCGCCGATGACCCGCAGACCCTCGGCACCATCGATGGCCTGGAGGTGGGAAAAGCGAGGGCCGGCGGAGGGGCTCCGGAGAGCTGTCCAGCCGGTCAAGGCGGCGACGCCCAGGAGAATCGAGACCAGGGTACCGATCGTGAAGCGCCGCACCTGACGACGGCCGAACCGGGGGCTTTGCTGCCCGTCGAGCCCCGCCAGGACCACCTCGGCGCTCGCCGGGCGGTCCGCCGGACGCCTCTCGAGCAGGCTCACCACCAACCTGCCGACCCAGCCGGGGACTTCCGACCGCAGGGAGCGCGGATCTGCGGGGCGTTCCTTCAGCCGGGCGAGCAGGGCAGCGGGGGAGGAGCCTCGTCGGTAGGGTAGCTGGCCGATGAGCATCTCGTAGAGGACGACGCCCAACGAGTAGAGATCGCTCGTCGCCCCGGCCTGTTCTCCCCGGATCTGCTCCGGGGAGAGGTACTCGGCGGTGCCGACCATTTGCAGAGTCTCTGTCAACCGCGTCTCGTCGTGGTCCCGCTGGAGGGCCAACCCGAAGTCCGCGAGCTTCACCTGGTCGTTTGCGCCGAGGAGGATGTTGCCCGGCTTGACGTCGCGGTGGAGGACGCCGGCACCGTGGAGTGAGCGCAGTCCCTCGAGCACCTGGCGGGTGATCGAGAGCGCTTCGGCGACGCCGAGCGGACCCTTTCGCTCCAAGCGCTGGCGCAGGGTCTCGCCCTCGACGTGCTCCAGGGTCAGGAAGATGGTGCCTGCGGCGGTGCCGAGGTCGAAGATCCGCACCAGATGGGGGCTCGCGATATCGCGAGCCACGGCCGCTTCACGGCGGAAGCGCTCGAGCGCCACCTTGCCCGCGCGGTCGGAGCGCAGCACTTTGAGGGCCACGTTCCTGCCGAGAAGCCGGTCGAGGGCCAGGTAGACGACGGCATGTCCACCGTGCCCAAGGACCTCCCGAATCTCGTAGCGCTCGGCGATCGTGCTGCCGGGACCAAGCGGAGGAGTCGGGGGTCCGGGGGGCTCCAGCGGCCCGATGGTCTCCGTCAGCTCGCTCCGTGCCATGCGGCACCGTCCACTTCTAAGGTTGAACGGGCATTGTACTTCGTGATGGCGGGAGCCCCTCGGAGTGCCGCGGAGTGCGTGGTCGGTCCCTGAGCGCCCCGGGCGGCCGCTGGTAACATTCCTTCCGATCCCCTGGAAGGAGACGGAGCGTGCGTGCCCTTGCGTCCCGAGGCAGTCGGGTTGTCGCTGTGCTGTGGGTGGTGGCTCTGGTGGGCGGTGGCGGTGTGGCTGCCGCGGCCGGGCCGCCGGAGAAGGCGATCTACGACGAGCTGGCGTCCCGCCGTCAGACCCCGGCAAATCTTCCGGCGAGCCTCTCGACCTGGCCGGACTGGAGCACGGCCTCGGTCGTCTGCTCGCCGCCGGGGCTGGTGGCCCGGCTCTCCCAGTATGTGGAGGAGTGCGGGGTCGAGACGGTCGCCTACCTCGGCCAGCTCGTGCAGGTGGTCTATCCGGAGGGCTCGAAGACCCATGGGCGGGAGGGGCTCGAGGCGATCGCGGCGACGGTCGACGTACCGTTCAGCGTCATCAAGTGCTACGCCCGGGCGCGGACGGTGAACGACCTGCGCGCCGAGGGTTTCTCCGAGGTCGAGATCGAGAGCTGGAAGAAGCGCATCAACGCGACCGTCGACGTCGTCAACCTGGGTACCAACATGGTGGGGCTCTCGGCGACGTTGGCCGAGAAGGGTGCCCAGGCCGCGGCGCTCTCCACCGACCTGGTGGGGATCGGCGTCACCGAAGCCAACGCCGGAGGCTTCCTGGACACCATGGTGGACGCCTGGCGCTCGTTCCACACCAACCGGCTCTCCGGGTTCGACAGCGACTTCGACGCGGCCGAGGCCGACCTCGACCGGTGCCGTGTCGACGAGGCCGAGGCGGCGATCGAACGGGTGGTCGTGGAGACCCGTCAGTACCTCGACGCCAAGCGCGGCGAGGTGGCTGCTTACGAGAAACAGGTGCTCTGCGATGCCCGGGAGAGCGGCCAGGGCGTCACGGCCCGGGAGGCGGTGGACTCCGCGAAGCACGCCTACATGCTGGGCTGGGCCAACGAGCAGCAGCAGGAGGCCGCCGACAAGGTGGTGACGATCGGCAACCGGGCCGAGGCCCTGGCCGACGAGGTGGAGCGCGCCCGGGAGGAGCTCGAGGACCTGAAGCGTCGCCTGGCCGACGCCCAGGTGCGGGTCGCCCCGGCCATCGAGTCGTGCGACCTGGTGGAGCTCTCCTTCGTCGACCAGGAGCTGGCTCACCTCGCCGGGCTGAAGTGCGCCGGGCCCGGCGGCTGGCTGCCGACGATCGACCGGAGCCGCCGGTACATCGAGGAGGCGGTCGACAGCTTCCAGAAGGCCCAGTCCGACCTCGGCTACTACGCCGATGCCGTGCGCACGTTCATCGAGAGCTGCAACATCGACGCGGCCCACCAGGCGCTCCAGAAGCTGCAGAGCGACATCGCCACCCACTCGGCCGCGTCGAAGATCCCCCTCGCCAACTGCCCGATGCTCGCCCCGTGGCCGCCCGACCAGGGCTTGGCCGACGAGATCGCGGAGCGCAAGCGGGTCCTGGAAGAGGCGAAGACGAGGGCTCGGGGGCTGCTCCAGGAGATCCGGGCCGCGGGGCAGGAGTGCCGCTTCGAGACCGCCTGGACGCTGATCGAGGAGGCCGCGGCGGCCATCGCGGAGAGCGGTTGTGCGGTCGACGAGAGGTACTGTGGCGGCGGGGTAACGCAGGACGCGAGCCTCTGCGAGCTGGCAAGGCTCGAGCTGGAGCGCCTGGACATGGAGGGCGAGGTCGGCAAGCTGGAGGCCGAGTACCACGACGCGTCGAGTGTCGCGGTCGGCATCGCCCAGGAGCTCCTCGCCTACGCCCGGGAGGAGCTGGACAGGGCGCGCTCCGAGGGCGCGAGCCGCTGCATCGCCGCCACCCAGGCCCGCGAGGCGTGCCGGGATCTCCAGGGCCTCCAGGATCCCAAGGGCTGTGAGGATTCGAGGGTCCAG
>Ga0210123_1000592_pt1 | contig 21855 bp, 22 predicted proteins | sample Muzzi_PWB_D2_FD_185535 | JGI IMG/M metagenome (GOLD analysis project Ga0210123, IMG submission 185535) | Wetland microbial communities from San Francisco Bay, California, USA, that impact long-term carbon sequestration - Muzzi_PWB_D2 (SPAdes) | ecosystem: Environmental > Aquatic > Marine >... | reverse complement strand
CATCCGCCGCATCGTCGCCGAGGTGCCCCGCACCACGCCGGACGGCAAGCCCCTCCCCGTGATCGTGTTCGTGAAGGGCGGCGGCCTGTGGCTGGAGGCCATCGCCGACACCGGCTGCGACGTGGTGGGCCTGGACTGGACCATCGACCCGGCCCGGGCCAGGGCGCGCATCGGCGACCGGGTGGCCCTCCAGGGCAACCTGGACCCGTGCGTGCTCTACGCCCCCCCCGCCGCCATCGCGGCCCGCACCCGCGCCATGCTCGACGCCTTCGGCGCCGCCCCCGGCCACGTGGTGAACCTGGGGCACGGCATCCTGCCCGACATCCCCGTGGACCACGCCCGCACCTTCATCCGGGTGGCGCAGGGGGAGCAGGGATGACCCCCCCCGGCCCCCGCTCCGGCGCCCCCGCCGGGCCCCAGCGGGTGGTGGTGGACCGGGCCCTGATCGCCCGCTACGACCGCCCCGGGCCCCGCTACACGAGCTACCCGACCGCGCCCCACTTCACCGAGGCGTTCGACGCCGCCGCGTATCTCGCCGAGATCGACCGCAGCAACCGGGAGGAGGCCGACCGCGCGCTCTCCCTCTACCTGCACATCCCGTTCTGCGACACCCTGTGCTGGTACTGCGGCTGCAACGTGGTGGTCACGCAGAAGCGCGAGAAGACCCTGCCCTACGTGGACCACCTCAAGCGCGAGATCGCCCGGGTGGCGGAGCACATCGCCCCGGGCCGCAAGGTCACCCAGCTGCACTGGGGCGGCGGCACGCCCACCTACCTGGCCCCGGAGCAGATCGCCGATTTGACCCGCCACATCCGGGACCGCTTCGACGTCGCCCCGGACGTGGAGGCGGGCGTCGAGCTGGACCCCCGCGACTGCACCCGCGCCCACCTGGAGGCCCTGCGCGAGGGCGGCTTCAACCGCGCCTCCATGGGCATCCAGGACTTCGACCCCGAGGTGCAGAAGGCCGTCAACCGCATCCAGCCGTTCGAGCTCACGAAACGCGTGTTCGACGACTGCCGCGAGCTGGGCTTCGCCTCCATCAACGTGGACCTGATCTACGGCCTGCCGCTCCAGACCGTCGAGCGCTTCCGCCCCACGGTGGAGGCGGTGCTGACGCTCAACCCCGACCGGGTGGCGACCTTCAACTACGCCCACGTCCCCTGGCTCAAGAAGCACCAGGTGATGATCCACGAGGCCGACCTGCCGAGCCCGGCCGAGAAGCTGGACATCTTCGAGATGGTGGCCGACCGCTTCACCGCCGCCGGCTACGTGTTCATCGGCATGGACCACTTCGCCCGCCCCACCGACGAGCTGGTCGTGGCCCAGCGCGAAGGCACCCTGTACCGCAACTTCCAGGGCTACACCACCCACGCCGGCTGCGACCTCTACGCCTTCGGCACCACCGCCATCAGCCAGCTGCGCCGCTGCTACGCCCAGAACGTCAAGAAGCCCGCCGACTACTACGCCGCCATGGACCGGGGCACCCTGCCCGTCGAGCGCGGCCTGCTCCTCACCGACGAGGACCTGCTGCGCCGCGACGTCATCACCCGCCTCATGTGCGACTTCCGCCTCGACCCCGCCCTTTTCGAGGCCCGCTACGGCATCGACTTCGCCGAGCACTTCGCCGACGCCCTGACCGCCTTCGACCAGTTCGCCGCCGACGGCCTGGTGGAGAAGCAGGGCAGCGCCTGGGCCGTCACCCCCGCCGGCCGCCTGCTGATCCGCAACATCGCCATGCCGTTCGACGCGTACCTGGGGACGAAAGAGGGGGAGCGGTTTAGTCGGACGGTGTGAACCTGCTTCTGGCCTCCTGCCGGCAATCGATTCAAGCCTTCGACTAAGAAGCGTAATTACAGGCTGTTACGCGTGATGAGTTGACGCCGATTTGCATTCTTTGTTAGATCAAGGTAGAGAACATATATCTCAGCTTAGTTGGGAATGGGGGGCTCAGAAATGTCCCGTTACTACGTAAACAGGAATGCTCAGACGAATGGGGACCACGAGGTGCACGTATCAGGATGCTCATTCATGCCAGACCCTGAGAACCGGATTTATCTCGGCGACCATTCCTCGTGTGAGCCAGCCGTCCGAGAAGCGAAAAGACACTACCATCAGTCGAACGGATGTTATTACTGCTGCCGTCCGTGCAATACGGGCTGAAACGACCCATATGCGTCTGGACCACAGTCGATAACGAACGGTGGGGTGGGGCCGCGCCGAACTAGGTGGCTGCCGTGGTTCCGGCTCCTAAGGGCTGTCGTCTTCAGATGAAGACCGTCTCCACAGCGGTGATCTTGTTAGCCTTGGCCATTGCCTCGGCGACGGGGGCCATCGCCAACGACCTCGTACGCGAGATGGCCAAGTGTGCAGCCCTTGAAGATGTCGCAAAGCGGATTGCCTGTTACGACGATCTGGCCAAAACAGTCGGTGTTGACGAGCCTCGTACAACGTCAGAGAAGGGGCCGGGAGACTGGACTGTAACCAGAAGCGTCTCCCCCGTCGACGACTCCGAAACGGTCACATCGTATGTCCGCGCCGATAAGGATATCTCCGGTTGGCTCCACACGTACCGTCCACACATAATTGTACGTTGCCAGGAGCACAAACTCGACGTATTCATCACCACCGGGATGAGCGCGATGGTTGAGTCCGGCGATTATCGTTCTGCGACAATCCGATTTGACAAGGATCCGGCGATCGACGTGAAAATGAGTGAGTCAACGGATGGGGAGGCCCTGTTTTTTTCTTACAAGGACAAGGACTCCGTATTGCGAGGATTTGAAGATCATTCCTCAGTATTGTTCCGCTTCGTTCCGTTCAATTCGAACCCTACATATACGACGTTCTCTCTGAGAGGTAGCGCGAAGGCAATTGGGGAAGTGCGTCGAGCCTGCAATAGCGGCGCGGATTAGTGGGCTTTTCTGACAGAGACCATTGATCGACAGGCAGGGCGTCTAACTTCTCAAGGTGCACCCCAACACCTAGCCCCCTCAAATGCCTCCCGCAACCTCCCCATATCCAGCTTCACCATCCCCAGCATCGCCGCCATAACGCGGTTCGACTGCTCGGGGGTCCCCTGAAACAGCGCATCCAGCCCGGCGGGCACGATCTGCCAGGACAGTCCGTAGCGGTCCTTGAGCCCGCCGCACTGGACCTCGCTGCCGCCTGCGGCGCCGGTCAGGCCATGCGGGCCAGCTCCGCCTCCAGCCGGTCGAACATCTCCTCGTTGGCGTCCCCCGCGAAGCCCTTCACCTTGGCGCACTCGGCCGCCGTGGCGTGGGTCATGCGGAACGTGAACCGCGTGCCGCCCGCCTCGGGAACGAACGTGGCGGTCACCCGGAAGCGGTGGCCCGACAGGTGGTCGAGCACGATCCGCTCCGGGGCGACCTCGACGAACACGCTCTCGTTGGGAAAGGTCGCCCCGTCCGGCCCGTGCATGACGAAGCGCCACGTGCCCCCGGGGCGGGGCTCGAAGACCTCGAAGGAGTTGGTGAAGCCCTTGGGGCCCCACCACTGCGCGAGGTGGTCGGGGTCGGTCCAGGCCTTGAACACCCGCTCCGGCGGCGCCCGCATCACGCGCGTCGTGACGATCTCCCGATCGGCGTCGGCCCCGGCCTGGGCGTCCATGTCAGCCCTCCCGCTCGGCGGCGGCCCGGCGCACCTCCGCCTCCAGCTCGTCCAGCAGCCCCCGGGTGCCCGCCTCCCGCTGCCCCGCGTCGTCGTAGCCGTCCAGGTAGGCGCCCTGCTCGGTGAAGGTCAGGCGCGTGCCCGTGCCCTCCGGGGCCAGCTCGACGGTGGTCAGGGAGACCGAGATGCGGCGGTCGTCCAGGTGCAGGTCGTAGCTGTAGAGGATGCGGCGGTCCGGCACGATGTCCCAGTACAGGGCGTCGAAGCGGTGCATGGGGCCCCCCGGCGGTCCGCCCCCGACCCGCTCCCGGCCGCCGACGCGGAAGTCCATCTCGTGGGGCGTCCGCTCCCACTCGGCGGGGCCCCCGAACCAGCGGGCCTTGGCCTTCGGGTCCGCCCAGGCGGCGAACACCCGCGAGGGCGGCGCCGGCAGGCTGCGCCGGATGGTGAAGCTGGCGTGCTGCGCGTCAGGGTTCGGGTTCGTCATGGCCTTGCTCCTCCTCGGCCTGCACTTCCCGCAGGTAGTCCTCCAGCCAGTCCAGGCGCTGCTCCCAGAAGCGGCGGTACTGCGTCACCCATTCGGCCGCCTCCTTCAGGGGCGCGGCATCCAGCCGGCACGGCCGCCATTGGGCCCTGCGGCTGCGCCGCACCAGCCCCGCGCGCTCGAGCACCTTCAGGTGCTTGGTCACGGCGGGGAGGGTCATGCGGAACGGGGCCGCGAGCTCGGTGACCGAGCGCTCGCCGGTGGACAGGCGTTTGAGGATCGCCCGCCGGGTCGGGTCGGCCAGGGCCGCGAAGGTGGTGCTCAAGGGATCGGAAGCCATCTGCGGTACGCGTGTTGTAGTTAACTAACTGGTAAATTACCGCGCCGCACGGAGCCGGTCAAGGGCGGTCCGGGAAAATTCCGCGCGCGGCCACGGGGACGGACGCGGAGCGGCCCGCGCCGCGCGGGCGCCGGGCGTTTCGGGGGAATTCGGAGCGGGCCTTCGGGACCCGGCGGGCTACTTGCCCGCGTAGTGGTCGATCTCGACGGTGAGGCGGATCTCGCGCAGGACGGCCGCGACCTTCTCGCAGCTCTCCATGTCGCCCGAGTAGCACACGGCCCGGCCCTCGGTGTGGGCCTCCATGGTGATCTCGAAGGCCTGGTGCAGGGTCACCCCGGCGGCCTTCTGCACCTGGAGCACCACCTCGTCGATGGAGTGCTGGTCGTCGTTGTAGAGGATCACGAAGTAGGGCAGGGCGGCCGCCGTCTCCGTGTCCTCCAGCTCCAGGGTCCCGACGCCGGGGGCCTCGGAGGGGCCCTCGGGGGGCGGATCGGGAAAGAGGCGTTCCGGGGGGCGGGCGGGTGGGGTTCTGGGCTCCATGGCGCGCTTCCGGGGGGCGTGGTTCCGGGCCTTGCGGGCGCGTTCCGGGGCCGCCTCCTGCCGGCCCGGCGGCGCGCCGCGTGTCGCTTTCGACTAATTTACCGCGCCGGGCGGGGGGCTTTCCACCCCCCGGCGGGCGTCCCCGTTACGGCGTCTCCTTGCCGGAGCCGGTCATCTGCTGGAGCAGGTAGGCGCGCATGACGGGGGTCAGCTCGCCGTCCATCACCGCCTGCACGTTGCCGGTCTCGTAGCCGGTGCGGTGGTCCTTGACCATCTGGTAGGGCTGGAACACGTAGCTGCGGATCTGGCTGCCCCAGGCGATCTCGCGCTTCTCGCCGACGATCTCGCCCATCTTCGCCTCGCGCCGCTCCAGCTCCAGCTCGAACAGGCGGCTGCGCAGCACCTTCAGGGCCTGGGCCCGGTTCTGGTGCTGGGAGCGCTCGTTCTGGCACTGCACCACGATGCCCGTGGGGATGTGGGTCATGCGCACCGCCGAGCTGGTCTTGTTGACGTGCTGGCCGCCCGCCCCCGAGGCGCGGTACACGTCCACCTTCAGGTCCTTTTCGTCGATCTCCACCTCCACGTCGTCCGGGATGTCCGGCGAGACGAACACCGAGGCGAACGAGGTGTGGCGCCGCTTGGCGGCGTCGAACGGCGAGATCCGCACCAGCCGGTGGACCCCCGCCTCGGCCTTCAGGTAGCCGTAGGCGTACTCCCCCGACACCTGGAACGTGGCGCTCTTGATGCCCGCCTCCTCGGCCGGCAGCAGGTCGATGGTGCGGAGCGCGTAGCCGCTCTGCTCGGCCCAGCGGGTGTACATGCGCAGCAGCATGGCGGCCCAGTCGGCGCTCTCGGTGCCGCCGGCGCCGGGGTGGATCGTGACGATGGCGTCGTAGTGGTCGGCCTCGCCGGACAGCAGGAGCTCGACCTGGCGCTGCTCGGCGGCGTCCTCCAGGGCGGCCAGCTTCTGGCCGATCTCGCCGGCCAGGTCGGGGGCCTGCTCCTCCTCCGCCAGCTCGAGGAGGACCTCCACCTCCTCGAGGGCGGCGCGCATCTCGCCCCAGCGCTCCAGGGTCTTCTCGATCTCGGCGCGGCGGCGGGTGACGGCCTGGGCGGCGTCGGGATCGTCCCAGAAGCCGTCCGACTCCATCTGCAGGCCGATCTCGGCCAGCTCCTCCTGGAGCCGGTCCAGGCGCTGGTGGGCCATCATCTCGCCGATCCGGTCGCGGACCGTGGCGAGCTGCCCCTTCAGGGGGAGCAGGACCTCCATGGTAGCCATCGTGCGGTGCCCGCCTAGGTGTCGGGATTTCGGGATCTTTTCAACACGGCCGCGCCCAGCAGCACGACCGTGATGATAACAGATCCCCACGCCGCCACGTCGCCGCGGCGGCCATAGAACGGGGCGCCGCGGCGGGCCTCGATGCGGGTCTGGAGCACCGCCTCGGTGTCCAGGCCGGTGCGGGCGTGGACGATGCCGTAGGGGTCCACCATGCCCGAGATGCCGGTGTTGGCGGCCCGCACCACGTAGGTGCGGTTCTCCACCGCCCGGAACACGGCGTTGGCGAAGTGCTGCTCCGGCGCCGCCGAGCGCCCGAACCAGGCGTCGTTGGTCACCGTCACGAGGTAGGCCGCGCCGGACTCCATGCGGCGCCGCACCAGGTCCGGAAAGATCAGCTCGTAGCAGACGGCGACGGCGGCCTCGCCCCGGGGGTGGGGCAGCAGGAACGGCCCGACCCCCGGCGCCACGTCGCCGATCCCCTCGGTGAGGGAGCGCACGAAGAACAGCACCCGCTCCAGGGGCACGTACTCGCCGAACGGCACCAGGTGGGCCTTGGCCGCCTGCCCCACGATGCGACCCGCCGGGTCCATCAGGTAGAGGGCGTTGCGCACCGCCCCGGGGCGGCCCGGCACCGGGGCCAGGGAGCCCACCATCAGCCACGTGTCCACCTCCCGCGCCAGGGCCTGCACCCGGCCCAGGAAGCCCGGCGAGCGCTCCAGCACCAGGGGCGCCGAGGCCTCGGGCCAGACGATCACGTCCGGGTGCAGCGCCCCCGCCTCCCGGGTCAGGCGCTCGAGGCGCTCCAGGGTCCGCTGCCGGTTGCCCGGGTCCCACTTCACGTCCTCGGGGATGTTGGGCTGCACCAGGGCCACCCGGATCGGCCCCGCCGGGTCCGGGTGCTCCTGGCTCGCCAGGCTCAACGAGGCGATGCGTACCTGCCCGTAGGCGGCCACCGAGATCGGCACCAGGAACAGGAGCAGGCCGTGGTTGAGCAGGTGGCCCTGGCGGTAGGGGCGCGAACGGTCCAGCCACGGCAGCAGCAGGGCGAACAGGCAGACGTTCAACGTCGCCAGGAACCACGACACGGCGTAGATGCCCCCCAGGTCCGCGATCTGCACGAACCGCACCCAGCGGTAGGCGGCGTGGCCCAGCAGGTTCCACGGCAGCCCCGTCAGCAGGTGGGCCCGGGCGTACTCCAGGGCCACCCACAACAGCGGCAGCGACACCACCCGGGGCACGCGGCTCCCGGCCAGCAGCCGCGCCCCCAGGGCGAACAGCCCCGTGTACAGCCCCAGGTAGCCCGCCAGCAGCAGGGCCACCGGATAGGTAAGGGCGTAGGGGAGGGCGCCGTAGGTGTGGGTCGTGTCCGCCACCCACGCCATGCCGATGCCGAAGCAGATCGTCCCCGCCAGCCAGCCCCGGAGCAGCGCCTGGGCCGGCCTTGCCCGCCAGGTGGCCACCAGCAGCGGCACCAGGCACACGGCGGCCAGGGGTCCCAGGCCGAAGCCCGGCGACGCCAGGGCGGCCAGGACCCCCGAGACGGCCGCCAGTGCGGGCCCGCGGACCCGCGCCCCCGTCAGGGCGCGCCCGGGCCCCATCAGGGGGCGGGCTCGGGGGGCGCGGTGTGGGTGTGGGGCCCCGCCGCGTGGTGGTCCACGCCGTGGTGGCGGGCCAGGAACGCCGCGATGGCCCGCCGCCCCTGGGCGTCCAGGCGCTGCACCGCCAGCGTATGGCGCCAGGCCGAGGCCACCACGGGGGCCGGCAAGTCCGGGTTGGGGGCCACGACCACCATGGGGTAGCCCTCCGCCAGTGCCGTCAGGGCCTTCACCACGTCCGGGCAGTCGGCGCACCGGTACCCGAGCACCACGCCGCCGTGCTCCAGGTTGTGCACCAGCACCTCGTTGGCGACCGGCTTGTCGTGCACGCCCCACGGCGCCACGTAGGGGGTGTGGGGGCCGGAGGTGGGGGGGTTGCTGCCGTAGGGGGCGTGGGGGAAGGCCGGGAAGGGGATGTGCTCGTGCCCCTCGTCGGGGTAGGCCGCCTCCACCGGGTCCGCCCGGGTCACCGCGGCCGGCGGTCTCGCGGGGGTGGCGCAAGCCCCCAGCAGGACCAGGGCGGCGAGACCGGCCAGAGCCGTGCGACGGGGGCGGGGTGCCGACATGGGGGCGTTTTGTAGCACGCCCCCCCGGCCCTGTAAAGGCGGGCCCGGGCGCCCTCCCGGGCGGCCGGACTGGGGGTTGACACGGCAAAACCGCATCAATATTCTTCCCGTGCTCGATCCGTTGCAAACGTTTGCAGCAGTTTACGGGGAGCGGTATCCGTCATCGATGATCGGGCCCCGTTTGCGTCTGAGCGCCGGTCCCGTGGTGGGGTCGGCGCCGGGAATGCACCCGCAGCGAAGAGGTTTGTCATGAAGGTGTGGAAAGTGGCGGTTGCCGCGCTGGCGATTTCCTTCGGGATGTCTTCGGCGGCGGCCCTGGCGGCCGAGAGGGATCCCCTGAAGCCGCGCGCTCCGGCGTCGGCCAAGGCGGACAAGAACCCGGTCGCCTCGAGCGCCGAGTCCATCAGCGAGGGCGAGGAGCTGTTCCAGGAGATCGGCTGCAACGGCTGCCACGGCGACGGCGGCACCGGCGACGGCCCGGCCTCGGCCGGTCTGGACCCCAGCCCGCGGAACTTCACCAACTCCGCGTGGCAGGACGCCCGCGCCGACGGCGAGCTCCGCTACACCATCTTCCACGGTTCCGAGGGTACCGCGATGATCGCCAACGAGGCGATGTTCGACGACCCGGACGACGTGTGGAAGGTGATCAACTTCATCCGGAGCCTGAAGAAGTAGGCGACCGGATCGCGCGGGTGTCCTGACACCTGCGGACTCGTGAACAACGGCCCCCGCGGTTCCTTGACAAGGGGCGGCGGGGGCCGTTGGTATAATGTGGGGTCGAGACGCAGTGGCGGCGGAGGCGCCGCCGGACCGGCCAACCAGCGGAAGGGGAGAGCAATGAAGGTATCGAAGCTTCTGATCGCCGCGGTCGCGGTTTCCTTCACGATGTCCTCGGCGGCGGCCCTGGCGGCCGAGAGGGATCCCTTGAAGCCCCGCGCTCCGGCGTCGGCCAAGGCGGACAAGAACCCGATCCCTTCGAGCGCCGAGTCCATCAGCGAGGGCGAGGAGCTGTTCCAGGAGATCGGCTGCAACGGCTGCCACGGCGACGGCGGCACCGGCGACGGCCCGGCCTCGACCGGTCTGGACCCCAGCCCGCGGAACTTCACCAACCCCGCGTGGCAGGAGGCCCGCACCGACGGCGAGCTGCGCTACACGATCTTCAACGGCTCCCCGGGCACGGCCATGATCGCCAACGAGGCCATGTTCGACGAGCCGGACGACGTGTGGAAGGTGATCAACTTCATCCGGAGCCTGAAGAAATAGCCGGCCAACCGGCTTTCCGCCTCCGCGGGCCGTCCCCGGAGTGACCCCGCGGAGCGGGTGCATCGCCATGGCCCTCCTGCTCGTCCTCGCGGCCGGGCGGGAGGGCCATCCGTTGCGCGTCGCCGCCGCGTGGGCCCAGGAGGCGGCCGCGGAGACCCCCGCGGAGACCCCCGCGGAAACCTCCCCCGAAGCCGCCCCCCCGGCAGCCGACGCCCCCGCGCAGCCCGCCGAGGCCCCGGCCCCGGAATCCGCCGCCGCGCCCGCCACCCCCGAGGCCGAGGCTCCGGCCACGCCGCAAGCCGCGGCCCCCGGGTCCTCCGGGGAGGAAACCCCCACGGCGGAAACGCCCGCGGCGGAAACGCCCACGGAGTCCGCCGCGCCGGCCGCCCCGGCGGCGGATGGGGCGGCCGAGGCGGCGGCCCCGGAGGCGGGAAGCGCGCCCGCGCCGGCAGTCCCGGCCGATGCCGCGCCTCCCGAGGCGCCCGCGCCGAAGGTGGACTGGGCACAGGTGCCGAACCCGGTCCGGGCCAACGACGCCTCCATCGAGCGCGGCCGGAAACTTTACCTCGGCAAGGCCCTGTGCGTCCTGTGCCACGGTGAGCAGGGCGACGGCTTCGGCCCCTTGAGGCGCCAGTTCAACCCCTACCCCAACGCCTTCCTGGAGCCCGACTGGCAGGACGGTTTCTCCGACGGCCAGATCATGGGGGTGATGCGGGAGGGCAAGTACGGCACCGGCATGGTCCCGTTCGTCCCCGACTTCATCACCGAGGCCGAGGCGTGGGACGTGATCAACTACGTGCGAACCTTCAAGGGCAAGAGCACCGAGGCCTACGAGCGCGCCAAGGCCGAGGCGGCCGCGCCCCCCAAGCCCGAGGAGGAGGCGGCCCCGTGACGCCCGAGCGATCTTCCGTTTTCGTGCTGGCGGTTGCCCTGGCCGGCTTGGCGGTGCTCGGCCTCGGCGCGGGCTCCGCGTGGGCCGCCGAGCGCGACCCCCTGGCGCCCCGCGCCCCCAAGGACCGGCTGGAGGAGCTGCGGGCCATGAAGAACCCGGTGCCCGCCACCGAGGAGTCCCTCGAGCGGGGCCGCAAGGTCTACCGGGGCACGGGCTCGTGCAACGTCTGCCACGGGGAGGACGGGGACGGCAACGGCATCGGCGCCTCGGGGCTCGACCCCAGCCCCAGGAACTTCACCAACGCCGCGTGGCAGAAGGCCCGCAGCGACGGCGAGCTGATGTGGGTGCTGCGCCACGGCAGCCCCGGCTCGGCCATGATCACGGTGGTCCCCGGCCTCATCTCCGAGTCCGAGGCCTGGGACGTGATCAACTACCTGCGCAGCCTGGGCCGCTAGCCCGCCGTCCGGGCCGCCGCCCCGGGCGCCGGGGGCCGCCGCGGGCGGGCCTTCAGGCGGCCCTTCAGGCGCGGGTCCAGGGCGTCCCGCAGGGCCTCCCCCAGCAGGTTGTAGGCCAGCACGGTCAGGAAGATCGCGCACCCCGGGAACACCGCCAGCCACCAGGCGAAGGTGTGGCCCCGGGCCTCGTTGAGGATCGAGCCCCAGGTCACCACGTCCGCCGGCACCCCGATTCCCAGGAAGCTCAGGCCCGACTCCACCAGGATCGCCCCCGCGATCCCGAACACCACCGCCACGATGATCGGGCTCATCGCGTTGGGCAGCATGTGCACCAGCATGATGCGCAAGGGGTTCGCCCCCAGGGCCTCGGCCGCGGTGACGTACTCCACCGTGCGCACCTTGATGAACTCGTTGCGGGTGAAGCGCGCGATCCCCACCCAGCCCGTCAGGCCGATCACGGCCATGATGTAGAAGATGCTGGGCTCGGCCACGAAGGCCGACACCGTGATGATCAGGAAGAACGTCGGGATCGCCAGCATGATCTCGAACAGCCGGTTGACCGCCAGGTCCGTGACCCCGCCGAAGAACCCCGCCACGCCCCCCAGGGCGACCCCGATCACCGTGGCGATGCCCACCGCCACGATGCCGATGGTCAGGCTGATGCGCGCGCCGTGGATCATCCCCGCCAGGATGTCGCGCCCCAGCTTGTCCGTGCCCAGCCAGTGGTCCCTCGAAGGGGGCGCCAGGGGGTTCGTCAGGTCGATCCCGCCGGGCCGGTAGGGCACGGGCGGGAACACGGTCTCGGGCCCCGCCGCCTCGCGGAAGTCCACTCCCGCCAGGGCCGCCGGCCAGCGCGCCAGCCCCGCGTCCACCAGCATGCCCCGGAAGGCGGGGTGGTAGCGCACCCCGTCCACGGTGATCGCGTAGGGGCGGTCGTTGGCCAGCAGGTCCGCGAACAGGGCGCAGAACACCAGGGGCACCAGCAGGGCCGCCCCCACCATCGCCGTGCCGCTGCGCCGCAGCCGGTCCCAGACCTCCCCCGCCGGCGAGCGGCCGTTCACGACGCCGCCCGCCGGCGGAAGTGGATGCGCGGGTCCACCAGGGTCAGCAGCACGTCCGAGACCAGGATGCTGATGAGCGTCACCACCGCCCCCATGGTGAACACGGCCATGATGACGGGATAGTCCCGGGCCAGCACCGCCTGGAACCCGAGCTGCCCGATGCCCGGGATCGAGAAGATGCTCTCGATGATCACGCTGCCCCCGATCAGGGCGGGGAGGATGCCCGCCAGGATCGTGACCATGGGCACCAGGGAGTTGCGCAGGGCGTGCTTGTAGATCACCACCCGCTCGCTGAGGCCCTTGGCCCGGGCGGTGAGGATGTAGTTCTGGGTGAGCGTCTCCAGCAGGCTGCCGCGCATGAAGCGCGACAGCTCGGCGAAGCCGCCGTACGACAGGATCAGCACCGGCAGGAACAGGTGGACGCCTAAGTCCCAGGCCCGGGCCGTCCACGGCCAGGACGGGCTGTAGTCGGTGGCGTGGAGCCCCCCCGGCGGGAACACGGCGAAGAAGTCGCCCCCGCCCAGGAACACGATCGCCAGGATCGCCACCCAGAACGTGGGCAGCGAGAACAGGATGAACGCCGCCACCGTGCTCAGCCGGTCCAGGAAGGTGTAGGGGTGCGTGGCCGAGTAGATCCCCAGGGGGATGGCCACCAGGTAGATCAGCAGGATCGACAGGACGTTGAGCAGCACCGTCACGGGCAGGCGGCGGGCGATCTTGTCCAGCACCGGCTGCTGGTCCTTGAACGACTCGCCGAACTTGAGGGTGACCAGGTTGCCGAGCCACACGGCGTACTGCACGTGCAGGGGCTTGTCCAGGCCGAACTGGGCCCGCCACTGGGCCACCGCCTCGTCCACGGAGGCCCGCTTCTCGGTGGAGATGCCGGCCTCGCCTCCGGCCCCCAGGCCGCCCCCGGCGATCAGCTTGCCCGGGTCGCCGGGCGCCAGGTGCACGATGAGGAACGAGATGAGGGTGATCCCGATGAAGGTCGGGATCATCCACAGGACGCGGACGATCAGGTAGCGCGCCACGGGCTACCCTCGCCGGCCCCGGCTCACGGCGTCGGCGCCGTGGCGGTGCCGTACTTCTGCAGGGCCTTGGGCACCCACCAGCGGTTCGTGTCCACCCCGCCGGCCGGCAGGGCCTCCACGTCCCGGAAGCGGCGGTGGTAGGCCAGCACCGCCTTGCGCATGAACAGAAACGTGTAGGGCTGGTCCCGGTTCAGGATCTGCTGGAACTCCTTGTAGAGCGCGATCCGCTTTTCCGGGTCGAACTCCCGCCGGTAGTCCGTGAGCAGCTGGTCCACCCGGTCGTTGCGGTAGCCGATGAAGTTGGAGCCGCCGCCCTCGATCTGGGAGGAGTGCCACACCTGGTAGGCGTCGGGCTCGTTGACGCTCATGGACCACCCCAGCACCACGGCGTCGAAGCGCCGGTTCTGCACGTCGTCCAGGAAGATCGTCCAGTCGATCTCCCGGATGCGCACCTCGATGCCGTGCTTCTTCAGGCTGTCCTGCAGGGTGAGGGCCACGCTCTTGCGCACGTCGTTGCCGGAGTTGATCTTCAGCTCGAACGCCAGGGGCACGCGCCTGCCGTCGATCTCCTTGTCGCGGATGCCGTCCCCGTCCGTGTCCGTCCAGCCCGCCGCCTCCAGCAGCTTCTCGGCCGCCGCCGGGTCGTAGGGGAGGGGCTCGAGGGTCTCGTCGTACTCCGGCCGGAAGCGGTAGATGGGGCTGTCGATCACCTGCCCCAGGTCGAACAGGATCGTCTTGACCATCGCCTGCCGGTCGGTCAGCTCGGTCATGGCCCGCCGCACCCGCACGTCGCGGAAGATCGGGCTGTCGTTGTTCCAGCCGATGTAGGTGTAGCTGGGGGTGTAGAACAGCAGCTTGGCGTAGTGCTCCTTGAAGCGGGTGCTCGCCGTCTGACGCAGGTGCTGGAGCGGGTCCAGGCTCATCATGTCCAGGTCGCCCGCCTTCAGGGTCACCAGGGCCGCGTCGGTGTTGTTCACCACCCGGAACACCATGCGGTCGATGTAGGGGCTCTCGATCTCCGGGTGGCCGTAGCCCCAGTAGTCCGGGTTGCGGTCCAGCACCACCTGCTGCCCGGTCTTCCACTCCTGGAACACGTACGGCCCGCTCCCCATGGGGTTGCGGGCGAAGGCGCGGTTGAATCGGTCGGCGAAGGCCTGGACCTGCTCGGCCACGTCCCCCTCGTTGGCCGCCACCTGCCGGACCGTGAGGCCGTCCAGGGCCCCGTCCGGGTCGTAGGAATGGCGCGGCAGCACCTGGATGCCCCCCAGCACGCTCTCGTTGAGGAAGTACGGCTCCGAGGCGGTGAAGCGGATCGTGTACGGGTCCACCAGCTCGGCGTCGGTGATGGAGGCGAAGTACACCCGCAGGAACGGGGCGTTCACCTGGGGGCTCTTGACCGCCTTCACCGAGAACAGCACGTCCTCCCCCGTGACGGGCCTCCCGTCCGAGAAATGCGCGTCCTTGCGCAGGTGGAAGGTGTAGGTGAGGTGGTCGTCCGAGACCTCCGGCAGCGAGGCGGCCAGCAGCGGGCGCAGCTTGAGGGTCTCCGGGTCCCGGTCCAGCAGGGACTCCAGGATGTAGCTCAGCACCGTGGAGGCGGTGGCGTCGTTGCTGGTGATGGGGTTGAGCTGCTCCGGATCCGACAGCAGGTGGCGCACCAGCCAGTCTCCCGTCACCGGCGTCGCCGCCGCGCCCGGGGCGGCCGCGGGGGCGGAAGGGCCCTCGGCCTTGTCGCCCCCCGGCGTGCAGGCGCCGGCGAGAACCAGGAGCAGGGCGGAGACCAGCGCCGCGAGGCGCCCGGGGCGGTTGTCGGTGGCGGTTGGCAAGGCGTCCGTTGGCAAGGCCGGGGGGGTATCGGGTCTCGGGGGCGGGCGGACGGCGGACCGCCGTGCGTCGGCCGGCGGAATCTAGCAAAGGCCCGCGACCGGAGTCAAACGCCCCGCGCCCGCCGAACGGCCCGCCGGGGGTCGGCCCAACCGCGCGGATTCGTTTGCCAATTTCCGTCCGCCGGTGATAGCATGAAGCGACGGCGGGCCGGCAGCGGGCTCGAAGAGCGCCCGTGTCCCGCCGCGTGACGATTCCGGTCGCCTCGACCCCCCGAGCCAGGCGGGCTCGGTGATGGGGCCCGGCCAGCGGTCCGGCCATTGGGTCCGGCCATTGGGTCCGGGTCGAGCGCAGATCGACCGGAGAACGAGAGGTTTTTTCCCCCCGGACCGTCCGGAGAACGCGCCCTGGAGCCGGTGACTCGAGGCTCCGATCGCGGCGGACGGTTCGGACCGGGGTTCAAAAAAGGGTACGGTCACGATGACCGAACGTCCCGTCGTTCGCCCCGCGGCGAACCACGGCGCGGGAGCGCTGTTGGCGCTCGGCCGCGCCGTCCATCTGCACCGGGATGCCCTGGGGGCATGCCCGCGCGGGGGGTGCGCCGACCGGCGCCCGGCCCCGCACCCGTTCCATTCCCCGGCGGCACGCGTGGGCTAGAGGGCATGCGCGTCACCTGCCCCACCTGCCGCCAGACCACCACCTGGGAAGAAAACCGGTACCGGCCGTTCTGCTCCGAGCGTTGTCGCATGGTCGACCTCGGGCACTGGGCGGCGGACGACTACCGCATCCCGACGGACGAGGCTCCACCGCCCGGCGCCGGCCCCGAGGCCGACGCCGACTCCGGCGGCGGCGACGTCCATCGGGCCCGGTCGTCTTCGCCCGGAACGGCGGACGGTCCCTAAGTGACCGCCGCGGCCCCGCGCCGCGGCGGGTGAGGATTTTTCGATGGCCAAGGAACTGTTCTTGATCGGGGTCGGGCCCGAGGGGCGCGAATCCCTCCACGGCCGCACCCTGGAGCTGCTGCAGGGCTGCCACCTCATCATCGGCGGCAAGCGGGTCATCACCCAGTTCGAGGACCTAGGGGTGCCGACCTACGCCATGAGCTCAAACCTGCGCCAGCTCGTGGACGTGATCACCGGCGCCGAGGCCGCCGTGACCGAGGGGCGTGACGTCCGCGAGGCCTTCGCCCGCCGCCCCGGCGGCGCCGAGCGCGGTCCGGAGGACGACGGCGAGCTGGGCGAGGACGAGGACGACGACCCCGAGACGGTGGACGAGGACCAGATGCGCCGCCGCGCCCGCCGCCGCCCTTCCCCCCGCAGCCGGGGCCGGGGTCGCCGGGGCGACCGCGGCGAGGGCCGGGGCGACCGCGGCGAGAGCGGCGACAGCGGCCGGGGTGAGGGCGAGGCCCGCGACGAGGGCGCCCCCCGCCCGAGCGAGACCGAGGCCGCCGCCGGTGCCTCCCGTGCCGCCCGTGCCGAAGACGCCCCCAAGGGCCCCGACACCTCCGTGATCGACGCCCGAGACACTTCCGTGCCGTTCGCCGTGGAGCTGGGCGACCCCGAGGCCTCCGACGCCGACGAGGGCCTTTCCGACGGCGAGGGCGGCGTGGCCGTGGAGGACGCCCCCGCGGACCAGGCCGCCGAAGAGGGGGGCGACGCCGCTCCCAAGGCGGAGGCCGAGGCGAAGGCGGGCCAGGAGGCGGGCGCCGAGACCCCCGAGCCCCAGGAGCGGGAAGGGGACCGCGACGCCGCCGTGGTGGCCCGCATCGCCATCCTGGCTTCCGGCGATCCCAACTTCTACGGCCTGTCCAAGTTCCTCCTGGAGCGCTTCAAGAAGGAGGAGATCACGATCGTCCCCCACGTCAGCGCGATGCAGCTGGCGTTCGCGGCGATCAAGGAGCCGATGAACGACGCGGTGGTCACCTCCTCGTCGGGCCGCAGCGTGGACCGCATGCTGCGCATGGTGCGCCAGAACGCCAAGATCGGCATCTTCACCGACAAGCGCCGCAGCCCCCGGGCGGTGGCCAAGCTCCTGCTCAAGCACAACGTCGACGCCCGCTGCTACGTCTGCCAGGACCTGGGCACGCCCCGCGAGCGGATCATCATGGGCACCCTGGACGAGATCTCGAAGAAGAACTTCTCGCCCTTGAGCATCATGATCCTCTTCAAGCAGGCGGAGGAGGTCCCCGAGGCCGCTTCCGGGCGCGGCGGGCAGGGGCAGTCCGCCCGCGAGGAGCGTCAGCCCGAGGGCCGGAACAAGCGCCAGCGCGCCGACCTGAAGGAAATCCCGCCCCCCGGCCGCGCCCCCAAGTACGAGCTGGTCACCGGACTGGGCATCCCGGACGAGATGCTGGCGGCCCGCCCCGAGAAGATCATGCGGGCCGAGATGCGGGTGATCGTGCTCTCCAAGCTCCGCCTCGAGACCGGCAGCCGCATGTGGGACGTGGGCGCCGGCTGCGGCGCCCTGTCCGTGGAGGCGGCCCGGGTGGCCCACGGCGGCGAGGTGTTCGCGGTCGAGCGGGACTTCGCCCAGATCCGCAACATCTACGAGAACATCAAGGAGTTCGGCGTCGCCAACGTCACCGTGATCGAGGGCGACATCGAGGCCATGGCCTCGGGGCTCCCCGAGCCGGACCGCATCTTCATTGGCGGCTGCGGCGGGCGCATGTCCGAGGTGCTCCAGGGGTGCCTCAAGCGCCTCAAGGCGGGCGGCACCCTGGTGGTCAACGCCGCCACCCTGGACTCCCTCACCGACGTCCAGCAGGTGCTGAAGGAAAACCGCCTCAAGCACGACCTGGTGATCGTCAACCTGTCGCGGACGGTGGAGCGGGGGGGGCTGGAGTACTTCGAGGGCTTCAACCCCGGCTACCTGATCACCACCCGCAAGGACTGATCCCGTGACGGGCCGCGCCGCGCCGGGGCTTCAGGCCCCCTGGGACCGCGTCTACGTGGTGGGCGCGGGCCCCGGCGCGCCCGACCTGATCACCGTGCGGGGCCTCAAGGTCCTCGAGGCCGCCGACGTGGTGGTCTACGCGGGCTCCCTCGTGAGCCCCGACCTGCTGGCCCACGCCCGCCCCGACGCCGTCCTCCACGACAGCGCCGGCATGGCCCTGCCGGAGATCGTCGCCACCGTCGTGGACGCCTTCCGCGCCGGGCGCCGGGTGGTGCGCCTCCAGACCGGCGACACGGCCCTCTACAGCGCCCAGGCCGAGCAGCTCAGGGCCCTGGCCGAGGCCGACGTGCCGGTGGAGATCGTCCCCGGCGTCAGCTCGGCGATGGCGGCGGCGGCGGTGCTGGGCTGCGAGCTGACCCTGCCGGAGGTGGCCCAGAGCGTCATCTTCACCCGCATGGCGGGCCGCACCCCGGTGCCGGAGGGGGAGCGCCTCGCGTCCCTGGCGGCCCACGGCACCACCCTGGTGCTGTTCCTGTCTGCCCAGATGATCCACAAGGTGGTGGCGGAGCTGGCGGGGGCCTACCCCCCGGACACCCCGGTGGCCGTCGTCTACCGCGCCTCCTGGCCCGACCAGCAGGTGGTCCGCGGCGACCTGACCGACATCGTGGACAAGGTGCGGGCCGCGGGCATCAAGATGACGGCGATCATCGTGGTGGGGCGGGTGCTGGACGCGATGGGCATCCCGGAGGAGGCGTTCCGCTACTCCAAGCTGTACGACCCCGGCTTCTCCCACGGCTTCCGGCGGGCGGCGCCGGAGTCGGCCCCCCCCGCCGTGTGACCCCGTGGCCTCGCCGGTCGGGCATAGCCTGGTGGGGGTGGCGGCTTACCTGCTGGCCGCCCGGCGGCCCCTCGCGGGCGGGGCCTGGACGGCGCTGGGCGTGATCGCCTGCGTGGGCCTCGCCAACCTGCCGGACTTCGACATGTTCGCGCCGCTCCTGTTCGGGCGGCAGTTCGGCCTGGCCTTCCACCGGGGTCTGTCCCATTCCCTCGCGTTTGCCGCCTTCGCGGGGGCGATGGCGGCGCTGCTGGCGGCGGCGGCCCCCCGGATGGCCCCGGCCCTGGGGGAGCGCCTGCCGGAGTGGCGCCGGGCCGGGCTCTGGGCCGGGCTCCTGGTGGCCTCCCACCTGATGCTGGACGTGTTCGGCTACGACGCCCGCCCCCCCTACGGCGTGCCGCTGTTCGCGCCGTTCTCCTCCACCTACTTCGTCAGCCCCGTGCCCCTGTTCGCGGGTGTGAGGAACACCTCCCTGGCGGTCTTCCTGACTCCCACCAACTTCGCCGCCATGGCCTCGGACCTGTGGCTGGCCGTGCCGCTCCTGGTCCTGGCCCGCTGGCGCTGGCGCCGTGGCGCGCGCTAGGGTCCTCCGCGGCTTGGCCAGCGCGGCCGCGCTGGCCGGCCTGCTGGCCGCGCCGGGGGTGGTCGCCGCCGGCCCCGAGCCGGGCGCTCCCGTGCCGGTGGCGGTGTACGTTAACGTGGACGAGCTGTCCGCCCTGTGGCCGTTCCGCGACACCGAGACCGGCGCCTTCCCGGCGCCGGAAGACCCGAAGTACGCGGCTTTCCGCGAGGCCTGGAGCGGGGTGATCGCCGAGGCGGTGGGGGAGTTGCGCCGCCGCATGCCCAAGGAGTTCCTGCTGTTCCCGGCCCGCAGCCCCGAGGACCCCTACGCGATGAAGATCGACGTGTGGGTGGCCGACCTCCAGACCGGCTGCGGCGCGCCGACGTTCTACAAGTACCTGTGGGTCCGCACCCACACCCGGGGCGCCGCCGTGGCCACCAACTGGGACGGCCTGGGGGTGCGCTCCGACACCTTGGTGGACACCGGCATGCCCCCCCGGGCCCGGGACCGGGCCGACGCCCAGGCGTGGGTGGAGCTGTGGTCCCGGGTGCCCTACCTGCACCTGCGCCCCCTGGCCCCCGGCGAACGGGCCGCCCCAGGCCCCGACGCCCCCGGTGTGCCGGCGGCCCCGGACGCGCCCCCGGCGCCGCCCGTTCCCCACGCCCCCCCCGCGCCGGCGCCGGAGGCGGACTCGTGACCGCCCGCGCCCTCATGGTCTGCGGCACCGCCTCCCACGTGGGCAAGAGCCTGCTGGTGGCGGCCCTGTGCCGCATCCTCAGGCGGGACGGGGTGCGGGTGGCGCCCTTCAAGGCCCAGAACATGTCCAACAACGCCGCCGTGGCGGACGGGGGCGAGATCGGCCGCGCCCAGGCCCTCCAGGCCCGGGCCGCGGGGATCGCCCCGTCCGTGCGCCTGAACCCCCTGCTGCTCAAGCCCGAGGGGGAGCTGCGCTCCCAGGTGGTGGCGGGCGGCCGGGTGGTCGGCGCCATGGACGCCGGGGCCTACCACGCCTACAAGGACGCCCACGGCCGAGCGGTGGTGCTGGAGCACTACCGGGCCCTCGCGGACACCGTGGACGCCGTCGTGATCGAGGGGGCCGGCAGCCCCGTGGAGATGAACCTCAAGGCCCACGACCTGGCCAACCTCTGGATGGCCGAGCAGGCCGACGCCGCCGTGCTCCTGGTGGGCGACATCGACCGGGGCGGGGTGCTCGCCGCCCTCACCGGCACCCTGGCGCTCATGGAGCCCGCCGAGCGGGCCCGGGTGAAGGGCCTCGTGATCAACAAGTTCCGGGGCGAGCGCCGCCTGCTCGACCCCGCCCTGGACTTCCTGCGGGAGCGCACCGGCGTCCCGGTCCTGGGGGTCGTGCCCCACCTCGACCATGCCCTCCCCGAGGAGGACGGCGTGGGCCTGAAGGGCTCCGGCGCCCACCTGGACCCGGCGCGCTCGGTGCAGGTGGGGGTGGTGCGCCTGCCCCGCATCGCCAACTTCACCGACCTGGACCCCCTGGCCGCCGAGCCCGACGTGGCCGTGCGCTACCTGGACCGGCCCGGGGGGCCGTCGGCCGATCCCATGGACCTGCTGGTCCTGCCCGGCACCAAGGCCACCCTGGCGGACCTGGCCTGGCTGCGGGCCCAGGGGCTGGACCGGTTCGTGGCCGAGCACGCCGCCCGGGGCGGCGCCGTCCTGGGGATCTGCGGCGGCTACCAGATGCTGGGCCGCCGCGTCGCCGACCCCCACGGCGTCGAGGGGGGCGGGGAGGCCGAGGGGCTCGGCCTGCTGCCCGTCACCACCGGGATGGCCCCGGACAAGCGCTGCGCCGAGGTGCGCTATCGCCCCGCCCCGGACGCCGGGCTGGGGGCGGAGCCCGTCGCGGGCTACGAGATCCACATGGGCCGCACCGCCGTCCACGGCGGCGCCCCCCTGTTCGCCGACGCCCCGCCGGGCACCGGCGTCCGGGAGTGCGCCGTGCGGGGCGCCTACCTCCACGGCCTGCTGGACAACGACGCCGCCCGCCGCGCCCTCCTGGCCCCCTTGCGGGCCGCCAAGGGCCTGCCCGAGCCGCCCCCCGTGGCCTGGGCCGCCCGCCTGGAGGCGGCCCTGGACGCCCTGGCCGACGCCGTGGCCAAGCACCTCGATATCGAGGCCGTCCGTGCCCTCCTTTGAGGCCGCCCTGCCCGCCGCCGCCGTGATCGGCCTGGCCCTGGCGCTGGACGCCGTGCTGGGCGACCCGCCCGGCTGGCCCCACCCGGTGCGCGTCATCGGCGCGGCCCTCGCCGCCGGGGAGCGGGCCGTCCGGCGACTCGGGTCCGGCCGCGGGTTCCTGCGCGCCGCCGGGGCGGTCCTGGCGCTGGCGCTGCCGGTGATCACCTGGCTCGCCGCCACGGCGCTCATGGCCCTGGCGACCCGCCTGCACCCGTGGCTGGGGGCGGCCGTGGCCGTCTACCTCGCCTACACCTGCATCTCCCTGAAGGGCCTGGCGGACGCCGTGGGGGCGGTGGGGCGGCGGCTGGATGCGGGGGACCTGGATGGGGCCCGCGCCGCCGTGGCCCACGTGGTGGGGCGCGACCCCCGGGCCCTGGACGCCCCCCACGTGGCGGGGGCGGCGG
>Ga0210123_1000591_pt1 | contig 21857 bp, 17 predicted proteins | sample Muzzi_PWB_D2_FD_185535 | JGI IMG/M metagenome (GOLD analysis project Ga0210123, IMG submission 185535) | Wetland microbial communities from San Francisco Bay, California, USA, that impact long-term carbon sequestration - Muzzi_PWB_D2 (SPAdes) | ecosystem: Environmental > Aquatic > Marine >... | reverse complement strand
AGGCTGCTGAACCCCACCACGGCATTCAACGGCGTCCTGATTTCGTGACTGATATTGGCGAGAAACCTGGACTTCTCCTGGTTGGCGAGCTCGGCCCGTTCTTTTTCTGCGTTTAGCCGGTTTAACAGGGCTTCTACATATAAGGGCACAACAATCAACACAAAAAAACCTGTGACAATAAATGGCTCTGAATTCATCCAAAAGGAATTAAAATTTGCCAGAAATGCGAACCCCACGAGTGATAACAGCGCAGATACAGTTAGGCATCTCGCTCCATACCTGAAAGCATTACCTATAGTCACCCAAAGATATACAGCAAATAATGGCGCACCGGGCTCTAACAATAAGTGCATGTAGACAGTAGTCATAAAAGTATCTAGAAATACGCCAAAATACCGCCTCAATGACTTTCTAAATACATCAAACTCAGCAAATATTCTCAATATTATTGCAACAATAATATAAAACACTCCGTACATAATCATGGCGCTAACATTGCTATCCTGTATAGCTCCTTTGTTAGCCAAATACAGCAAATAAATAAACACACACAAAATTCCCACTATCCGCAGCGTAGCCTGCTCTTTTTCCAATTTATTATCAGTCGACATATCCGCCCCCACGCTTTTCCGGCCATCAAGGATGCCAATCTTTTCAGCAGCTTACAAATCAGAAAATATCCCGCGTGCAGCCATGCCAACATACTGTATATAATTACAGTATATGGCCCACCCCGAACCGACAAGCAATCACTGCCCCGTCATATGGCCACGCGCCATCGTGCTGGTGGACATGAACGCCTTTTTTGCGTCCATCGAACAGCGTGACCGCCCGGAATGGCGCGGACGCCCGCTGGCAATTACCAACGGCAACCAGGGCACCTGCATTATTACCTGTTCCTACGAAGCACGCGCCTACGGCATCAAGACCGGCATGCGCCTGAGGCAAGCACGCCAACTGTGTCCGGAACTCATCCAGTGCCCGGCACACCCGGAACGTTATGCACAAGCATCTGCCGTCATTATGGAGGCCTTGCGGGACATTAGCCCGGACATCGAGATATTTTCCGTGGACGAGGCCTTCCTCGACGTCACCCATTGTCAACGCCTGCTGGGTACGCCACCGCATATCGCACAACTCGCCAGGCAAAAGGTATTTGCGGCATCCGGCCTGCTGTGTTCGGTCGGAGTCAGCGGCGACAAGACCACGGCGAAGTTTGCTGCCAAGCTGGACAAACCGAACGGCCTGACCGTGATCCCGCCCTGGGAGGCGGCGCAACGATTGCACGCTGTACCGGTCACCGGTCTGTGTGGTATTGCGGAGGGCATCGGCCGCTTCCTGGCTGCACACGGGGTACATACCTGCGGGGAGGTCAAACGCCTGCCCGTGAGTGTACTGGCCCGGCGTTTTGGCAATCCGGGACGGCGCATCTGGTACATGTGCCAGGGACAGGACCCGGACAAACTGCATCAGGACGTCCCGGCACCAAAATCCATTGGCCATGGCAAGGTGGTGCCACCCGGCACCCGTGACCGGGATGTCTTGCTGACGTACCTGATGCACATGAGCGAAAAGGTCGGCGCACGGCTGCGGCGCCACCGGCTGGAGGCGCTGACTTTCTATATCGGGCTGCGCACCGCCGATGGCTGGATTGGCAACAAACTGCGTTGCGCCCTGTCCACGGATGATGGCCAGGAAATCATGGGGTTGTGCCGAAACGTTATTAACGAAATCTGGAATGGCCAGGGCATACACCAGGTACAGGTCACCGCACTGGACCCGGCGAGCACCGGCAACCAACTGGAGTTGTTCGATGCCATGGATGACACACAGCAGGAAGTGAACGTGGTCATGGATGCCGTTAACCGGCGTTATGGTGAATTCTGCATCGCCCCGGCACGCCTGCTCAACCGCTCCAGCATGCCCAACGTGATTGCACCGGCCTGGAAACCCTCCGGGCATAGACAGACAATCTGAGAATCTTATGTGCGGCGGTGTTTATTATTCAGCGAATAATCAGGATATCCGGATCTACTTCCCGAATCCGAAGGCACAGCTGCCGGTAAAGAAACGCAACGGCGACATTGAACTGCTTGCATGGGGACGCCGGCGTGAGCAGGCCGGCAGACTGCCAGCCGGCGGTTGGGCCCGGCTCGACAGTATCTATGCCGGACGCTGGGACCGCTGGTTCCCTGTGCCGGTCAAGATTCCCGTCAAGAGCTTCATGGAAAAGGACCTGGAAGGCCAGAGCCACTGGTACGACCTGACCAGAGGGCAATGGGTACAGGGACTGGTCGCGCGCTACGAGCACGAACGCCGCATATACGTGGTCACGGTCGAACCGGAACTGGCGGAGGCCGTACACGACCGCTGGCCACGCATCATGAGCGGATAAGAGTGGATGAATATGGTGCCCGGGGCCGGAATCGAACCGGCATGGTGTTGCCACCGAGGGATTTTAAGTCCCTTGCGTCTACCAATTTCGCCACCCGGGCGTGGATATCACGCGGTATTGTAAAGGCATGGCCATGAAATAGGAACGCGAGGAAATAGAGGCTGAGCCCGGAATCGAACCGGGTTCCACGGCATTGCAGGCCGATAAGCAGACTTGTAATTCAATTACATACAGGCATTCCCTCTCGTATCGCCACTCCGCCAGATGCATCTGCTTTCCCTGGGAATAGAAATACCGACCGGCTATAGACAACCCGGACCATTCCTTCGCGCATGATGGCTTGAGTTGCGGTTGTTGTTTGACCATCCTTGATCTGGATAGCTGAAGCAAGATCTTTGACAAGTTATCAATCAGGCAATCTGTATGGTAGCGACAAATCTTTATACCTTTCTTTGTTGTACCAGCTGCCGTACCGGCGTAATCAGGAATTCACCAGCTCGCTATGCCCAGTACATCAACAAGACCTACCGCCGCACCGGGACGAGTGGGAAGGATCTCATAAATGCCGACGTCCCGTTTTCAGGCAATCGGCTGTTCATGGTAGCTTTCTTTTGGGTGAAACGATTGTTACTTATTTGCCATACTCGACGGGTTCGCCCTCTTCATCCATCCAGCGATGTTTTATATTACCGATCAGGCCGGATATGGGGCGGGTGATCGCCCCGAGGATGGCCGCATTACCGGCTGTCGAGATGATATCGCCGAGGTTTGACTCCGAGGCAGCAGGGGTGCCCCAGAACTTGATGGCGGGCCCTTTCCAGTAACCGTAGTCATCCTGTTCCGATTCCAGCAGGTTCAGCTCGTACATGATGGCAGCGCCCTTATCACGAAAGTTGAGGCGGGCATCCATGGCAAGTGGACTGTGCAATATGTCTACTCCCTCCTGGTACTCGATCCCACCCTCAGCCGTCATCAGTATCTCCGGGTTCTGGACGACATAGCGCTTTATCTGCACATCCCGGGATTCATCCCTGACCAGGTGGACATCGACCTTGTCGTAGTCAATTTCCTTGATGTACTTGACGAGCCTCGACACCGCACCCAGGCCAAACAGGCCGGTGGGGAGGTACGATATGCCTTCGCCGATGGCCCCTGCAAAACCGGAAGTTCCGCCGACCAGTGCGCTGTCCGGGTCGAGCAGCCGGAAAACACCGTCCCGGCTTTGCAGGTGCATGTCAAAGAACAACCGGTTGCGATACTGGGGAATGTTGGGCGACCGGCCGGAGGCCTTCAGGCTGACGTTGAACAGACCCTCGGCGCGCGGCTTCGAATCGGGCACCAGCTCGCGGAAAAACCTGGCGAGCTCAAACTGCTCAACGCCGGCTTGCAGATCCAGGTCATAGGGCACATCACCCGGTGTAAATGTCATAACCGCGTCCAGCCGGATCGGGCTGTCATGGAAATGCGCCTCGAAATCCTCGAGCGCAAGCCTGCCCGGGGTGAAATCGCCACGCCCCTGGATATCGTGGATTACGAGGTAGTCCGTGTAGTAGAGCTGCCCGATGTGATAGCTGACATGCCGGTTGTAGGGAATGGTGTCCCAGAAGGCCCGTTCGTCGGGAAGCAGCTCCAGTGCCGCAGTTGCCGGCGGCTTCTCGCCCGTTGCCGCCGGCTTTTCCGAGGCACCCACGCCCTGTTGCCGGCCGGCAATGGCGCTCAGTGTATTGAGGATGTCGTTGAGGTAAAACACCGTGCTGTCGACGTTGACATTCAGGTCATCGTTGGCGCCGTCCCGGGTCGAATGCACGGCTTTAACCAGCAGGTCACTGTTGCCTGATTTACCGACTGTCCTGATCGGTGCTTCAATGCGGAAGCCGCCATCGGGTTCCAGTCGGCCGTCCACCTGCAGCTCAAGCAGTTCCAGCATCAGCTCGCTTTTGCCCTGCAGATCGTGAATCCGGGTGAGCGAAGCCAGTTTTCCGTCCGAATCAATGCGGATGTTCGTATCCAATGTCCCGGCTTTCAGGGTGTGGTCCGGCAGAATGCCCGGCTGATCCAGCATGGCAGGCAGCAATACTTTGACACTGGCAGTCAGATCCTCAACCCGGGTCGCTGTATCACTGCCCTTCAGGGTCAGGTCAAGCGTTGCAGCGACCGCTGGTACCTCCTTGTGCTTGTCAAATGTCAGGCTGAACGGGTCCAGTTTTGCCTGCAGGGTATCACCCGTCAGAACCGCACCCGCATCCGCCATGATGGTGAATGGCTGCAGCAGCACACCGTCTTCGCCATTGACGCCGACACCGGTAATGATGAACGCATCAACGCTGTCGATTGTCAGCGACTTGCCATCGGACGAGAGAACTGCCTTGCCGTTTGCCTCTCTGAAGGCAAGGCCGTTGGCCCTGAGAATGTCGACAAACGGCTCCGGCGTGAGCCTGTCTACAGTAAGGGTGACCTTGCCGCGGGCGCGACCGACCTCGGACCGATTTCGGCCAAGCCGGGTGCGTACCCGCACATTCGAGTCGGCCGTCAACGCAATACGGGGTTCCGCATCCGCATAGAACAGGTTGACAGCCAGCCGGCTGATATCAATGCTGTTATCCCCTTGTGCCAGTTTATAGTCTGCTTCAAGCCGTACGGGCGATGTCACACCTGCCTGCAGCGCATCCGCCACAACGGGCTGTCGCGCCAGCGCCTGTATGTCGATATCGAGGTGACCATCGGCGACCAGCGACTTCCCTGCCGTGCCCGGCAGGATGATCTTGCCGCTCCCGGAAACCAGGCTGGATTCGCCGCCACTGACACTGAAGTCACTGTAGGTGATCTGGGTACCTTCGGGCAGCAGCCGGATTTCCGGTCTGAGACTGACACCCACATTCTCAAGCAGCGGGCCGTCTTTGGTGGTGACGGTGACATTATTGAGCCGGAACGCGCGATCCGACGTGATGCCGGCAACACCCGCATCATCCATGGCGAGGGTAAAATCCGCGCGGCGCAACCTGCCACTTAACGTCGCATCCGGCACAAATGCGGAGAACCAGTCCAGCCGGATATCACTGATATTCAGTTGCGCCAGCTGCCCCGCGGAATTGGCAACGGGCTTGCCTTCCCCGCTGGTATTCAGTACGAGAGATTGCAGCAGCGCCAGGTTCAGCAAGCGGGTCTTGCCGTCCTTGTAGAGACTGCCATCCAGTTTGCTGATGACAAGCTGATTGGACTGTTGTTGCAGCGCGGTATGGAACTCCACCGAGAAATGCCTGGGTACTCCGTACCTGCCGGATTTCTTGATATCGAGAAAGGCAAGCAGGTTGTAAACGTCCAGGTCAGCACTGGCGCGCGCATCCACTGTACCCTGCTGGTCACCGGCAAGCGGCAGGCGGGCATTGACGACCGCCGTCGCCAGTTTGCCCTCAGCGGCGGAGACAGCAATCCGGTCCAGCTTCAGCTCCAGGGCATCAGTCGCATAGCTGACATCCGGGAAAACGGATAGATTCATCCCGTTGATAAGAACGTCATCCCCCTGCAGAATATTGAGGTCGGTGATCTCAAGGGCCCTGAGCGGCTTGATATGGATAACCGAATTTGTGTCGGTCGTGATCCTGAAAGCACCCGTCAGGCGCCCACTGGTAATTTCCTGATCGGGAAGAAAGACGTCGAACCAGGTAAGCGGAACACCAGGAAGTTCGAATTCGAGCAGGGTATTTTCCTGCTGGAGAAAGCCATTGATGTCGTCCAGCGGGATATTCAGCTCCGCCGGCAGACTGGCGGTCAGCGGCCGATTCTTCACGTCATCGGACATGTCGGCATCCATGGTGACGATCCGCAGCTGCCTGCCAGGCAGCAACGAGAGGCGAAAATTGTTATCAAGACGCAGCAGATCCGGCAGCTTGTCGTTGGCCTTCGACTCCCGCAGATCGGTGACCAGCAGCTCACTGATGACGGTAAGGTCACCGGTAAGATCTGCCAGGTTGAGGTCGATGGCGCCCTTCAGAACCTCTTGCGTGCGCGGCAAGACGTTGCCCTTGAGATAGGGCTGAACCAGCCGTTCATTGGCCGTAACCCGGTAAGTGCCGGCAAATTCGCCGCCATTGCCGTCATAGGTGCCACCCAGCTCAAGCAGTGCGCGCTTGTTGCCTTCCACGTCATTCTGCTGCACGTTCAGCTGGAGGGTTTCCAGTGGATACCGGGGCCCCTCGCTGCCCTCGGTGACCACTGACTGTTCCTTGTCCGGCAACGCGGGTGTGACAGCCAGACTTATTTTTGCGCTCTCCGCCTCCGGCAGATCTGCCAGTGCCGTCTGAACATCTAGCACGGTTTCGATGGCCGCAAAACGTCCACGCGACAGTTGATCAAGCACCAGCATACCGTCAACACGGATATGGTCTTCTCCCTTGCCGGTGTTGAAGAGGACATCCAGGTTGATGCTGCCCTTCTCACCGGGCCTGATCCCGCCACCCTTGGCACTCGCGATCAGTGACTGCTGTCCGGGCAGGGTAACGTCAGCATTGACATCCAGCTCCTGCAGACTGTAGCCGAGGCCATGCTGCAGAGAGGCCAGCACACCCCGGAATATTCCACTCTCCGTGGGTTCACTTGCCGGCGGGTTGAAATTCGCGACATCAATTTTGACATTCTGCAGGAGGAGTTGCTTGATATTGAGCTTCAGCAGGAGCAGTGAAGACAGGCAGTACCTGATCGATCCGTTACCCAGCTGGAAATGACCGCCTTCATAGTCGACCTCCACGTTGGCGAGTTCCAGTGACCAGGGCGTGAAATGGATGCGTTCGATCTGCAGCGAATCCACCATCGGACCCACATGATCAAGCAGCATCTTTTTCTGGAATGCCGGATGGAAAACCACCGTTGAGGCTACAGCCAGAAACACCAGCAGTACAACAGGTATAAAGAAGCGTGGCCGTTTCAGATCAGCGAGCTGCATAGAGTGCTCCAGGTTCGCCCCTTATTGGTGGCTTGAAGCCCGGCACGCCACCCTCCCCGGACACCTGCAGCGTGCGACAGGACAGTTCGTATTACTCTACATATCTCTACCCGATACTCCGGTAACCCTGTGCGAGGCGATATAATTATTACATGAAAACGTCAACTTAGGCAGCCTTGTTCAATATGAAATGAGTCTGAAGGGAGGACTTCACGCTGACTCCATTCAGGGATATGCTGTGAAGCGGCCAGTGTAACCAGGCGAACAGGTGAAACAGTGCAAATAGCCGCAGAACAAATCGATATCAGCTGTCCCGAAACCGAAATATACCATGGGATGCTGGCGCTGGATGGCAAGCACATCCTCGAGCTGGGCTGTGGCAATGCCGCGATCACCCGCGACATCGCGACCTCCGGCGTCGATCGTAAAATCACCGCGCTGGAGGTTGATGAAATCGCACATGAAAAAAACCTGCAGACACGGGACTTGCCCAATGTAACTTTCGGTCTCGCCGGAGCGGAGGCAATCCCGCTGGAAGAGGCATCGGTCGATGTGGTGTTTATGTTCAAGTCCCTGCATCACGTGCCGGTTGAGATGATAGATCAAGCAATGCGTGAAATTCGCCGGGTGTTGCAGCCGGACGGGCTGGCATATATATCCGAACCTGTATTTGCCGGTGAATTTAATGAAATTCTGCGTTTGTTCCACGATGAGCAAATGGTTCGCGAGGCTGCATTCAAGGCTGTAAAGCGGGCGGTGGATGAAGGTCTGTTCAGCCTGGTCGAGGAAAAATTCTTTAATTCACCGATGCAATTCGAAAGCTTCGCGGATTTTGAAACCAGAATAATCGGGGCAACGCATACCGGGCACTGTCTCGATGAGCAGCTCTATAAGCTGGTCAGGGAGCGTTTTGAAGCACACCTCGGTGACGATGGGGCCCGCTTCCTGATGCCGGTCCGCGTCGACCTGTTGAAGAAGAGGACTGGTGCCTAGCAAACCTGGCAACCATGCGCAAAATTACTCTCGGTTTACTGATTCTCGTGGGATGGGGCCTGGGCTGGTTGACTGCCCATTACCTGATGGATGCTGCACAGCAGCCTGCGCCGCCGGCGGTCAGCGTCGCACCGGGTCCAGCCAGCCCGGAAGGCAAGACAGTTGCCGTTGTGCCCGCAGCAAGAGTTGCCGGCAGTGAAACAGCGACGCTGTTGCAACGCAATGACTTTGCTGCGGCGCTGGAACGCTATGAGTCATCACAGCTGCAGGCGGACGAGGCCGCGGTTGCTGATGCCAGAGCCCGGATTCTGGCCCATGCCCGCCGGCTCATTGATGAGCGACGCTTCGGTCTGGCGGAAGAGTTGTTGCAGCGCTTCCTGGTCGCGGCCTACCGTGATGTGGACGCACGAGTCCTGCTGGCGGAAGTGTTACAGGGTCAGCAGGAATTTCCTGCGGCGATCGATCAGTTATACGAGGCCCGTGGCTATGCCTGGCGACCACCGATGTTGCAGCATATCACCGGGCGGATTCGCGCCATGGTGGCCGAACAGGCAAAATCACTGCAGCGCAATGACGATCAAACCGCATTGCTCGGGCTGTACCAGCACCTCGTCGAGCTGGAACCCGATCACGCACCCTGGTTCATGGAACTCGCTGCCGCGCAACTGGCGCTTGACGACGTGGAAGCCGCGCGCAGTTCACTGCTACTGGTCGCGCAGGACCCCGGTGTCGGCGCGCGGGCCAGGGCGATGCTCGCGGAGTTGAGTGTCGCGTTCACCGGGATGCCGGGCGCAGGATCAGGGGAATCCGCACCGGATGTGGCCGGCATCCCCTTGACACGCAGCGGCAATCATTACCTTGTGGATGCGAGACCGGGCGACGGGCGCAGCATCCAGCTGCTTATCGATACCGGTGCCTCCTTGACGATTTTCACACCGGACGTGCTTGCACAACGTGGCATTCGCTACCAGGATACCGGCAGGACCGCTGTCTTCAATACGGCAAACGGCCCGGTCCGTGCACCCGTTTACAGGCTCGATTCCCTCGCAGTTGGCAACTGGCATGTCAGGCAGCTCGACATCGGTGTGCTGGACCTGGGGGGCGGAGCCGGTGTGGACGGCTTGCTGGGCATGAACTTTCTTGGCAAATTCGAGTTCTTTATTGACCAGAGCAGGGCCTTGCTGCGCCTTTCGGCTGAGTAGGTATCCTCCGATAAGAACCGGCGGATACTTGCCCCCCGTTCATGCGGATGTTTCCTGGTAGATATGCACATCGCGCTGCGGGAATGGTATGGAGACACCTTCTGCGTCGAAGCGGCGTTTCACTTCCCGGGTAATGTCCCAGTAAACATTCCAGTAATCTTCAGGCCTGGCCCAGGGACGGCAAATGAAGTTGACCGACGAGTCGGCAAGCTCGTGAAGCTTCACGACGGCTGCCGGCTCTTTCAGCACCAGTTCATGTCCGTTGACGATCTCTTCCAGGATCCTCTGTGTCTTGTCGATATCATCGTTGTAACCGATGCCAAACACCATGTCCACACGGCGCTGCGTGATGCCCGTAATATTGGTGATGACGCCGCCCCAGACTGAATTGTTGGGGACAATAACAAGCTGGTTGTCCGGTGTTCGCAACTGTGTCGACAGCAGGTTCATGGACTCGACCTTGCCGAGTGTTCCCGCTACGTTGATCACGTCGCCGGTATCGAATGGCCGATAAACCAGCATCAGAATGCCGCTGGCAAAGTTGCTCAGTGAGTTTTGCAGGGCAAAAGCAATCACAAAGCCGGCGGCGCCGATAACCGCGAGCACCGGGCCGATGTTGATTTCCAGTGCAGACAGCCCGACAAAGAAACCGATGAACAGCACCGTACGGCGGGCGCTCAGCACCAGGAAATCTCTCAGCAACGAGGAGAATGACTTCGACCTGGAAGCCGTCTTGAGTGCGGCTTTCCCGGCAACAATCGAGAGCAGGTAAAACACGATCACGATGACCAGGAACTTGATTATGTTGATAGCCCAGCGAAAACCACCTTCAGCCGACAGCAGCCAGCCGGTAACCGTTGTCCAGGTTGCGCTGGCGTCAGTGACATCCACCTTGATGCCTGATACGGCCTTGATATAGTCATCATATTCTTCTGTGTCCCCGCCCTTGGCCTGCAGCTCTGCCAGTACAACATTGAAGCGATCGATGATTGCGGTTTTCTCTGCCCTCAGGGTGGTGAGGTGCCTGATCAGTGCGGTCTTGATATCCGTCTTCGCTTCTTTTATGGTTTCTGCCGCGTCGACAGACTGGCCGTCTTCCTTCGCCTTGCGTTCTGCGGCCTTGATTGCTTCCTGTACCGAGGCATCTTTGGACGACTTCTTTTCGGCGTCTTTCACTTCCTTGAGCGCCTGCTCTGCTTTCCGGGCAGCTTCCTGTGCCTCTTCAGGTTCGGCTTCCTTTGCCTTTTCTGCATCCTCCAGTGTTGATTCGGCCTGCTCCGTCTTTTTAATCTCTTCCTTCTTGTAGAATGCCGCGACTTCGGCGTTGCTTATTTCCGTTACCTTTTGCTTCAGCAACAACAGCCATGCCTGTGCTTCGGCTTCCAGTTCGCATTTCGTCAGTGGTTTGACTTGATGGGACAGGACCTCGACAGGCACCTTGACGTCCGTGTCGGTGATGACCTTGATATCGGTGGGACAATCATCGGCATATGCCGCAGTCGACATCATGGTCAACGCGACTGCCGTCATGACCATCCGGTTCCAGGCAACGAAAAACTTTCTCATTTAAACTATTCTCCAGGGGCTTTTGATCGGGAAACGACGGGCATCCGGGCTTGCGTGCATCACGGGGTATCCGCTACTCGTACAACCTTGCCAGTGCCCGACAGAACGCGGGATTGTCTTGAAATTTTCATTGTTTACGGCCACAAGCCGCATACCCGGGAAGCGGCAGGTCTGGTAGATTATACCCGGCATATAGATCAGCAGGATGAATCGGGACGACAGTGTCGGACAGATTCACCGGCCGAAATTCTAGCACAGCAATGGAATCCGTCTCCATTGGTTCGGAATCCATCGGTATAATGGCCGGGCGTACCTGTCTGACCGGAAAGGGAGCAGCATCTTGTCAACCGCTGATGTTCCGAACAGTGATCCGCTGCCATCCGCCCTGACGGCGGCGCATGTCGTTTATGCATTGCATGCATTTGCAATCGGTCTCGGTATCGTGGGGACTGCAACCGTAATCGGCGGCTTTGTCGGGAGTTTGCCGTCGATCATAGCCGTCATTATCAACTACGTGAAACGCGGAGATGCGCGCGGTTCCTGGGCGGCGTCACATTATCGCTGGCAAATTCGCACGTTCTGGTTTGCGCTGTTGTGGCTGCTCCTTGCCGTGCTCCTGATCGTGACCGTGGTTGGCGCACCGGTCGGCCTGGGCCTGCTGCTCGTATTGACCCTCTGGTTGATTTACCGTATTACCCGCGGCTGGCTGCGACTGCTGGATAAACAGGCGATGTATCTTTGATTTCCCTGTGCTCGCAAGGGAGCAACCCACTGCAGATTTCACTGGCACTTCCAGGCAGCCGATCAATCGATACCTCAAGATTACGGAAGTACTGTACTTGCATTGCAGCGGGTCGGGAAATACAGATAAAAATGTAGAATGAGCCCGGAATCGAACCGGGTTCCACGGCTTTGCAGGCCGATAAGTACACTTATAATTCAATTACATTCAGGCATTGCCTCTCGTATCATCGCTCCGCTCGATGTATCTGCTTCCCCTGGTAATATAAATATCAACAGGCTTTAGACAACCTGGACCATTCTTTCGCGCATGATGGCTTGAATTGCGGTTCTTGTTTGATCCTCCTTGATTTGGATGGTTGAAAAAATAGCTTTTTCATACATCCTTCACCTCAGGAGCAAAACCGCGCCGCGCGGTGTTTTCCGTGATACAGACCGTATCCGTGAACTGCTTGAGATAATCCGGCCCGCCGGCCTTGCTGCCCGTGCCGCTCAGCCGGAAACCGCCGAACGGCTGGCGTGATACCAGTGCGCCGGTGATCTTGCGGTTCAGGTACAGGTTGCCGGCCTTGAACGCCGTACGGGCCAGCTCCAGATGGACAGGGCGCCGTGAATAGACACCACCCGTCAGGGCGTAGCGGGTGCTGTTAGCCAGGTCAATGGCCTGTTCGAAGGTGTCCGCCCGCAGCACGGCCAGCACCGGTCCGAAGATCTCCTCCTGCACGAGCGGATCAGCAACCGTGACTTCCGTGAAGATGGCCGGTGACAGATAATATCCCGCGTCCGGCAGGTCATCACGTACTGGCGTGACCAGCTGTGCCCGCGTCTTGCCTGCGACGATCACCCGCGAAATGCGCCGCTGTGCGACGGCGTCGATGACCGGCCCCAGCAGCATGCCGGGGTCCTGCGGATCACCGATGGTCAGGCTGGCTGTCGCCTCGCACAGGCGTTCCATGAAATTCCTGTATATACCGCCCACCACGATTACCCGCGAGGCCGCGCTGCATTTCTGTCCCTGGTAACCGTAGGCGGACTGCAGCACACCCGGTATCGCGGCATCCAGGTCGGCATCATCGTCTATGATAATGGCGTTCTTGCCGCCCATCTCGGCGATCACCCGCTTGATGTGGCTCTGCCCCGGCGCAAGCTGCGCACCGGCGTGGATCAGCTGAGTACCCACCTCGCGCGAACCGGTAAAAGCAATGACGGCCACCTCGGGATGCGCAGCCAGCCAGGCGCCGGTCTCGCGGCCGGGACAGGGCAGGAAATTGACCACGCCCGGCGGGATGCCGGCCTGCATGATCAGTTCCATGAAGCGCGCCGCGATCACCGGTGTCAGCGAGGACGGCTTCAGGATGGTGGTATTGCCCGTGACGATGGTCGCCGCAAGCATGCCGGTGAGAATGGCCAGCGGAAAATTCCACGGCGCAATCACCACGCCGACGCCGCGCGGCCGGTGCAGCAGGATGTTGTGTTCGCCACCCAGCTCGACCACCTCGCCCGCGGCCAGCCGTTCCGCCTGGTGCGCGTAATAGTTCAGAAAGTCAATCGCCTCGCAGACATCGGCATCCGCCTCGCACCAGTGCTTGCCAGCCTCCAACACCTGCCAGGCGGCGTGGTAATCGCGCCGCTCGACCAGTAAGTCGGCAACCCGGCGCAGGTACCCGGCCCGTTCGTCTGCCGTCAATGCGCTCCATGCCGGGAAGGCCGCGCGTGCCGCCGCGAGCGCCTGTTCTGCGTGGTTCCGGCCTGCGCTGGCTACGGTACCGATGACTTGGTCGGGGTGAGCCGGGTTGACCGAGGTGATGTGACCGATGCCGGCAACCGGCTCGTGGTCGATGCGCAGCGCATAGTCCTGACCCAGTTCGGCATGGACCGCCGCAAGGGCATCCCGCATGGCCGTGCGTTCCGGCGCGGCGACGAAGCGGTACACCGGCTGGTTGCGGAATGTACGTTTATCGTCTGCATCTGCCGGCACCGCAGACACTTTCGGGCGTACCAGTCCGTGTACGTCACGCCTAACCCGACCCATGCCGCTATCGAGAATGGTCTGGCCACTGGTGTTCTCCAGCAGGCGGCGCACCAGGTAGGCCATGCCCGGCAGGGTTTCCCCGTACGGGACATAGACCCGCAACGGGTAACCCAGCGCGACCAGCGCTTGTTTCAGGTCGTCCGCCATGCCGTACAGCATCTGGAACTCGTAGGCCCCGTCACCCAGACCATATCGTTCCGCCAGCGCCATGCCACAGGCCAGGCTGCGCACATTGTGCGTGGCCACTGCCGGGAATACTGAATCATGATGCGCGAACAGGCGTTCGATGCAGGCCTCGAAACAGGCATCGGTCTGAGCCTTGTGGTCCCACACCGGCAGCGTCCAGCCGTGCTGATGCGCAATGATGGACTCCGCGTCCCAGTAGGCACCGCGCACCAGGCGCACCTTGATCGGGGCACCGCGCAGCTGTGTCCAGTCAAGCAGCGCCTGCAGGCACTCCGGCGCATCGCGCAGGTAGCTCTGGACAACGATACCCGCATGCGGCCAGTCACGAAATTCCGACTCCATGAGCAACCCCCTGAAACACTGCAGGACGATGTGGTTGACATCGTAGTGCTCCATGTCGAACGTCACCGCGGCCTGTGCCGCGCGCGCCGCTGCGAGTATCGGACGCAGGCGGGCGCAGATGGCGTCGACACTGCCGTGCGGATCGGCCGGGTGGATACGGGAACTGAGTGACGTGAGCTTCAGCGAGACCTCGGGCCGATCCGCACCGGTGCAGTCACGCGGCAGGCCCGCCAGCAGATCGAGGTAGGCCTGTTGATACGCATCGGCCTCGCGCTCGCTGACCACGGCCTCGCCCAGCAGGTCGAGGCTGTAGTACATGCCCAGGCTGCGCAGCCGCGCAATGGTGTGCAGGGCACGCGGCAGGGTATTCCCGCCCATGAAGCGCCGTGACAAACCACGCAGAGTGGCACGCACCAGCGGTGCGGCGATCGGTGCGGCCCAGGGCACATCACTGTGGCGCAGGCTCCAGTGGCTAACCGCCGGCCACGGCAGCTCCACGCCGGCAAAATATTCCTGCAAGTGCGCTACCAGTACCGCGTCGTCCTGCAACACCGGCAGTACGTCGATGAAGCGCAGCGACTGCACGCGAAACCCGGGGTCCCGGATCGCACGCCCAACGAGTCTGTCGAGCCAGCCGCTACCTGCCATTTTCGCTGCGCGGCCGGCCGTGTCGAGCAGCCGGCCGCCCAGCGCGTGGATGCGTTCCTCGAGGTCGGCCATCGCAACAGACACCGGCATACCCGGGCCAGACTGTTCAGGCAACACGTGTAAACGTGTACTCGCTGCCATGGCGCCGTGCATTGATACCAACACGTTCAAACAGGATCTCCTGTCCGTCTTCGATTTCACGTGGGTCGCCCGCGACGGCTATAAAACCTTCACGGGTAACCCCGCAGTGAATAATGCCGAGCTTGTCGTGCATGGCGGGTGCCAGCGTCAATATTTCAGTATTTTCAGACATGCGGATTACCTCCATGACTGTTCAATGACACGTGTATCGTATCACCTTAACGCCGCAGAAAAGGACGCCTACCTGAAGCATAGTTCAAAGCCGGGAAATGTCGGGACAGGGACAAACAGACTTTCGATACGCTGGCCGCGCGCAAGAAACCACATACGGCGTATTGGAAGGTGCATGTCACAGATGGGCAGTGCCAGCGCTGCATGTACCAAGCAACTCTGACACGTGGTATGCAGCACTGTCGCCCAGTACATTATAAAAAAACTACTACGTCTAGCAGTAGACGTATACCCATGTTGACTTGAACCAGGGAATATTTACGGCTGACATCAATGCTCACATAACCGGACCAGACCGTGACGCGCCCGAACCCATGGATCGGCACAATGGGCTTGCACACCGGGACCGTGACAGCACCGGGGAGTCGGCCGCTAACGAGAGGATCGAATTGGGTGACGGGCACTGGAAGATAATCACCTTTCTACGCCGCTACTGCCTCAATCATGGCTGGCCAGCCCAACCCCGTGTGCTGATTCGCGACCCGGACAAGGCATTCTCCGACGGCGGCGGCACTCGTTATCTGTACCGGCAGTTCCCGCGGGGTCTACTGGCACAGGGCACGCGTACCGCCGGCTTGCCTGAACCGGCCAATGTGACGAACCAGTCATTCGGGTACGTGCAGTAGCGGCACATGGTCTGCCTGAGCACCGCCATTCCTGTTTGACCCGCCCTCATTGGGTATCCCTCCTGAAAACTTGACTAAATTACTCAGGTATTCTAGCTTTTAGGTTGAACCGCCATGCGCGTGCGGACTTCGTCAATCCTTGATGAGGTACCCTTTCCGCAACGGTTCAGGTTGAAATGGCTATTCCAAACACACAGATCAATCACCTGCTGGACCGGGAATACGCGGCCGGTTTTGTCACCGACATCGATACCGACAGGGTCCCGCCCGGCCTTAATGAAGATGCTATTCGGCTCATTTCCGCCAAGAAGCAGGAACCGCAATTCTTGCTCGACTGGCGCCTCAAGGCCTACCGCCACTGGCAGACCATGCCGCTGCCGCAGTGGTCGAGCGTGCACTACCCGCCGATCGACTACAACGCCATCAGCTATTACTCCTCGCCCAAATCACGCAAGCATGCACCCGCAAGTCTCGAGGAGATCGATCCGAAGTTGCTGGAGACCTACGCAAAGCTGGGTATCCCGCTGGAGGAACAGGAACTGCTGGCCGGTGTGGCCGTGGACGCGGTGTTCGACAGCGTCTCGGTCGCCACCACCTACAAGAACAAGCTGGCCGAACACGGCATCATCTTCTGCTCCTTCTCCGAGGCGGTGCGCGATCACCCCGACCTGATACAGCAATACCTCGGTTCGGTGGTGCCGCCGACGGACAACTTCTACGCCAGCCTGAACTCCGCGGTCTTCAGTGACGGCTCGTTTGTGTTTGTGCCAAAGGGTGTGCGTTGCCCGATGGAACTCTCGACCTACTTCCGTATCAATGCCGCCAACACCGGCCAGTTCGAACGCACCCTGATCATCGCCGAGGAAGGCAGTTACGTCAGTTATCTCGAGGGTTGCACGGCGCCGATGCGCGATGAAAACCAGCTGCATGCCGCAGTAGTGGAACTGGTCGCGCTGAAGGATGCGCAGATCAGATACTCCACGGTACAGAACTGGTATCCGGGTGACGCACAGGGACGTGGCGGCATCTACAATTTCGTCACCAAGCGCGGTGCCTGCCGGGGTGACAACGCACACATCTCCTGGACCCAGGTGGAGACCGGTTCGGCCATCACCTGGAAATACCCCAGCGTCATCCTCGAGGGTGACAACGCGATCGGCGAGTTCTACTCGGTGGCCCTGACCAATAATTTCCAGCAGGCGGACACCGGCACCAAGATGATCCACATCGGGAAAAATACCCGCAGCACCATCATCTCCAAGGGCATCTCGGCACGCCAGGGACGGAACGCCTACCGCGGGCTGGTCAAGGTGCTCAAGGGTGCCGATGGTGCACGCAACTACACGCAGTGCGACTCGCTGCTGATCGGCGACCGCTGCGGTGCACACACCTTCCCCTACATCGAGGTGAAAAACCCGACGGCACGCGTCGAACACGAGGCCAGCACCTCGCGCATCGGCGAGGATCAGCTGTTTTACTGCAGAAGCCGCGGCCTGTCGGCGGAGGATGCCGTCACCCTGATCGTCAACGGCTTCTGCAAGCAGGTGTTCAACGAACTGCCCATGGAATTTGCCGTCGAGGCGCAGAAGCTGCTCGGTGTCAACCTGGAAGGAGCTGTCGGATGAATGCCATGCTGACCATCAAGGACCTGCACGTGTCTGTGGATGGCAAGGCCATTCTCAACGGCATCGACCTCACCATCAACGCCGGTGAGGTGCACGCCATCATGGGCCCGAACGGCTCCGGCAAGAGCACCTTCTCGCAGGTGCTGGCCGGACGCGAGCAGTTCGAGGTCACGCACGGCAGTATTCACTATGCCGATCAGGACCTGCTGACCCTGCCCCCCGAGGATCGGGCGCGCGCCGGGATCTTTCTCGCCTTCCAGTACCCGGTGGAGATACCCGGCGTGAGCAATATCTATCTTCTCAGGACCGCCCTCAACACGATTCGCAAACAGCGCGGTGAAACGGAGCTGGATGCCATGGACTTCCTGACGCTGGTAAAGGAACGTGCCGCCCTGATGCGCATGGACGAGGACTTGCTGTACCGCTCCGTCAACACCGGCTTCTCGGGCGGGGAAAAGAAACGCAACGAGATCCTGCAACTGCTGCTACTGGAACCACGTCTGGCCATCCTCGACGAAACGGATTCCGGACTGGATATCGACGCACTGCAGGTGGTTGCAAACGGTATCAACAGCCTGCGCGACAACAGCCGCGCCTTCCTGCTGGTCACCCATTACCAGCGCCTGCTGGATTACATCAAGCCTGATTTCGTGCATGTACTGACCGCCGGCCGGCTGGTGAAATCCGGCGGGCCGGAACTGGCACTGGAGCTGGAGCAACGCGGTTACGGCTGGCTGGAAGAGGCAACGGCGGGAGCGACACCATGAGTATCCCGCAGCCGGCTTACCAGGAAACCTATCTACGCCTGCACGGAGACTTGCCGGGTGCGGGTGCAGCGTGGATGACACACATGCGCAACAGCGCCCTGTCTGCCTTCCAGCAGCAGGGGTTTCCGGATACACGTGTCGAGGCCTGGAAATATACCGATCTGCGCAGCCTTGGCCGGCATGCATTCACACCGGCGTCTGATAGCGGGGAAATTACCGAGGCAGCCCTGGAACCGTGGTTATTCAATCACGAGCCGATGCACAGGCTGGTGTTTGTTGATGGCCGGCTTGCTCTAAAGTTATGCCCGTTCCAGACCCTGCTGTCTGGCGCCGCACTGACGAGCCTTGCAGCCGTGCTGGAGCAGTGCCCGGATGAACTCGAGAACCTGCTGGGGCACACGCTCGACGCGGACAGGCCTGGCTTCGACACCATGAACACCGCCTTCCTGCAGGACGGCGCCTACCTGAAACTGGAACGGGATGCCGTGCTGGAGCAACCGGTACACCTGCTGTTCATCAGCACCGGACAGGCAGAGCGTATGACCACGGTAAGAAATATCATCACGGCCGGCCCCGGCAGCTCCGCTACAGTGATTGAATCGTGGGTGGCGCTGGGTGACGCCGTCAGCCTGACCAACACGATCACTGAAATCGTGCTTGCAGAGAATGCGTCGCTGCAACATTACAAACTGGAGCAGGAATGCGACTCGGCCACACACATCGGCGGCACCTATGTGCGCCAGCAGCGCGACAGCCGCTTCACATCACACAGCATCACACTGGGCGGACAGCTGGTACGCAATGAACTCGATGTCAACCTGGCTGGCCGCGGCGCTGAATGCGCGCTGAACGGACTCACCATCACCCATGGCCGCCAGCACGTCGACAATAATACCCGGATTAACCATCACCAGCCGTATGCGAGCAGCAATGAATGGTACAAGGGCATCCTCGACGACCGCTCGCGCACGGTATTCAGCGGGCGCATCGTGGTGCATCCGGATGCACAGAAAACCCGGGCACAACAGAGCAATCACAGTCTGTTGCTGTCTGCGGACGCCGAGGCCGACGCCCGCCCGCAGTTCGAGATTTACGCCGACAACGTGCAGTGCACGCACGGCTGCACGGTGGGCGCGCTCGATGCGGATGCATTGTTTTACCTGCGCACGCGCGCGCTGGATAGCGAGACTGCGCGCAAGCTGCTGGTATATGCCTTTGCAGCCGACGTACTGGAGAGGATGCGACTGGAACCCGTGCGGCGCTACCTGGAACGGCAACTGGCCGGGCGTCTCGCCGGCAGTGATGCCCTGTTGCAGGGCACCTTGCTGCATTGATGAGTATTACGGAGAAGGCAGTGAACCACATGCGTGAAATTTACGAGGAGATGATTCTCGATCATAACCGCAACCCGCGCAACTTCGCACGTGAGCCAGCTGGCGCCAATCGCCATGCACACGGTTTCAACCCGGTCTGCAACGATGAATTCAGCGTGCACTTGCAGGTCACCGACGGCGTCATCGAGGATGTCGGTTTCGAGGGTGCCGGCTGCGCGATCTCCACGGCATCGGCCTCGATGATGACCGAGGCCGTCAAGGGCAAAACGGAACAGCAGGCACGTGAGCTGTTCCAGTCGATGCACCAGCTGCTCACGAACGAGCAACCGGCTGGTGAGGTTGGCAAGCTCGCAGTGCTCGCGCATGTACATGAATTTCCGATGCGCATCAAGTGTGCCACCCTGCCCTGGCATACCCTGCGTGCCGCGCTCGATCAGGACAGCGACACGGTCGTCTGCACCGAGCCGCTGGCAACCACTGTCTGCGCAACATCCGATGCCGACTGAAGCGGCCAGCATTGCGCACACCATCCTTACCGAACAGGTAATCGGGGTGTTGCGCACGGTGTATGACCCGGAGTTGCCAGTCAATATCTATGATCTCGGCCTGGTGTATGACATCCAGGTCGAACCGCAGTCCGGCAAGGTGCATATCCGGATGACCCTGACGGCACCGGGTTGTCCGGTGGCGCAGACCTTTCCGGGTACAGTGGAATGTTCAGTACGCGAATTGCCGGAAGTGAATGAGGCCTGTGTAGAACTGGTGTGGGATCCGCCGTGGGACAGGACGCGTATGTCCGAGGCCGCACGCCTGACGCTGGGTATGCTTGATGCAGGAGACCTGCCGCGGCCCGATACTACATCAGTTGCTAGTGTTGCCGGAGCGCTTCGCAACCGCGATTCAAATGACCTGGAGTCAACCAGGTCCGACTGGGTGAATGTCGCTGCGCAGGATGACCTGCCGGATGGCGGAGTCAGCGTGGTCGATGTGAACGGCACCGAAGTGGCGGTATTCAACATCGGTGGGCACTATTATGCCATCGAGGACGTCTGCACCCATGACGGCGGCACCCTCGCCGAGGGTGAGGTGGAGGAGTTTGAAATCGAGTGCCCGCGCCACGGTGCGCGTTTTGACCTGCGCACCGGCAGGGTGACGGCGCCGCCGGCGTACGAAGCCGTCACGACTTTTCCAGTTCGCATTCACGATAACCGGGTGCAGGTTCGTGAGGCGCGTGATGACAGCATACGAACGAACAAACCGCCCTGATGTCTCTTTATACAGGAGCTGCATTTTTCCGCAGCAGCGATATTGGCACTTAACGTACATGAATCGATACAGGAAGGCTGACCATGAACACAACAACCGCAGCAATCGTGAAAACTGGAACCCTGCTGGACGCTGAGGGATTTATCAATGATCCGGAAACGTGGAGTGACGACCTCGCCAGGATGATTGCGCACAACGATGGTTTACCGGAACTCAGCGGCGATCACTGGGTCATTATCCATGCGCTGCGGGAACACTATCACCGCTTCGGCGCGGCACCACCCGCATTCTGTCATATATGCAATGAGCATCACCTGGGCAAACATTGCGTGGAGAAACTGTTCCGCAGTGAAAGGGAGGCTTGGCGTATCGCCGGACTGCCCGACCCGGGTGAAGAGGCAAAGTCCTATATGTAGCCAACGGGCATCAGTACCGCTGGCATGGAGGTCATCATGAAACGACGTCTCTATTTCCTGTTGCCTGATACCGCATATACCCCGACCGTGGTGGAAGAACTCGAGACAAGCGGCATCGAACGCAGCCCGTTTGGTGCAAGAATTGGAACGAGTACTTTCAAGCTGCTTCACAATAGTAGAGATTGAGCATACCACCAAGCCGTTCACGGCAATGAATTGGATCATCGATTGAACTGACCGTAGCAAATGGCTGCAGCAATCCATTCCCAACACCCTGATAATTTCTCTCGCTGTGATAATGTGACCAGTTCAGCTGATGACCGGTCAACGTGATCACTTCACTTGCAATCTTGCGCGGCCACTTGAAGCGCGCCCGCTCCAGGCGCTTCTGCCACAAACAAAAGCCG
>Ga0210123_1000589_pt1 | contig 21896 bp, 23 predicted proteins | sample Muzzi_PWB_D2_FD_185535 | JGI IMG/M metagenome (GOLD analysis project Ga0210123, IMG submission 185535) | Wetland microbial communities from San Francisco Bay, California, USA, that impact long-term carbon sequestration - Muzzi_PWB_D2 (SPAdes) | ecosystem: Environmental > Aquatic > Marine >... | reverse complement strand
AGTCCGACCGGACCCTCTGGTCGGTGCGAACCGAAGTGCGCAGCCGCCATGGCGACAGCCATCTGGGTCATGTGTTTGACGACGGCCCGGCGCCTACCGGTTTACGTTACTGTATTAACAGCGCGGCGTTGCGATTCATCCCGGTTGAAGACCTTGAAAAGGACAGTTATGGCCAGTACCGGAAACTCTTTAAGTAAATTGAGAGGTCGGGGAGTTTTTCTAAACAACCGCTACATGGATAATCTTTTTTTAAACGGCATGAACTCGCGGCAAGAGATCGTAAAGAAAAAACAGGAAACTATCTTTGAAATATCAATAGGTTCTCTTCATCATTTTAAAATTCTTTTAAAGACACGATTTCGGAATGCACCTGTTTTTTCTAACGATCCCTAAGCCACTCAGACAGCATCCGATTTATAAAAAGATCATCCATTCCGCTATATTCAAGGATTTAGGACAAGAACTCCCCGACCCCTCAAATAAATTATATTGACAGAAAAACTAATAAAACCAAATGTTGCATCCATATAAATAAAAGGAGGCCCATCATGATTCAATTGCCTCAACGGTTTCTATATGTATTATTTATATTATTGACGATTTTTGTCTTCGGCATTGTAAACCAGGCTATATCGAGTCCAAAAACAGATTCGCAGTCCAAGGCCACTTTTTACGTTCACTGATATGATGTCGGCAAATCAGCCCTGGAAGGTCTGAACGGCATAAGTCATGTAACCAAGGGATTCAAAAACTTTAAGGAGATCAACACCGTTTTTTACGATCCGAAGCAAATTACCATTGAAGATATGGTAAAAGCATTAAAAGCTGCCGGCACTTACCGTGGAATTGCAGACTGATTTATTGTCATGAAATATCCGAGTTAAGAGGGATATATGGGCAGGGAAAACCAAACACGGGTTTCATCCTTGTGTATCTGAGCGCCGACCTTTCCATTATGCGCCTCAACCAACTCCTTGACGATGGCCAGGCCGATACCCGCACCGCCATGTTCCCTTGAGCGAGATTTTTCACCTCTATAAAAACGTTCGAAGATAAAAGGGAGATCCTGTTCGGCAACTTCAACACCGGTATTGGCAAAAACAACTTGAATGTCTTGATTCATCGATCGCGTAAATATGTTGACCGTTCCGCCGGAGATTGTGTACTGATATGCGTTTTGCATCAGATTGCGGACAACTTGCATCAGTTTTTCAGGATCGGCATAAACACGAACAGCCCTGTCAACCCCCGTTGAATCCACATCGATACGCTTGGTCTCAAATTGAGTTCTAAAGACATCGAACACGCGTTCAATCACATCACCTATATGGATATCCATGAGATCGAGGGACCCTCTTGCTGCATCTGCTTTGGCAAGACGCAAAATGTCTTCCACCAGATGGGTCAGTCTAAGGGTTTCATCATGGAGAAGCTCAAAGGTTTCCCTGGACGCGGGCACGACACCGTCAATCAACGCTTCAAGATATCCCTGAATATTGCTTAACGGTGTCCGGAGTTCATGGGCAACATCGATCATCATGGTTTTTCGAAGTCGCTCGATCTTTTGAAGACTGTCTGCCATACGATTGAAGGCCATTGCCAGTTGACCGACTTCGTCTTTAGATTTGATCGGAATACTGACCGAATAATCTCCTGATGAAATGCTGCGCGTAATTTCGGTCATTTGGGCAAGGGGGCCCAAAACCCGTTTGATAAGCAAGAAACTGAGAAGTAGCGCCAGCAAGAGCGCCGACAAGCTCGCCCAAATAAGGTATCTGTGGACGGCACTCACAAACATATCATGGATCGGGCCGGTAGCAATGTTGAACTTCTTCATCAAGGCCATAAAGTAATTTGCCGCGAGATAGTCAATAGACAGCCAAACAATAACAATCACAAACCCGATCACCAAGATATTGATTCCAAGAAGTTTCCATACCAGATGTTCGGCTACAGGAAGTTTTTTCTTCTTCATGAGTCGCTGTCTTCCGCAAAATGATACCCAACGCCGCGGGCGGTCATAATGTACCTGGGCGTCGATGGGTTATCTTCTATCTTTTGCCGTAACTTTCCAATGTGGACATCGATGACACGGTCAATGACGAAGGCTTCGCCTGAGGGATATAGATGATTTAAAAGCTCATCACGCGTAAAAACCCTTCCAGGAGAAGCCATAAGCGCCTGCAAAAGCGCATACTCATGTGGCGTAAGTTGAACAGGATGATCCTTTAGACGTACGGATCGTTTTTCCAGATTCAATACCAGATCTTGATAAGACAAAATGCTTTTATCTCTTATCGGTAAAAAACGCCCTCTTCTAAGAACGGCCTTTACACGGGCAACTAGCTCTCTCGGACTGAACGGTTTGACCACATAATCGTCGGCACCGAGTGTCAGGCCCGAGATTCGATCAACTTCCTCCCCGCGAGCAGTGAGCATAATGATGGGAACATCTGAAGTTCGCCGGAGTTGGCGGCATACTTCCCAACCGTCCAGTTTCGGAAGCATCAAATCTAGAATCACCAATATCGGATGGTGACGTTTTGCAAGCGCCAACCCTTCAAGACCGTCATGGGCAACCATGGCATTAAAGCCTTCTTTTTCTAAATAAAGCGCCACTAGAGATGTCGTTTTTTTATCGTCTTCAACGATCAATATCGTCTTCATGATGTTATTCCTGTCATCGGATTTTGCGCCATGATTTTAGGCAACGTCGATACAACGTAGCAGGTTGGATAAATTTTTCAAGGCAAAATCATATAGACGTGATGACGAATTGGCAACACCCCGTTTATTTTCTGAAAAACGTACTACTGCCTTAATCCGGCCTTAGCCCTGGCTGCATCATTATTATTTTTGCGTTTCCTAAAGAATAGGTTCCCGCTTATCTCTCGGAAACGGTTTCAGGTGTCATCAATATGGGGGTAATGATGGGCCCTACATCACTGCAACCTATAGTTGGTTAGGTTTTAGATCAAAAATGTGGCAAGGAGAAGTCATCGGAGGAGTCAGACTTTTCACGTTGGATGCTTATCAGACCGGTTTTTCCCTAATGATTGCCTGGGCGGTGCTCTCGTTTATTTTGCTCTTTTTCACTCGTGAAACCCATTGTCGACAGATGGTTTAATAAATTCCCTTGCCCAAAAAAATTTATCGATGTCAAATGGGTTCTTTGACAATTTCAAAGTCACATACCAGTGGCGAATGGTCAGAGAATTTAACCTGCGGTATCTGAAAATGGGTCACTTGAATTTCGGGGCTATGAAAAATATAGTCGAGCTGTCTTCGCGGAGCACGGCTGGGGTGGGAGGGCTGTCCGTTGCTATTGGCACTATTCAAGCCTGTAGCGGCAAGGAATAATTGAAGTTCACGATCACCCCATAACACGTTGAAATCCCCGGCGACAATTACCGGTTTTTTTATGTTTTTAAGTATGTTATGGAGATCCTGCAACTGGTACTGCCGATGCCGATATTTTATAGACAGATGTACAAGAAAAATCGAAAAGTTTTCCAACTCGAGTTCAATCACCAGACGTTTGACACCATTGCGAAAATAATGAAAGTTTTGAGATACAATCTCTTGGTTGGTCAGAATTGCATTCCCCTGTTTGTTCAACACCGGTACTTTTTGTGCTACTGAATCAATGGAATATTTTGATTGATAAACATGAAAGTGCCGCAATTCCTGGGCAATGGATTCTGCCTGATTGCTTTTTTCCGAACGGAAGGACCCGGAGTCCACCTCGATCAACCCGAGAATATCCGGATTCAGCGGTTTGATGAAATCCATTATTTTTTTTAGATGGCCGTTGGTGTGTTTTAAATAGCCGCAGTAAGGAACTGGAAGGTGAAATTTCCTTCCAATTCCTGCTGCGTAACGTATATTGTACAAAACAAATCGCATGTATTCCTTATTTGATGTTCCTTTTGTTAAACCATGCAGATAATAAGACACCCCTTCTCAAAGTCAATGCCGAAATTAAATAGAGCCACCTAAATCATGCATAATAAATTGTGGTTTCGTAGATACTTTGGTAGTGATCCATAGGGACTAATTTGACACGTGCCACAATATTAAACCTTTACTTCAATTTTTATATAATAACTAATTTTTATAATGCGGTTATAACCCTGCCTCGGATTCCACTTCAGAAGCGATCCCGGTCCAATCGTAGCTGGATAGGCCATGGGCCATAGCTGCTGAAAATCGATCTTGCAAAACGCGTGCAAAACGCATTGGAGTATTGCTTTCGATAGCGGTTTCGGCGATCAACCGGATATCTTTCAGACCCAATTGAAGTTTGAATAACGGTTCCGTGTAGTTCTTGTCAAGGATTTGTCTGCCGTAGTTCTGATAGATCGGACAGGCAAACAACGTTTCCCCGACAGCTTCTAAAAATTTATCGGCGTCACCATGGTTTTTTGAGACAAAAGTAAACGCCTCGGCCATGGCTTCAATGGCTGAGGCAATCAGAAAGTTGGCTGCCAGTTTCGCGACATTTGCGTTTTCAGAAGTGCCGCCGAAGTCAAATATCTTCATTCCAATAGCTTCCAACAATGGTATTGCACGTTTCTTTGCTTTTTCATCTCCAGCCATGAAATACGACTGTTTCTTTGCCAGGACACTGTCAGGACGGCCCATGACCGGCGCTGCAAGATAATATCCACCAAATCCCGATTGTTGAGAGGTAAGCCGGGCCGCAGTCTTCGGTAATATGGTGCTCATGGAAATATGAATTCCGTCCCTCCCCAAACGTTCTGCCAATTCTCCATTTTCTCCCACAACGGCGATCAATGCACGATCTTCAGAAACACAGCTCATCACTATTCCACCAGACTCCGCTACATCCAGAGATTTTTTTTTAAATTCCACACCTAAGTCAATTAGGGAGGATGCTTTTTCAGGCGTTCTGTTATAAATGCTTAAATGATAGCCGGCCTTTATTAAATTATGGGCCATTGGCAGTCCCATCATTCCAGTACCGATAAATCCTATTTTCTTTTTTTCTGGCATGGCTACATCTCCTTATTATTCTTATTTTATAATTTTGCTCATTATATTTTCACAACTCGTTACCGAGCCGCAGGCCGGCCTCTCTCTCCACAGGTTTTAAGCAATTTTTTGTACGAAATTTAAGTAAAAAGCTTTTCATGCCAAATGTCAACATACCACATTTGTACCCAAATGGTTTTCTGCCATTTTTATACGGCATTTTTTTGTCACATCCAGAACATTTTGCCACAATAACTATTGATATGGATTCTATATAGCATGTTGCGAAAAAATATTCTAACTTATCGATATCATATAGTTTTTAACGAAAATATAACCCGTTAAATAATGATGGCACTGGTTTTGCAAATACAAAAGATGATAGAAAATGGGGGTGAAATTCAATGGAAGTAATTAATTCTGCCATCGTTTTTGAAGAAACCCATGTCGCTTCAAAAGAAGAGCTTGTGTTATCGGTTGACATTGAGTCCGTGGAAGGTCTTATGGATCATTATGACGAGCCCAGCTATTTTTTCAGAGGTGCCTTTTTTGGTTTTATCTTATGTGTTCCTTTTTGGGCCGTTATCTTCTGGTTCATTACTTGATTGATTATCAATCGCTGTAAAAAGTTATTGAAAAAACAATATGCGTCATGGAGAATTTATGCAGCCCAATAAGGTCATCGTACGATTTAAGGACGGTATGATAATGAAAGGCAATACCAGTGACTTTTTTCCAAATAAGGTACGCTTTCACCTCAATCGTCTGGATGGCAAGATAGAGGAAATTAATATCGAAACTTTAAAGGCGGTCTTTTTCGTAAAGGATTTCGAAGGTAATAAAGATTATCAAAAGAAATATGAAGATTCGATCCATGGTGCAGGACGCAAAATCGAAGTGGAATTTACAGATGGTGAATCTATCACCGGTTATGCTTTGGGTTATTCACCTGACCGCCACGGCTTTTTCATAACACCGGCTGATTTGGCCAGCAACAATGAACGCATTTTTGTAGTAAAATCATCTACTAAAAATATTAAATTTCTCTAATGACACGAGATGAATTCAGGGAATCTCCCCGAAAAGATTCACGGATATTTGTTGTTTTTGGACACCATTGCCTTCTGCAATTTTTCGGCCAAATCGCTATTGGACAAAGGGGTTTCGGACTGTGCAAAATTTTTCCAGGCACCATCGTCTTTTGAATCGCCTGGATTAAGGGTAATTTTACGTTCGCGGGGATGGATCTCCTCCACAATCACGACAAGCGAATCTCCTACGTTGAGTTGTTCCATCAATGCAGGCTTTTCGGCCCCGCTTATTTTCGATTTCGGCAGAAGTCCGGTGATACCCGGAGCCAATGAAACAAAATAGCCAAATTTTTCTTTTTTTTCCAATGTTCCTTTGACGACCTGACCAACCCTGAATTTGTCCGACACCTCCAACCATGGATCTCCCTGAGCATCTCTGATGCTAAGGGAGATCCTTCGCCCTTTTGCGTCGATTTCTTTGACCAAAACCGAAACCTTTTCTCCCGGGGTTACAACATCCTCGGGGTGAATGACTCGTTTGACATAGCTCATCTCGCTGATATGAACCAAACCCTCTATGCCGGGAACGATTTCAACGAAAACCCCAAATTTCATGCACCGCGTGACTTTTCCGATCACCTTGTCGCCCGGACGAATTTTCTCCGATACCGTATCCCATGGGTCGTTGCCAAGCTGTCTCATGGACAGGGAAATTTTTTTCTGATTCTTTTTGTCACCGTCCGCTATGTCGATAACCTTGACCGTAACCGTATCATCGGGTCGGACAATCTCTTCGATCTTTTCCACCCTGGACCAACTCAGTTCGGAAATATGAACCATGCCTTCGACACCGGGAATCAGTTCAACAAATGCGCCGTAGGGCATAAGTTTAATAACCCTGCCATTTAAAATATCGCCTTTTTTTAATGTACTGAAAAAGACCACTTTTTCCTTTTCCATGGCCTTTGCAAGAAGTTTTCGGCGGGAGACCACGATGTTTCTTCCGTTTTCTTCGAGTTGGGTAACCAGAAATTCATAGGTCTGTCCGACGTAACTTTCAGGTGCTTCGACATATTTTACATCGATCTGACTCATAGGACAAAAGGCGCGTTTCTGAAGCAGGTCCACGTTGAAACCACCTTTGCAGGTTTGTGTTATTTTTCCTTCAACAGGAATTGCGTTTTTATATGCGTCATTCAGAATATCGAACCCTCCGATCCCGGAAATTGCTTTGGATAAACGTATTTCATGTTCATCAAGGGCCACCACATACAACTCAATTTCATCACCTTCACTAAAAGGCATATTTCCCTCGTCGTCTAAAAGCTCAGCACGTTCAACGGTTCCGTCAATTTTTGTTCCCGTCTCCATAAAAACGGTATTTTTTCCGATGGAAATGATCTTTGCGGTCAATTTGTCACCGATCTGAAGATCGTCTTTCATACCGAAGCTGTAAGATTCAAAAAGTTCGGCGAAGCTTTCCTCTTCATTATCTTCTGTTTCATTGTTTAAGTCGTCTGACATGTCTATTGCTCCAAAAAAAAGATTAATGTAGATATGTTGTACGGTAAGTTTACTCTTCCAGAATTTTTCCCACTTGATTGATGATCTCTGTAGCTGTTGCCTTGTCTTTCAAAACGACCCTTTTCCTGGCATCAACTTTGACCTAGGTGGTTTTTAACGTCATCTCATCTAAAATGATTACGATGTCAAGTTCCTTTGTAGCTGCAGTTATGGTACTGCCACCTTCTGACCTGCGGTCATCAATTATGTTAATGTCCATTTTTTTCAAAGCGTCAATCGTAGCGTGGTGGACCTGATCTCTATAAGAACTGAAAGACCTGTAAGCTACATTGCTGAGGGTGTAGCTTGCTCCGACTCCAGCCCCCGTCAGGGCTACAGCTGTACATCCTGACAGAAACGGAAGAAGAAACGCAATGAAGTATTTTCTGAATATATTCATATCCTTACAATGCTATTGGTGCAGCTGGTTTTGCATCTGCAAAGTGCCCGGGAGGGTGAAGGCAAATTTCCACGAACCAGACCATATCATCTGACCATCCGAAATCATAAAAAAAATTACAGATACTTTATCAGTATCGACAACATTCTCAACAACAATTTATATACAGATATCATATTTTTCTGGTGTCGGGTCAAGTAAATCCTATTTTTGGAAATTGTCAAATCCTCTCCGTCCACCAGTAACTGTGATAGGTAGTCGTTTTTTTAATATACGAAGCGAAAAGGCTGAAAAAAGAACCGTATCGGTCGGCTTGCCATTAGCTTAATTGTGATTATTATACAAACAAGAATACGACAAGGTGGTGAATACTTATGACAGAATCAAAAATGAAATCGGAAAATCCCCAAAAGAAAAAATTTGTCATGGATCTGGAAAAACTCAACACCTATAATGCAGAGGGCTGTCCGGCATGTGGTATGAAGTTCAACCTGGGGGATATCGTTGTCGTTGCGTGCGGGACCTGGGAGGGAGGAAAAATAATCCACGATAGCGAAGCTGTTTTTGACGAAAGAATCTCCACTTATGTTGAGCGAAAGTGCTACAATCGCTGAGGAATGAAAAAGACGGTGTCGATCTCCTTTTCCAATAATGACTACATTTCCCACGTTGCATCTCCAAAAAAAGATCCATGGTCCTTATTCAAAAATGCTTCTATGGCTTTGCGCTTATCTCCCAGGCAAAATGAAGGTCCGTGACCTGGATAGCAGACGGTCTCGTCCGACCAGGATAATACGATGTGTCGTAATGTTTTCAAGGTTACCTGAAATCCCTCTGCGGACCAGGTTTTGCCCGGACCGCCGCCGAAAATCGTATCTCCCACAACAGCAAAATGGTAATCTTCATTCATTAGACATATTTGATCGGGAGTATGGCCGGGAGTATGAAACACGTTTATTTGATGATTGCCCACTTTAATTTTGCTGCCATTGGATAGCCAGCGGTCGGCCTCCAGATTCATGATGTCGGCATGAGTTCCGGAATGCGCCATCAGCGGAACCTCAAGTCGTTTTCGCATTTCAGACAAGGCCCCTATGTGATCGGAATGCGTGTGGGTCAATATGATTGCCACCGGTTCAGTTTTTGTCAGCAGTCTATCCAAAGCATCCGGCTCAGCCCCAGGGTCGACAAGCACACTTTTTCGGGTTTCCGAACAAACCAGTACATATGCATTCATCCCCCATGGCCCAACTTTTTTTCTACGAATCTTCAACCCGGATTTCTTATGGTTTTTGATCATATCTGATTTACCGAAAATTCACACTAATCTTTTTTCATGGCATGGTTTCGAATAAGTCCTTCCTGACTCACAGAGGCAACGAGTTTGCCTTCCTTGGTGTAGATTTTCCCGTTGTTTAATCCTTTAGCCTTGTAAGCATTTGGACTCTTCATCATGTATAAAAGCCATTCATCCATTCGAAAATCCCGATGGAACCACAACGCATGATCCAGGCTGGCCACTTGCATATCACGCTCCCAGTAACTGTGCCCGTGAGGATAAAGAGATGTAGCAACGAAACCGAAATCAGATGCATACGCCAGCATATATTGGTGAACTCTAAAATCATCCGGCATTTTATCGATAGCTTTAAACCACGTGTAACCGACCGGCTCCCTTTTTTCCGGAGAAAAAGGGTCAATGGGATTCACCGGTCTAAATTCAATGGGTTTTTTGCACAAGATTTTATCCCGGATCGATTCCGGTATTTTGTCAGCAATTGCCATTGCAAGTTCGAGTTCGGATTCAATTCCTTCCGGCCCGGGGATATCCGGAGCCTTGTCTTGATGATCAAATCCCGGCTCGTCAACTTGAAATGAAGCAGACATGTTAAATATTGCACGTCCCTTTTGAATTGCAACGACACGGCGAGTGGTAAAACTTTTTCCATCACGAATGCAGTCAACGTCATAAATGATGGGCTTGTTTGCATCACCCATTCTCAGGAAATATGCATGAAGGCTGTGGGCTTTACGGTCCGATTGTATGGTTTGATATGCGGCTGATAAGGCTTGGCCCAACACTTGTCCACCAAATACACTTCCAAAACCCAAATCCTGACTTTGCCCTCGAAAAATATTCTCTTCTATTTTTTCTAGTTTCAGAAGCCGTAATAATTCCTCTAAAACATTATCCTCTTTACAAACGTTCATTATTCTCCTCTGATTGTTCTCCGGGTTCTGGGTGTTTTTGTTTATTAAATCGCTCAACGGACAATGCTTTTTTCAAACCGGATAAACTCCTCGACCCCTCACTTATCTGAGATGGTGTCCATTCATAAATGAGGATTTTGGCTAAGATCAAGGCATGCGAAAAAAATAATCACAGGCATATAATTGATATTCCGAAACTAAATGACGTCGGGGCGCTCCGTACAGGGTTTATCTCCGGGTCCCGGCAGTCGGGCCTTTGACCCCCCTTTTGATTCGCTTTCAATGAGAGACTTTATGTCCGGATATGCATATATGGTCTTCGCATTATTTTGGGGTAAACCACCGGTATCGGCTGAAGGCCCATAAACACTGTGTACATTTTTTCCCAATATCCTGAGAATGCAAGTCTGCTCTCCTCGATGATGAGCCGTATGGGCGATTCGCCTCAGCATAATCCAGGTTCTTGATCGACTGGTATCAAAAAAAGAAACCTTTTTCTCCCACCAGGCTTTGTCCTTTGTTTTTAATATCTCAAACCGTTTTTCGGTATCTTCGGCATATCTTTTTATAAATTCAAGCCGTGTCTCTTTTTCAGGCAAAGGAGGGGCATCGACATCAATGCCGAACATGTTGCAAAACCATTTGTCTTCGCTAACGCATTGATGCACCATATATTCAAGCGGGTTCCGATCTTTCTTGTTGAGTGGATGAGGACGGATGAAAAGATCGTCATCCGTGAACATGCTCCAAACGCTAAGCGTCTTTATCCTTTCTGTGTCATAAGTATCTACAAGAAATTGATATTCCATTTTTGCTCCTTTACAGATCATTTTCCGCTAAGGTGCGGAGTTTGCCCCGTTGTTGCAAAAGCCCGTGCAAACGGGCGGCAGGACTTTTGATCCCACAATCAATTACCGGCTTTCCTAAAAAAAACCTGCTTTCTCTGCCTGAAGTTATACCGGATTCTCCCAGTGAGACAACTTTCCACAACGTCACTGATATTTTGCTGAAATATATGCGCGCAGTTCAACCCTTATATTCAAGCATGAACATAGAAAAAAAAGACTTCGAGACCTTTTGTGATTATACCGGCAGGCAGAACATCGTTTGTGTCTCTCTGATACCCTTTATGATTCTGATCTTGTCGTAAGCCAGGGACAGCATGCTGGCATCGTCCGGAGCCTGAATCTCTGCCACCACATCATAACGGCCGGCCGTCAGGTAAACGTTCTCCACCCCTTTGATTTTTTTTATCTTACCAGCGACCTCGCGATCTTTGCCTGGCTCTGAATTGATTAAAATAATTGCTTTTGCCATAATGTAGCCTCCTTTTAAATGAATAGATATACACGGGTGAATACCCCTGTCACTTGTAAACCAAGTTGTCGGGTTCAAAACCTTATTGTAATATCACTAAAACGAATATTCCTTGAAATGAAAGCTGATTCAAAATAGATGTCAGGTTGTAGAGGAAACTCTATATTGTGTAAGATTAGAGCAAATGAAATTTAGTGTCAAATAAATTACTCAAGTTTCGCATCCGAATAGGGCTGAGATAATTTTTTGGCAAAATCATATGAATTGTTTATTTTATGCAAAAATGATATCAGATTTAAAAAACCCTATGTCGGCTTTCATTTAAACAAAAACACGATTTGCAAAGGAGAATCTATGGAAACCAAACCAGACATCATCTCTGACGTGCGAAGTTTTATGAAAAGTAGGGTAATCCTTTCCGCCTCCGAATTAGATTTTTTTTCGAAACTGGACGGAAATTTTGTTTCCGCAGAAGAGCTGGCTGAGATGTCCGATCTGGATGAAAGGGCTACCACACGAATTCTTGATTGCCTGGTCACTTACGATCTTCTTGAGAAAGAGAACAATCGTTATCGAGCCACAGAAAAAGGTTCGCAACTTTCATCACTTAATCGGGAATCCCGTCTCCCCATGGTAAAACACATGAATCACATATGGAACAATTGGAGCCGCCTTACAGACGTTATTAAAAAAGGTACCAATCCATATTTAAGACCCGTTGTTGATTCGGAGTCAAAAGCAGACAGAAACGCCTTTATCGGAGCAATGCATGTCGCAGCAAAGCGTATTTCAACTAAAATAGCGGACACCTATAATTTGAGCGCCTTTAAAAAACTGCTGGATATCGGAGGCGGATCAGGGGCTTATACCATCGCTTTTTTAAAAAAAAACCCACAACTAAACGCTGTTATATTTGATCTTAAAGGCGTTATTCCTATTACAAAAGAAATAATCCGTGAGAACAATTTTCAGGACAGGGTCAAATTCGTTGTCGGGGATTTTTATGTGGATGACTTACCTTCTGGTTGTGATATTGCACTTCTATCAGCCATTATTCACCAAAACAGTTCTCAACAGAATGTTGAGCTCTACCGGAAAATTTATCAAGCCCTCGATCCTGGTGGAACGTTGATCATTCGGGATCATGTCATGGATGAATCTCGTACAAATCCACCGGCCGGAGCCCTTTTTGCGTTGAACATGCTGGTAAATACCCAAGCCGGAGACACTTATACATTCATGGAAGTAAAAAATACTTTAAATATAGCCGGTTTCATAGAAGTAAAACTCGCTATATCTGGAAAAGAGATGGACTGCCTTGTAGAGGCGATAAAGCCGAATCCAACATAAGTCCGGATGATAAAAATGAATGAAATAAATAATGTGTTCCTAAAAAATATTGATGACGTCGTTGACAGGCTCATCTCCGAATTAACATTTAAAGATAAAACAAAAATTGCCAATATGTCGGAAGTCGACCTGGTAAAACTTAATCTCTCTTGGGGTATATACATTAGAAAAGAATTTCGCCTTGAAGGCAATTATCCGCTGTTGAAATCTTTAAAATCTTATGCAGGCGTAAATGCAATGACCCCTGAACAGGCATCATACATCATAATAAAAGAATTGTGGGAGAAGCTTCAAAATTCTCACGTTTTAAAAATCATCAAATAGTGTCTGTCCGCAAATAGCAACCGACAGCCGGATCGTTTCCACCTGTCGGCAGGAAACAGAACATGCAAATCTAAAAAAAATGACTTGGCTGATAATAGAGGCATATGGCAAATTCCCTTGATGCAATTAAAAGTTTTGACTCCCTGATCTTTTCAGCGGGCCGCAAATATCCGTTTAATCAAAATCAATAGCGCATAGATTACCAATGCCCACAAGAGACTGTTGATAAATAGAGGTATAACAACATAGTTTCCGGGGAAAAACTGCCTTGGATACCATGCCAGTGTAATGACAGGAAAGTATAACACTTTAGATAGCATCGTCATCCCGCGCCCAATGAAAGACATCTGGGTTTTATTAACATTGGCTGTAAAGACAGACAACGTTATCATTGAAGCAAACTTCGTTAAAACAGAATGAGCCGCTGCGATAAAGAGAATTATAAAAGTTTTCTTCATAAAATTTCTTATACACCACCCATCATTAACGCACCCTCAATGATGTTCTCAGTCTGGTTTCTGGCATAAGGCCCGTTTTGTCCGATCACAAACATTACTTCAATGCGGTATAGCTGGATCCAATCTTTAAGCAGTAAAGCAGCTTTGATGTCATCCATTTGATCAAGATCGATACCGAGCATCTGGCGCCCATATCTCAAGGTCGCCTTTCTGGCGGAATCCAAATCTCCGGTCAGTTTGCCATACGATATAATAAGGGTGCCTGACGCGTCCATAACATTCTGTCTGATACATTCGGAATAATTTTCAGATGACATCTCCTTGAGTTTGAATCGTAAAGGCAATATGCCGGTGTCGGTTACCCTGCCTTTTGGTACCCATCCACCATGAGGAATTCCCATTTTAATTGCTATGTCAAGAGCTGCCTGGTCTGATTCGGTTTGTCCGCCTGAAATAATTTTTTTAAGCATAATACTCTCCTCGTTGATTTTGCAGCGATAATCTTTAAGGATTAAAATATTCATCGATGAACGCTTCGGACGACATGATTCTTATCAAAGGGTATATGGGGGTGCTTTTGTAATAAAGGCATCTGGATGTTTGTTAAACGCATCCTTAAGCATATCTACGATGATCTGGGCTGGTTTCATGGCAATCCATCCTTTAGGACTTCAACTTGATTGCGTTTTAACGTTACAGGCAGATCTTGACTCCCCTTTATTATTAGGTATCAGGAATAAAAACCAGGGTACCCTTTGGGAGTCCGTTAAAGTCGTTTATTTTATCACCGGCCACCAATTTTTTGGGTGGCAGGTAATATATTGTTTTCCGATTTTTGAACTTCTTACCGGCAATTTGGTAGGCGGATCGACCTTTATGAAGCTCGAAAGGACCCCGGTAACCGACAATAAGTTTTGTATTGGCAGGCAGATCATCCCAATCGGATATCATTGAACCGACTTTCATTTGGCCTGAAGGCATAAAATAGATCGTGGTTTTCAGTTTATACGCTTGACCGGCAAAAGACCATGCCGTGAGCCTGTCCGATATGATTTTTATGGGATCATCGCTTTTTATCAAAGAAAGGCTGTTCTCCTGATTCAGCATCACAACAGTTTTTGCAGGTATTCTGTCCCAGCCTATTTTATCTGAAATTTGATCACCGGTGTATATTTGACCGCCTGGAAATTTGTAGACCGTTGTCTGACTGTCGTAATCTTCTCCGGCGATTGACCAGGCAGTGTTAATTTTTGTAATGAGGTTCGCGTCATCTGTTTTTTCAACATATTCCCGCCGACCATAATATATTTTAGATAGCTGAAGATCGGCCAAAAGCCGGCCGGATCGCACATCGGGATCATAAGGCCAGGTGGGTCCTACTTCGGCTTTTTTGCGAATAAAATTTCTTGCACAACGTTTGCGCCCCCGTTGATTTCTTCTAAACCACCGGTTTGGTTTTCCATAGGCTACCTGGCTGTGGGTCAACACTGCCCGATCATCCAGGCCGTATACCCCTTGTAAAATGTCAATTAATATGCCCACGGAACGATACTGGTTTTCAGTGATGGGTGAGTAATGATACCCGACCAATTCAATTCCGATAGAGACTTTACTGATATCCGTCTCCCGGTTCCACATGCTAAGGCCGGCATGATCGGCCACGTATTTCTTGTCTAGAACTCTATAAGCGCGTCCGTTTCTGGCAATTACATAATTGGCATGCCCGCCATAGGTTCTCCGACCGTTTCGTAAGTGTTTTCCCTTCGAAACAACCCTTAACGTCATTTGAAGCCCGAGTTCCGAGGTGTGGACGATAATGTATTTTGTCTGTTTGCGCCTGATCTTTTTATAATTCGGGTTCAACCGTGAACGGTAATCTACAATGGAATGCTGAAAGTTCAGGCGATCGGTGCGAGTATATGCGGTTGAAAAATGTGGTCGATTTAAAATAAAAACAAGACATAAAGAAACCACCCATATCACTCGTTTATTATATAATTTTGACAAATCAATCATAAGTTCCATTACATTCAATACGCTTGCATTAAATAAATATTTGTGGAAAATATAGTAACACCTAATTTGAGCGATTGTCGAGGTTGCCGCAGATACAAGAAAGATGTCGTTTCGCTATAGTCAACTATGCGAAATGGCATCTGACGCAGCAGATGCGGTAAGATCGGCAATCCCGAAGGGTTTCAAATTTTAAAAATAAAATCATTATAATCCGTTAAAACAAAATATACTTGATCCCCTTTAAAATTTGAAACGCTCAATTTAGGTAACATTATATTCGGGATCAAATGACGAAAAAATATTCTAGCCGAAGTTGAGACAGAATGTCAACCGCCGCTTTTTTATAAAAAGGAAACATTATGGGTGACCAGCCAAATAAAATCATATGTTCCATGGTTCAGGTGAGCAAGTATTACGATAAAAAACCAGTCCTTAAAGACATATCATTGTCGTATTTTTACGGCGCTAAAATCGGCGTTTTGGGACTCAACGGCTCGGGGAAAAGCTCTCTTTTACGTATCATGGCGGGCAAGGACACGGAATTTAACGGAGAGTTGATTCTATCTTCTGGCCACACTGTGGGATATTTGGAGCAGGAGCCGGTTCTTGATGACACCAAAACCGTCAAAGAAACCGTTGAAGAGGCGGTACAGACGACCGTTGAACTCATGAATGAATTCAACCGCATCAACGAAACGTTCGCCGAGCCCATGTCAGAAGAAGAGATGGATCGCCTGATCGAGCGACAGGGAGAGGTCCAGGAAAAACTGGATGCAGCGGATGCGTGGGATCTGGACGCCCGCCTGGAAATGGCCATGGATGCGTTGCGCTGCCCGCCAGGGTATACATTGGTAAGCGTACTGTCCGGGGGGGAAAAACGCCGGGTGGCCCTTTGCCGGTTGTTGCTCCGCGCGCCGGACATTCTGCTTTTGGACGAACCCACCAACCATTTGGATGCCGAAACCGTGGCTTGGCTTGAGCATCATCTTCATCAATACCCGGGAACCGTCATCGCAGTGACCCACGACCGGTATTTTCTCGATAACGTTGCCGGCTGGATTCTGGAACTCGATCAGGGTCACGGCATCCCATGGAAAGGCAATTATTCTTCATGGCTCGAACAAAAACAGGAACGTCTCAGACAAGAGGAAAGGGCCGAAAGCCATCGTCAGAAAACCCTTCAACGGGAATTGGAATGGATCAGGATGACCCCCAAGGCCCGGCAGGTCAAATCCAAAGCTCGAATCAGTGCATATGAAAAACTGCTGAGCCGTGAAAGCGCGTCGCGAGCCGGAGATCTTGAAATCTATATACCACCGGGGCCTCGTCTGGGTAATCTGGTGGTTGAAGCCGAAAATGTATCCAAAGGTTACGACGATCGCTTGCTGGTCGAAAACATGTCATTCTTTTTGCCGCCAGGCGGCATTGTCGGCGTGGTGGGCCCCAATGGTGCCGGAAAGACAACGTTGTTTAAGATGATAACAGACCAGGAAACACCGGACACGGGCAGTATCCGGATCGGACAAACCGTTCGAATGGCCTATGTGGATCAGAGCCGGGAAAGTCTTGATCCGCAAAAAACCATTTGGGAGGTGATTTCAAACAAAGAAGATGTGATCGAACTCGGCAACATGTCAGTCAAATCCAGGGCCTATGTGGCTCGATTCAATTTTACCGGTACCGACCAGCAAAAAAAGGTCGGCATGCTATCGGGCGGCGAACGCAACCGTGTTCATCTGGCCTGCATGCTCAAACAGGGCGCCAATGTTATTCTTCTTGACGAACCCACCAATGACCTTGACGTAAACACCCTTCGCGCCTTGGAAGAAGCTCTGGAAAATTTTGCCGGGTGTGCGGTAGTGATCAGCCACGACCGTTGGTTTTTAGACCGTATTGCCACGCATATTCTGGCCTTTGAAGGAGACAGCCGGACAATATGGTTCGAGGGAAATTATTCGGAATACGAGGCGGACCGAAGAAAGCGGCTGGGCGTCGAGGCTGACCACCCTCACAGAATCAAGTATCGCCAGCTTACACGGGATTGACCGGGCTGCAGCCTGATACGATTCTCTGGAGACAGGGAGCGGGGAGTTTCCATTTGTAAGATCGCATCATTGATAATGCTTTTTTTCAAACCGTGGAGACGATGGAATGAAAGGAAAAATCCAATGAAACAACATCCACTGGCTGGAAAGCCGGCGACAAAGTCTATGCTGATCAACATTCCCAGACTGGTTGCCTCTTACTATACTCTGGCCCCATCAAGCCCGGTATCCTTTGGAACCTCCGGACACAGAGGTTGTGCCTTTAAGGGCACGTTTAATGAAATGCATATTGCTTCAACTGCACAGGCCATTTGCGAATATCGGATATTAAACGGAATCAACGGCCCCCTGTACCTGGGTTTCGACACCCATGCGCTTTCCGAAGCGGCATTTAGGACATCGTTGGAAGTTTTTTCTGCCAACAACGTTAACGTGGTTATCCATGCCGAAGACGAATACACCCCGACGCCGGTTATCTCTTTTCTCATACTGGAACACAACAAGGGAAAAACAAAAGGATTTGCAGATGGCGTGGTGATCACGCCCTCCCATAATCCACCCCGGGATGGCGGATTCAAATACAACCCTCCCCAGGGAGGTCCCGCCGATGTGAATATCACCGACTGGGTCCAGGACCGGGCAAACCAGCTCATGAATTCAGATGGATCGGATATTCTTAGGATGTCCTATGAGAAAGCGCGTCAGGCCCCGACAACCCGCATCCAGGATTTCATTACGCCGTTCGTTGACGCACTGTCGCAGGTCATCGATATAAAGATCATCCAAAATCAGGGCGTCCGGATCGGTGTGGACCCGATGGGGGGTTCCGGTGTACATTTTTGGGAACCCATTGCCGAAAAATACAACCTCGATATTACGGTTGTTAACACAGATGTGGATCCGACCTTCGGATTTATGACAGTAGATTCGGATGGGGAAATCAGGATGGACTGCTCCTCTTCTTTTGCCATGGCAAACCTGATTGGTATGGCAGACAAATTCGACATTGCCTGGGGAAACGATTCCGATTTTGACAGACATGGCATTGTGTGCCCCAGCGGCCTAATGAACCCGAATCATTACCTCTCGGTGGCTATCTGGTACCTCTTGCAGAATAGGCCAAAATGGGGGAAACATCTGGCAATTGGCAAGACATTGGTCAGCAGCAGCATGATCGACAAGGTTGTTGGGGGATTAAAAAGAGCGCTTTACGAAGTCCCGGTGGGGTTTAAGTGGTTTGTGGACGGCATGTTGAATGGAACCGTTGCGTTTGGCGGTGAAGAAAGTGCCGGGGCATCCTTTTTGCGAAAAGACGGCTTCGTGTGGACCACGGACAAAGACGGGTTTTGTATGTCGCTTCTGGCTGCAGAGATATTGGCAAAAACAGGAAAAACTCCGGATGAAATCTATGCCGACACATTGATCCCCAAATATGGAGAACCGTATTATAAAAGAGTCGACGGCCCGATTTCAGATGAACAGAAAAAGGTTTTAAAAGGCCTGACACCCGATGCCATCAAAACGCCCACATTGGCAGGCTTGCCCATTACGGCGGTGATGACCACCGCTCCGGGAAACAACGCCCCCATCGGCGGGGTCAAGGTAGTGATCGAAGATGGCTCCTGGTTCGCCATCCGGCCGTCAGGCACCGAACCCAAAATGAAACTTTACATCGAAAGCTTTGGCGGAGAAGAACGCTGGAAGCAGATCCATGATGAAGCGTTGCCGCTGATATTCGGAGACAAATAGCAAAAATCCGCACTGAGCCATTATCGAGTTTGCCGAAGATGTAAAAAGTTTAATTGCCGGTAATCAAAAAATCAAGGTATCATACTTATCCTATGATTGGCAATTAGACGACAGAGCTGAAAAACCTCTTATGGACACCCAAAAGACTCCTGATATTGATGTCTGAAATTTACTTTTACAAAAGAAACTATCTATTAAAGCTTATTCCATTTATTTTTATTCTAATATCTTGGAGTTGGCCTTTCATTGCGATTTCAGGAGAGAATGAAGCTGCTTCTGCCGTTAATGAAAAACAACTATCGCAATTGGAAGATGGTAATATTTTAGTTTATGTGCAGCGATTCGAGGAGCAAAAAAAGGGAATGGTGGAAGCCCTGGTTTTAATCAATGCTCCGGCGAAAACCATATGGAAAATAATGACTGACTGTCCGGGAGCTCCAACATTTGTGCCCGGGCTTAAGGCCTGCAAGGTTTTGGATTCAGGAAAGAACTGGGAAATCATTCGCCATGAGGTCAAGTGGATATGGTTTTTCCCCAGAATCTCTTATGTATTTCGAGCAGATTACCAAATAAACAAGCGAATTGACTTTGTTAGAATCAAAGGAGATCTTCGTGAGATGAAAGGGAGTTGGCGTTTATTTTCTATGGATAAAGCGGGTCAAACCATTGTGCGTTACGAGGTTTATCTGGACCCCAGTTTTTTTATTCCACAATGGCTGGTGGAACGGTCGCTCATGAAGGATCTGCCAGACATGCTGGATGCTCTCCGAACAAAAGTAAGAAACAGTTTCTTGAATCGAAAACTCCATGGGTCAACACATAGTATTGCAATAGAAAAATGATCTCTATTATCATTCCGGTCCTTAATGAATCGCAGATCATCGAGTCGTGCCTTCTTCGTCTCAGAAAGCAAATTGAACACCATGAAATCGTGGTGGTTGACGGCGGAAGCAATGATGGTACGCTGGACATTGTCAGAACTTTTTCGGATGTAAAATGGCTGTGTTCTCCTGCGGGACGGGGAATTCAAATGAACAAAGGCGCTGAGGCCGCCGAGGGAGATTTGCTTCTGTTTCTTCATGCAGACACCTGTCTTCCCTCAAGAGGTCTGGCCAGGATTGAGACCCTTATGACCCAGGATGGAATTGTTGCCGGTTCCTTTTCATTGAGTTTTGAAGAATCCAATGTACTTCTAAAATTATATGCTCTGTTCAGCCGAATAAACCACCTTTTTTTCACATACGGAGATCAGGGCTTATTTATGACCCGGCGCAACTATGAGTTGATCGGAGGTTTTCAAGAGATTCCCATTATGGAAGATGTGGAAATTCAAAAAAGGCTCAGGAAAATGGGGCGGTTTGTCAAGATTCGTAAACCCGTCGTCACGTCCGCCCGGCGATTTATTAAATATGGCATTATCAAACAACAGTTTCTAAACATAGGGCTCGTATCCCTATACCATGCAAGATTTTGCCCTTTTTGGCTTAAACGCTTTTATGTATATCGTTCTTAGTTCGTATCCATCCAGAAATGGAAGATTTAGGTTGAGGCCAAGGCCGATGCTATCAAAACGCCCATGTTGGCGGGGTTGCCATTACGACAATGATGACCACTGTTCCAGGAAACAACTCCGGCAAAATGCTCTGTTGCAACTTTTTACCCTTTCACCTCAGGCAGGCTAAGCTATGCCCAATAATTTGCTATATGTGTCTAAAAGCTCTTCCACAAATGTTACGATTTTTTCATTGGTTTCGAGGAACTGGATGCCGGTTCGATATTTTCCAAAATTCGCTGCATTGCAATAAATGACCTTGCCTTTAATACTCACGGATTCATCTTCAATATCGATGGACAATAATAGAATATTTTGCCATTCAAAAGGGTCATGGGTTTCTATGAGAATTCCCCCCTGACTGATATTTACAGACTTTCCTCTCCCCTGCTTTGTCTGATTGCCACTGTCATCCATACAACGATAAGATACGAGGTTATTTATATTGACCCTCGGATGTTTTCTTTTTTCCACAAACGTCAAGTTTCATCTCCTTTCCATTACGGGGTTGTTCCGTTAAGCATATTGTGATCAGCCTTTTTGAGAAAAACAAGGCTTTGCTGCGTTTCACGGGGTGTGCTTCCCCGTGTAACGAAATTGGCGGAGTGGCTTCGTCATTTCAGTGACTTAGCAGTGAGGGAGACCGCGGCTCCCGCATGCTTTTCGCGGGAGAAGCGGAGGGGGCAGGAATGCCACCGCTGCAAAGTCATTGAAATGACCAGACACGTAGACACCGGAGTGAAGCGGGGAAGCACACTCCGTGAAAACGTACAGGCATTACATATCACCTTTTCCAAGTGGAATCACTGAAATTGTATTTGGCTCTTTGATTTTCGTGTGGACCAGCAAACTGGTTGGATTTTCCCATGGTAGGTTCATGCTGAT
>Ga0210123_1000588_pt1 | contig 21929 bp, 15 predicted proteins | sample Muzzi_PWB_D2_FD_185535 | JGI IMG/M metagenome (GOLD analysis project Ga0210123, IMG submission 185535) | Wetland microbial communities from San Francisco Bay, California, USA, that impact long-term carbon sequestration - Muzzi_PWB_D2 (SPAdes) | ecosystem: Environmental > Aquatic > Marine >... | reverse complement strand
ACAAATGCCATCGATTGTCTCCCTTTGTATAAATTTTAATACGTTCACATTATATGTAGCATGCCAAGAAAAGAGCAACCCAATAAAATCATATTTAAAAATTCTGTTTAAAGCGTATAAAAATCGAGTTTGTTGACGGTAAAATAAGTTACTGCAAATTGACTGCAAATTGTGCCATTTTAACGAGATTTAACGACAAAATGCTGACAGAGGTTAAAAGGGGATTCAGGTTTAATTAATTCATTAAACCTTCAGCTACGCTGATGGTCCCAGCTTTGCTATGCAGGTATGTGAGTTTATATTCACCGCCCATTCGCTTCGCTCATTAGAGGCACAGAGAACGCAGAGAATAATAATTTTTCCATTACCGTTGAGAGGACGGTAATGGAAAAGCACTAAGCAGCTTACGCTGCGGAAACAACAAAAAACATAAATTCTTTGGTTGCAAGGTGCCAATACAGACATTTTATTACCCGAAGGGTTGAGTCGTTTTGCTTTTCGGCGTCTCAGCGAAAAGCAAAAAAAAACCAAAAGCTCTGCGTCCTCTGTGCCTCTGCGGTGAATAAATTTTTATAAAGACCCTTTTAGGGTCAGCATCATGCCACCCTTTTTAGGGGTGGTTATTGACTTTCATACAAAATTCAGGAAAAGAATACCAGGAGGGACGCGTTGAGTCCATGAAAAATTTCGCAAATCTTGCACAGACCGTCTTGAAATGTTAGAGATAATGACTTAGTGCTCTAATTCGCAAATAAGATGATGTGTTTTATGAAAAACCATTCCATTCAACAGGGCCATTGATCATAAAAGTGGCTAAAGAATGAAGTGAGCTATAAAAGCTAAAGTTAATGACCAACGAGAAAAAAACACCCATTGCCGTGGTCGGGATGGCCGGGCTGTTTCCCGGTGCCTCGGACCTTGACACCTTCTGGGAAAACATCGTCAACAAGAAAGACACCACAGGCGAGGTGCCGCCCGGCAGATGGATTGCCGCACCAGATGCCATGGTTCACCCGGATCCCATGCCGGACAAAGCCTTTTCTAAACGGGCCTGCCTGATTCAGGATTTTAAATTCAATCCTAAGGGACTCAATCTTGAGAAAGATCTTTTAAGCGCCCTTGACCCTTTACACCAGATGGCCCTTCACACCGGCCGGGATGCCCTGTCAAGTTGTGTCTTTTCATCTATAGATAAAAAAAACATCGGGATCGTGCTGGCCGCCATCGCACTTCCCACAGACTCGTCATCGTTTATTACCCGAAAAATCCTCGGAACATCTTTTGAAGAAAAGCTGTTCGACAAATCTTTGTCTGATAGCCATCAAACACTTTCAAAAAAAGAATGCCTGGCCGCCAGGGTCACCAGCCTTCCGGCGGCTTTGCTGGCCCAAGCGCTGGGTCTTGGCGGCGGGACCATGACCCTTGATGCGGCCTGCGCGTCATCCCTGTATGCCCTGAAACTGGCCTGTGACGAACTATCATCTTACAGGGCCGATGCCATGCTGGCCGGTGGCATTTCAAGACCCGAGTGCCTCTATACCCAGGTGGGGTTCAGCCAGCTCCGCGCGTTGTCCCCTTCGGGTCGCTGTGCTCCCTTTGACGAAACCGCAGACGGTCTTGTGGTGGGAGAAGGCGTCGGCATCCTGGTTTTGAAACGTCTGGATGATGCACTGCGGGATCAGGACACCATTCATGCCGTCATCAAAGGCATCGGACTTTCCAATGACATGCGGGGAAATCTTCTGGCCCCGGACAGCGAAGGTCAGGTTCGTGCCATGCAGAGCGCCTATACGGCTGCGAACTGGTCTCCTCAGGATGTGGATCTCATTGAATGCCACGGCACGGGAACACCGGTAGGGGATGTTGTGGAGCTTCAAAGTTTGAGAAACCTTTGGGGCAACTCCGGCTGGGCAACAGGCCGGTGCCCTATCGGATCCATCAAATCCATGATCGGCCACCTTTTGACCGGTGCAGGGGCCGCTAGCATGATCAAAACCCTTCTGGCCTTAAAACACAAAACGTTGCCCCCTTCCCTTAATTTCAATCGTGCTTCAGACAAAAGCCCCCTTCACAACAGCCCGTTTCGGGTGCAAACCGAACCTGAACTCTGGATGAGAAGAGATGAGCATACCCCCCGGCGTGCTGCGGTGAGTGCATTCGGGTTCGGCGGAATCAACAGTCACCTGCTCTTTGAAGAGTATTATCCTGAAATTGAAGATTCCCGTATAGAAATCAACCATCGTCCATCACCCATCACCCATCACCCATTACCCATTACCCATTGTCCTGTCGCTATCGTCGGCATGGCCGCTGCTTTCGGTCCCCTGACATCTTTAAGGGCTTTTCAGGAAACGGTTCTAAAAGGCGAATCCATCATCACCAAAAGACCCGAAGGCCGGTGGAACGGATGCGATGTTGTCGCCAAAACTTATCTGGAAAACAGGGCAGCTTGGGGCGGATTCATGGATAAACTTTCTCTTGATCTTCAGGAATTTCGCATACCACCCAATGAAATTCCGGATATCCTCATCCAGCATCTGTTGATGCTGAAAGTTTCCATGGATGCCATGAAAGACGCCGGGCTCCCCTTAAGACAGGAGCGGCCCCGAATGGGCACCTTCATCGGCATCGATTTTGATTTTGAAGCCACGGACTTTCATCTCCGGTGGAACTTGAACAACCAGGTTCAGAAATGGAAAAGACAAGGCCGCCTGGATTTAGAACTCATCGACGAAGAAAATAGCGCCCAATGGCTGGAATCGTTGAAGGATTCCTTTCGTCCGCCACTGACCAACACGCGAACCCTTGGTGCGTTGGGCGGCATCATCGCCAGCAGGATCGCCAGAGAATTTCGCTTTGGGGGACCGAGCTATGTGGTTTCCAATGACGCAGCCTCAGGCCTGAAAGCCCTTGAAATCGGCGTGCGATCCTTGCAGCAAAATGAGATTGATGCCGTTCTTGTGGGCGCCGTAGATCTATTTGGCGATGTCCGGAGTGTTATTGTATCGAACCAAATACGATCTTTTACCCAAAAGCATGACATCCGCCCCTTTGATATATCGGCAGACGGAACCCTTCCCGGCGAGGGTGCCGCCGCCGTGGTGCTTAAAAGACTCGACCAGGCCATAACGGACAACGACAGGATTTATTGCGTGATCAAGGGCATGGGAAAGGCCGGCGGAAGCAGCCTAAAAAACGATTCGCCGTCAAAGGAAGCAGTTGTTCTGTCCCTGAGGCGAGCCTTTCAGGACGCCGGGATATCCCCGTCTTCGGTCAGCTTTGTGGAAACCCACGGCAGCGGCAACCCCATTGAAGACCAAATAGAATCAGAGGCGTTGCTCGAAGTGTTTAAGGGACAAGCACCGTTTAGTGCCGTGGGGTCCGTAAAACCGAACATCGGCCACACCGGGGCTGCCGCGGGTCTGGCATCTCTGGTCAAAACCAGCCTCTGTTTATACCAGGAGATCATTCCGCCTTTGACAAACTTTGTAACCCCCGCGTCTTCTCTCTGGCAAAACAGCCTGTTTTATATGCCCGGATTTCCCCAATACTGGTCAAGGGACAGAAAAGACGGTCCGCGCAGGGCATGTGTCGGTTCCATGACTTTAGACGGCAACTGCATGCACGCCATCCTCGAAGGAATTGAGTATGACGCCTTTGACAAGGATTCTGAAAAGATCTTTTTGGAAAGAAAACGCCCTTTAGGCTTTATGAAACCAGGACTTTTTGTGGTTGAAGGCAACAGCGAGAACGAACTTTTGGAAGGTCTTTCTGCGCTCAAACTTCATATGAAACATTCACAGGATAGAGCCGGCCTGTCAATGGAACCTTTGGCCCGATCCTGGTTTCGCAAAAACCGGTGGGTTCAATACAAAAAAATGGCGGTATCCATTATTGCCGAAAACCCGGCCCGGCTTGAAACCTTCATTGATGATGCCGAGGGTGCAGTTTCCACCCAAACCCCGAGACACATAAACGGCTTCGGCGGTGTGGGTTATTCTCCTTCGCCCCTGGGGGGAACAGGTGACGTCGCATTTGTATTTCCGGGATCCGGAAATCACTATGTGGGCATGGGCAGGGGCATCGGCGTGCTTTGGCCGGAAATTCTTCGAAACATGGATGCCGACACCCTTAAGTTAAAGACCCAGCTCATTCCCGAATGTTATGTGCCCTGGCGTATCTCATGGGAAACAGGATGGGAACAGAAGGCTCTTAAAAGAATCGTTTCAGATCCGTTGAATATGATATTCGGTCAGGTGGTTCACGGCTCGGTAATGACCCGTCTTGTCAAGCAATTCGGGATCAAGCCTCATGCGGTAATCGGATACAGCCTGGGAGAATCCGCAGGACTATTCGCCATGGGTGCCTGGCCGGATCGCGGCCAGATGCTAAAACGCATGCTTGGCACCGACTTGTTTAGCACCGAGCTTGTCGGCCCGTGCAATGCCGCTCGAATGGCATGGAAAATACCTGATGATGAAGATGTGAACTGGTGTGTCGCTGCTGTCAACCGCCCGGCTGACAGGGTTAAAACAAAGATCGACAAACAGTCTTTTGCAAGGCTTCTTATCATCAACACCCCGGATCAATGTGTCATCGGCGGCAGAAAACCCCATGTCGAAGCCGTCATTCAAGAACTGGGATGTGAAGCAATCTTTTTAGACGGCGTGGTCACGGTTCATTGCGACGCCGCAGCCCCGGTTGCCGAGGACTACAAGAATCTTCACCTGTTTGAAACCACGCCGCCAAAAAATATTCGATTTTACAGTTGTTCGTTGGGGCGTACATATACGCCGGACCGCGAGAAAGCTGCAAAATCCATTTTAGAACAAGCCCTTTCAGGGTTTAATTTCACAACCTTGATCGAGCAGGCCTATGCAGACGGTGTCCGAATCTTCCTTGAGATGGGTCCTCACACCTCCTGCTCGGGAATGATAAAAACGATCCTTAAAGAAAAGCCCCATCTGGCTCTTTCAGCATGTTCCCGGGGTGAAGACGACTCGCTGACCATGCTTAAATTTTTGGGTACACTGGCAACCCATAGGATTCCCGTCGACCTTGATCCTCTTTACGGAACTCATGCATTTCCCCCGGCCGTCCATGAGATCCACGCGCAGCAATTCGGGCGTCTGATGAAACTGCCCGTGGGCCAAAAGATACCCACTCCACTTTTTCCGAAAACAGCGATCAGAGGTCAGATGCCGGAAGTCAGGGATCAGGGATCAGAGGTCAGGGATCAGGGATCAGAAATCAAGAGCCGGGGGCCGGAGGTCAGGGGTCGGAGGTCAGAAGGGTATATCCAATATCGAAACATCATGAACACCCTGACCGAGACCACCCGGGCCACAGCCGATGCCCACAAGGCGTTTCTGGAGTTTTCAAATACGCTTACCCGAAGTTTTGAAAAAACCTTTGAAACACAAACAAAGCTTCTTGAGACCCTGATGGCAGATGAACATTTGCAAACCCGAGATGCTCCGGCAGGACTCACACAAATAAAAACAATACAACATTATATTGAACCGGCCTTTGACCGGAATATGTGCATGGAGTTCGCCATCGGGTCTGTTGAAAAGGTGCTGGGTCCGGAGTTTGCCGTGGTGGACACCCACAACGTCAGGGTTCGCCTGCCGGATGAGCCCCTCATGCTGGTGGACCGGATTCTATCCGTTCAAGGCGAGAAACAATCCATGGGCGCCGGTCGGGTGGTGACAGAGCATGATGTTCTTTTGGATGCCTGGTATCTCGACGGCGGCAGGGTGCCTGTATGCATCTCGGTTGAAGCCGGCCAGGCCGATCTTTTTCTATGTTCTTATCTGGGCATCGATCATGCGGTAAAGGGAAAGCGAAGCTACCGGCTTTTGGATGCCCGGGTCGAATTCCATCGGGGCCTTCCACATCCGGGAGACGTGATTCGCTATGAGATCGAAATCGATCATTTTTCCCATCAGGGAGGCACCTATCTTTTCTTCTTCAGTTTCGAAGGGTATATCGGAGATTCGCATCTCATCAGTATGACGGACGGATGCGCGGGTTTCTTTACAAAAGAAGAGGTGCGGACCTCAGGCGGAATCATCCTGACCGCCGAAGACACCCAAAACCTGCCCGGTCAAAAACCATCGGACTGGAAAGATCTGGTCCCCCTTAAGACGGAAAGTTATGATGATACAGCCCTTAAATTCTTAAGACAGGGTGATCTTACCCGATGCTTTGGTCCCGACTTTATGGGCATCCAACTTGCCGAATCCCTCCGGCTGCCGGACGGCCGTATGAAGCTGATACACCGGATTCCGGAGCTCGATCCCAATGGCGGACGATACGGGCTCGGCCGAATCCGGGCTGAAGCGGACATCCATCCTGATGACTGGTTTCTGACCTGCCATTTTATGGATGACATGGTCATGCCCGGAACCCTGATGTATGAATGCTGTGCCCACACACTCAGGGTTTTTATTCAGCGCATGGGATGGGTGACGGCAAAACCCAATGTCTGCTATGAACCGGTGGTCGGCGTTCAAAGCGTCCTCAAGTGCCGGGGACCGGTGACCCCGGAATCCCGCAACGTTTGGTACGACATTGAAATAAAAGAAATCGGTTATACACCGGAACCGTATGTCATTGCCGATGCTCTGATGCTTGCCGACGGGCATCGTATCGTGTCGTTCAAAGACATGTCCTTGAAAATGACCGGCATCACCCGGGATGAAATCGAATCACTCTGGGAAAAGACAGGGGTCGGGGATCAGGGGTCGGGGGTCAGAGATCGGGGGGCAGAGGTCAGGGATCGGAAATCGGAGGTCAGAGATCAGAAGTCAGAGGTCGGAGGTCGGAAAACGCCCCTTTACGACAGGGATAAGATACTTTCCTTTGCAGTTGGAAAGCCTTCCGAAGCATTTGGCGAACCTTACAAGATATTTGACAACAACCGTGTCATCGCCCGACTTCCCGGACCGCCCTATTCCTTTTTGGACAGGATTGTTGCCGTTGAACCCAACGCATGGATTTTAAAGCCGGATGGATGGATCGAAGCCGAATACGACATACTGCCCGATGCATGGTACTTTAAAGCGGACCGTTCATCGTCCATGCCCTTTGGTGTTTTACTGGAAGTAGCCCTTCAGCCGTGCGGATGGCTGGCAGCTTATATGGGGTCTGCCCTTAAAAGCGAAAATGATTTAAAATTCAGAAATCTTGGGGGAAATGCCGTGCTGCACCGCATGATTTTTCCACAAGAAAAAACATTGACCATGCGCGCCCGGATGACCAAAGTATCTGAAGCTGCTGAAATGATTATCGAGCATTTTGACTTTATGGTTTTACAAGATACTGAAACGATCTACTCTGGGGATACCTACTTTGGATTCTTCACAAAACAGACCCTGAACCAGCAGGTCGGCATCCGGAATGCTGAAAAAACAGCATACTCCCCCTCGACCGATGAACTTCAGCGCAGCCGGTCTTTAATTTTTAACGATGTAGCGCCGCTTTTCCCCGAAGATCCGGACGTGGATCCCGCGTCTTCTCTGGCCATGCCGGCAAAAGCCCTTCGCATGATTGACCGCATCGATGCCTATGTTCCAAACGGCGGTCCCCAAGGTCTCGGTTATATCCGGGGGATTAAAGAGGTCGATCCTGACGAATGGTTTTTCAAAGCGCATTTTTTTCAAGACCCTGTTTGTCCGGGATCTTTAGGAATAGAATCGTTTCTGCAACTCATTAAGTTTGCGGCCATGAATCAATGGCCGCATCTTGAAAAAACCCATCGATTTGAATGGATCATGGACGAACCTCATTCCTGGTCCTATCGGGGACAGATCGTTCCTGAAAATAAAACCATTGAAGTTGACGCCGTGATCACCAAAATGGTTGACACTCCGGTGCCGACCCTGTACGCAAATGGTTTTTTAAAAGTGGACGGACTCTACATTTACCAAATGGAAAATTTTGGATTGAGATTGGTCCCAATATGATTTAGACAGGATTCTCAGGATATTCAGAATATTAACTTGGGAGCTTCGCCCCAATTGGAATAATGGATTACTGGAGTAATGGAATAATGGGTTTGAAGGAATTTTTGATAGTTTAAGTCATTTATTTCCGCTTTTATACCCAATATTCCAACATTTCATTCTTCCATTTTTCTTACAAGTTAGATTATAATAAAAAGTTAAACAAACAACTATTTAACCATTTAACGAAACCTTTACCATGTTATATTCCAAAGTTTACATCGATTCTTTCGGTTATGAACTGGCCCCCAATGTGGTCACATCCGATGATATTGAACACCGCCTTGAACCTTTGTATGAGGCACTCCATTTTCAAAAAGGCCAGCTTGAGGCCCTCACAGGAATCCGGGAACGAAGATTCTGGGATCCGGGTTATTCCATGAGTCAGGGGGCCATAAAAGCCGGACAAAAAGCCATGGATGCTTCCTCTGTTTCCCCAGAACATATCGATATGCTGATTTTCGGGGGGGTATGCAGGGACAACCTGGAACCCGCAACCGCCTGTTCCGTATCCAATGGCCTTGGATTGGGTCTCAAAACTCAGATTTACGATGTTTCAAATGCATGTCTGGGTGTATTAAACGGTATGATTCAGGTGGCAAATGCCATAGAACTGGGCCAGATCAAAGCAGGTCTTGTGGTATCCTGTGAATCTGCCAGACAAATTGTCGATTTTACCATTGATCGTCTTCTTGAAACAAAAGACATGGATCATTTCAAAAAAACCATCGCAACACTCACCGGCGGCTCGGGAGCAGTGGCCGTATTATTAACGGATGGATCCTTATCCGATACAGGCCATCAGCTTTTGGGCGGCGTCATCAGGTCTGCCGCCGCACATCACAAACTGTGTCGCTGGGGGCCGGATACCGGAATTCCGGCCAGCGGCCTTCATATTATGCAAACGGATTCCGTGGGCGTTTTGCAGCATGGCGTGGCCCTTGGCATTAAAACATACACAGCATTCAAGAAAGAACTTTTGTGGCCTGAGGATAAGCCGGACAAGGTCATTTGCCATCAGGTGGGGGCGACCCATCAAAAAAATATCCTCGAATCCATCGGGATTCCAAAGGAAAAGGACTTTACGACTTTCAAGTACCTGGGAAACATCGGTACAGTGTCTTTGCCCATCACGGCGGCCATCGCAAAAGAGAGGGAGTTTCTGGTTAAAAACGATCTGGTGGGTTTTTTCGGGATCGGCAGCGGCCTGAATTGTTTGATGCTGGGGGTGAAATGGTGATCCTGAAAGAAGTCGAGGGTTTGTAGGTTTTCTAGGAGTGTACTTCCCCGCTCACTTTGGTGTCTAAATGTCTGGTCATTTCAATGATGGTAGGCATCACTCATCGCCATATATTTTAAAAATGCGATATAAAATTTTTTTGTGGCAGCGTGACCCAATATTCTGGGATTTGCGAGCCATTTGAAATGATATAAAAACCATGCTAAAAAATCCCGAATATTGGGCCACTGCGAAAATAGGAGCTGTTGACACGCATATCGCCTTTTTGAAAACATATGGCTTGAGTGATTCACCGCTTAAACAAGATATTAATAATATTTCAGTTTTTTGAATCAAATTGGATTCAAAGAAGCTTCAGACACAAATGATTGATGATTGAAGATTATCGTAGATCCCAATTTATCAGTGAATATTTAATGCTTAATCGAATACCCTGTTTTTTCTATTTTCTATTTACTGTTTCCTATCAGTTCGAGTTCTTTCAGCAAAAATTAAATTATACCTGAAGCGGCAATGTTTTCAAAAAGCTAAAGGGTTACTAGGAACGAAAGGAGGACGATTTGAAAAAAACAGCATTTCTTTTCCCTGGTCAAGGTTCACAGGCCGTTGGTATGGGGCTTGATGTTTATCAAGAATATGATGTTGTTAGAGAACTCTTTGATATGGCGGAGGATATTTCCAAAATAAAACTATCAAACCTCTGCTTTAAGGGGCCCATGGAAGATCTCACCCAAACCGTTAATCTTCAGCCGGCGGTCACCGCGGTGAATCTGGCATGTCTCACAGCCATCGAAAAAGAAGGCGTCACACCGGATATCTGTGCGGGTCACAGCCTCGGTGAATACAGCGCCATGAGTGCCTCGGGTATTGTCTCACGGGAAGACACCTTCAGATTGGTTTTCAAACGAGGTGAACTCATGCACCGGGAGGCCCTCAAAAAAAAAGGCGCCATGCATGCAATTATCGGACTTCCCATTGATGCAGTTGCGAAAATCGTTGCAACAGCTGGGGAGAAAGGGATTGTTGCTGTTGCAAATCATAATGCTGAAAAGCAGATTGTTATCACCGGCTCCCCAGATCCTGTTGAAAAGGCCTCATCGTTGGCAGCCTCCCAAGGGGCAAAAGCCATACCCCTTAAAGTCAGCGGTGCGTGGCACAGTGAATTGATACAGGGTGCACAAGATGAATTCAAGGATTTTATCGAGCCAATACCTTTCAATACGCCCCAAAAGCCCACGATATTCAATGTCACGGCGGATTTTGAAAAAGAACCCGATGAAATCAAATCGATCATGGTCCGTCAGCTTTGCAGCCCGGTCAAGTGGTACGATTCCATGTGCAAGCTCATGGATGAAGGCATTGAAATCTTTTTAGAAGTAGGACCTGGAAAGGTCCTTACCGGACTCTTGAAAAAAATTCTTCCCAAGGATTATCCATGTCAGATATTTAATGTTGGCAGCATGAAGGATCTGGAGCGATTTTTGAAAGAAACATCGTAATTTTAACAGGATAATATCATTGTTATTAAAAAATAGTGAAAAAAACAAATTTATGCTTTACATAATATTTTTCATAATGTATCCTGCCGATTTACATAAAAAACAAGTCGTCTTTTTGTTCAAGGATACATTATGAAAAAGAAAGATATTGAATATTTTAAAAAATTTTTAAAAGACCGACTCGAAGAGCTGTTAGGCCACGCAGACAATACGGTTTCAGGCATGACAGCACCCAAGGAAAATTTTCCTGATCCGACAGACCGCGCTTCCCTGGAATCAGACCGTAACTTCATGCTCCGCATCAGGGATAGAGAAAACAAACTTATTAAAAAGATTAAAAAGGCATTGGATCGTATCGAAAACGGTACCTTCGGAATTTGTGAAAAGTGCGGTGAAGACATTTCTGTTAAACGGCTCAAAGCCAGACCGGTTACGACGCATTGCATTGATTGCAAAACCAAGGAAGAGGCTTTAGAAAAAGCCCTTGGGTTATAAATACGCATGTGAGAATCGATCTTCACATTCATTCAACCGCATCAGATGGAACACTCACGCCGTCAGAGATACTAGTCTTGGCTCAAAATCTCCGTCTCGGAGCAATAGCAATAACAGACCACGATACACTGGATGGTTCAAAAGACGCCCTTTCATTTGGAATTCCCCCTTCAGTCAAATTTTTAACCGGTGTCGAAATCAGTTCCGAACCGCCGCCGCCTTTTTCCTGCTCTGGAAGTTTCCATATTTTAGGCTATGCCGTGGATGTGGATCATCCTGACCTCAATCATACACTTTCAATATTGCGAGACTCAAGAAAGAGTCGAAACCCCCAAATTCTTAAACTGCTTTCTCGTCTGGGGATCGAAATTGAATTAGACGAGGTCCGGAATTTGGCTGGAGACAGTCAGCTGGGAAGACCTCACATTGCTCAACTTATGATTGAAAAAGGCTATGTTCAGTCAATTAATGAGGCATTTGACGAATATCTGGGAAACGGCAAACCAGCCTACGTTGATCGATTTCGTTTTGAATGTGAAGAAACCATAAAAACCATATTGAATGCAGGAGGAATTCCTGTTTTGGCCCACCCGCTTCTTTTGGGCATTAAAGAAAACGACATCTTCGAAAATCTGATTGCCGTGTTGACAGAAATAGGCTTGAGAGGAATTGAAGTCTATTATCCGGAACACACGAAGAATTTTGTCGCATATTTCTCCCGTCTCGCAAGCCGCTATAATCTTTTGATCACCGGTGGTACGGATTTTCACGGGGACATAAAACCCGAAATAAAGATGGGACTCGGCAAAGGAGATTTCTTTGTCCCTTATGAATTGTACGAAAAACTCATTTCGAGCTTATAACCTCAATTGAGCGAAAGCTGAGGACCCAATGTCACAAATCGATCTGTCTGAATTACAGCAAAAACTTTGTTATGAATTTAAAAATACCGATTATCTCGTTGAATCCCTCAGACACAGTTCCTTTGTAAACGAAAACCTCGACCTGGATATTCAGGATAATGAACGGCTTGAATTTTTAGGGGATGCGGTTCTAAATCTTGTTGTCGGACACATGCTCATGCATCGCTACCCGGATGTAAAAGAAGGCGATTTGTCCAAGATGCGGGCCAATTTGGTCAATGAGTCTCAACTGGCTTCTATCGCACAAGAGATGGATCTGGGTTCGCATTTGCAGCTCGGCAAAGGTGAAATCCAGACAAAAGGATGGGAGAAACCGTCGATCCTGGCAAACACTTTTGAAGCGGTTGTTGCAGCCGTTTATCTGGATGGCGGTTATAGTGCGGCATTTAAATTTATTCATGGTCATTTCTCTTTTTTGCTCGACTCCATTGTCATGTCGACGGTGAATTATGACTACAAAAGCCAGGTTCAAGAGCTTGTCCAGATGAAACAGCAGAAAATGCCGGTCTACACCGTTGTTCATGAAAGCGGTCCGGATCATGACAAAACCTTTCGCGTGAGGTTGAAAATCGGAGAAACTCAAGCGGAAGGTGAGGGAAAAAGCAAGAAGGCTGCCGAACAGGATGCGGCCAGAAAAGGCCTTGAACTTTTGAAATCTGATGGTTAATCCCATACCAACCCGCCGTCCTTTCATCATTCCTATTTTTTTGCCCCATGCCGGGTGTCCTCACCAATGCGTCTTCTGCGATCAGAAATCCATTACCGGCGTTAGACGTGACATAGTCTCTCCCGAAAACGTGGAACGACAGATCCTTGAATTTCTCGAATATAAGGGAAATGATCGACGGTCGGCTCAGGTCGCATTTTATGGCGGCAATTTTTTAGGCCTGGAAAAAGATTATATTGAGCGCCTTTTGAATGTCTCGACCAAATTCGTCAAGAACAAAGAAATTGATGCCATTAGATTTTCCACACGACCGGATACCATTGACCATGATCGCATTGAAATTATAAAGAATTATCCGATTGCAACCGTTGAAATCGGCGCGCAGTCCATGGATGATAGGGTGCTGGCCACGGTCAAGCGTGGGCATTCTGCTTTTGATACACAACAGGCGGTGACACTGTTAAAAAATCGGGACTATCAAATCGGTCTGCAAATGATGGTGGGATTGCCAAAAGAAGATGAGGCAGGTTCTTTATCCACAGCATACCGAATTAGCGAACTTGAACCTGATTTTGTCAGGATATATCCAACCATTGTCCTTAAAAACAGTTTGCTTGCCAGGTGGTATGAAAATGGAGCCTATCGTCCCTGGTCTCTTGAACGATCCGTTGCTCACGTCAAAACCCTTTACCTGTTTTTCAAAAAAAAGAATATTCCCGTGATCCGTATGGGGCTTCAGGCTTCTGATGATCTTGACAGCGGCGCCGCTGTTTTGGCCGGACCGTATCATCCGGCATTCGGTCACCTGGTTCATTCCGAAATCTTTCTGGATATGGCCACGGCAATTCTTGAAAAGGAAAAAATCTTTCATGACAAAATTACCCTGAACGTCCATCCACACAGCATTTCAAAAATGAGGGGGTTGAAAAATAAGAACGTAAATGCCCTGAAAATAAAATTTCAGCTCCAATCCCTCAACATTGTCCCGGACCCTTCCCTGGGTGAAGACAAACTGGCACTTTCGTTATAAACTCCCTTATAGCACCGTCAATTCATTGAAACTGAGCCTGAATCTTGTCCCGGCAGCAGTTAATCATCCAAAGTGAAAGAGGTGCGATAAGGGGCACAATTTTATAAAAATATTTACCCGCATTTGAAAATTTAAATTTATGGCTTATTATTAGGTGTTATACATCAAGAGTAGAGATATTAAGTTTCAATGGACGGTTAAAACAGTCGGTTAAAACGAATACATACAGTTTGCGCTGTTGAAATAAAAGGAGCGTTTCAAATGGCACAAAAGACAATACATAGATCGTACAATAAGGGTAAAAAAGTGCCGGTAAAAAGCAAATCCAATTTAAAAATATCAAAATCCCTGATTATTCCTGAATCGAACGTGAAAAAGACTAAATCAAATGCTATAATTCATGGAAAATTCACCTCAAAGAAAGCTCCCAAGGATGATTTATGTACACACTGCGGCATTCGAGCAAAGGGGCCTAGTTTTCGTTTTCTTTGCCGTTATTGTTTTCGTAAAGCGGGGGACGAGCCTGTTTATTCAATCAACTTCAACACAATAGGTAAGGATATCTTTTTCACAAAAATCTCCGGGTAGCCGAATTTATCGACATCGAATTAAGCTGTTCTGATTTTTTACCTGAATCTTGCACATGAAAACCTCCGGCTCATGCGACATTCAGATTTTATATCACAGTGAGGATTTTTTTTGAGGTATATTCCCCAACGTCCGCCAGGCCGTCGATGGGTAAAAATGAAATGGCGTTGTTTGAATAAAGACAGGTGACAGAAGCCGGGAAATCTTCGTCAGCTTCATAGAAAATGTAGCAAAGGGCAATTTTGGGCAACGGGTAAACCATAAACGAAAAATCACCGCCCACATTGGAAGGCGTTTTGCAGCCCTTCATCGTTTCGATGATCCGCTCGGCTGATATCTGAATTTTTTCAACATGCGGCACCAGAATCTGCTGGGTATGGGTCACAAAAGCACCGGCATACGGCATGCTGTTGGGAAGATCTTTGAAGGCTTTCAGCGGCTCCACCAAACATGTTTCGAGGCCTGCATTCAGCGCATAAAGGGAAATCAGGATCCCGATCACGCCGGTCTGCCGAACGTCACCTAAAAAGATGCCATCGGATCGAATCTCACAGTTTTCTCCAAAGGCTTCAAATAAAAACGAATCGCCATTCTGCCGTGCGGGTAAAGTATCAGCAAGATCCGCCGGGAGATTCCCGTATAGTTTTTTAAGATTAACCTGAACAATTTTAGCGTAGTTGTTGCTCATTATTTTCACCAGTCAGAAGCACTTGAAATTGACCATATCATATCGTCTTGGAAAGTTGTCATTTTTGGTTCTTCTCCTGATTAATCGAAAGCAAGGGTTCAAAGATTCAGGGATTCAAGGCCCGCCCTGTCGCGACGTGGTGATTACTTAAAGCATAGGCTAAGCTTCATAAAAATGACAGTTTAATGACAATATAGCAAGGTTAATCGGTCTGGGCCAGGGGATCGAGCGTTTCTTTTCTTTTAAAACGACGAGGAATCCTATTATCAAATTATTTAATATTCTGAAAGATAATAATTAACCCAAATTATTTAATAACCGAATCCGATCTTGATTTTCTATTTTTTTTCAATTAACTATATTTATTCCTTTTTAAAATTTGGTATTTTTTTGATTTGTCAAGTCGCACTTCTCCTAATATGTTAACCATTTGGGCTGAAACACTTTTTGCCTTATTCAACGGTTCTGTATGAAATCACTTTATAAAAACCAGACAAAAATCATCTTGGACAGTATTGCCGACGGTGTTTTTACCGTGGATTCCGATTGGAAGATTACCTCCTTTAACCGTGCCGCCGAAAAGATCACCGGTATCAACAAAGAGGAAGCTATCGGTCGATATTGTTGGGAGGTTTTTAAGGCCAGTATATGTGAAAAGGGATGTTCCCTGAAAAGAACCATGAAAACAAAGCATCCAATTATAAATCAACACATATTTATCGTGAACTCAATAGGGGATCGGATTCCTATCAGCATTTCAACCGCCCTTTTAAAAGACGAGAACGGCAACATCGTTGGAGGGGTGGAGACATTTCGTGATTTGAGTGTTGAAGAACAACTGCGCAAGGAATTGGCCAAGCAGAATACATTCTTTGGCATCATCAGCAAAAACCGGGAAATGCAACGGTTGTTTGAAATGCTGGAGTTGGTTTCCGGGAATGATACCACCGTTCTTTTGGAAGGTGAAAGCGGCACGGGAAAAGAGCTATTTGCAAGGGCCATTCATTCTCTCAGCCATCGAAAAAAGGGACCTATAATTACCGTTAACTGCGGTGCTTTGCCGGACACGCTCCTTGAATCCGAACTCTTCGGATACAAAGCAGGTGCCTTTACCGATGCAAAAAGAGATAAGCCGGGAAGATTTGCTCAGGCTGAGAATGGAACCATTTTTTTGGATGAAATTGGAGACATCTCTCCGATGCTTCAGATGCGGCTTTTGCGTGTGCTTCAGGAGAAAGTGTATGAACCTCTTGGCAGCACAAAATCCGAAAGGGCCGATGTCCGCATCGTAGCAGCCACCAACAAAAATCTCGAGGCATTGGTTCAACAAGGATTGTTTCGTGAAGACCTTTACTACCGGATCAATATTGTTACACTTTTTTTGCCCCCTCTAAGAGAGCGCAAAGAAGATATTCCTCTGTTGGTTGAGCATTTTATTCGTAGATTTAATAGTCTGCGCGGAAAAGAAATTCAAGGGCTATCGCCCAGAGCAATGAATCTTCTGATGTCTTACGATTTTCCGGGCAATATTAGAGAATTGGAAAATATCGTTGAATATGCCACCGTGATTTGTAAAAATCATTTGATCAGAAGAGCACATCTACCTGAAACACTCCACCAAAAGATAGAGCGGAGGAAAATACCAGCCTCTGAAAAAATCACCGAAAGTGAGCCTTCATTAGAAGCCCTAGAAAAAGATATTATTTACAAGACGCTCAAGAAACATAACTGGAGCAGGAAGTTAACTGCCGCCCAAATGGGTATTCACCCAACAACACTATGGCGTAAAATGAAGCGTTTGAATCTTGAAATTTCCGACCAGGAAGGCCGGACAAAAAAGAAATGATTTATAATCATTGCATAATTGCAACAATAAGGCATCAATTATTGCAATTATGAAACCATTCAGGCCGTAAAGCCTCTTTCACAAATTCCTCTGCCCCATACATTTATTTTATATTCCAAACAGTTATAATCATTAATCTGTTTTTCGAAATCTGGCACGGATAATGCTATTAATGTTTGTTATGGTTATATCACAAATATCCATTGAAAAACCATGTCATGGCCGGAAGCGGCTAGGCCTAAACTTCAAAAGGATATTGAAGAAAATTATACAATTCTTAAGTCGCTAATCATGTCTATTTTAATCATGAGGTGTAACGATGGCGTTGAAAGAAAAAATATTGGTGGCAGTTGATGGGTCAGACCGCAGTCTTGAGACCATCAAGCACATTGCCAAAAGAAAACCTTTTCAAAAAAAGCATTTGGTACTGTTTAATGTTTTCATTTCATTACCCGACTTTTACTGGGATATTGAAAATGAACCAGAAAGCAGAGGAGCTGTAGTGAAAGCCAGAGGCTGGAAAGCCGCAAAAATAAATGAAATGGAGCAGTTTATGATAAAGGCCAGACAAATTCTTTTTAATGCTGGCTTTCCAAAAGAAAATGTAACCGTCAAAATCAAGGAATGTGAAGCTGGTATCGCCAGAGATATTGTTAAAGAGGCACATCATGAATACTGTGCCGTAGTCATCAACAGAACTGGAGTGGGAGCAATATCAAATCTTGTTTTAGGTAGCAAAGCGGTTAAGGTGATTGAGAAGCTTTTGCATGTACCTGTTTTTATTAAAGGGAAAGAACCACCTGGAAATAGTATAATCATTGCAATGGATTCTTCTGAATGCTCTATGCATGCCGTCGATTTTTCAGGAGAATTAATGAGCGGATTCGACTTCAACATCACGCTTTTTCATGCTGTTCGAGGGGCCAAGACATTAATCCCCGGAGAAGAAAATATGTCTCTACCAAGAGAGGATGTTCAATCACAAGAAGATGACATTCGTGCTGTTTTCTATCAAGCAAAACGCCGTTTGATAAATTTTGGGTTTAAACCAGAAAACGTAACCAGCAAAATAATTACGGGTGTTTCAAGCCGAGCAAAAGCCATCGTTCAGGAGGCTAAACAAAACGGACATACAACAATTGTTGTCGGCAGAAGAGGATTGTCTAAAATTCATGAATTTTTTATGGGAAGCGTCAGCAATAAGGTCATTCAATTGGCTAAAGAGCAAGCAGTTTGGGTGGTCACGTAAAAACGACTTTTAATGTTTTTTGCTGTCGTTATACCTTTTAAAATGTTTTTTCTATAATCCACTGCGGCCCATATCTCTCTATGTTTTTAGAATTTTACGTAGAGAAGGGGTGTACCATGAAATCAGGAATATGTCCGAAATGAAAATCCACGTCAGCTTTCGAATGAAACTTTCCTTGAGGATACAGATACAACCTTTTTATTGGGTTTAATACAGGTGTTCAAATTTAAGATTATATTTGTATTATTTGTGGATTTGCTGAAAGTTATCTGGAAATTTGAATAAAACAGACGGGGTTAAATAGCATTTTATATTATTTGCTACCTCAGCATCATAATTCGTCTTGAACGATACTTGATTTAAAACCTTCAAATGACCGTTTGAAAGGAGAAAAATCATGAAAAAACAGCTCATAAATTATGAAACATTGCTAAAGGTTACGAAGGCAATCTCTCATTCCAAAGACCCGGAAGAAGTTGTTCTGATGACGGTAGAAAGCATCAAAACAGCTTTGCATGCCAAAGGGTGTTCCTTGTTTCTGATCAATCGCAAAAACAATGAACTGAAGTTGGCAACATCATACGGGTTGAGTGATGAGTATATAAATAAAGGCCCTGTAAGTGCATTGCGCTCCATTGCTCAATCTTTGGAGGAAGGGCCTGTGGCGATCTATGATGTTATGGATGACCCAAGAATTCAATACCCCAATGAAGCCCAAAAAGAAGGAATTGCTTCCATACTATCGGTGCCTATCGTGGTCGGTGGCAATTCAATAGGGGCTATTCGTGTGTATACGTCTGAACCTTGGGAGTTCACGCTGGAAGATGTGAATTTTGTCCAATCTTTGGCTCAAATCGCTGGAATGGCTATAAACATGGCGAGATATACTAAAGGATTAAAGAGCAGCATTGATGTTCTGAAATCGATGAGGGAAGTCCAGACCCATAGATCTACAAGAAGGACTCCTTATGAGGGAGTTCCAATAAGTATCCCTTCAGGCTAATCTGGTATACATGATTAATTTTTTTGATCGATGACGAAAAAAGAAAGGGGGACTGTAAGATCAAGTCTGAATTACTACAGTTAATCTTTGTGTTTTCTTCCATTAATAATAACTGTTGTTCAGGTCCAAAAGATGTCTATTATGAAGCCGATTATTTCATAACAGATTTTATTCATTCCTCCACGTATTCGATATTGTTTACTTCACACCAGTCTATGACAATTTTTTTCATGGAATTGAATCGATACGTGTACCAGTCATCGGCGACTCCGTATCGATGAATACAGTTGTTGAATCTATTAAACGCACCTGCTCCTTTGATCGCTTGCAATAAAACCCTAAGAATTTCATCGTCATCAAAGGAAAAACAGAAGTTTTCCATTGTGCTATACTCATGGCTAACGAACTTACCGGGGATTAGGATGTACCTCTCACCCTTTTTATCTGTTAGGATCTCTCGAGCTAACTTGATTTGTTCCCTTTCCCACTCGGGATAATCTTGCAGTTCGGCATCCCCTTCGGCAACTCGCAATTGTTCCTTCGATACCAGAAATGGCTCACCCTTCTCCCTGTCAAGATAATATGATGTATTATATGATTGAGAACTAATAGTGTTGATTATATCACTGATTTTCACGCGTGGGCTCATTTCTACTCCCAAGAAAATGTGGCGTAAACATCACTTAATTGTCTACCCGGCTATCTGCAGATCATAATAGGCCCCCACATGGTAATGCTTCTCCGGAACCTGGTACCTCACTTCTTCTGGCTCGAGCAATTTCAGTTTCATCACGTAGAAAATGTAAAAGTCCTGGTCTGCCATAAATGTAGCAATTCTTTTGATTTCGAAACCAAATTTCTCATAGAGTTTTACTGCGCCCCTGTTTGCAGAATTGACTTCTAACTCAACGGATTCGACATTCTCTTTCGATAATAACTGGAGCATTGTCTCTATTAGCTCTTTAGCAATACCTTTGCCCCTATGATCGGGATGCACTGCAATTCTCAATATTTCTGCCTTCAGTCCGAGATCGCATAGACAAGCAACTAGATAGCCCATAATTTCTTTCTGTTCAATAACGAAAAAAACATCCTTTAAAACGACTTTAAAGCAATGGTGGGTCCAAGGCGTCGGGAATGACAATCGATCGATTTCTAACACTCTTCCCAAATCTTTCTCGGTGGCGGACCTGACTACCACGTTACGTTCTGTTGCTGTAACATTCATCATGCCCTCCTTATGTTTAAACGAAAGTTCTTCCAAGTCCCGTCTTTTAAGACTGGGAGCCGATTCGTTTGTCACATGTATGTAAACAGGTTTTCTTTATCTCCACCAACTTAAAAAGCAACAAGCGTGCCATATAATCTTATTTGAGTTAACATATTGAATTCATAAGATTTATATTTCTTGGCTAAAGAGTTGTCGGAAGAAAAAGAGGGGTTTTTTATGGGGATAACCAGGCAATATAATAATTTTATCAATTATATCAATTCGATAAAATCAAATATTGGCCAAAATTGTTTTGCATTATTGCAATGCATTTGTGCAACAATGCAAGCTTGGCATAACCTTCTATGGATCGATTTTTCCAAGGCATATTAAATAAATATTCAATAGTTCTAAATTCGATTTAACACAAATAATGATCGAAATAAAATTCACAAATAAATTGAGATTCCATAAAAGATATTCGATTGATTTGGAGATAACTCATGAACCTTGCAATATTGCATTTGTGCAAGCTTTGTATTGCAATCATGCAACAATGAATGGCATCCCTGAATTTATCAAGAGCAATCCTATTCCAAACTATATATTAATTTCAATAGGTTAATTCTATCTACTTAGCCTTTTCCAGAATGGCATGAATAATGCTATCTATGCTGTTTAAACTATCGGGGAATTACCTGTTTTGCCAGAATTTCTCCGAGCTAATCAAAAACCCCAACGAACAATACCCAGTAAGAAGGAATTTAACCATGAAAATAGCTGTCAGTTCCGGTGGCAAGGATCTTGATTCGCTGATCGACCCTAGATTCGGCCGATGCGCATATTTTTTGTTAGTCGAAACAGACGATATGAGTTTTGAGGTCTTTGATAATCAAAGCATGGCCTCTAGGGGTGGCGCCGGTATCCAGTCTGCCCAGTTTATAAGTTCCAAAGGGGCCAAAGCCGTCATAACCGGTAATTGCGGACCCAATGCAGTGAAAACACTTGCTGCAGCCGGTATTGAAGTGTTTCTTGAAAATACGGGGATAGTAAGAGAGGTTCTGCAAAAGTACAAAAATAAGGAGCTGACATCCACAGACATGGCCAATGCATCTGAATATAGCGGTTTGGGGGACAGAACAAGTTTTGGCCGTGGTATGGGATTGGGCGGTCAAAGAGGTATGGGCCGTGGTAGAGGAATGGGGGGCAAAAGAGGTTCAGGCGCTGGCAGGAACAGGACATAACATCATATTAAACGCCGATTGGATTGCTGAATTTTCTTTTTGGGTATGGGATGTAATAAGGTGGAAAGATATATCGGAGGCAATGAGATGGGAGACAGATTAAGCGACTTGTTTCTGAGGTTTCAAAAAAAAGGATTTATGCCCATAGAAATTCCGGGACTAGTTAAGGATGTTCTGGATATCATGGACAATCTAGAAATTTGTACGATAACAACCATTGACCAGGAGCTTGAGGAGT
>Ga0210123_1000586_pt1 | contig 21970 bp, 11 predicted proteins | sample Muzzi_PWB_D2_FD_185535 | JGI IMG/M metagenome (GOLD analysis project Ga0210123, IMG submission 185535) | Wetland microbial communities from San Francisco Bay, California, USA, that impact long-term carbon sequestration - Muzzi_PWB_D2 (SPAdes) | ecosystem: Environmental > Aquatic > Marine >... | reverse complement strand
TGGCGAACGAAGTATTCCAGAATACAATGATCGGCTTTGTAGTCATCGATCGGGACGGGACTATACTTGAAATTAATCCTGCATATACCTTGATTACCGGTTATTCAAGCGAGGAATTAATTGGAAAGAATGCCCAAGTGCTTAAGTCAGACCTTGAAAATGAGGAGTTCTACGAAAAAGTCAGGAAAAATCTATTCGAACAAGGTTTCTGGGAAGGAGAGCTGGTAAATCGCCGGCAGGACGGAACGATTTACATCCAGCATTCACGGGTTTCTTCTATACTTGATAGCAAAGGAAATATTGCTCGGATCGTTACAGTCGTTCAAGACGTAACCGAATTAAAGGAAAGTCAGCGCAAACTTGAGTATCTGGCTTACTATGATGCTCTTACTGAGTTGCCGAATCGAGTGCTATTGTCTGATCGGATGAAGCAGATCATGGCAAAATGTCGAAGAGAACCTGATCAACTTCTCGGAATTTGCTGCCTGGATCTTGATGGGTTTAAAGAAATTAATGATAGATGGGGACACGATGTCGGAGATCGACTATTGATTGAAGTCTCCAAGCGCCTGCAGATTTGCACACGTGGCAACGACACTGTGGCCCGGCTCGGGGGCGATGAGTTCATAGTTCTTTTAACTGATTTGGAAGATGATATAAACACAAAGGAAACTGTTCTGCGATTGCAGAAAACAGTTGGGGACCCTTATTGGGTTGATGGCGTAAATCATCGAATTACAGTTAGTGTAGGTGTTACGCTCTACCCAAAAAATACGACTGATGAACCAGATGTTCTTTTGCGACAGGCGGACCAGGCTATGTATGAAGCCAAACGTCGTGGTAAAAACCAGATTAACTTTTTTGATTTAGAGAGCGAACAGCGTTTACAGGAATATCAATCACAGCTCGAAAATTTGCGTGAGGCATTAAGGTTAAATCAATTCTGCCTGTATTACCAACCAAAGATTGATTTGAAATCGGGACGCGTTACCGGAGTTGAAGCATTGTTGCGCTGGCATCATCCTGAAAAGGGGATACTACAACCGTATGCATTCCTTCCGGTGTTGGAAACCACGGAATTAACTTTACCGGTTGGCGAATGGATTATTCACGAAGCACTGCAGCAAAGGCAGAGATGGCTAAACGTTGGAATTGATATTGGGGTAAGTGTTAATATTTTTGGTTTGCACCTGCAGCGTGAAGATTTTGTAGAAAGGCTTGGCACTATACTGAAAGCATACCCAAAGGAAGCTGCAACATCGCTGGAGTTTGAAATTGTTGAAACTACAGCTTTGGAAAATCTTGAAGAGATTACTCAACGCATCAAAGATTGCAAAAAACTGGGAGTGAAATTCTCACTGGATGACTTTGGAACCGGGTATTCTTCATTGACATACATGCGGCAGCTTCCTACCGGCATTATAAAGATTGATCGTTCATTCGTGAGTGGTATGCTCAAAAACAAAGACGACTATATACTTGTTGATAGCATCATTGGCATGGCTCATATCCTTGGCAGGAAGGTTGTCGCGGAAGGTGTTGAGACTCTTGAAATAGGGGTTGCGTTGAAACGATGTGGGTGCAATTACCTCCAGGGGTACTATATAGCTAAGCCGATGCCTCCAGGTGATCTGACAGAATGGGTTACAAATTGGCGTTGTCCCGAGGCATGGTTAACGCCGTAGTCTATGACTGTCATGCCAAAATCGATAGAGTTCATATCCCACCCTGAAGAGTTGATGGCCAGAATGCGATTTCCACAGTGGTTCAGCTGTCTGTCTCACCTATTGTAACGATCCCGTTCTTTGGCAGCACTTCAGAATCTGGCTTATGCCAACGTGACGAACAACTCGGCGATCGGCGTCATCATGAAGGCAATAACTTTCGTACTTTTCCTCTTTGTCTGTATTTCGATTTCTCTGCTTATAAGCCCAATTACCCGGTAGCCTCAATGATAAATAATTGCCGACTTTTTCAAATTCGTGGGTCTGCACGTTTTCCTCTATCTTGTTTTGTGTCTTAAATAAAACAATGTGCTCGACAGTTGAAAAGCCTCTAAAAGCTTGAACTACCTGTTAAACTTGCCAAATCGAAGATCTGAATGTTTTACCATTAATCCGACTTACACTACTACGGTTTTTCAGAAGTTCTGTCTTTCCAGACACCTAACAACGAAAAGGGGATCAATGCTAAAAGATTAATCCATGAAATTTACCAAGGTGATAGTTTTCAAGGTGGCAGAGACTCACATTGGCAAGGTTTACCTTTGAGAAAATCCGTAAATTCAAATCCTTCCTGTATCAAGAAAATTTCGCTCGCCCCAATTCCTAACAAGATTTTTGGAATGCGAAATAAAAGGTTCTCCATGAACACCTTTACCTCAGTCGTGAGAGGGCATAGCTGAGCTTCTTCCTGAGAGGGTAGAAATACCTAGTCTTCTGGAATTGTTCAGAAATGGAGCAGCAACAAAGAAGAGATTACAAAGAACACCTCTCATAAGTACAACAGAACAGCAACGAGAGGTTTCTACTGTTATACGTAAGTTCACTGAACCATAGCCCAAGATGAAACTATACTTTGAAAGATTTGAGGAAGGTTTGGAAAAGAACCAGATCAAATTCATTCGACAGCAGACTTAGGATATATGGATGGTATTATCATTCCATTTCGTGTGTGGATTTGTGTGTGAAAAATTTTCAGAAATCGGCACAAATGAGAAAAATAAGAAAAATTCTGGAACTTTTATTTTGTTATAAACCAGTAAGTTGCCGCAATTGATGAGGTTGCGAAACTGCGAAGGTGATGCCTGAAAATCCGTGTGTCTCGCAGCAACTCTCCAAACCCTTGACTCAATTCTCATCTAAGTTTATTACGTAAAAAATAATTTACATTAATACATAAATTCAATATAATGTAAATTATGATTAACATTAACATAGAATTCATTTTGGACCAGCTTGCTGATCGGCTCAGGAGTGCTCGTTTAGCTCGAAATGAAAGCCAAGAAGTGTTTGGTGCCCGCATCGGCTTGACCAGGCAAACGTACAGTAAGATGGAAAAGGGGGCTGTTTCAGTACCGATAGGATATTGGCTTGCTGCAAGTGAAATTCTAGGTCGCCTCCAGACATGGCAGGGGGTGCTTGGCGAGCAGGAAGATCTCTTTCAGCAGTTTGAGAGTAAGAAGGTGAAACGACAAAGAGCAAGCAGGAAGCGAAAGAAAAAATGATCAAGCTTAACGTTTGGGTGACCTTAGCAAATTTACAAACTTTGCTTGCCGGCGAACTCGTCGTTTCCGACCCAGATGTGCAGGGGAGGTTGCAGGGCCAGTTCAGATATTCCTCGGATTACCTTGATCACGCGCAGGCTTTTGCCTTAGATCCAATTCATCTTCCACTCATGGCTGAGATTTTCAATGCAGAAAGACCGCATTCAGGAGTACATGGTGTCTTTGAGGATAGCCTGCCGGATGATTGGGGCCGACGGATTTTAGCCCGGCGTTATCATTTAGAGAGAAATGAGCAGCGTGTTCCTCAGTTGTTGGCTCTGCTTGGAGGGCAGGGGATGGGGGCGCTCAATTACAATTTGGATAATGCTCTCCCTGAAAAGGGTAAAGATGTTGATGGAAAACATCTCGCAGAATTGCAACGTTTAGCCGAGAAATTTGAAGAGGATGCGACATTTGTAAATGAAGATTTAGCACTTCTTTTTCAGGCAGGCAGTTCTCCGGGGGGAGCCCGACCTAAAGCTCTCATTAAAGATCGTGATCATTTATTTCTGGCTAAATTTGCAAGCATCCGAGACCAATTTGACGTTGTTGCCCTTGAGGCCGCTACTATGGAGTTGGCACGGCGAGCCGGGGTAAACACAGCACCGACAAAACTTGTACCTTGCGGGAGTAGAAAAGCTTTATTGGTCGAACGATTTGACGTCGATACTGTTATCAAGGGACGCTACCATTTGATAAGCATGCAGACCTTACTGAAGGCTGATGGCTACTATAATGCAAGTTATGGAGATATTGCCGATGTTATCCGTCGGGTATCGGCAAATCCAAAACGAGATTTATCAAATCTTTACAACCAGCTTCTTTTTAATGTATTGATAGGAAATACGGACGATCATCTCAAAAATTTCTGCATGGTTTTTGATGGTGACGGTTGGGAGCTTAGTCCGGCCTTTGACCTCTTGCCAAATATCGGCTTGAATCGTGAGCATGTGTTACGCATTGGTTACAATAACATTGTAGCAAATAAAGAAGTTCTGATCCAGGAAGCAAAGACTTTTGGCATAAAACAGAGAGCTAAAGCGGACAAAATTATTACGGCAATGCTTTTGAATGTGTCTCATTGGGAAACAGTATTTAGGGAGTTTGATGTTCCGGATAAAGACATACAAATCCTTGGCAGGGACATCGAAGGGAGGACGTCCAGAGTTAAAGACTGACTTGAATTTATTGGAAAGGTCTATGACGATTTTCTGTGTGTGGATTTGTGTGTGAAAAATGTTCCAAAATCGGCAAAAATGTGAAAAATGAGAAAAAATGTGGAATGATTATTTATTGAAAAACTAATAAGTTATCGCAATTGATGAGGTTGCGAAACTACGAAGGTAGTGCCTACGAATCAGGGGGTCGCAGGTTCGAATCCTGCCTGGTGTACCAGTAAATTCAAGGGTTTGGGCCAAAACGGCTTAAACCCTTTTTTATTTTGTTCCATCTGTCCCACCCCTGTCCTGATTTTTCTTGTCGCATGCCAGAATGTTTGAAACTGATTTGGTAACTGTTCGCCTTAAGGATGCAGAAATAGCACTAAAATTATTAGAGCCGATAAATGGACTGCAGGGACATTGAGTTTCATGGTCTCATTGGCATTCAATTTTCAATGCTGTGCGGTGTGAGTTTGTTGGGCAGTAATTATTGTAAAGACTTCATCTCTTAGCATCGTACTTTGCAGAGGTGCGTCCTGCACGAAAAGACTGCTTATAGCCAGGGATGCTCCATTACGGTGGATCCGGGAAGAAGAAGGAGTGCTGCTCGCTCATCTTCCCCCAATTTTAACTGCTTTGACTTGACAATCATGACCAGCGCCACATTGTAGTGTCTAAGATACTTGGCGCTGATTTAAATCAACTTGCGAGCGCATAAAAAGTCCTGCTAAAACGATACCAAAACCACCGCTTTAGCCGGTGGTTTTTTTTTGCTCCGCTTACCAGGTCAACGATAAAAACACAGAGTTGGAAAGGAATAGGTGATGGGAAAGATAATATATTTGTATTCTGGTGAAGGAACCAGGAGTGAGAAAAGCAATTTCAAAGTTATAAAAAAAGCCCCGGTATGGAAAAATATAAAAAGAATTTTAGAATCAGAGCTGAACATAGATCCTGAAGAACTCCTTGATAACAAGGAGATCCATCGATGTCCTCACAGTCCGCTTATTACAGTCATTTCCCAAATCTGTCTTTCGGAGATATGGGGTGGTTGGGGATATAAACCGGAAACGGTGGTCGGCCATTCCATCGGTGAGCTTTCCGCAGCCTATCAGGCGGGTCTCTACTCTCTTAGTGAGGTACTCCATCTTACCAATAGCATTGGCAAAGTGACATCACTTATCGAAGGTGGTATGGCACACGGCCCGGTCAGCAAGGAAGAGCTGGAAAATCTTCAACACTGTCTGGCCGCCCTAAACTTTTCTCTGGATTCAGGGGAGCATGTAACCGTAAACGGGCTTGAAGAAGAGCTTGCTGAGTTGCTCAAAACCCATCCGCTATTTCAGCGAATGAGACCGCAACATCCCTGGCATCATCGAAACTATACGGAATATAGCGATGCACTTAAGGTTCCCGCTGCCAGCAGGGCCAACAAAGCATTGTTTGTCTCCGGTGTAACAGCGGGATTTGAAGAAACCCTGCAGGACGATCACTGGCAGCGTTGGCTGTGCGGCAAAATTGATTTCAAAGGGGCCGTGGAAGCAATTGCCGGGCGATATGGTGATGATGAAACGGTATTGATAGAAATCGGTTTTCATCCTGTCCTCGAGCAATGCCGCGAGGAATTCAAAGATTGCACCTATGTCTCCTCCATGTATAGGGAGGAGGATGAGCTTAACTGGATCATATTTCAGAGGGGCAAACTCGATTCGGCTCCTTTTGACACCCGGCTGTCCGGGGTGATCGAGGGATATTGGCCGGGTCTGAAGTTTGATGAACCGCTTTCCTATCAGGGCTTTACCTCCTTGAAATTCGTTGAATTTTCCATTCTACTTGAACCCTTTTTCCCAACCCTGGCACCGCAGGATTTTTACCGCTTCAAAACCATCGATCAGTTGAGAGAAGGCTTCGGCAAAGAGTCTGTCACAACATCGGTCGGCTTCGCTTCCGTACACAAAGAACCCGTCGTCATTGCCGGCATGAGCTGCAAATTCCCTTCTTCCGCACAATCTCCGGTTACCTTCTGGCAGATCCTGCAGGCGGGGCAGGACCAGGTCAAAGGTGATTCTCTGCGGGGAGATTTCGAGGCCGGCTTTTTAAGCGAAAAGACAAGCAGATTTGACCATAAGTTCTTTAATATCTCGGAAGCAGAGGCTAAGACCATGGATCCTCAGCAGATACTGGCTCTGGAATTGACCGAGTTGCTTTTCCGCGATGCCGGGCTCGACCCACAGCTGCTCGACAGAAGAAGGATCGGCGTATATATCGGCGCCTGGAACCAGGAGTTCACGGGTGATCGCACCTCCGTGTATTATCCCACAGGGACAAATCCGAGCATTATCGCCTCCAGGATCAGCTATACATACGACCTGAGAGGTCCGAGCTGGGTTGCTAATACGGCATGCTCTTCATCACTGGTGGCTGTGCATTATGCTTGCAAGGATATAGAGGCCGGGCGGATCGACTACGCCATAGCCGGAGGTGTAAATATGATCCTTGGCAACGGGTATACCCATTCCATGAGGGACTCCGGATTTCTCTCCAGGGATCAACGCTGCAAGGCGTTTGACGACAGCGCCAACGGTTATGTCCGCTCTGAAGGCGGCGGGCTGGTGTTGCTGGTGAAAAAAGAGCTGGTGGAGAAGTTTTACGCACAGGTTCTTGGCTCATCGATAAACCAGAACGGCCGCCGCGCTCAGGTAATAACCGCACCGCATCCCGAAGCGCAGGAAGAACTCATCGTGGACGCCTGCCGCGAAGCCGGGATATCGCCAAGGGATATCGACTATGTGGAATGCCATGGAACGGGCACGAAAATAGGCGATCCTATTGAAGTCTCCGCCCTCCAGAACAGCGTTTCAAAGGATCGGCAGACACCATGCATGCTCGGTTCGGTGAAGTCCAATATCGGCCATCTGGAGTCCGCTGCCGGGATTGCCGGACTCATCAAGTCCCTGCTTGTTCTGAATAATGGATCCATCCCAGGCAATCTTCATTTCAATAGGGCCAACCAATATATAGATTTCGATTCCCATAACCTGAAAGTTGTTGCGGAAAATACGCCTTTAGACAAAGAGGCGCTGGTAGGTGTGTCGAGTTTCGGGTTCGGAGGCTCCAATGGACATGTGATTCTCAAGGGAGCAAATGATGCCCGGCGTAAGGAGCTTGTCGAACTGGCTTCACCGTTTGATGAGAACAGAGCCACTCCTCTTGCCAGGTACTATCAGCTTGAGGATACCTGGGTACTGGAAAGGGAAAGCGTATCGGCCGATGCCGTTCAAAAGAACGCGGATTCTTTCAAAATCGGAGAATTCATCAGTTCTCTTCTTTTCGATCTTACCGGAATTCAGAACATCGATCCGGACATCGCTCTCACCGATCAGGGACTCGACAGTCTCAGTGCTACACAGTTTATGACAAGTTTGCAGGAGAAACTGAAGGTGGAGCTTGATACTGACCTGTTGTTCGATTATCCGACCTACGATCAGCTCGTCGTCCATCTGGGAGAGATTACCGGTGCAGGTACTGGTGGTGGATTAAACGGTCATAGTAGAAAAAGCGTTGGAGAACTGGTTACCGCTCTCTTTGCCGAGCTGACAAATATTTCAGTCATAGACCCGGATGTGGAGCTGACCGATCAGGGACTCGACAGCTTAAGCGCCACCCAGTTTCTTTCCCAGCTGGAAAAACAGCTCAAAATCGAGATCGAAGCGGATATTCTCTACACCAACCCTGTCTATGATCAGTTTGTAGACAAGATATGCTCATCACTGGAACTTTAGGAGATGGGAAAGTGGGCGAATCAATTACTGCTAGCCGGACAATTTCTGATTTGCCATTTTTGCGCCTTCAACCAGCGAATTTAACTTTAGCCAGGCAACTTCTCCGGAAACACTGGCGGCTGAGGCCGTGGAGGCGAACCCGCAATCGGTAGATCCGACGACGCGATCCGGACCGAGAACGCGGGCATAATTCAATAAGCGGGAAGCAACAAGCTCGGGGTGTTCGACGGTGTTGGAAGTCGTATCGATAACCCCCGGCATGAGGATTTTATCCTCGGCAAGCGGTTGTTCTTTGAAAACCTCCCATTCGTGTGCGTGCCGGTGATTGCACGACTCGATGGAAATATATGTGGGGCTGAGCCTGTTGATATGCGTAACTATCGATGCCAGCCCAATATCGCAATGATGGGTACCGGGATAGTTGCCCCAGCAAATATGGGCCCGGCATGCATTGGGATCGATATCTTCGAGGGCGTCGTTCAACAGTGCGATGTTGAGATCGATAAGGTCGAGAAATTGAGTTTCATTCATCGATTTGAACCTGGTATGCCGTCCCATGGCAAGGTCTGGGCAGTCTATTTGCAACTGCAGGCCCGATCTGGCAATGAGTTGGTACTCCTGCCGCAATAGTTCTCCAAGTTTGCGGAGATACGTTTCATAGTCAGGATAGTATTGGTTTTCCAGAAAAAGCGCCACCGTTCCCGGCGACGGCGCGGTGAAAAAAAGCTCGCTGTCACCGCAACCCATGTTGTTTTGCATGGTTTGATAAGCGTCGAGGAGCATCTGGATTTCTTCGGTGAGCCCGGCCTCTCCGATATAGCGAAGTTCTTCGGAACAGGCCGGCAGTTGCACGGGCGCCTTGGGATTGAGGGTTATGAGGCCGTTTCGCCCGCTGAATCGTCTGGCATAATCGGGCAGCTCCTCAAGATCCTGAGGGAGCGGAGCAAGACAGCTGCCATTAAAACCGGAAATTCTCAGGATGGTCGAGGTTATATAATCAGAGCGGGGTAACTCTCCGTTATTAATAAAAGTAAGACCTAATGAAAGTTGCCGTTCAAGTAATTCGACAAGATAACCTCTGAGGTCTCTCTCGGAGATATCCTCCTTCTTTAGTTGCTTAGCAACCATTTCAGCGGGTCGAGGGAGAGAGCCTACATGGGTGGTCTTGATCATATTCGGGTATCCTTTTGATTGGTATTGATTTCCGATATCCATCAATGATGGACGGATCTGGAAACGATGGATTGACGGTCTGATAACTGCTCAAGGGGTGCTTCCCGTTTTTTAATCATCAGGGATTGAATTTATGAATCACGCAGCAACGAAGAAGATAAAGAGTGTTTACGACACCATCGAACATTATATGTTTTTTCTCATTATATACAATAGGAGGCGATACTCCTTGCAGGGGCAAACGCCAACCGGGTCATTTGCAGAGATCCGGAATGAAGCTGATGACAACGTCAAATATAATCACAAGAGGATGACATCGTGAGAGAATTAAATATATCCCAATATCTGCCAAAGTCGAGAATTGTTAATTTTACCGACATTGCACTGGATGCGGAAAACGTTTTAACTATTACTGATATTCGTGACGGCGACCTCCCGGAAGAGTTACGAAAGTATGCCGGCGCTCCCCATCTCTATATCGTCTCGAAGGGGCAGGAAAAGCAGGTTGTCGAAATACTCAAGCGATTGCGGGAAATTCGCTCGAGCTGCTATCCCTATGGCCTCTTTGTCGCGGGGGGCGATTATTCTGAGATCAATGCTGCTGGTCTGGATATAATCCCTCTTGAATCACGCTCGCCAACCGATGTCGCTGCCAAAATTGAAGACTACCTGCAGACACGGTTTATTTTTGACAAAAGGCAACTTGCTATAAAAAACAGCTCGCCTCTACCAAAAAAAGTTGATGTCTTAATAATAGGCGCTGGAATTACAGGGCTTTACGCGGCGATGCGACTTGCCGAGAAACAGATCAGCTTTGCCGTCGTTGAAGAACGGGACATTATCGGCGGAATCTGGTCGAAGTTCGCCAACACAACATCTCTTGTCAATACTTCTGAGGGTGCCTACCGGCTTCTCGAAAAGGATTTCAGGAGCAACAGCGATCATTCCAGTACCCGGGAGATCCTCGAAGATCTTCGTCACATAGCCGGAACCCACTCCGACCAGCTCTTTACCGGCACAAAGGCCACCTATTTCAGGCGAACGGAAAACGGTTACGAGACCCAGGTAGCTGTGGGAACGGAAACAACAATAGTTTCCAGCAAGGGGCTGATATTAGCAATAAATGACCGGGTTGGTACCCCACGGAAAATCGAATGGCCGTCACAGGAGACGTTCCGGGGTGAGATTCGTTCCGGTACCTCGGACGATACGCAGGGCATCCACTGGAAGGACAAGAAGGTTGTCGTTGTGGGAATGGGTGCCTTTGCTGTGGAAAATGTCAGAACAGCACTGGAGCATGGCGCCAAAGAGGTGACCGTTCTCTGCCGGCGGCATGGTACGATCTGTCCAAAAATAATCGATTATCTCAATTTCGCTACCCCTTACGATGAAAACTTCCAGCATGATAAAAAGTCGAATATCAGAAATATGATGCTCTGGAAAAAGCTCTATGATCTTGCCGGAGCTACCGCGCCGGAATGCTGGATGGGAAAAATCAAACATGAAGGCCATACCATAAGCGTTTCCGATATCTGGTTCATCGGTCATCATCTGGAGGTGCTGAAAACAGTGACCGGGAGCGTCAGCAGCCTTTACGAAGACGGGGTGATAGTCGATGACGGTCAGAAAATCGAGGCGGATCTCATTGTCAACTGCGTTGGCTTCCACCGTATGTCACCCGTCGTCAAAGAGATGTGCGATTATAAAGAGATGTACAACAATAACTATATTGATAAGGATTTGATGTACCTCGCCGACGCCTACATTGACGATGACGTTTTCAATTCATTTTTCGGATCGAGTGTTCTGGAAATGACCAAATTTTATATGAACATCTATCTGGAATTTTTCGACAGTCCCGAATTCGAGGCAATGACACAGGTACCGGGAATTGAAAAGATTCTTATCGATGACCGGAGATGGTCGCATTATATCACCGGCGCGGAGGCGATCATCGGCCGCTATCGGCAGTTTTACGAATTTGCCGTGCAACAGATCAACAAACGTACAGAGAATTTTCTCGAAGCCCACGATCTTGAGGTGTATATCGCCCAAAACAAGAGGGAGTGGCTTGAAACGCACAGGCGCATAAGCGGGCGGGAGCTTTCCGAGGATGAATGCCTCCCCTACGTATTTGAGAAGTTATTGGAAAAATAGATATGTCAGAGATGGACAAACGTCTGTTGGCGGAGTGGTAAGGGTACGTTTTGAAAAATGAATTCTGATAATCTTTATGTGGTGATACAAGCGGTTTCCGAGGAAATAAAGAGTCTGGACGGCCGACAGAGGTATGTCGGTATTTCCGCATTGGCAAGGGAGGCCCTTGTTTGTTCGGCCAAGCTGGGCGGCATCACTGCCATGAAGTTTACCAAAGACGAGAGGGGAGTACCGCAACCGACAAGCGGCGTTTACTGGTCCGTATCTCATGCCGATGGTTTTGTCGCCGCAGTGACGGCGACGCAACCAATCGGCGTCGATATTGAGAAAATCGATACATTTTCAAGGGTTCTCAGGGAGCGGATAGCAGACGACGGTGAATGGCATCTGCTAAAAGAGGTAACTCCTCTCTCTTTGTACACGCTGTGGACGGCCAAGGAGGCCGTGCTCAAAGCTGAAACCATCGGTTTAGAGGGGCTTGGAGATTGCCGGATAGTTGCCAAACAAGCGGAAGACCGGCTCCAGGTCAAGTATAGATCGAACAATTGGACGGTTCGGTATAAAGAGGTTCCCCACGGCTATATAGCCGCAGTAACGGACATTGGACTACCGGTTATCTGGTACTGTCTGCCGATCTCCGGATATAAACAGACCATCCCGGCCTATAGCCCCCCGGCATCCCTCTCATTCAGCAAAAAGTGGTAAACGCCCCTCCGGGATCAGCAAGACCTCTCCGTATTCTGCTCGGGCCCGGTCTAAAATGAAATGGTCCTCAGTGAGGACGTGCTCATATTATCTTTATCCTCGATATCTTTTCATTTGCTAATCAGTTGGCCAGCTCTTTAATGTCAGCAAAATAGACCAAAGCCTCGGGGTTTTTCAGGGCGTCCCTATTTATTACCTCCAGCCCGTGGATGACCTTCTGTACAGCAAGTTCGACCTTTTTCATATTCAGGGTATAAGGAATATCCGGTACCTGTATGATCTTTGCCGGAACATGGTAAAGCGTTGCTTGTTGACGGATATATGTCCTGATCTTCTGCCGCACCTGGTTGTTGAGGACATAGCTGGTCCGCATTTTAACAAAGAGGATTACCCGACTGTCGCTTTGCCATTTCTGACCAACAACAATACTATCTTCAATCTCCTCTATCTGTTCCACGATCCGATAGATTTCCGCCGTACCTATTCTTACTCCTCCGGGGTTCAAGGTAGCATCGGACCGCCCATATATGATGACACTGCCCCGTTCGGTAATTTCGATAAAATCACCGTGGGTCCAGACGCCTGGAAATTTATCGAAATAGGCTGCCCGGTATTTCTGCCCGTCCCTGTCGTCCCAAAAATAGATTGGCATGGAGGGTGAGGGGGCGGCACAGACCAGTTCTCCCTGACTGCCTACCAATGGTGAACCGTTCTCGTCATAGGCAAAAACCTTCATGCCGAGCCCCCGGCATTGAAGCTCTCCAGCGTACACCGGGCCAATCGGATTGCCGAGGGCAAAACAGCCGTTGAAGTCTGATCCCCCTGAGATGGAAGAGAGTTGCAGATCTTTTTTTACTTCCTGATAGATGAAATGGAAATCTTCCCTGGAGAGAGTTGACCCGGTTGATAGCACTGTCCTCAGTCGGCTGAGATCAAAAGTTTTACCAGGTTTGACCCCTGCATTTTTAAGCGCTGAGATATAGCCGGCACTGGTGCCGAAAATCGTGATCTTTTCATCCTGGGCCATCTGCCACAGGGCATCCGGATTAGGATGGAACGGATTACCATCGTAAAGAATCAAGGTGGCACCAACCGCAAGGGAGGAGGCCAGCCAGTTCCACATCATCCATCCGCAGGTGGTAAAATAGAAGATAGTATCCTGTCGTTTCAGATCGGTGTGTAGCAGCAACTCTTTTAGCTGGTTAAGCAGAACACCGCCTGCACTCTGGACCATACATTTAGGCAGGCCCGTAGTTCCTGAGGAATACATGATATAGAGGGGATGTTCGAAGGGCAGCTGGACAAATTCGATTTCGTCGGAATCATTATTGCTGAATTCGCTGTAGTGAACCGCTTTCGGCATACTGGAAAGATCGGCTCTCTCCATTGTATAGGGTACAACGATAATTTTTTCTATCGATGGTATTTCTTTGATGAATTCGGTAATTCTTTCAAGGCAGTCGATGGCTTTTCCTCTGAAGAAATAGCCGTCGGCGGCAAAGAGTATTTTTGGCCTGGTCTGGCCAAATCTATCCAGTACACCTTTAAGTCCGAAATCTGGGGAGCAGGAAGACCACGTTGCCCCAAGGCTGGTGGCTGCAAGCATGGCGATGATCGACTCAGGCATATTGGGCATAAAACCGACAACCCGGTCTCCGGCGATGACTCCGGCACATCGAAGCGATGCAGCGACTTTTGCTGTTTCAAAATAAAGTTGCCGAAAGGTCAGGCTTCTGCGTACTTTGTCCTCACCCCTGAACACCAGCGCTGTTTTATCATCCCGAAAACGAAGCAGGTTTTCAGCAAAATTCAAGCAACTGCCGGCAAACCAGTGGGTTCCAGGCATTACGGGAGGATCATCGAGTATTCTCTGGTAATCTTTTGAGGCTTTAATTGCGGCAAAATGCCATATCTCAGCCCAGAATGTTTCAATATTGTCAACCGACCACTGGTACAGCCCTTCATAATTAGAAAAAGATGTTCCGTGCCTCTTGTTCACGCCCTGCATGAACCTGTATAGATTGGAATCCCTGATTCGCTGTTCCGAAGGTTCCCATAATGGCGTAAGCATATTCTCCCCTCCCTTAAATCACCTTATAAGAATTAAGCACATTGTCGGCAGCTGCAGGCGAAAGACAATCGACTCTTTCTATGATGTTTTACCTTTCTCTCTTATTGCAGCTCAATAGAAGTACATCCTGGTAATGGTTTCCGGTAACTGTCTCAAGTTTCTTCAAGTAATGGGTTATGACTCAGATATCCGAGACGCTGATGGTGCGGTCCTCATGTCGGCTCCTCCCCGTCCCGGATTTCCTGGCCGTGTAGCGCCGCCAGCGTCGTTGAGTTATTTCAGAGCATATTGTTTTTGATATTATTTTTCTTGAAAAGGATAAATAGAGCGTTTGAAAATCAGGGAAACAGCGGGTGGCAAAAAATAACATTTTTGAAGAAACCGCCCCCTTCTCTCGGTGAGGGAGGGGGGGCAAGCCGATACAGGAGTTTTTGAACACAACGTAGAGTGCGGGACTCCTGGTTTAGGATTGGAGGCTGCTTATTTTAAAGGCAATGCGATGTCGAGCGCGGACATTCGTTCCAGAGCTAGACTGATATTTTTACGCGCAGCACTTTCAATGGCGCCAACTTTGCTGTAGCTTTTATCTCCCGAGTCGCCAAAGCCTTCATCTGAGGTGACAATGGCCTCTCTCCAGAGCAGGGTCGCATCCTTTTTTCTGAATAATTGCCATGCAATTTCAAGGCTGACCGGGGCTCTCCCCCAAAATGGAGCAGAAAGGTTGAAGATATTGGCGCTGATCTGATAATCGCCGGTATTGCCTTTGGCCACTTCCTGAAACAACTTGGATTGGGCAACTGCCGTTTCCAGAGCCTTCACAAACATTTCATCCGATATCTCCGGCATTTGCATGGCATGACCGGTGTGTCCGCCGGTGACTTTGATTTGTACGCTGCCGGCCTGACTCTTCGCTACGTTGATATTTTCCGGAATCAACCGCTGGGTCTGCACTTGAGCCGGACCGCAGCCAGCTATGAGTAACGTCCCGCAAATAAAAGCACAACAAAGTGTGAGAACACTATCGACTCTTATTTTTTTGAGCATAATGCATTAGCCCCCTTTTTTTATATTATTTAGCAGCAACAAATAACTTCTATACGATTCGTTGTCGCCAGAATAAAAGTCTAATGTTTGGCAACGGACTTAAACAAAGGTTCAAGAATTTCTTTGGACATTTCACCGGGCGATTTCCGGGCCAGTGAGGGACGAACCGATTCGCCCATGGCAAGGGGCCAATCGGTATCGGGATCCCGCACAAGAATTTTCAACATCAGCAAATAATTAGTGATATCCCAAAACCAATGAAATTCGTAGCTTACCAGGGCATCGACATCCTGAGGCATGTCTTTACTGCTGCCCGTGGAGGCTTGGAAACCCATCGATACAAAGGTATCCTGAATTGTGGTATCTAAATCGCCAGAATCGTCAGGGTTGTGCACCACATAGAATGATTTCAGGTGTGTCAGGTCTACAGGTTCTACCTTGTGAGAATAACTATGCCAGGGTGCACACCCGGTAAATAATGATACTCCGACCACAACGGCTATGACTCGTAAAAAAATAGGCTTCATACAGCACTCTCCGTTTTCACTGAACCGTGGTTTATTAAAAAGATAGCTCAGAATCGTTTATTCAGGCCGTTATTCCTCTATCCCGCGGGATATATTGATGACGTGCGTGTATCCAATCTCGTGTCTGGCCATAAATGGTACTTTTCCCCTAATTCGTCGTTGCTATTGAAATTTAATCCTCCGCCCGCGAGGAACAAGTTCGAGATATCAATTATATGCCTGCGGTTAAATTAATCGAGCGCCTCTATTTAGAACAAAACTGCTCATTCCTGGACAGACACAATCGAAGTGATGTCGCTAAGGTATTTTACTGGCTAGCCGGATCTACTTTTACCCTACCTCCCATAGAATAACAACTGATAATATGGTTAGGGTCATTGTGGTTGTTTAGTAATAGTGCCGTAAATTTATGTTGTTAACCGAACTCGAAGGATTCGAGACGAGTTTGACCTGGTTGCTCATGCAGCTGCAACGAAGAGTCGTTGCGGCGAGCCGGAAAAAAATGTAGACGGAACAGCAAGTAAAAAAGGACAAATATTTTATAACGGTGATTTACGGAGGTATCGGATTTACGTGAAGCTTTGAGGCAGTTACCCAATCTTCACCAGGGCTAAAGTAATGTCGTCAAATTGCGGCACCGTACCGCGGAACGAAGTAAGGGCCTGGATAATAATTTGAAGAATCTCAACAGGAGGCAGGGCGGAGTTATCGGCTAGTATTCTTTTCATGCGTTCCTTGCTGAAATGCTCTCCGGTTTCATTTTCTAGTTCCCAGGCGCCATCGCTGCCAATGAGAATAAGCTGTATATTCCGTCCGAATATGAGCTCATTTGCTTCGTATCTACAGGTCTCATCGACTCCCAAAGCTATTCCCCTGCCTCTGAGTTCTGTAAAATTATCGGTTGCCGGACAATATACAATGGCCGGGTCATGACCGGCGCGCACCCAGCCAAGAGACTTCTTTTCCTGATCCACCTCCAGGTAAAAAAGGGTAACAAAATTACCTGATTTTATAGTGTCCTGACAGAGGAGGCTGTTAACATGGCTCATTATCTCTCCGAGATCGCCCGGCAGGACTACTCGACCACGCAAAAGTGCCCGAACCGTGGTCATCAAGAGGGCGGCCCCTACCCCATGTCCGACGACATCGCCGACAACTACCCCAACCTTGTTATCGTTTCCGGAAAATCTGAGGATATCAAAGTAGTCTCCGCCTGTCTCGTCGCAATAAAGGGTCGCGCCGCAGACTTTGATTTTCTCTAAAGAGACCGATTCGGTTGGCAAGAGGTTCTGTTGAACCTCTCTTGCCACACTTATTGCCTCTTGCAGCAAAAGCCTATGCTTGAGTTGTTCGGTCATTTCATTGAAATTTTTCCTGAGTTCACCGATTTCGTCGTGTGATGTAATTTTGAGAGGTGGCCCGAAGGAGCCTCTTGCCAAGCTGTTTGCCGCCCTTGAAAGCTCTCTGATTCGTTTTGTAAGTCCGCTTGTTGAGCTACGAATTATCAGAAGAATTATTATTATGCCAAGGGTAAGCGACAGGATATAGAAGAATTCAAACCTTATGACAGACTTTAATATCTTCTTGCCCGGGGCAATCACCACCAGGGTCCATGGAGCTTCTGTGAGGCGATAAAAGCCACTGACCTCTTTTGGAGGTGAACCGGGGCCAAAGACCGTACCGAAGAGAGCATTTTCCATTGCTTGTAAGGTGTCCGACTCAAGTGAATTGGCAGAACCAAAAGTTTTCGTAGATAAATTTTTACCCAGACTTGAGTCAAGTGACGTATCGGCGAGAATATTTCCAGAATCGTCAATAAGATAGGCTTTGTTGGTCTTCCACCAGGATGCTTTGATTATCTCACTGATCAGGTTATCAAAGGATATTACCACTTCCATCCTGCCTATTGTGTAACCGTCTTTGCCTTTCAGTACCGAGTCTAACGAGATGGTTCGGCTGTTTTCCTGGCTATTGTACTTGGGCGAACTCACTGTGAGTTGTTCCAGTTGATAATAACGCATTCTGCCCATCATTGAATGTTTCCTTAAATCTGTGGATTCATTGATGAAAGAATTCCTGGCAAAGGAATTGATATTCCATTCGATCTTGGCACTGATAACTCCTTCAAGTTGTTTTATTTCCTGAAGGATATAGGGCAAGATCTCGCGATTCACATCATTGCTTTTTCTGCTATGTAAAAGAAGCAACAGGTCTTTGGGTTTACGCAGCCGCATGTCAATCTGATGCGCTGTACGCTGCAGCTTGGCAATTGCCGTTTCACCCCATTGATTAAGCAATACCGTCCGGACAAAGAGATATCCGGCAAGGGACAGGCAGACCAATAGTATAAATATCGGCACCAGAATGAAAAAGAAGGTCCGCTGCTGCAAGCTTCTTGGCTGTATTTTCATCCCTCTGAATTTCCTGTTGTTATCTGGCATTGCTGAGGTTCACACCTATCGGGTGTCATTTGATTCAGACCATCTGTCTTCGGAGAGGATCTTGTTTACCAGCTCAGAATTACCGTCGGTCTGATTTTCAAAACGAACATTCCCCAGGAAAGCCCGGATGAAACACCATGCTGCTGTTGGGCAGAATGCTGTCCTTTTGTTCAAGCCCCTGGGAATATTACTACAGCGAGCGTTTACGCCATAGAAAGAACACTACAGGGACAACGAGCAGGGTAAGCAGGACGGCACTTACCATCCCGCCAACCATCGGTGCGGCAATTCGGCTCATTACTTCCGAGCCGGTGCCGGTACCTAATAGTATGGGTAGCAGGCCGGCAATTATTGCCGACGCAGTCATCATGATCGGGCGCACACGCATCCCCGCTCCCAATATAACAGACTGGGTTAGTTCCTCTACTTCGGCTGGAATGCCTTCGTTTTTTGTGTTTACAAGCATTTTGTGATATGCCTGATTAAGATAAACGAGCATGATTACCCCAATTTCAACCGTAACTCCGGCAAGGGCTATAAAGCCAACACCGACCGCCACGCTGAAATTGTACCCTTCAAGGTACATCAACCAGATACTGCCGACCATCGCCAGCGGCAGGGTGCCCATAATGATGGCAACCTCAATTAAATTGCGAAAATTCATATAGAGCAGGATGATAATAATGGTGAGTGTCAAAGGAACCACGTAGGTCAGTTTTTCTTTTGCTCGCAACATGTACTCATACTGCCCCGACCAGTTCAGGGAATACCCCACCGGTAAGTTGAGCTTCTCGGCAACGACCTTCTGGGCTTCAACCACATAACTGCCTATATCGACACCTTCAATGTCGACAAAAGACCAGCCATTCAACCTGGCGTTTTCACTTTTTATGGCCGGTGGTCCATCTTCCACGTAGATATCGGCAACGTCGGCCAGAGCGATGCGTTGTCCGGCCATGGTGACAATCGGCAACAAGGCCAGCTGTTCCGGGGAGTTCCGGTAATCCTGGGGATAGCGGACGTTCACAGGATATCGTTCCAGACCTTCGACCGTCTGGGTCACATTCATACCCCCGATCGCTGAGGCGACGACCTGCTGCACGTCGGCAATATTCAGACCGTACCTGGCAGCTTTCTCCCGTTGAATATCAACCTTGATGTAGCGGCCTCCGGCAACTCGCTCCGAGTACACCGAAGCGGTTCCCGGTACGTCTTTTAGAATGGTCTCAATCTGCTGGCCGATCTCCTGGATGACCTTTAAATCGGGGCCGGCAACCTTGATACCCACCGGTGTCTTAATGCCGGTGGCCAGCATATCAATCCGTGTTTTGATAGGCATTACCCAGGCATTGGTCAGTCCGGGCAGTTTGACCAGATTGTTTAACTCTTTTTTCAGGCTCTCCGTCGTCACTCCTGCACGCCATTCATCCCGCGGTTTCAATTGAATAAAGGTCTCAATCATGGTAAGCGGGGCGGGGTCGGTGGCAGTTTCTGCTCTGCCGACCTTGCCGAAAACCGTTTCGACCTCCGGGACAGTCCTGATCAGTTTGTCGGTCTGCTGCAGCAGTTCCCTGGCCAGGCCAACGGAAATACCCGGATAGGTTGTCGGCATGTACATGAGATCCCCTTCATCAAGCGGTGGGATGAATTCACTGCCGATCTTGTCGAGTGGCCAGATGCCAACGGCCAGCACCAGCAGGGCTCCGAGGAGAACGGTCTTGGGAAAGCGCAGAACGGTTTTCAAGATTGGCAGGTAGATGGCAGTCAACAAACGGTTGAGGGGATTTTTATGTTCCGGCAGAACCTTGCCCCGGATAAAATAGCCCATCAGAACCGGAACCAGGGTGATGGACAGTGCAGCTGATGCGGCCATGGCGTAGGTTTTGGTGAACGCCAAGGGTGAAAACATTCGGCCCTCCTGGGCTTCCAGGGTAAATACGGGGACGAAGCTGACGGTAATGATCAGCAGGCTGAAAAACAGGGCCGGGCCGACTTCACAGGCTGATTCGACGATTATCGGCCAACGGTTTTCACTGGTGACGTGGGTCCGTTCCATATGTTTATGCATATTTTCTATCATGACGATCGCGCCGTCAATCATTGCCCCGATGGCAATGGCTATGCCGCCAAGTGACATGATGTTGGCGTTGAGACCCTGCAGGTGCATGACGATAAAAGCAGTGAGTATCCCCACCGGCAAACTGACGATTGCCACTAAAGAAGAACGGATGTGAAAGAGGAACAGCACGCAGACCAGAGCAACCACGCCAAACTCCTCCAGCAGTTTATGCCAGAGGTTATTGACTGCCCGTTCGATCAGCCCACTCCGGTCATAGACGGGGATGATCTCGACTCCCTCGGGAAGCCCCGCCTTCAGTTTCTCTAATTTTGCCTTCACCCCGTCAATGGTCCTTTGGGCGTTTTCGCCGAAACGCATGATGATAATCCCACCGACGGTTTCACCTTCACCGTTCAAGTCCGCAACTCCGCGGCGCATCTGGGGACCGAGGCTTATTTCGGCAACATCTTTTAACAGCAGGGGGATGCCGTTTTCAGCAAAACCGATAGGGATGTTGCCGAGATTTTTCTGATTCTGCAGATAGCCGGTGGCTCTGACCATGTACTCGGCCTCGGCCATCTCCACCACCGAGGCGCCGATTTCCTGGTTGCCCGCCCTGATAGCCATCATAATTTTTGACAGGGGAATGCCGAAGGCCCGCAATTTATCCGGGTTGACCTTCACCTGATATTGCTTGACCATCCCGCCCACTGCGGCAACCTCCGAGACCCCCGGTACGGTCTGTAGCTCATACTTCAAGAACCAGTCCTGCAGCGACCGCAGTTGGCTGATATCGTGTTTTCCGGTACGATCCACCAGGGAGTAGAGATACACCCAGCCCACCCCGGTGGCATCAGGACCCAATTGGGGCCTGGCGTTGGCCGGCAACGAGGGTGCGACCTGGCTGAGATATTCCAGCACCCGGCTTCTGGCCCAATACAGATCGGTCTTTTCATCGAAAATGACATAGACGTAGGAGTCACCGAAGAACGAGTAGCCGCGAACGGTTACCGCTCCGGGCACTGACAGCATGGCGGTGGTCAGAGGATAGGTCACCTGATCCTCAACCACCTGCGGTGCCTGGCCCGGGAAGGATGTTTTTATGATCACCTGCACATCTGACAGGTCAGGCAATGCGTCGACCGGGGTATTTTTCATTGAATACAGACCGATACCAACCAGCATGACGGTAGCCAGCAAAACAAAGAACCGATTTCCCACCGACCATCGTATAATAGATCCAATCATGTCGTTTATCCCCTATTGCCTATTGCTTACGATCATCATGGCTTTCGGTATCCAGGCTCATGTCGTCAAGACTCATGTCATCGATATTCAAGTCATCGAGACTTTTGTCGGCCTCGGCACCGGGAATATGGATCCTGGTAATCCGGTATTGATCTTTCTGGACTTTTTGTATCTCCACATGCAAGGTCATCCCGGCTTTCAGCGAAGCGAAGTCGACATCATCCGCCACGGTGAAATCCATGGTCATCTCCGGCCATTTCCAGGCGCTGATGGCCTTATGCGTCACATTGACCATCCGGTGATCGGCCATCAGGCTGTTGATGGTGGCTTCGACCCAG
>Ga0210123_1000585_pt1 | contig 21986 bp, 11 predicted proteins | sample Muzzi_PWB_D2_FD_185535 | JGI IMG/M metagenome (GOLD analysis project Ga0210123, IMG submission 185535) | Wetland microbial communities from San Francisco Bay, California, USA, that impact long-term carbon sequestration - Muzzi_PWB_D2 (SPAdes) | ecosystem: Environmental > Aquatic > Marine >... | reverse complement strand
CTAGCCTGGACTATTCATGAGTCACCTACTGCGAGCCGCAATTGCATGCAATCTCAGGGCGTACTCGCTCTTTGCTCCTCAACGTACTGTCCAGTACGCCTGCGTCGCGCATCGCTGTGTGCGCCCTGATCTCACACCCACTTGCGGCTCTCGCTACGGCGCCTCATGAATGGTGCAGGCTAGGGCTCCCGGCTGCTCCCGGCTGCCAGATGCTGCCAGATGATGAGCGCCCGTGCGTGCTAGGCTTTCGCGGTGATCACCCCGTGCTTTACGAGGCGCCTCCAGGCGCCATGGCTCGTGTCGGTCGTCCTGTCGGCGGCTGCGTTGCTGGTGTGCCCGGCGCCCGGTGTCGGGCAGGCGAAGCCGGCGAAAGCGAAGGAGATCTTCGTCGACCGCGCGGCCGAGACCGGCATCGACTTCGTCCACTTCAACGGCATGTCGGGCGAGCTCTACTTCGTCGAGATGACCGGCCAGGGCGGGGCGCTCTTCGACTACGACAACGACGGTGACCTGGACGTCTACCTGCTCCAGGGGCACATGCTCGGCGACAAGCCGATCGAGAAGGCGACCTTCCCGCCCCACCATCCGCTGCCGCTGGTCGACCGCCTGTACCGCAACGACCTCGAGATCGAGCCCGACGGCACGCGGGTGCTGAAGTTCACCGACGTCACCGACGAGACCGGCCTCGACGCCACCGGCTACGGCATGGGGGTCGCGGCCGGCGACTTCGACAACGACGGCTGGATCGACCTCTACGTCACCAACTTCGGCTCCAACCGGCTATACAAGAACGACGGCGACGGCACGTTCACCGACGTAACCGAGAAGAGCGGCACCGACGACACCCGCTGGAGCGTTCCGGCTGTCTTCTTCGACTACGACGGCGACGGCTACCTCGATCTCTACGAGGGCAACTACGTCGATTACCGCATCGCCACGGACAAGACCTGCACCATGGGGGCCGGCGCGCCGGACTACTGCGGCCCGCAGTCCTATTCGCCGGCCTCCGACCGGCTGTTTCACAACCGGGGCGCGGCCTCCGGCGGGCCGCTGTTCGAGGAGGTGACCTCCGAGGTCGGGTTCGACACCGAGTTCGGAGCGGCCCTGGGCGCCACGGCGGCCGACTTCGACGGCGACGGCCGGACCGACCTCTACGTGGCCAACGACGGTCTGCCCAATCAGCTCTGGCTCAACCGGAAGGTGGATGGCCAGAAGGGGGCCGGTCAAGTTCGGTTCGAGAACGCCGCACTGCTCGGGGGCTGTGCGGTCAACGAGGACGGAAAGCCGGAGGCGAGCATGGGTGTGGTGGCCGGGGACTTCAACGGCGACGGCTCCGAAGACCTGTTCATGACCCACATCGACCGGGAGACGAACACCCTGTTCTTGAACGACGGCACCGGGCTGTTCGAGGACCAGAGCCAGGAGAGCGGTCTGGGCATGTCGAGCTGGCAGTACACCGGGTTCGGCACCGCCTTGATCGACTACGACAACGACGGTTGGCTCGATCTCTACATCGCCAACGGCGCCGTGGTTCTGATCGAGGAGCAGATGCGCGCCGACGAGCCGTACGCCCTCAAACAGAAGAACCTCCTCTTCCACAACCGGGGAGGCGCCCGGTTCGAAGACGTCTCCGCCGGCGCGGGCAAGGTCTTCGATCTGCTGGAGGTCAGTCGAGGTGTAGCCATCGGCGACGTCGACAACGACGGCGACGTGGACCTGCTCGTGACGAACAACGCCGGGCCGGCCCGGTTGCTGGTCAACCAGGTCGGACAGGATCGCCCGTGGCTCGGGCTGCGCCTGCTGGGCAAGGACGTTGCCCGCGACATGCTCGGCGCCAAGGTCGGGCTGTTCCGCAAGGGGGCTCCGACCCTGTGGCGCCGCGTTCGAACCGATGGTAGCTACGCCTCCGCGAGCGACCCGCGGGTGCTGTTCGGCCTGGGGGACGACCCGGACGTGGAGAAGGTCCGCGTGGAATGGCCGGGCGGGCTGGTGGAGGAGTGGCGGGATCTTCCCCTCCGCGAGTACACGACGCTGCGCCAGGGCAGCGGAGCTCCGGTCAGTCAGTGAGGTTCGGTATGGGGTGCGCCACGCGGTCACGCAAGCCGGTTCCGGTGTCGATTCTGATCATCCTGCTGGGTGCCGTCGGCTTCGGCCTGCCGACTCTGGCCCAGGAACCTCCTCCCGCCGCCGCTCCTGGCGCCGCGGAGGAGGGCACCTCACCCCGCGAGGGCCTGCAGACGGTTCCCGCTCCGGGAGCCGAGACCGAGCGCCTGACCGACAAGGATCGGGAGCAGCTCGCCGGGCAGCACGCGCTCGTCGACAAGATGCTCGACGCCGGGGACCGGGTGTCCGACCGCGATCTGGCCAACGGCTTCGGTCGTCTGGGACAGCTCTACTACGCCTACGACCTGCTCCTCCCCGCCCGGATCGCGTTCGCCAATGCCGCGCTCCTCGATCCGGATCAGTTCGGCTGGCACTACTACCTGGCGGCCATGCACATCGCCGAAGGCGAGCTCGACGACGCGCTCGTCGAGCTCGGACGAGTGCTCGAGCTGCGCCCCGAGGATCTGCCGTCCCTCGTCCGGCGCGGGCGGGTTCTGCTCGTTTTGGGGCGGATCGACGAGGCGGAACAGGCGTTCGACCGGGTGTTGGAGCTCGACCCGGAGAGCGCCGCGGCGCACCAGGGTCTCGGCGAGGTGCGCTACAAGCAGGGACGCGTCGAAGAGGCGATCGCGAGCTTCGAACGCGCCCTCGAGCTCCAGCCCGAGGCGAGCTCGCTCCACTACAAGCTCGGCCTCGCGTACCGCAAGGTAGGCGACCTGGACGCGGCCCGGGAGCATCTGGCGCTCAACCGCTTCGGCGAGGTGATCTTCCCCGATCCCCTGATCAGCGTCCTCGAGCGTTTCCTCCGCGGTTCACGACCTCACGTGAAGGCCGGCAACCGGGCGATGAAGAACGGGGATGTCGAGCTCGCCGTGGAGAGCTACCGGACCGCGGTGGAGGCGGACCCCGAGGATGCCCTCGCCCAGTACAACCTGGGCTTCGCCCTCGCGCACCTCGGTCGTTCGGACGAGGCGGAGAGCCAGTTCCGCAAAGCGATCGAGCTTGATCCCGACTACCGCAACGCACACTTCAACCTCGCTTCCACCCTGGGCAAGCAGGGGCGGTGGGAAGAGGCCGCGGAGCACTACCGGAAGGCGTACGAGATCGACCCTGAGGACCGCCAGGCACACCTCGAGCTGGCGCGGTCCCTCGCCGCTCTGGGGCGGACGGAGGAGGCCGCCAAGGAGCTCGAAGCGGTGATCGGCGAGGCCGAGAGCTACGAAGCGCCGCTCGCGGCCGAGGCCCACACCGTCCTCGCGGCGCTGCTCGAAGCCCAGGGCCGCGAGGACGACGCGGCCGAGCACTACCACCGGGCGCAGGCGCTCGATCCGGAGTCCGTCGGCGCGCTCCGCGGTCTGGCCGTTCTCCTCGGACAGCAAGGGCGGTTCGGCGAGGCCGCCGGCCAGCTCGATCGGGTCATCGAGCTGGAGCCGGAGAACGTGGAGGTGCGCTTCGGCCGGGCGATGGCCCTGATCTACGGCGGCTGGGATGCGGACGCGCGCAGAGCCATCGAGTCCGATCTGCGTGCCGTCGGGGAGGCGCCGCCGCTGGTCCACCTCCTGGCACGCCTGCTGGCCACGAGCTCCGACCCCCAGGTCCGGAACGGGGAGGTGGCGATCCGGCTCGCCGTCCACGCGTTCCGGCAGCAGGGGAGCCTCGACCGGATCGAGACCGTCGCCATGGCCTGGGCCGAGGCGGGAAACTTCGACAACGCGGCCGACTGGGAGCAGCGGGTGATCAACATCGCCGAGCGCAACGGCCACCCCGAGGTGGCGGAGCGCGCACGGCGCAGATTGGAAGGGTTCCGGCGCGGCGAGCCGGTGCGCTCCCCCTGGGCCGAAGAGCGCGGGAATTGATGGGGCGTCAGCCGCCGCGCAGGCGTTCCAGGTTCGCCCGCGCCGCCCGGTTGTCCGGCTGGATCTCCACCAGGTGCTCTAGCAGCTTCGTGGCCTCCTGGCGTCGCCCCTGGCTCGCCAGCAGCACCGCCAGGTCGCTCAGGGCGGGCGGGTAGTCTGGCTCGACCGCCAGGGTCTTCCGAAACGCCGCCTCGGCGCCGTCGAGGTCTCTTCGCCCCATGCGGGCCGCGCCCAGCAGGTAGAGGGCCTCCGGGTTCTCGGGCGCCGCCGCCGCCGTCTCCTCGGCCGATTGGGCCGCCTGTTCCAGGTTGCCGGCGAAGAGCAGGGCCCGCGTCCGGAAGAGGCGCAGGCGCAGGTCGTCCGGCTTGTCCTCGATCGCCAGATCCAGGTAGGTCGCCGCGTCCCCCCAGCGCTGCAGACGGAGCGACAGCTCGGCCAGGGGTTGGGCCAGGTGCGGTGCGCCGTTCGAAAGCTCGAACGCCTTTTGATACGCCGCCAGCGCCTCTTCGTATCGCCCGGTCTCCTGGTAGGCGAGGCCCAGAAACTGCCAGCCGTCGAGCGACTCGGGAATCGCCTCCGTCGCCTGGAGCAGGAGCGGAATCGCCTCCGCGGACCGGCGCCCGCGCATCAGGGAGATGCCCTCGCGCAGCGGCTTGAGCCGGACGATCATCTCCTTCGGATCGGGAAGCGGTCCTTCCTGGGTGGCGGTGGAGGTGCCCAGGTAGCCGAGGGAGGCGAGCGCCCGTCGTGTCTCGCTGTTCTCTTCGAACGGCGGCTCGAGCTCCGAGTCGAACCGGGCCAGGCTGTCGCGGAGCGCCGCGTAGGTACGGCGGTCCTCGCGCAGCAGGTTGTGCCGCTCGGCCGGGTCCGCGGCCAGGTCGAAGAGCTCCCGGTCCACGCCTTCGATGTAGTGGTGGCCGCTCTGGATCACCGACCGCAGGCCGTTCCAGCCGTAGCGAAGCTGTGGATGGAAGGTCTCCGAGTAGAGCGGGCGGTCCGCGAGCTCGGGCGGTGCGTCGCCGTCGACGAACGGGAGCAGCGAGATGCCGGCGAGACCCTCCGGAGCTTCGGCGCCGGCCAGCTCGAGGAGCGTCGGCATGACGTCGATGAGCTCGGCCGGCTGGGCGACCGAGGAGCCGGCGGCGAAGGAGCCGGGCAGCTTGAGGATCAGCGGCACCTGGAGGCTCTCGCGGTAGAGGAGCACGCCATGCTCTTCCTCGCCATGATCGTCGAGCCCCTCGCCGTGATCGGAGAGGAAGAGGATCGTCGAGCCCTCGTAGAGCCCGCGCTCGCGCAGGGCGTCGAGCAGCCGGCCGACCACCGCGTCGGCGGTGGCCACCTCGCCGTCGTACGGGTCCGGGTAACGCGAGGCGAACGGCTCGACCGGCTCGCGGGGGGTGTGGGGCTCGTAGATGTGGAAGAGGAGGAAGAACGGGCCCTCCTCCACCGTGTCGAGCCACTCGAGGGCCCGCTTCAGGGTCTCGTCGCCGGGGCGCTGGAGGTTTGCCATCAGCGCCCGCTCGACCTCCGCGATTTCGTCGTCGTAGTGGTCGAAGCCGCGGGCGAGGCCGGTTTCGGAGCGCATGGGGTACGCCGACACCGCCGCGCCGGTGGCGTAGCCGATCTGGCCGAGCAGCTCCGGCAGCGTCGGTCCCGCGTCCTTTTCCAGGCGATAGCCGGCGTTGTCCCGCACGCCGTTGGCCGGCGGGAGAACGCCGGTGAGAATCGAGGCGTGGGACGGGAGGGTCAGGGGGATCGGGCTGTAGGCGTGCTCGAAGAGTACGCCTTCGGAGCGCAGGGCGTCGATGGCGGGCGTCTCGACGCCGTCGTAGCCGTAGGCGGGGAGCCGGTCGGAGCGCAGGGTATCGACCGAGATCAGGATGACCGGGTGCCCCTTCGGCAACGCCCCGGTGCCGCTCCGGTCGGGACCGGCCGGAGCGCAGCCGCCGGCGAGCATCAAGGTCGTCCAGGTGATGGCGAGCGCCGTCAGAGAGAGCGTGCGCGAGCCCGGAAACCGCCTCCGATCCGTCCACTTCATGGCCGCGGCATGCTACCACCGGCCGCCTTCAGCCCCCGGTACCCACGGCACAAGAACACCCGGAACAACCGAACGACCTCACCCCGCTTCCGGATCTCGATCGGCTCGAGCTCCTCGACGCTCTTGAAGTAGAGGCCGATCTGGGTGAGGTAGCGGTCGGTCCTGGCCGTGGGCTCGAGATCGGACTCCGAGCGGAGGAAGAGGGCGTCCCGGCCGACGAGGTCCTCCGGGTCCTCGCCGATGTACTCGAACTGGAGCGCGTTCCACCCGATGACGTTCATGCCGTAGACCTCGACATCGGAGTAGAACCGTAGCTCCGCCGTGGTCTTGTAGTTGTCCGCCGAGAAGGCAAAGGCGCCCGGGTGCTCCGCCATCCTCTCCTCGACCCGCCCGGCGAGCTCCTCCCACCCGTACCAGGTGTCGTCGCTCGTCACCGGCACCGGGTACCAGAGGAGCTGGACCACGAGCAGGGCGTGGAGGAGGGCCGCCGTCACCACGTGCCAGCGCGTCGCCCGCCTCCCCAGGCTCGCCCCGATCAGCAACGCGGCGGCGACGTAGGCTGGCATGGGCCAGTTGGACTTGACCCAGGTGAGGGTGGACAGGGCGATGCAGGTGACGAAGACGGGGACCGAGAAGCAGAGCAGGAAGAGCCGATCGGCGGCGACGCCTCCGGTCCGATCCCGGCCGAAGAAAGCCCGGAGCGCCCGCCAGGTGTCACGGCCGGCCAGCCAGAGGAAGGCGAACAGAGGGATCGGCAGGAAGACGAGGGCCTGGCTGGCGATGAAGCCGAGGGCGTCGTCCCAGTCGACGCCGGTGATCTCGGCTGCCCGCCCGGCCGACTGGAAGAGGAACGACGCCCAGCCGTGGCGGGCGTTCCAGACGTAGACCGGCAACGCCACCACGTGGGCGATGACCAGGGCGAGCCACGGTCCGGGCCTGCGCAGGTGACGCCGGTGAGCCGGCGACGCCAGGAGAAAGAGGACCAGGCCGCCCTGGAGGTAGACCGCCGTGTACTTGCTGAGGAGTGCCATGCCCATCGCCGCGCCGGCCGCCGGCCAGAGGGCGGGCCGGTTCAGGAACAGGATCCGGTGCAGCAGCCAGAGGGAGAGGGCCCAGAAGAAGAGGAGCGGAACGTCCGGCACGGCGATGAACGAGAGCTGGGTCGCCATGCCGGAGGTGGCGAGCACCACCAGCGCGCGTTCGGCGGTCGTGTCGTCCGCGGCCCGCTGCCGGCCGCCGAAGAAGGCGCTCGCCAGGGCGTAGACGAGGAGCTCGGTGGCGAGCATGGCCGTGAAGACCGCGGTCCTGAGGACGAGCGCGCTCTTGCCGAAGAGGGCGAACCAGACGAACAGGTACCACCCGATCATCGGCGGGTGGTCGTAGTAGGAGAGGGAGAGGTGCTCCGCGTAGGACGCGTAGTAGGCGCTCTGGGGCATGAGGTCGAACGCCCCCAGGAGCGCCACACGCAGCAGCGAGACCGCGACGACGACGAGGAACAGGGTCCGGCGGCGGTTCGTCCAGATCACGTGGGCTCGAAACGCGGCCTCACCGGGAGGCCTCCAGGCGGCTCAGCGCTCGGGCTGGTCGACCCCGGCGAGAGCGCCCCCGGCCGCCAGCTCGGGAGCCTGCTCGAAGACCGACGGGGAACGGAACCGGAGGCGGAGCAGGTGGTACGCCGCCAGGAAGATCTCGGTCGCCGAGATCTTCGAGCGACCGCCCTCGCGATCGCAGAACAGGATCGGGATTTCGCCGACGGCGAGGCCTCGCCGCACGGCCAGGACGGTGATCTCCTCCAGGAACGAGTAGCCGGAGCTGCGGATCGAGCCCAGGGGCAGAGCCCGCAGTGCCTGCGCCCGGTAGACGCGGAAACCGGTCGTGACGTCGGAGACCGGCACCCTCAGCGCCAGGCGCGCGGCGCAGTTGGCGCCCCGCGAGAGCAGCCGCCGGTGGAGGCCCCAGTCCTTGACGCCGCCGCCGGGCACGTAGCGCGAGCCGAGCACCAGGTCGTGGGTTGCCGCCGCGGCGAGCATCTCCGGCAGGTAGCCCGGGTCGTGGGACAGGTCGGCGTCCATGGTGACCACGAGGTCGAAGTCCTCGGCGAGGCCCACCTCGAAGCCGGCCAGGTACGCGGTGCCGAGGCCGAGCTTGCGCGGGCGCGACAGCAGGCGGACGCCGGGGTCGGTGCGGCCCATCTCCAGGATGCGGGCGCCGGTGCCGTCCGGCGAGGCGTCGTCGATGAACAGCATCTCCGCCCGCGGCACGGCCGCCTTCACGCGCTCCCGGAGCACCTCGACGTTGGGTGCTTCGTTGAAGGTCGGAACGACGATCAGGGTCCGGAGGTTGCCGGCGGCGGCACCGGTCGAGCGGGCCGGGCGCTCGGCGTGGTGCGGTGCTCCGGGGGCGGCTGTCATCGGCGGCTCCATGGACTCCGGCTGTCCAGGGTGGTCGTGCACCGAGGCAGGGTAGCACGAGCGGCACGGGATACGAACCGCTCGCACCGGGCCCGGCTGAAGGGCTCGGGCCCGGTGCCAACCGAAGGATCGCCGCGGTGACAGCGGGCGTCAGCGCCGCTTCGCGCGCAGGCGTTCCAGGGTCTGGGAGGCGAGCGCGTTGTCGGGCTGCAGCTCGAGGATCCGCTCGAGCAGGCGCTCGGCCTCGACTTCGCGGTCGCGGATGATGAGCAACACCGCGAGGTCGTTCATGCTCGGCACGTGATCGGGCTCGAGGTCCAGGGCGCGGCGGAAGTCCTCCTCCGCCCGGTCGTAGTGCTCGAGCGCCAGGTGGGTGGCTCCGCGCTGGTAGTAGGCGTCGACCAGCTCGGGGAAACGTCGCGCCGTCTGTTCGGCCACCTGGAGCGCTTCAGCGGGGCGTTTCTCGAGCAACAGGATGCGGGTCTCCATGAGCCAGACCCGGACGTCGTCGGGGGCCAGCTCCTTCTCCGCGCGGATCACCGCGAGCGCCTGCTCGCCCTGTTGCCGTTCCAGAAGCCGTTGGGCGCGGAGCACCTCCTGTCCGGTCGGGTCCTCGGCCGCTGCCGCTGCCTGGGCGGCGACGGCCGACGGATCCGCGCCACCGGTCAGATCCTCCAAGCGCTCGCGGGCGACGGCGGCCTCGTCGGTCTTGCCCGTGGCGGTGAGGGCATCCGCCAGGACCTTCCAGCCCTGGACCTTCCGTGGCGTGAGGCGGACGGCGAGGTCGAGGTAGGGCAACGCCTCCGCGGTCCGGTTCGCTGCCGCCAGCATGCGACCGTACTCCCTGGCGTACTCGCCCGCCAGGAGTCGATTCCCCATCTGGCGCCCGGGTTCGTGAACGATCTCGAGGAGCATTTCGGCGAACGGCTTCATCGTCTCGAGGGCCGCTCCGAGATCGCCGGTCTGCTCCTGGGCTTGGGCGAGCTTGAGGGTGGTCGCCGGGTCGTCTTCGGTCCGTCCTTCGAGGAGCTCGGTGGCCTGCTGCGGCTGGCCGGCGGCCAGGTGAGCATCGGCCGCCGTGCGGAGGATGTCGATCTCCAGCTCGGGAGGTGGCTCGGTGAGCAGGGGCGCGAGCATTGCGAGGGCACCCTGGGGGTCGTCCTGGATCAACCGGAGCTCGGCCCACAGCAAGCGCACCCGGGGCGACTCCAACGGCATGCCGGTCAGGAAGCGCTCGGCGTCGGGAATCCGCTCGATCCGGATCGCGGCCAACGCCGCGGCGATTCGGGCCTCTCCGTCGTCCGGTTGCGCCGCGACCCAGGGCCGGAGCAGACGGTAGGCGTCGCGCATCCGGCCCTGCCGGCCCCGGAGCAGCCCGAGCTCGCGCGCCGCCGGAGTGCCGGGCTGGAGCTCGACGGAGCGCGCCAGGTACCGCTCGCCCCGCTCGGCGTCGCCCGCTACAAGGGCGGCGCGGCCCGCGTTGTAGAGCACCGCCGGATCGGCCTCTTGGGCGTCGGCCAGGGGCGTGAGGACGGCGAGCGCGTCCTCCGCCCGGCCGGCCTCCAGGTACGCCGTTCCGAGCAACGCCAGGAGCCGGGGCGAGAGGCCGGGAGTCTCCCGGATCGGCTCCAGGAGCGCGACGGCCTCGTCCGCGCGGCCGGCGGCCAGGTGCTCGAGCGCCGCCTCGACCATCGCGGCGGAGGGATCGGGCGGGGTCTCCTGGGCCACCGATCCGATGGCGGCGGTGGACAGGACGAGGGTCAACAGGGTGACCACGAAGGCGCGGGGAGCTGTGGACATGGTGTTTCCTCTGGTTGCGGCTTCTAGGAGTCTGTGCGGCAGAACCGCGCGGCCGCGTTGCGAGCGCCGCAGGTCTGGATGCAAGGCGTTCGCGACGCAGGCGATGCAGTGGCATCGTTGAGGAGCGACAACGCAGCAGATAGGCCTGCGCCGTCGCAACCCTCTGGGCGCACGGGGGTTGCGGTCGTCTCCTTCGTTGCTCGTCGTCGATGATAGCTCGGCATCAATCTCCTCCTCGTGCCTCGGATCCGCACGCGCAAGACCCGTACGCGCGGTCACGTGGTTCTGCCGCGCAGACTCCCAGGGTGACGAGGATTGGGCTCAGCGGATCGCCGCGCCTTCGGTCATGGCGCCCATCGCGCCCATCGCGTCGTCGCCTTCGCCCTCCTCCGGGTCGGCCGCCGGAAGCTCTTCGACGATGTCGATCGTCGAGTCGAGCTCGAACGGCCCGTTCAGGGTCTGCTCGATCCCGGACGGCCAGGTGACGACGATCCGGTCCACCTTCGTGGCGTCGCCGAGCCCGACGTAGAGCGGCATCGAGCTCTGGGACAGGTACCCCGACTTGCCGTCGTTGTACCGGTACATGACCCGGCCTCCGGCGTGGATGGCCACACGTGCGCCGAGGCCGTCCCGATTCGATCGCTTGCCCTCGAGGTGCAGCTTCAGCCAGCGGATCGGGTAGCGCTGGGCGAGGTCGCTGACCAGTACCTGGGGAGCGGCGTTGAACTCGTTGGTGACGATGTCCAGGTCGCCGTCCTCGTCGAGGTCGAGGGCCGCCGACGAGCGGGAGCCGAGGGTCCCCATCACCGTGAACTGCCCCTCCTTGCCGTTGCACACGCCCCGGCTCCGGTCGATCCCGGAGCAGTCGATGTCGAACCACGGGACGTGGGTCTTGCCCTCGCGCCGTGGCTCGATGCCGGTGAAGAACGTGCGGTCGTGGAACCGCTTGCCCCGGTCGTTGAGCAGCAGGGCGTTCGGCTCGTAGCGCCACGGGAAGCTCATGCTGTCTGTGATGAACAGGTCCAGGTCGCCGTCGGCGTCGACGTCCGCGGTGGTGAGACCCCAGGGCCAGTAGGTCTCGACGCCCATGGCGTCCGAAACCTCTTCGAACGTGCCGTCCGGCTTCTGGTGGTAGAGGGCGTTGCCGAAGATGTTGTTGGCGCCGCCCTGGAGGTGCTCGTCGGTCCACTGCATGTCCGACTTGAGGGACTCCTTCTCCGGTGGCACGGTCTCGCTCATGTCCGAGTGCATGTCGGTCAGCATGAGGTCGAGCCGGCCGTCGTCGTCCATGTCGAAGAAGCCGATGCCCATGGCTCCCCATGGCGTCTTCGGGAAGAGCTCGGATGCGCGCTCGACGAACTTCTCACCGTTCCGGTTCTCGTAGTAGTGATCGTCCCCCTGCATGTTGAGCACGTAGAGGTCCGGGTCACCGTCGCCGTCCACGTCGGCGAAGGCGGCGTCGCCGGTCCAGCCCATGTCGGTCAGGCCCACCTTTTCGGTGACGTCGGCGAACCGGTTGCCGCCCCGGTTCTCGAACAGCAGGCTGCTCTCGAAGCGCTCCGGGTAGAGGTGGCCGGAGAACGCGTCCGGGTAGCCGATGTAGTAGCCGCCGCGGCCCACCCTGGGGGTCGTGTAGACGCCGATGTTGGTCAGGTAGAGGTCGAGCAGGCCGTCGCCGTTGTAGTCGAAGAAGAGCACGCCGGAGGAGTGGCCCTTGTGGGCGAGGCCCGACTCTTCGGTGATCTCCCGGAACTTGCCTCCGCCGAGGTTCTCGAAGAAGTGGTTGCCCATGTTGACGGTCGTCGCGTAGAGGTCCGGGTCGCCGTCGTTGTCGGTGTCGGCGAAGGATGCGCTCACCCCGACCTCGAACTCCAGGCCGACCCCGGCCTTCTCCGTGATGTCCTCGAACGTGCCGTCCCCGCGGCTGCGCCACAGCTCGTTCGATCCGAGCTGGGTCGAGAAGTAGAGGTCGAGGTGGCCGTCGCCGTCGACGTCCGCCACGGCGAGGCCGTTGCCGTGGTCGTAGTGGACGGCCTTGTAGTGGCGGCCGGCGTCATCGACCACCCGGTGGACGAAGTCGATGCCGGTCTCCGGCAGCCGGTCGACGAAGCCGAACGGACGGGCCGGAACGCCGGTCTCGGCCGCCGCCTTCTTCTGGGCCTCGGCGCGGGCCGCCAGGGATTGGACGCCGAGGTCCGGCTCGGGGGTGTAGAGCAATCGCTCCGAGGCTTCCGGTTGGTCGCTCTCCTGTGCTTCGGCAGCGGAGGTGGCGAGCAGGGGAAGCGAGAGGACGAGGACAGAGAGGAAGAGCAACCAGGGTCCAGCAAGCCTCCGTCGGACGGGAAGAAGTCGATTCTGCCGCATGGTGGTCTAGCTCCTCTGTGTCAGGCTCGTGAGCTCGTGCCCGGAGGGTTCCTTCAGTCGGGGACTTTGAATCTCAGGATCAAATACTGCTTGTGGCGTCTGAACATCTCGCTGTCGACCAGTTGGCGCATCTCCTTGGCCTTCACGAGCTGACGCCGGAAGAGCCAACGCAACGGCTTGGTCAGCCACGGGCGCTTGCGTTCGGCATGGTCGGCGATGATCGAGAGGCACGGATCGACGTAGCGCTCGAGCCAGGAATGGGCGAGGTCGAGGGTCGGAGTGACCTGCTCGGTGATGTTCTCGCGCTGGGTCAGGGTGAACCCGGCGGCCTCGGCCGTTGCCAGGAATTCGTCGAGGGAATGTCCGCTCTTCGCGAGCACCCCGCGGGCGCCGTTGCTGATGAAGTAGTCGGCGACCAGGAAGTGGCCGCCCGGCGTGGCGCGGGCGACGGCGGGAAACAGCGAGTCCAGCCAGACGTACTGGGCCGATTCGCTCATCAGCACGAGATCGTAGGCGCGTGGAGGCCGGAACTCCTGGAACCGTCCGAGGTGGAACGGTGTTCCGACCCGCGTGGAGAAGGCGTTTTGGTGATAGGGGTCGGGGGAGAGGCCCTCGACGTGGTAGCCCTGCTCGGCCAGGATCAGCGCGGTCGAGCCGATGCCGCAGCCGACATCGAGCACGCTCTCCACCCCCTCGGGGATCCACTGCAAGAGGTTGCGCGTGAACCGGTCCTGGGCGATCTTCAGACCCTCGAGCGTGAGGGGCTCGCCGTTCCACAGGCCGTAGTGCAGGTGATCCAGCCCCACGACCTCGTGGTAGAAGCGTAGAGCCGTGCTCACCTTCACCCGACGCGGGCTCGGGCGGGCGGTGAGCCTGCGGAGGATGCCCTGCCGAGGGGCAGGGCACACAACCTCTTTTATCCCCTTCATCCCTTCGATCTCCTCAGGGATTACCGGGGACCGAGCCAGCGCTTGCCGCATCGACACATCGTAGCACGCGACTTCCCGCCGCTCAGCCGGTTTCCCGCCCCTCCCGCCCGCTCTCGGGCCAGCGCCTGCGCGCCTCCTGGAGCAGCCGATCGGCGGTCGCCGGATCGCCCAGAACGCGGAGGGTTCGGGCCGCTTCGGCGTAAGCGGCGGGAGTCTGGTTGACCTGGAGCATGCGCTGAAGAACCTGGGCCGCCGCCTGGCCCTGCTGGGTGAGGGCAAAGAGGAGCGCGAGGCGGGTGTAGGCGGCGAAGTCGTTCGGGAACAGCCGGATCTCCTCGAGAAACGCGAGCCGGGCTTCCTCGGGCCGGCCCTCCTGGGCGAGCGCCTCGCCCCGGGTCAGGTAGAGACCTCGGAGCAGCCTCTCGGGGAAGTCCTCGGGCGCCCGTGCCAGCACCTCGTCGGTCAGCTCGATGGCGCGTTCGGGGTTGCCCCGCTCGAGCGCGACCCGAGCCAGCGTGATGCGGGGAATGAGGAGCTCGTCCTGGAGCTCGATGGCCTGTCGTGCGTGGCGCTCGGCCCCGTCGAGGTCCTTCTTCTGGAGCGCGATCAGGGCGAGCAGGCGGTGGGCGTCCGCGGGTAGCAGATCGAGGGCGATCTCGGCGTGGCTCTCCGACTCGTCGAGCCGGCCGAGGCGGAGCAGGGCCTCGGCGTAGCTGAGCGTGTCCTCGGGCGCTCCGGAGGTGAGCTCCCAGGCCTGGCGGTAGGCCTCGAGAGCCTCCTCGGCACGGCCCTGCCGGAACAGGCTGTGGCCCAGGAAGCGCCAGGCGTGGACGATCTGCGGCTCGTCGCGCACGATCTCCCGGTACCGGGCCTCGGCTTCGGTGAACCGGCCCTCCTCGAGGAATTCGTAGGCCTCGCCCAGTCGATCGAGGGTCGGGAGCTTCGTCTTCGGGTCGGGAAGCGGACCGTCGCCGGTGGCGGCTGAGCCCCCCAGGTAGCCGAGCGCCGCCAGCTTGGCGCGCGTCTCGGGGTCGCTCGGGCCGGGTGGCTCGAACCGGAAGTCCGCGGTCTGGAGCGCGTCCCGGAGGCGTGCGTAGGCGCGTCGGTTGTCCCTCAGGATGTTGTGGCTCTCGGTCGGGTCCTCGGCCAGGTCGTAGAGCTCGGGGCCGGGGCCGTGGATGTAGTGATAGGGCCAGAGGATGACGGAGGTGAGCTCACTCCAGCCGAAGTTGAGCCTGGGATAGAGCGTCTCTGCGAAGACCGGCCGCTCGCCGACCTCCTCGGACGACTCGAGGAGCGAGACACCGGGGAGGCTCTCCGGCACGTCCAGGCCGAGCAGGCCGAGGACCGTGGGGGCGATGTCGACGAGATGGACCGGTCGCGTCACCGAGGTGCCGCCCCGCTCGGAGCCGGGCAGCTTGACGAGCATCGGCACCTGGATCTGCTCGCGGTAGAGGAACAGGCCGTGCTCCTCGAGACCGTGATCGCCGAGGCCCTCTCCGTGGTCCGAGACGAACAGGATGAGCGCCCTGTCGTAGACGCCGAGCTCCCGCAGCTCGTCGAGGAGCGCGCCCACGATGTGGTCGGCCGAAGCGATCTCGGCGTCGTAGCCGGTGCCGTAGCGCGAGGCGAACGGCTCCGGGGGCTCGTAGGGCTTGTGGGGCTCGTAGATGTGGAAGAAGAAGAAGAACGGCTGGTCGGCCACCTCGTGGAGCCAGCTTTTGGAAGCGTCCAGCGTGAGGTCGCCGGTCCGCTGCACGCTTCCGGGCCACTGCTTCTGGATGATGTGGTCGTCGTAGAGCTCGAAATCGCTGGCGAGGCCGCTCGAGCCCCGGAGCACGAAGGCCGAGACCGCGGCTCCGGTTCGGTACCCCGCCTCCCGGAGGCTCCGCGGGAGCCAGGGGATGTCTCCGGTCTCCAGGGCGTAGCCCTCGTTGTCGCGCACCCCGTGGCCGGACGGCAGGAGCCCGCTGAGCATCGAGCTGTGGGCGGGGAAGGTGAGCGGGATGGGGCTGTAGGCGTGTTCGAAGAGGATCGCGTCGCCACGCAAGGCGTCGAGGGCCGGGGTCTCCACCGCGCCGTAGCCGTACATCGGCAGCCGGTCGGAGCGCAGCGTGTCGACCGACACCAGGATCACCGGGGTGCCGGCCGGGACGGTCACCGTTCCGGCCGGGCCGCCGGGCCCGGCGCAGCCGGCCAGAGCCAGCAGAGCCAGCAGGGGGAAAAGCCTGCATTTCCCACCAGCCTTCCGCCGCGCCGGCACATCTGCCCGCGCCTGCTGCGTTGCACTCGGTCGGGCTCCTCGACGGACTGCACGAGTCCGCCTGCGGTGCCCTCGGTCGTGCGCCTTGCATGCACAGGCATCTGCGCCGGCTCGCGACGAACGCTGGTGAGAGATGCAGGCTGGCGAGGGTCTTGTCATGGGTGCGTTGTCTCCAGATTGGCCAGCAGGGCCCGGGCCTTGGCGAGGTCTTCCCCGTACCGGGCCCTCGGCGCTTCGGCCAAGAAGCGGCGCAGCGCTGGACGCGCGCGATCGACGTCACCGGTCCTGGCCGAGACGAAGGCGAGGTTGTACAGCACGTCGAAGTCGTTCGGCTGGAGCTCCAGGGCGTGCTCCCACGCGTCCAGGGCCTCGCCCGGGCGCCCCAGGTTGACCAGCGCGACCCCCAGGTAGTTCCAGCCCAGGGGCAGGCGGTCGTTCAGGCTCAGCGCGCGCCGGGCCTGGTCCTCGGCGGCGGCGAACGCCTGGGAGCGCAGGGCGACGAGCGCCAGGTTCTGGTGGGCGGTCGGGTTGCGCGCGTCGTGGGCGGAGACCTCCTCGAGCACGGCGCGGGCCTCTTTCTGACGGCCCGCCTCGGAGAGAGCGAGGCCGAGGGCGTTCAGGTTCTCGGGGTCGCCGCTCGCCCGGAGCGGCCGCAGCAGCTCGACGGCTTCGTTCGCGCGGCCGGCTTGCGCCAACAGAAGGCCGTACTGACGGAGCAGAGGCCCGTCGGTGGCCCCCTGCTCGACGGCGCGGCGGAGCACCTCCAGGGCTTCCCCGGGTAGGCCCCGCTCGATCAGCACCTCTGCCAGGTGGTAGTAGCCGGTGGCCATCCGCGGCTGGCTCTCGACGATGGCGCGCGCGGCGTCCGTCGCGGCATCGAGCTGGCCGCGCTGGTAGAGGTCGATGAACCGGAAGATCTGCCGGTCCACACCGATCAGGTTCTTGGGGTCGTCCGCGGCCGTGTAGCTCTCCTTGCGCGCGGCCGAGCCGGACAGGTAGCCGAGGCTGCGGAGAGCCGCCGCGTCCGTGGCCCCGGTCGAGCTCCGCTCGACGGTGTCCGCTTCGGGAAGCTCGGCCCTGAGCGTGCGTGCGCGCTGCCGGGCCTCGCGGCTCTCGCCCTCCAGCAGGTTGGTCGTCTCCGCCGGGTCGGCACGGAGGTCGTAGAGCTCGGGCAGCGGCAGCGAGATGAGCTTGTCGCCGTCCTCGATGACGCCCCGCAGCGGCGCCCAGCCCCTGTTCAGGTTGGCCGAGAGCGCCTCGAAGTAGGTCGTGACCGGCTTGTCGGTCTCGTCGAGGGGACCGAGAAGGGATCGCCCGGGGAGGTCGTCCGGCACCGGCGCTCCGGCGCCCGCGAGCAGAGTGGGCAGGATGTCGATGTGCCGGGCGGGCCAATCGGTGACCAGCGGCGCCATTCCGGGGGAGCGCACCACGAGGGGGATCCGCAGGGTCGACTCGTAGGCGAAGAGGCCGTGGGTCAGCTCCCCGTGGTCGCCCAGGGCCTCCCCGTGGTCGGACGTGAACACCACCAGGGTGGACTCGTCGTCGAGGATGGGCTCCAGCAGGGGGGCGAGGAACGCGTCGGTCGCCGCCACCTCTCCCAAGTACGGATCGTCTCGGAAGCGTGACGCCCAGGGCTCCGGGGGCTCGTAGGGAGCGTGGGGGTCGAACAGGTGAATCCAGAGGAACCGCCGCTCCCCCGCGTGCTCGGTCCACCAGGCCCGGGCGAGCCGCACGACCTCGTCACCGCGCCGCTCCACCAGTCGGAAGTCGCTCCCCTGGCTCCCCTCCGGGTAGCGGTCGTCGTAGAGATCGAACCCCCGTTCGAGGCCGAACCGGCCGTCGAGGGGAAACGCTCCCACCACCGCCGCCGTCGCGAAGCCGGCCTGCTGGAGGAGCGTGCCGGCGGTCGGGATCGAGCTCGGCAGGACGAACCCGGCGTTGTCCCGGACCCCGTGCTCGAAAGGCAGCCGTCCGGTGAGGATGTTCGTGTGGGACGGCAGCGTCACCACGTTGTGGGCGTGGGCGGCGGTGAACACCCGCCCCTCGGCCGCCAAGCGGTCGAGCACGGGGGTCGCGGCCCGTCGGTTGCCGGCGAACCCCAGGGAGTCCGCCCGCAGGGTGTCGACGGTGATCAGCAGGACGTCCCGAGCGGTGGCAGGGGCGCCGGCCTCCGGGCCTGTCGGCTGGTCGGCCGACTTGGAGGGTCGCTCCGCGGAGTCCGGGGCGGAGACAGAAGGCTCCGCCCCGGAGGGTTCGCCGCCGCAAGCCCCGAGCGCCAGGCAGACCCCGAGGTAGACTCCGAGCCAGGCCGAGGGGGATGTGCGGAGACGGCGGAGGAGGGTCACTCGGATTCGAGGTACTCCAGGAACTGCTTGGCGTCCGAGGCGTACCGACTGTCGGGAGCAAGCTCCAGGAGCTTCTTGAAGTCGGCGATTGCCGGCTCGTTCTCGCTGCGGTTCAGGTAGACCAGACCACGGTAATAGTACGCATCGGCCAGCGACGGATCCTGGCGAATAACCCGCTCGAAGTTCGCCAGAGCCTCGTCGAGCTTCTGATCGTTGTAGAAGCGGATGCCCTGGTTGAGGAGCATGTCCGCGGGCAGCTCCGCTCCTTCGGGAACACGGTCCAGGTACGCCTGGGCCTCTTCCTCCCGGCCCTGGCGGCTCAGCAGGTCGGCGATGAGCTGCAGGGCCTGGATGTCGTCCGGATTGCCCTCGAGGATCCGTTCCACCGCCGCGATGGCTTCGTCACGGCGCCCTTCCTGGTCGTAGCTCCGGGCGATCGCCAGCAGCACCTGGCTCCGGCCGTCGGGTCCGAGCTGTTCGACGGTCGACTCGTAGGCCTCCCGGGCCTTGTCGAACTGGCCCTCCTGCATGTAGGAGTCACCCAGACGCAGGAGCACGCTGGTGCGCTCGCCGGCGGTCAGGCCGGGCAGCGCCAGTTGGTACTCCTCGCGCGCCTTGGCGTACGCGTTCTCGGCGTAGTGGGTGTTGCCGATGAGGGCGTGGAGCTGGGCCTGCTGGTGGCCGTCCATCTCGGGGAGCACCTCACGGAACTTCTGTCGCGCCTCCTCGTAGCGCCCCTCGTCGATCAACGCCTGGCCCGCGGCCACGGCGTCGAACGGGTTGCGCTGGAGCTCGATCTTGAGCGGGCGGGCGGTACCGAACTCGTTGACGGAGAAGCTGCCCTCGGAGGTGATGAAGCCCTCCTTCTCGATGATCACCGCCCAGGCGCCGTTGTCGAGGCCGAGGTAGCTCCAGCGGCCCTTCTTGTCGGTGAGGAGAGGCTCGGGGCCGGCCTCGGGGAGGCCCGGCAGGTGCAGGGTCACCTTGGCGCCCTCGACGGGGTTGTTTTGTTCATCCACCACTTTGCCGAGGGCGCGTCCGCGCCCGGCCCAGTCCTGCGCCGCAAGGGGTGCGGCCAGGAGCACGAGAGTCAGCAGCAGAACGGTCCTTCGCATGTTGAACTGCATCGTGAGCTCCTTCGGGAAGTTCAGGGATCGTAGGCGGCCGAGTGGTCGAAGTCTGCGGACCTTCGGCCGCGGGCAGTACAACCGTACAGGGGGTGCCGAAAATGCCCGGCGCTCGATGACCCCAGCGGCGGCAAGCCGTTGGCTCGGATCTGCTGGCGGACCTGCTGGGGATCGGGCAAAAAAAACCGCCGGGGGTTGCCCCCCGGCGGCCGAGATTACCGGATTGGTACCGACTAGCGCCAGTTCAGGCGGAAGCCGAGGCGGTAAATCCGCGGCGACAGCGACTGCGTCACGAAGTTCGCGGTGCTCGTCTCGAGCTCCACCTCGCGGCCCAGGATGTGGTTCTCGTTGGTCACGTTGAACGCGTCCAGCGAGAGAATGCCGCTGAGGTTGTCGGAGAACTGCATGTCCTTCTCCAACCGGAGGTCCAGGCTGTAGACGTCGTCCGCCCGGAACTGATCCACCGAGTTGGTCGCGGCGGCGGTGACGCTGCCGACGCCGTTCGCAAGGCCCTGCTCGGTGTAGCTGTAGAGCAGCGGGTAGCCCTCGCGAGCGAAGAAGTTACCGGCGACGTTGAAGCCCCACGGACGGTCCGGGGCGACCTGGTAGAGGCCGTTCAGGTTGGCCGACCAGGTCGACTGGATGAACACGTTCTCGAAGGGGCCGGAGCCGGCCGACTGGACCACGAAGAGGTCGCCGTCCGGGCTGTCCACGGAGCCGTCAGCGCCGGTCGGCGCGTCGGTCGGGCTGTCGTAGAACTTGTCCTCGCTACCGAAGTTGTACTCGGTATCGCCGTACTGGAAGTAGCCACGGGCCATCCAGCGGTTCGACAGACGCTTGGTGAAGGTCACCGAGGCGCCGAGGTACTCGCGCTCGCTGTCACCGTTGGTCAGGAACGTACCGCCGGCGTTCTCGAGGCCGGGGCGCAACCCGTAGAAGTTGGCCGTCCACGGGGTGCCGTCCGGCAGGTTCGGAATGCTCACGCCGTCCGAGCTCGTCGTCCGCTCGAGGACGTAGTCATTCCGGTTGGCCAGACGCTTCACGCCGTTGTCCAGGATGAAGGTCCGGTTGGTGAGAAGGTCCGTGACGTTACGCCAGGTGACGTCGACGCCGACGACGAACTCGGGCAGGAACGCGTGCTCGACGCCGAGCAGGAGCTCGTCGGTGAGCGACGGATCGAGGTTCGAATCGATCTCGTTCGGCGTGACCGCAAGCCCCGGGTTGTCCCTGTCGAAGCCGCCGAAGCCGACGATGGTGAAGTCCTCACCCGGGTCGAAGAAGTTGTTGCCGTTCGCGTCGTTGTAGAAGGCCGACACGTACCGGGCGCCGGTCGGGTTGATCGGCGTGATGTTACCCGTGGAGAGCTGCTCGGCGAAGCGGGAGAAGCTCGCCCGCAGCAGGGTCTTGCGCTCCTCGCCCAGGGCGTAGGTCACACCGACGCGCGGCGAGATGGTCGCCCAGTCGAAGCCCGGGTCACCACCGGCGAAGGTCTGGGGCACGATGGTGTTCGGGAACGCGCCGTTGGCGCCCACGTTCGTCTGGAGGTTCTTGCCCTCCTGGAGGTCGTAGCGCAGACCGGCGTTGACCGTCCAGTTGCCCGTGGTCAGGGTGTCCTGGAGCCAGGCAGCCGTGTAGGTCTGGTTGACCGGCAGCGGGCTGGTGGTGAAGCCGAACGCGAGGTCGTCACCGGACGGCAGGATGCCGAGGGCGGCGAGACCGCAGGTGTTGATCGCCTCACAGGTGAAGTGAGCGACGCCACGGCCCGGGTAACCGAACTGGCTCTCGACGTCGAAGTCCCGATAGGAGGCGCCGAACTTGAGCTCGTGGTTCAGGCTCCCGGTGCTGAAGAAGTAGGAGCCGTCGAGCTGGTAGTTGTCGGTGTTCCGGTCGGTGAGGCCCGAGTAGTAGCTGTTCTTCCAGATGCCGTCGACGTCGAGCAGCGGCTCCTGGCCGATCGGAATGTTGCTCGGGAAGGAGGCGCCCTTCGACTGGAGCTGGAAGCCGCCGTCCACGTACGAGTACAGGCCGGTCAGGTAGAAGTCAGCGCTGAAGACGTGGGTGTCCTCGATCTTCCAGACCTCGGTCGGACCGTCCTGGTCCCAGGTGGTCTCGAGCGCGAAGTTGGCGCCGGGGCGACGGCCGTCCTTGATCTTGTCGCCGCGGTTCCAGGAACCGACGATCGAGTTGCTGCCGCTCGGCTGGCCGTTGAACTTGATGGCCGTGTTCTCGAGCAGGGTGTTGTCGGGGTTGCCGTTCTGGGCGAACTGCTTGATGTCGTTGCGCCCATAGGAGCCCCAGACCCACAGCTTGTCGCGCACGATCGGGCCGCCGGCCTCGAAGCCGAAGTCGAGCACCTCGTTGATCTGGTTGCCCGGGGTGCCGGTCAGGGTCTGCGTGTTCAGACCACCGTTGCCGTCGCCGTTCTCCAGGTCACCCTGAATGTCCGGGGAGGCCTGCTCGAAGACGTCGAACTGCGTGTCGGCCGCGGTCAGCAGGTAGCGGGCCGAGCCGCGCGGGTTGTTCGAGCCACGCTTGGTCACCAGGTTCAGGGAGGCGCCGGCCGAGATCTTCTCGATGTCGGTGCCGCCGGTGGAGACCTGGATCTCCTCGAACTGGTCGAAGTCGTAGTAGGTCGGCGAGGAGCCGATGGCGGCCATGTCGGTGATCACGACGCCGTCGACCGCGAACGAGTTCTCGTCGTCGGTCGTGCCGGGCGCGGTGAACACGGCCTGCTGGCCGGACTCGGAGCC
>Ga0210123_1000583_pt1 | contig 22025 bp, 17 predicted proteins | sample Muzzi_PWB_D2_FD_185535 | JGI IMG/M metagenome (GOLD analysis project Ga0210123, IMG submission 185535) | Wetland microbial communities from San Francisco Bay, California, USA, that impact long-term carbon sequestration - Muzzi_PWB_D2 (SPAdes) | ecosystem: Environmental > Aquatic > Marine >... | reverse complement strand
CTGCACCACCGGCAGCGACGCCAGGGCGAGCGTCGACTGGTCGGTGCTCGTCGTCATCGGGGCTGCCCTGGGCCTCGGGCAGGCGATGGACAGGAGCGGGGCGGCCACGGCGATTGCCGAATCGTGGCTGGCCCTGGCGGGCGGAGGTCCCTGGGTGGCCCTGGCCGCGGTGTACGTACTGACGAGCCTGTTCACGGAGATGATCACCAACAACGCCGCTGCCGTGCTCGTTTTCCCAGTGGCGCAGGCGACCGCCGCGGGGCTGGGGGTCAGCCTGTGGCCGTTCGTCGCCGTGTTGATGATCGCGGCCTCGGCCAGCTTCGCGACCCCGATCGGGTACCAGACCAACCTGATGGTGTATGGCCCGGGCGGGTACCGCTTCACCGACTACCTGCGCATAGGCCTGCCGCTCAACCTGCTGATCGGAATCGTGGCCGTCCTACTCGCACCGCTGATCTGGCCATTCTGATTGGCTGAGCGCGCCGTCACGATCCACACTCGTGGCTGATCGGAGGCGGGCAGCCGGATGCAACGGCCGGGGAGCGACATGCAGTCGGTAGCGCTGACGGGCTTCATGGGGCTGTTCATGCTCTACGCCGGCGGCGAGGCGCTGGTTCGCGGCGCCAGTTCCCTGGCGGCCCGCATGCGGGTTTCCCCGCTCGTGATCGGTCTGACTGTCGTCGCCTTCGGCACGAGCGCGCCCGAGCTGGCAGTGTCGCTCGAGGCCTCGCTCGGCGGATCGCCGGACATCGCGCTCGGCAACGTAGTCGGCTCCAACATCGCGAACATCGGTCTGATCCTCGGGATGACGGCGTTGCTGCGCCCCGCCCGGGTCGAGGCCCGCCTGGTGCGTATCGACGTGCCGCTGATGGTAGGGGCCTCGCTGCTCGTCCTTTTCCTCCTGGCGGACGGTCTGATCTCCCGGCCCGAGGGCCTGGTTCTGATTCTCGGTCTGGTCGGATGGATCGCATTCACGGCGGTCGCCGCCCGACGTGAATCGGAGGACGTCCGCTCCGAGTTTGCCACCGGGGCGCCACGGTCGCTCTCGGGAGTCGTGATCGCGATCCTCTATGTTGCGGCAGGTCTGGGTGCCCTCCTGCTGGGCGGTCGCCTGCTGATCGATGCCGCCGTGAGCGTCGCCGCGTCGGCCGGCGTGAGCCAGGCGGTCATCGGCCTCACCGTGGTCGCGGTCGGCACCAGTATTCCCGAATTTACCACCTCCGTCGTGGCGGGCCTGCGGGGCCACGGCGACATCGCCGTCGGCAACGTCATCGGATCCAACTTGTTCAACCTGCTCGGCGTCCTCGGCGTCGCCGCGATGGTGCGGCCGCTGAGTCGCGGAGACATCGACTCGATGACACTATTCATGTTCCTCGCTATCGCCCTGCTCGTCTTGCCTCTGCTCTATACGCGCCACCGGCTGTCGCGGGCCGAGGGGGCGTTCCTGCTGGCCGTTTACGGTGGCTACATCGCCTGGCTGTTCGCCGGCCTCCCGCCGGCGGCACCGCCGCCGGCCGCGACCGCGGCGAGCGTGTCCGGGAGCGATACCCCGTATGTCGTCGTGCTCGGGGTCGCGCAGGACGGCGGGGTGCCCCAGGCCGGTTCGACCGGGGCGGCTGGCTGGCAGGATCCGTCACGCCGCCGGCTGGTCGTATCGCTCGGCCTCGTCGACCCGATCACCGGCGACCGCTGGATGTTCGAGGCGACCCCCGACTTTCGTCTCGAGCTCGAGCGGCTCGACGAGATCTATCCGGTCGCGAAACGGCCGGGTCTGGACGGGATCTTTCTCACCCATGCGCACATCGGTCATTACACCGGGCTGATGTTCCTCGGCCATGAATCGATGGGCGCGTCGGGCGTGCCGGTCTACGCGATGCCACGGATGGGTCAGTTTCTCGCGCAGAACGGGCCGTGGAGTCAGCTCGTCGGCTACGGAAACATCGAGTTGCGCCCCCTGGCGGACGGTATACCCGTGCGCCTTAACGATCGATTGACCGTCACGCCCTTCCTGGTGCCGCATCGCCAGGAGTACGCCGAGGTCGTCGGCTTCCGGATCGACGGCCCGGAGCGCTCGGCGCTGTTCATTCCCGACATCGACAGCTGGGAAGAGTGGGACGCGCAGGGTACCCGCATCGAGGATGTCCTGGCCGACGTGGACGTGGCGTACCTGGACGCCACGTTCTATGCGAACGGAGAGATTCCCGGTCGCGACATGAGCGGCTTCCCGCATCCGTTCATCACTCACAGCATGGAGCGCTTCGCGGACCTGTCGGCCGAGGTGCGCGATCGCGTCCGGTTCATCCACGTCAACCACACCAACCCCGCGCTGTGGGCGGACTCGCAAGCGAGGGCCTCCATCGAGGCGGCCGGGTTCCACATGGCAGAACCGCTGGAACGCCAGGGGCTCTGAGACCCCTTCTCAGCCGGGGTACGCCTCGTCGGCGTTCTCGGCCTTCGTGGTGCTCGGCATCGCGAACATGAACCACCGCATCCCCATGTACATGAGCTTCGTGCCGGTCGGGATGTCGCCGGTCTCCAGCTCTTGCTTGAGCAGTCCGAGAATCTGCTTCCAGCCCGCACCGCTCTTCTCGGCCTGCTTCCCGTGCTCTTCTGTCCAACCGGAGTGCGTGACCGTGACGCGGCAGCCTTCCGCCTCCTCCTCCAGCTCCCAGGTAACCAGGGTAGGCGGGCCCGACTTCCAGGTCGTGAACCAGTAGGTGTGGGCGAGTTTTCGCGGCGGCTCCACCTCGACGACCTCGCCGACGATGAACACGCGCTTGCGGTCCGGGCTGTAGTAGCGTAACCAGGCGCCGGGCCTCAGCTCGGTCTCCAGCACCGTGTTGTACAGCGCCCGCTGCACCTCGCCGGTGCGCGTGATCGAGTCCCATACGCGCTGTCGAGGTACGTCGATGTGAATGGAGATCATCTGGTCGGGCAGGGATCCGGGCGGGGACGCGGGGCGTGGCCGCAGTTCGTTCATCGTGGGTCCATTCCCTTCAGGTTCAGGCGCTCTCGGCGCGGGTTTCGGCCTCGAGCCCGTCGCGCAGGTCGACGAGCGCCTCGGTCCAGGGTCGTGTGTAGCGGGACACCCACCGGTCGTGGATCTGCTGGATCGGGACCGGATTCAGATAGTTGAAGCGCCGCCGGCCCTCGCGGCGCGAGAGCACGAGATCGGCCTCCTCGAGCACGCGCAGGTGCTGCATGACCGCGAACCGGCTCAGTTCCGGGAACGCATTGGCCACGTTCCCCGTCGTCAGGGGGCCGTCCCGGAGGAGGTCGAGAATCGCTCGGCGGGTCGGGTTGGACAGGGCCCGCCAGATGTCCTCCAGGTCTTCATGTTGTCGGAATGCCGGTCGTCGCTCTTGCATATGTTATAATAATATCACATATTCACCGGGTCAACCGGTCGACAACCTTGCCAGAGAGGTGCGGAGATGGGGAACACGGGTCGCGTGGCGCTGGGGGCGATCGCGGGTGTAGTGCTGTGGTCGGTGCTGTGGCTGGGGGGCAATGCGGTGGCGGTGTCGGCAACGCCGGACCTGATTGCCACCGGCGAGAGAGTGGACCACCTGGGAGTTCTGCTGGGCTACCTGGGGTGGAGCATGATTCTGTCTGTTCTGGCGGGATACGTGACGGCCGCCCTGGCGGGTACGGGCGCCATGCGCACCGTGTGGATCCTGGCATTCGTCCTGCTGGCCATGGGGATCTTCTTCGAGATGTCCAGCTGGAACCTGACGCCCACATGGTACCATGTCGTCTTCCTTGCCCTGCTGGTCCCGATGACCGTGCTGGGAGGTCGCATGAAGGTCGGTGGGCGAGCCGTGTAGCCGGACCGGTGGAACCGCCGGGGCCGGCCGGTCGTATGCAAGGCATGACACGGCGCCCGTCGTTCGAGGAAGAAGTCGCCAACGCGGTCAGCCACGGCATCGGACTGCTGGTGGCTCTGGTAGCGACTCCCTACCTGCTCTCCGAGAGTTGGCACGGCGGCGACGCCATCGACTTCACCGGAGTCGCCATCTTCGCTGCCACGATGGTGCTGGTCTATCTCGCCTCGACGCTTTACCACTCGGTGCCGTTCGGCCGCGCGAAGCAGGTGATGCGGGCCCTCGACCAGGGGGCGATTTTCCTGTTCGTGGCCGGGACCTACACGCCCTTCGCCCTCGGCGTCCTGCGTGGCGGACTCGGCTGGAGCGTGCTGGTCGTGGCGTGGAGCGTGGCCGCCAGCGGCCTCGTACTGCTCGCGACCGGTTTGCTCCGGCGCTCGATCGCGATCAACACGCTCTACCTGACGATGGGCTGGCTCGGCCTGTTCGTGCTGAAGCCCCTGTGGGATCACGTGCCGCTGCCGGCCGTTCTGTTGCTCGTCGCCGGCGGCGTCTCCTACACGATCGGAGTCGGCTTCCTGTGTGCCGGGCGGCTCAAGTATCGGCACTTGATCTGGCACCTCTGGGTGATTGCCGGCAGCGTCTGCCACTTCGTGGCGGTGCTGCTGTACGCCCACTGAGCCACCCTCCGACTACTCCTCACCGCGCAGCTCTGTAAGCCGTTGGGCAGCGTTCCGGTTCCGCGGCGCGAGCTCCAGCGCACGCTCGTAGCTTTCGATCGCGCGGGCCGTGTCACCGAGCGCGGCATACGCCTCGCCGAGACTGTCGTGTGCGTTGCCCGATTCCGGGAATAGCTCGGCGTTGCGTCGGAAGATGCTCAGCGCGCCCTCGTGGTCTTTCGCCGCCATCGCCTGGTAACCGAACTCGTTGAGGCTCCCCTCGCCGAAGTCGTATGAGCCGCGTCCGTAGAAGCCGTCGCGCAGCTCGTCGTAGTGGGCCAGGGCGGCCTCGAGACCCTCCTCCTGGTAGACCTCGCCCAGTTCCTCGGCGAGGGTCATGGGGCGGGGCCTTCCCCGGTGGCACGTGTGGCACCACATGTTCACCTTCGGGCGGTCGCCCCAGTCGATCGACGAGATCGAGTCGTTGATCACGCCTAGCATGCGCAGCATCGTGCGCGCGGTTTCCTTCTTCTCGTTGTCGTCGGAGGCGAAGTCGTAGGTGGTCAGTGGTTGACCATCTTCCCCCACGTGGCAATACCAGCAACGGACGCCCAGTGCCCGGGTGAACCCGCGCATCACGGGAGCGAGCTGCTCGCCGGAGAAGCCCTCCAGCACCGTCAAGTTCTCCGGCTGCTCGGGCCACTGGAACCCCTGAGCCCGCAGCGGTGATGCTGCCATGATGACGAGGGCGGCGCCCGCGAGGCCCGCACCCGTCGCCCTTCCCACCCCATTTCCCATCCTCTTCATGCCCAGCTTCTCCCCCGGTCCCGGTCGATCCGCTTTTGGGCAGCGCTTCGCGGAGAGAACAGACCTGGAGGACAAATCGTTCAATCCATGTCCGGGACCGGTGGCGTCGGTGCGGCTTTGGAGTGGTGGGCGGGTACAGCCGGGTGGGGTGCTGGTGGGCCATCGCGTGGGCGCCCCGGGTAGACCAGGGCACCCCGCGTGGACGGTCGGTCGGCCTAGGGCCGAACGTTGAACTTATCGCTGCAGACTTCCGCAAACGTCAGCGGCGGCATCAGAGCCGTAAAGCACAGGCTGTACTGGCCCGTCTTCGTGAACTTGAGGGGCAGCAGAAGCGAGCCCGGCATCGGATCTTCGTCGGCCTGCGTGTATCCGTCGCACTCGAAGCCGACGCAGGTCAGCCCCGTTCCCGACACATTATTGCCGGACGCGACCAGCCCGCCGTTACCGATCACAGTCATGAACACGTGCGCGTTCTCGAGCGGCGACTGCATCGACGAGGTGAAGCTCCGAACGCTGAACGGCTTACCGTCGCGGCCCTTGATGACCTGGCCCACGTTTCCGTCCGCCGGCTGGCTGGACAGGGCGATTACTGCCTGCTGCGGAACCCCGATCGCGTAGAAATCCGTGAAGCTGCCCGCCCGCCCGCCGGGGCCGCCGGAGGCCAGAGTCGCAGCCAGTGGTGACGGAAGGGGAGACAGGAACGACGCCAGCCGGTGCAGCAGAGAGTTGTTGCCGAGATCCTGGGTGATCGTGCACCAGTCGGCGATGGAAGCCTCGTTCAATACGGTTTCGCCTTTCTGCACCACCAGCTCGCCGCCCGAGGCGAAGGCCGACGAGCACAGGCCGACCTGGAGCTCCGCCGGCACGGCGGACGTGCCGAATACGATCCAGTCGGGAATCAGTAGCCACTGGAAGGCAGGGAGGTCCGTGTTGAGTAGCGCCTCCCCCGTCGGGCTCGGACCCGGGATCGGATAGCCGAACAGGACGCTGGTGTGCCCCTGCAGCGCGGCGGACCAGCTCGGGGACGGCTTCACGCCCCATACGTCGCCGAGTCCCGATTCCACGCCATCGCAGGGAAAGACGAATCCCGAGCAGACTACTTCCGCGCCCGTCCCGTCCACCACCGCCCAGGCGCCGTCCATCGAACCGAGGGCGCCGGCGAAGTTCGGAAGGGTTGGATAGCCGTCCCAGGGCATGCAGCCCGTGGCGCCGTCGCATGGGTCGAACATCGGCGTGGCGGCGTCGGGTCCCACGACCGTGACCGACTTCGCGAGGAAACTGGCCCCGTCCGCCGGATCGCCACCCGTCCGCGCTTCGAGGACGCCCTCGACGATCCCCGCGACCTGAAACCAGTGGGCTGTATAGGCCGCCTGATCACCAGCCGCGCAATCGTCTTCCATCTGGTCGACCAGATCCAGCACGGCGGCGGAGATCGAACCGTTGCCGTTGCCGGGGAAGTAGCGGCGCGCGTCCTGAGCCATGCGGCCGAAGTCACAGGCGTTCGTCCTGGCGGCGAATTCGGGGCCCGCCGGAGCGGAGGACGCCGCCTCGTCGGCGCGATTACACGCACCGAACGCCATCAGGGATACCACGAACACGGAAAGACCCCGCATTATCGAACCACGCATGGACAGCCTCCTGAACAACCAGTGGACGAGTCGCTCGGGGCCACGCAATGCCAGCTGTGGTTGGCAGGGCCGACTCGGTGAATTGCATGCTCGCGCACCACCGCGCTGAACCAAGGCAATCTACGGGACGGCCTCGCCAGCGCTAGCGGGACTCGACGAGACGCTGAAATCCGGGGTGGGAGCGCAGGTCTTCAAGCCACCAGGTATCGTCGCGCGCAAACGAGGCCGCCTGGCCCGGATTCGCGGCCAAATAGAGCGCGAGTCGATCCACGGCCGCGTCGTAATCGCCGACTTGTGTGAGAACGATCGCCTCGAGCCAGGCGAGGTCGCGAACCGGATCGACATCTGTGCCGGCGCGCGCCCGCCGCGCGACGTTCCGGGCGCTGTCGGGCAGTTTGGCCTGCGCGAGTCCCATCGCCAGGATCATCTCGCACGACTTTCGGTTGTACTCCTCCAGCGACGGTGGGCTGTGCGTGACTACCGAATCGCACTGTGCCCATGCGTCGTCCATCTGGGCCGCCCGGGTGGCCGGGCTGCTCGGTAGAGCGTAGAGCCACACTCTACATTCGTGGAAGTGGTAATCGTCCGGGAAGCGAGCCGCCCCGACGTCGCACCATTTCCGGGCCTCTTGCTCGTCCTGCAGGTCGAGGGACGCCTGGAACAGCCGCCACAGCGTGAGATTGGCGTTCAGGAGCCACGGATCGGCCTCGTAGGACTTCTCGGCCGCCAGCTTCGCCTGTGCCGTTCGGCCCTGGTTCATCAGTAAGTGGCTCAGGGAGCCGTAAGCGGAGGCCTGGGCCGGATTCGCCGCGGTCGACGCATTGAAGTCGGCCTCGGCTTCCTCGACCAGGCGCTCGGCCTGGCCCGGCTCCGACGTCAGGTTCAGCAGGTAGCTCCAGTAGTTGATCGTGCCCCGGAGTTCCAGGGCGTCGGCGTCCCTGGGGTTCTTCGCGAGCGCGCGAACGGCGTGCTCGCGCCCGACTGCCAGCAGGTCCGGGGTCGCCGCGCGATCGAGCCCGCCCCACCGAGCTTGCTGGTAGGCGAGCCAGCCACGGCGGGTTGTCGGCTCGGACCAGTCGGGCGCGATGCGCTCGGCCTCCGCCAAAAGCGAATCGGCCCGTGACATGCGCTGTGCCGCGCCCGCGATGTCGTCGAGGCCCACGAGCCGGGAGGCCTCTGCCTCCACGTCCGCCGCGCGCTGCACGAGGACCCAGGCGTCCACGTTCTTCACGCGCGATTCGTCGGAGGCGAGGCGCACCTCCTCGCCCACCGTCTCGCGCAGGAACAGAGCGACCTGGCCCGCGATGTCGTCTTGCAGCTCGAACAGCTCGGAGCGGGGACGCCGGAACGTGTTGCTGCCGACGTTCTGGTCGGTCGCGGCGCGCACGACCTCCACCTTCACCTGCACGGTGGAATCGGACTCCGCCACCTGCCCCCGCACGAACGTTCCGACCTGGAGAGCCTCGGCCACGCTGTCGGTCGGGAAGGTCGAGCGCCCCCGCAGGGGAGCGACGCCGTTGCGTGACACCACGTGGATGGCCGGCACCAGCGAGAGCTCGTCGATGAGCGTCTCCGTGAGGCCGGCGGCCAGGAGCTCGGCTTCCTCGTTCGAGCCCACGGCGTCGAAGTACAGAACCGCGATCCGGCTTGGATTCTCGGTCGGATCCAGGCGGTTGAGCGCATCCGCCGCGGTGACGGGGCCGGTGTCGGCCAGGTTGCGTCGGGCCACAGAGGCCGTGGCCGCCAGGCCGACCACACCGATCACCGTTAGCATGACGATCTCGCGAGGCGGCGGCCGCTGCTCCCCCTTGGCGCCGTGGAACCAGGCGATCACGGCGACGGCCGGAACGCCAGCGAGCAACAGAGTGAGGGCCAGCGAATAGACGATCGTCGGCAGCACGCCGTTGCCGGTCAGCTGGTCGACCACCTCCAGCACGATCCAGCCGCCGGCCAAGTAGCCGGTGAGGAGCTGGATGAAGTGGCGTTCCTTCAGTTCGCTGACGAGCTTCACGGCCGTGCCTGGTTCGGGTAGACCGGCTTCGGGTCCGCCGCGGACCCGCAACCAAACTGCGTATCTGCATTCGGAGCTGGCAACCAGGCGAGGCGGACCCGAGACGACGGTCGCGCCGATGCCGTGGCTTGTCGGCGTTTCCCCGGCCCGCACATGATACGTGCGTACGCGTCGAACCGCTCCCGCCTCCGGGAGCCGCCTTCAACCGGATAAACCATGGACCTCAACGAGGCGATACAGGCGACCTGGGACAAGATCGGCGGCTGGGTGGCCGGGGCGATCCAGATCCTGCCGAACCTGGTGGTGGCGATCCTCCTGCTGATCGCCTTCGTCTTTCTCGCGCGCGCGGTGCGCCGCTGGTCCCACCGACTCCTCGGCCGGTTCTCGGAGTACCGAGCCGTGAACCGTCTCCTGTCGACGGGAGCGTTCGTGGCCCTCCTGGGCATCGGCATAATGGTCGCCCTCACCGTGCTCAACCTGGGCACGGCGGTGGCCTCGCTGCTGGGAGCCGCGGGAATCCTCGGTCTGGCCATCGGCTTCGCCGCCCAGAATACGGTCGAAAACCTGATCGCGGGCATCATGATCTCCGTTCGGCGTCCCATCCGTGAGGGCGATCTGATCGAGACGAAAGAGGTGTACGGGGTCGTGCAGGAGATCAACCTGCGGTCGACGGTGGTCTCGACGATCCAGGGCCAACTGGTCTATGTGCCCAACGGCGAGGTCTTCCGGGCCAAGCTCGTGAACTACACGAAATCCGGGCAGCGCCGCATCGACATCACGTGCGGCGTCAGCTACGTCGACGACCTGGAGAAGGCGAAGCGGGTCGCCGTCGAAGCGATCGAAGCCCTCCCGAACCGTGTCGAGGGACGCGGCGTGGACCTCTACTACATGGAGTTCGGTGGCAGTTCGATCAACTTCCTGCTCACGTTCTGGATCCGCTTCAGCTACCACCACGCGGACTTCATGGAGGCGCAGAGCCAGGCCGTGATGGCGATCAAGCAGGCGTTTGCCGACAACGACATCACGATCCCCTTCCCGATCCGGACGCTCGACTTCGGGATTCGGGGCGGCGTACCGTTGAAGGAACAACTGGGTGGGCAGAGCTAGCCAGTCAGCCGCTTCTGCGCTTGCCTCACCGCCTCGGCCGGTCCCACCAGCACCGCGTAGTCGCCGGCCTGGATTTGCGTGTCCCCGCGCGGCACCACGAACTCCCGGCCCCGAATCACCGCGGCCACCACGCACTCCGGCGGGATGGCGAGGTCGCGGATCGGGACCCCGGCCGCCGGGCCGTCCTCGGGCACGAGGATGCTGACCAGGCTGGCCGCCCCGGAGCCGATCTCGAACAGCTCGGCCACACCGGGGCGGTCAAGGTAGTTCTCCACCATGGCGGCCGTGGCCCACGGGGCGCTGATGGCGAGGATGCCCTCGTCCTCGAGTAGCGACACGTACTCGGGGTCCTGCACGATCGCCATCACCCGGCCCATGCCGAGTCGCCGGGCCTGCAGTGCGGCGATCACGTTGCGGCCGTCGTCGTCGGAAGCGGCGATCGTGACGTCGACGTTCTCGGGACCCACCTGCTTGAGGATCTCCTGCTTGGTGCCGTCGCCCTGGTAGATCGGGACGTTGTAGCGCTGCTCCAGGTCGCGGCAGACCGCCTCGTCTTGTTCGATGAACGTGATCTGGTGTTCGGCGGCCCGGAACACGAGCCGGAAGTCGTCGGCCGCCAGCAGCCGGTCGGCGATGTTCCGGCCCTGCTGACCCCCGGAGATGATGAGTACGCGCATACGTTTCCTGCCCAGTCGGTTGATCCACAAAGTCACCCGATCCCGTGCGGCCGGCAATGCGGCGAGCGCCTGTCGGCGGTTGTCGGGACGGATGAGATAGATGCCCGTTCCGGCCACGGTGAGTCCGCCACCGAGGAGAAAGCTTCGCAGCTCGAGGAACGGGACGAAGATCCAGCACGAAATGATGCCCAGCACCGGCAGCCACGGGTAGAACGGCACAGTGAACGGTCGCCGCAGGTTCGGCATGTTCCGATGGAGCGCCAGCACGGCATAGTTCACGACGCCGAGGCCCATCAGGTAGCCGAAATCGGCCACGGAGGCGACGAACCGCACGATGCCCGAAGCCGCGAAAGCCGCCACGACGAGCGCGCACACGCCCAGCGCCACGTGCGGCGTGCGGAACCGGCGGTGCAGGCGCGCGAACACGCCTGGGAAGTGCCCGTCGCGCCCGAGCGCGTAGAGCACCCGGGCGCTCGCCCCCAGCGTGATGCTGAACGCCGACAGGCTGGCCATGATCGTGGCGATGATCGCCGCCCAGCGGCCCCAGCCGCCGAGGACCGTCTCCGCCATCAGGATGAACGGAACTTCAGTGCCGGCCAGCGTCTCGTGGTGCGTGACCCCCATCATCACCCACACCACGAATACATAGATGGCGGTCGCGATGAGCAGGGTGATGAGGATCGCCCGCGGGATCGTCTTGCCCGGCGCGATGATCTCCTCCGAGGCCACCGTGATGAGCTCGAAGCCGACGTACGAGATATAGATGAGCGCCATAGCGGGCATGAATCCGCCCCAGCCCTCCGGGGCCAGCGGCTGCAGGTTGGGCGCTTCGACGTGCGAGATGCCGAGGATGGCCACGCCGATCAGCACGGCCAGCTCGACGAGGTTCATCACCGTGACGACCCGAAGCGCCTCGGAGGTACCGAACAGGTTGACCGTCGCGAAGACCACGGTCGTGGCGACCCCGATGAGGGCCAGGTTGGCGTCTGGCCAGAAATACCCGCGGATGGTGATGGCGAAGATCACCGCGTACATGGCGCAGGCGAGCGTGTTGCCGATCCAGAAGAACCAGCCGGTCAGGAAGGCGAGGGGCCGGGGCAGGGTGCGGCTGGTGAACGAATAGCCGCCGCCCGCCAGCGGGATGGCGGCGCCGAGCTCGCTATAGCACAAAGCCGTGATCAGGGTGATGAGCCCGACCAGCAGGTAGACGCCGATTCCCAGCGGTCCTACGAGCTGGGAGACCTCGCCCGGCAGGGCGAAGATGCCGGGACCCATCATGGCCCCGATGCCGATCATCACGGCCCCGAACAGGCCGATGTTGCGTCGGAAGGAGAGGTCCTGGCTCATTGCGAGAAAGCTAGGTCCCGGGGCCGCCGCGGGCGAACCATGAACGACGGGCCGGTCCGGGCATCCCGCCCGGACCGGCCCGCCGGCCGACACTCACGCCTCGGCGTGAGCTACATCACCATGTCCTCCTGGCGCTTGACCAGGAAGAAGCCCGCCCCACCACCGGTGACGCCCACGGCGCCGTTGTGGAAGTACGGGTAGTTGCTCCAGCTGCCGCAGCAACCGAGATCCGGGTCCGTGTCGAAGTAGCCGACTTCGTGGATGTCGTCCGGATCGGAGATGTCGATCACCCGCAGACCCGCCCCGTAGTTCGACTGGTACATCAGGTCATCTTTGATGTACAGGTTGTGGTCGGTCTCGGTGGTCGACGCGAAGTACTCCGTGATCAGAATCGGATCGTCCAGGTCCCGCACGTCCCAGACCAGTGTCCGCGTGTGCTCGACCAGGCCGGAGGGTTCGTCGCCCTCGTCGTTCTGGAAGAACAGCGTCTGGTCGGGCGTCAACCAGCCCTGGTGGGCGTAGGCGACGTTCGGGTACTCGACCGTCGAGATCGAGATCGGGTTGTCCTTGTCGGTCACGTCCGAGAAGCTGAGCGCAGTCTCGTTCGAGCCGATGCAGATCTCGCGTCCCTTGTAGTCCTCGTCGGGACCCGTGTAGGTGACGCACTGCGCGTCGTGGCTGTAGCCCGTCCCACGCCGCCCGGTCACCCCGTCGGAGAAGCACCCGGCGAACGTCGGGTGGCCCGGATCGGACAGGTCGAGCATGTGCAGGCCGCCGCCGCAGGTCTCCCCGCCGCCGCTGGCGCCCACCACGTAGGCGAACCCGGTCGCTTCGTTCATCACGATGTTGTGGGCGCTCGCGATGCCGTCATACAGATAGTCCGGCTCGAACGTCTGTGGTTCCGTGACGTCGCGCAGGCGGGTGAGGTCGAACACCTGCACGCCGTGGTCTCCGGCGCCGTCGGACACGATGTAGACGTGGTCCTCGTACACCTTCATGTCGCGCCACACGCTGATCCGGGCCTCCGGGGTCTTCGGAAGATCGCCCAGGTACCGCGGATTCGATGCGTCGGTCACGTCGATGAATGACGTGCCGTCAGTCCGGCCGACGATCGCGTAGTCCTTACCGGTCGTCTCGTCGTACCAGCCCCACATGTCGTTGAGGGAGATGCCCGGGCCGCCGCCGATCGCGTTGACCGGCAGGAATGAGACCAGGTCCATCCCATCGCAACTCCAGTCGGCCGCCTGGCCGTCCTCGCAGCGGACGTCGCTGCCCACGATCGGATCCAGCGATTCCGGTTCCGGCGCGAGCGTCGCGGCGACCGTCCACGCGCCGGCCTGCTTCTCGACGATCATCGCCTGGCCCACGCCGCGGCTGGCCCGGCCGGCGCCCACGACACCGAGGTTGCCCGCCAACGCCAGCGCGCTGCCGAGTCCGCGCGTGTCCTCGTCGCCGCCGAGGTCGACGCGCGAGACGCCCGTCCACCCGTCGCCATTGTGCGTGTAGGAGTAGACGGCGGCGTTGCCGGGAGCTCCCACCCAGACCGTTCCACCGTCGATGGCGATCGAGGAACCGAAGCGGGGACCGAAGAAGGCCCGCCGGCCCGAGAGGTTCGTCGCCCCCTCGAACGGCAGCAGCGCGGTCTCCTGGTTCCACGCGCCCTCGTCGTCTCGCTCGAATACCAGCACGGCGCCGTTGCCGCCGCCGAAGCCCGGCGCGGCCACGAACAGCCGTTCGTCGGCCATCACGATGTTGGACGCCGCGCCCGTGCGCTCGCCGACCACGTTCAGGCCGAGGTCGCCTGACTTCGTCCAGGCTCCGGCTTCCCACACGTAGTGATGCACGTTGGGGTTGATCGGTCCATGCGTCTCCGTGGAGTCCGATCCCGGGGCCCCGATCATCAGCACGCCGTCGCCCGCCGCGATTGCGGCGCCGAAGCCCGTCCCCGTGCCGTCCTCAAGCTCGAGGACGTCGGACTGCGTCCAGGCGTCGTTGGCCAAATTGTAGACGTACACGCGGCCGGCCGACTCCTCGCCGCCCGGGGCGCCCACGAAGGCCTGGCTGCCCTGCAAAGCCAGCGAGGCTCCGAAGTTCTCGCCCTCGGCGGCCTCGTGCGGGAGGTCGCCGACGTAGGACCAGTCACCGGAGTCGCCGCGGCGGAACATCGCGACGCCCGCCGGTGCGTCGCCGCGGGGATTCACCGAGACGAGCATGTTGCCGCCGTCGAACGCGAGAACGCCGCCGAACCGGTCCGCCGCTTCGCCCGCGTCGTCGGTCAGGATAGACGCCTCGCTCCAGGTGCCAACGGCGTCGCGCTCGTAGACGTAGACCCTGCCGGGCCGGAACACATTGCCCGGCTCACCGACGAACACTTGCTCACCGTGCAGCGCGACGGTGGAGCCGAACCCGGCGGCCATGGCCCCCGATGCATCGGCGGAGCTTTGCGCCCACGCCGGCGCCGCCACGAAGGCGAGAGCCGCACAGGCCATGAAAATCGAATGCCGTTTCATCCTTCTCCCTCTGCGATCGGTCCCTGAACCAACACTTGAACGTTGGATTATGGGGCGGTGGGATGCATTTTGGAAGTTTGAAGACGCGAGTCGGATCGCGATCCGCACGGCGTGCGGTCGTTTGCGTCGTCCAACCGGGACAGACGAGGAGCGCGGAACGATGGACAGACGAAGGACGAGCGGACGCGGGCTCCTGGCGGTGCTGGCGCTGACCCTCTTCACGACGGCCGCGGGCCTGTGGCGGCCCGCCGTGGCGGCCGGACAGGTGCAGCCGGATCGACGGACGGTTCGCGTGGAGCCCACCGACGAGGCGTGGGAGTTCACCGGCGACACGAGCGTCGGCATGGTCGACGGCCTGCCCACGCTCCAGCTGCGGACCGGCCAGGCCTTGCGCCCCGACGTCACGTTCGAGGACGGCGTCATCGAGTTCGACTTCCGGGGGACCGACGAGCGTGCGTTTCTAGGCGTGACGTTTCGAACAGGAGAAGACGGCACGGGCGAAAACGTCTACTTCCGCCTGCACAAGTCGAAGCAGCCGGATGCGCTGCAGTACACGCCCGACTACCGCGGTCGCGGCCAGTGGCAGTTGTTTCACGGGCCGGAAGCCACGGCGTTCGTTGCCTTCCATCCCGGCGATTGGACGCACGTTCGCGTCGAAGTGGTGGGCGAGCGGGCCGCCATTACCGTGGGCGACGCGGACGAGCCCCAACTCGTCGTGCCGGAGCTGGCGAGCGGGCAGTCCACGGGCTTCGTGGGGTGGTGGGCCAATCAGCCCGGCGCCGAGGTCGGAGCGCCCCTGACGGCCGCCGTGCGCAACATCCGGATCACGCCCGGCCAGCAACGGGCGATCATGGCCGAGTCCGCGCCACCTCTCCCGTTCGGTCTCGTCAGAGCCTGGGGGTTGTCGGAGACGTTCACGCGGATGGGGGACGTGGTGACCGAGGTCCCATCGGCCGTACGCGACGGGTCCTGGCAGCGAGTCGTCGCCCGCCCCGGCGGGCTGACGCCCATCGAGCCTCACGTCGACCGACCCGGGGCGGACGGCGTACCTGTAGTCGTCGCCGGTCTCACGGTCGATTCCGACGAGGCGCGCACCGTAAGGCTGGACCTGGGATTCAGCGATGACGCGAGCGTATTCCTCAACGGCCGGCTTCTCTACGCCGGCCACCAGGCCTTCAGCGCGAACTTTCCGCGACGCCAGGGGCTCGTGAGCCTGGACCAGGCGTCGCTGTATCTTCCGCTGCAAAGCGGCCGCAATACGGTGCTCGTGGCGGTGAGCGAGATTTTCGGTGGCTGGGCCATAATGGGTCGCATTCCGGAACGCGAGGGGCTGACCGTCCGCACGTTTGAGCCCGGACCGTGAGTGGCGAGTCGCCGTGGGAATTCGAACCTGTACCATCGCTCCGCCGCCCCGGCCGGCCTCGATGATCGCGTTGCCCTTCGATGTGCGTGAGCTGTCTGGTACGGGTGGGCAGGTGAGGGTCCAAGCCTCGTTCGACGGTGAGCTCTATCGCGGGTCACTCGAGCCGATGGGAGACGGCAGGCACGCGCTCGGCGTCACGAAGACGATCCGTGAGGCGATCGGCAAAGACGTCGGGGACGACCTGCACGTGACCTTCCGCAGCGACACGGAAGAGCGTACCGTGGTGTTGCCGCCCGAGCTGGTGGCCGCCTTCGCGGGATCCCCCGCTGCGAAGCGACGCTACGAGGGGCTCTCCTATACCCACCGGCGAGAGTATGCCGAGTGGGTCGCGGAGGCGAAGCGTGAAAAGACGCGGAAGCGTCGCGCGGCCCGCGCGATCGAGCGCCTGTGTGTTGACCATGGAGGCCGCCGATGACGCCACTGTTCGATCGACTCGATCGCGGGTTGGGAACCCTGTTGTGGAAGCCCCTGACCTTCCTCCTTTCCCTGTTCACCGCGGGGAGCATCTGGGTGGCCGTGGCCATTCTCCAGGAGACCGAGGGCACCGAGCGGGTGTTCGGTGTGATCCTGGCGGTGGTCGCCGCGCTCGTGTTCGGCGCCGGCGCATTTGCGGTGGCGCGCAAGCGGCGGTTCAGCGACATCGATCCGTAAGGCCTGGCGCTGACCGGACGTTGGAAGTTCTGAACGAAACCGATTGCCGGCCCGCTCACTCCTCTCGCAGCGCCTCGATCGGCGACAAACGGCCGGCCCGTATCGCCGGCCAGGTCCCGAATACCAGGCCCACGAGCAGGGCGGCGCCCACCGCGAACAACAGCGATGGCCAGGTGAACGCCGCGCCGATCGGCGCCGCCGTCAACCGCCGGGCGATGGCCGCTATCACGGTAGCGCCGGCCATCCCCAGTCCCAGGCCGAGCAGACTCCCGAGTCCGGAGATAGCCATGGCCTCCGCCACGAACTGGAGGCGAATGTCGAGCTGCCGCGCGCCGGTCGCCTTGCGGATTCCGATCTCGCGCGTGCGCTCGCTGACGGAAGCGAGCAGAACGTTCATGATCCCGATCCCGCCGACCAGCAGGGAGATTCCCGCGATCGCGCTCATGATCAACTTGAACACCAGCATGGCGCGCCGGGCCTGAACGGCGCGGGCTTGGGTGCTGCTGACTTGCACGCCGCCGGAGGGCGCGGCCGGGTCTCCCTCGAATCGTTCCGCGGCCCACCGGTCCACCTCCGCCCGCACCGCTTCGATGTCCTCCACCCGACGGACCCGCGCGGCGATCTGGGCGGCTGGGCGGTCTGATGCGTCCGCGTCGATTGCGAAGGGCACGATCAACTCGCGGGCGCTCCGAGAGGAGTCGGGCGCGAGCACGCCAACCACTTCGACCGGACCCCACGGTGTCTCGAAGCTTCGTCCGATCACCGTGGCCGGAGTCTCGGAGATGCTCGCCGCGAGCTCCGCCGAAGCCACGCCCACGGCGGCCAGCGAGTCGGTTGGCTCCAGGAATCGGCCGGCCACGGGCGGGGCCGGCAGCAGGGCCGCCGCTTCGGGTGTCGTGCGAGACACCAGACCGGCGATCGCAGCCGTATCGCTGTCGGAGCGCAGCCATTCCGAGCTGCGGGCCGCGATCGCCACGTCGACCCTTTCACCGATCCGTGCCGCGAGGGACGCCGCGTCGTCGGCTTCCAGTCGGATCGGGTCACGCCGCTCGATGCGCACGCCGTCGACCAGGTCGCTGCGGACCGCCTGGACGAGGATCACTTGCAGATCGGTCGTTCGCGCGATCTGCTCCCGGGAGAACTGCTCGAGTCCGTCGCTCAGCGCGAAGATCGCCACGAGGGCGCCGACGCCCACGACCACTCCGAGGGTCGATAGCAACGTGCGTGTGCGGTGCGCGTTCATCGCTCCTGCCGCGATGCGGAAGGACTGCAGCCACCGCATCAGGCCGATCCGCCGGCCGAGCCCGTGAGTCCACGGAAGAAAGCGGCGATCGTCACTCCGGCCAGGGCGGCCCAGATTACGGCGCCCAGCTCGATACCGGCGGATCCGGAGGCCGCCACCGCGAAGGCCGTGAGCAGCACGACGAGCTGCGCGCCGCGGACCCGCGCCACCGACAGCTGCTCGCCCGTCGCGTCCCCCGTCGACCGCACCGACCGGGTCGCGGCGATGAGCGCTATTGCTCCGACGGTGACGATCGTCGCGGCCGTGCGAGTCACGAGACCCGGCTGCACCGGCATCACTTGGGGCGCAAGGCCGGCGGTCGTCAGTCCGACCGCGCCCCCGGCGCAGAGGCCGGCGAACAGCCATTGCCGGGGTCGGACCGGAGCGAGCACGGCGTCGAGCCCGAACGCCAGGGCGCCGGCGACCGCCGGCCACGGACTCCCGGCCCGCCAGGCCGCGAAGAGCGCGACCGCGGTGACCGCCAGCGAGTCGAGGCCCGTAGCGGGCAGTCCAGTCGAGCGGTTCACCACGCGGGCGAACAGGAGGGCGGCCACGACCGGCAGCAGGGCCGCCTCCAGCCACAGCCAGGCCGCATAGCCGAGCGCCAGGGCCAGAAACGCGCCGGCGATCTCGTCGTCCGGTGCGAGCTCGCGGGCCAGGGCCCACGGCAGCAGGACCGCGAACGCTCCGCTGAACGCGCGGACACCCGCGGTCGCCAGGCCCGCGCCGCCGGCCAGCGCCAGCGCACCGGCCGCGATCGCACCGATCGGCAGCAGCAAGAGCACGGCGCGGTTGGTGCCGTAACCCGGATCGAGCGGTCGCCCGATCGCGCTCATCTCGTACATCCGTTCGGAGGATTTCATGACACCAACATACTGTGTGCTTAGATTCTTCCCATGCATCCTGACGAACTGCTGAAGAAACAGGCGGCCGAGGCGCCGGATCCCGACCAGGTCGCCGGGCTGCCGCCGGAAGCCCTGTCGCGGCTCGGCCGACGCAGCCGTCGGGTCGACGGGCACCGGAAGTCAAACGGGTCGGAGGTCTACACCGACGACATCGTCCTTCCCGGCATGCTGCACGGAAAGATCCTGCGCAGCCCGCATCCGCACGCCCGCATCGTGTCGATCGACACCACGGCCGCCGAGGAGATGGAGGGCGTCCACGCCGTGATCACCGGGCGCGACCTGCCGGTCGAATACGGGATCATCCCGTGGACGCGTGACGAACACGCGCTGGCGCTCGACAAGGTTCGGTTTGTCGGCGACGCCGTGGCCGCTGTGGCGGCTGTCGACGAGGACACGGCCAACGAGGCCCTCGAGGCGATCGCCGTCGAGTACGAGGTGCTGCCCGTGATCCTCGAGCCGGAAGAAGCGCTAGAGCGCGACGACGTCCCGATCCACGAGCCCCGCAAGGAGGGGCGCAACGGCAACGTCACCAAGCACGTGCACCTCGAGTTCGGCCCCGTCGACGAAGAGATGGCAGCCTCCGACGTCACGGTCGAGGGCGAGTATTTCTTCCACGGCACCACCCACGCTCCTATCGAGCCGCACTGCGCGGTCGCCCGGCGGAGTGCGAACGGGCTGCTCGAGGTCTGGTCCTCAACCCAGGTGCCGCACTACCTGCACCGGGAGCTCGCGCGGGTGCTCGACCTCGACGTGGCCGAGATCCGCGTGGTGCAGCCGGCCGTCGGCGGCGCGTTCGGCGGCAAGTCGGAGCCGTTCGACCTCGAGTTCGCCGTCGCGCTGCTCGCCATTCGTACCGGCCGCCCCGTGAAGATCCTCTACACCCGCGAAGAGGTCTTCTACTCGCACCGTGGCCGCCATCCGATGGACATGTGGTACCGGGTCGGAGCGACGAAGGGCGGAGAGATCCGCGCGGTGGACGGTAAGCTGCTGCTCGACGGCGGGGCCTACGCTTCGTTCGGACTGGTCACGACCTACTACAGCGGCCAGCTCTTGATGGCCCCGTACGACGTCGCGTCCTACCGGTTCGACGCGACCCGCGTCTACACGAACAAGCCACCCTGCGGGCCCAAGCGCGGTCACGGCTCCGTGCAGCCGCGGTTCGGGTTCGAGATCTCGCTCGACAAGCTGGCCGTGAAGTGCGGGATCGATCCGATCGAGCTCCGGCGCCGCAACTTCATGGGACTCGGTCGCACCGTGAACGAGTTCCGGGTTCAGTCCAACGGCTTCCTGGAGTGCCTCGACCGGGTGGAAGAAGCGAGCGACTGGAAGACCCGCTACGCAAAGCTGCCGCGGGGGCAGGGGCTCGGGGTGGCCGGCTCCTGCTACATCTCGGGGACCAACTACCCGATCTATCCGAACGACATGCCCCAGGCCTCGGCACAGGTGCAGATCGAGCGCTCCGGCCGGGTGACCGTCCTGCACGGCGCCTCGGAAATCGGCCAGGGTTCCGACTCGACCATGGCGTATATCGCATGCGAGGAGCTCGGTGTCCCGCTGGAGTACGTGCGCGTGTTCAGCGCCGACACCGACCTGACGCCCGTGGATCTGGGCGCCTACTCGTCGCGCGAGACGCTGATGGTCGGGAACGCGGTGATGCGGGCCTGCCGCGAGATCAAGGCGAAGGTCGCAGAGTCCGTGGCGAAGGAGCTGGAGGTCGATGCCGCCGACGTGCGCCTGGCCGAGGGTTGGGCGCTGGCGGAAGGCGAGAGGATGCCTATTGCGAAGGCCTTCATGCTGGCCGAGGCCGAGCACGGCACGCTCGGCGCGGTCGGCCACTACAATACGCCCAAGGAAGGGGTGCACGGCGACTACCGGGGCGGTACGATCGGCGCGTCGCCCGCCTACAGCTTCACGGCGCACGTGGCCGAGGTCGAGGTGGACGAGGACACGGGGTTCGTGGACGTGAAGCGCATCTGGATCGCCCACGACTGTGGCAGGGCGCTGAACCCGATGCTGGTCGAGGGCCAGATGGAGGGCTCGGCGTATATGGGCTTCGCCGAGGCGCTGATGGAAGAGCAGCTCGTGAAGCGCGGCACGCCCGAAGGCGGGCTCCACAGCGCGCCCTCGCTGCTCGACTACCGGATCCCCACCTCGCTGGACTGCCCGGAGTTCGTGTCGCTGATCGTCGAGGCGAACGACCCCGAAGGACCGTACGGCGCCAAGGAAGCCGGCGAAGGCCCGCTCCACCCGTCGCTCCCCGCGATCGCCAACGCGATCTACGACGCGGTCGGCGTCCGCATCGATCGCCTGCCGTTCACGCCCGACCGGGTATGGCGGGCGCTGCGCGACGCGCGCGAGGGCGCCGCGGCGAAGGCCGGTTGAACCGCCGGCCGTTTAGCTGGCGCTCAGTCCTTCAGCGGCAACAGCAGCACCGGACAGGCGGCCTTCCGGGTCACCGCCTGGGCGACCGTCCCGAGGAAGAATCGCCCGATCGCGCCCGCGCCCCGGGTGCCCAGGATCAGCAGGTCGGCGTGTAGCCGTCGGGCCGCCGCGAGGATTTCCAGTTCCGGCTCGCCGAGGGCGACGTGCACTTCGCAGCCCTCCGGCAGGCCCGCTTCGGCCAGCCGGCCGCGCAGCCACTCGCCGGCCTTCTCCTCGATCTCCAGTTCCCCGTGTCCCCGTTTCCCCGGCGGCTCGATGTTGCGCGCGAACTCGCGCACCGGGTAGTCGATGACGTGCAGGGCCAGCGGCTCGGCCGACAGTTCCTCGGACGTCCAGCGCAGCCAGTCCAGCACGTGTGCCGACACCGCGCTGTCGTCGATCGCGGCGAGCACGCGCCTCGGTTTTACGCCCAGGGCGCCCCGTGCGATCAGCGTCGGACGCTTGGCCTCGTGAAGAACCCGCGACGGGATGCTCCCCAGCGGATTCAACCCGCCTTTGCGCCGATCGTGAGGACCGAGGGCGATGAGGTCCGCATCGACTTCGGCGGCCATCTCGTCCAGTGCCTCGGCGACGCCGCCCCCGACGCGAACGTCCGAGGTGAAGCGCCCGCCCACGTCCTCGCTCAACTCGCGCGCCAGGGCCTCGAGGCGCGACCGCGCCCCCGTTACGAGCGTCTCCTCGAGCTGTAAATCGCCCTCCGGCGGACGCCCCAGGAACGAAGGCAAGTGGGGCACCGTGACCACGTGGCCGAC
>Ga0210123_1000582_pt1 | contig 22069 bp, 21 predicted proteins | sample Muzzi_PWB_D2_FD_185535 | JGI IMG/M metagenome (GOLD analysis project Ga0210123, IMG submission 185535) | Wetland microbial communities from San Francisco Bay, California, USA, that impact long-term carbon sequestration - Muzzi_PWB_D2 (SPAdes) | ecosystem: Environmental > Aquatic > Marine >... | reverse complement strand
AGGCGATCGTCATGACGCTCGTCACCTGCCCAGTGGCCATTCTCGTGCTCGCGGCCGCCGGACTGAAGACCGTGCTGCGCCGCGGACGTGCGCGCTCTCTGGGCGTCCTGTGCCTCCTTCAGATCGGGTTCTGGTGGGCGCTGCTCGCCCTGCCGAGCTCGCCGAATCACGACGGCGTGCGGCTATGGCTGCCGATGTTCCCGTTCCTGGCCGTCCTGGCGGGTCTCGGGTTCGGCGAGTTGGCCGCGCTCCTGGAACGGCGAAGCGGCATCGACCACCCCGCCGTCCTCGCATCGCTGCTCGGTCTGCTCTTCTTCGTTCCCGCGGGCCTGGGCACGGCCGGCGCCGCTCCCTACTACCTGTCCTACTACGGAGAGCTGATCGGGGGTCCTGCCGGTGCGGCGCGTCGGGGGATGGAGGCGACCTACTGGTTCGACGCCGTCACGGCGAGCTTCCGGAACCGGCTCGAGGAAATGCTGCCCGAGGGCGCTCGCGTGGTCGCGTATCCAAACGCCGAGTACTATGAATTGCTGCAGGGCATGGGCCTGCTCCGGGAGGACCTCCGGTTCACGCGCGGCCCCCCGGCCGACTACGTGGTGCTGCTCGGACGGAAGGCGACACTTGAGCGGGGATGGGGGAACATCTACCGGCAGACCCGGCCGTTGCTCGCCGCGGAGCTCGACGGGGTCGAGCTGGTCGGGCTCTACGCCTGGAGCGACGGCTCGAACGAAGCCGGAGACACCGTCGAGGGGGAGACGCCGTGAAGAGGCTGGACGCCGTCGTGCCCGTCTACAACGAAGCCGACATCCTATCCGAGCTCGACGGGCGGTTGCGCCGCGTTCTCTCCGATTCCGGGCTCGACTGGCGTGTGATCTACGTGGACGACGGCAGCGCCGACGGATCCGCGGAACAGCTGGCCACCCTCGCCGCCGAGCATCCGCGGGTGAGCGTGGTCCACCTGTCCAGGAACTTCGGCCAGCAGCTGGCCATCGCGGCAGGCCTATCGATGGCCGATGCCGACGCGGTCGTCCTGCTCGACGGTGACCTCCAGGACCCACCGGAAGTCATCCCCGAGCTCGTGGCGAAGTGGCGAGAGGGCTTCGACGTCGTCTACGCCGTGAAGCGCAAGCGCAAGGAAAGCTGGCTGAAGCGCGCGATGTTCTCCGCGTTCTACTGGATCCTCCGGGCGGTCAGCTCGCTGGAGATCCCGGCCGATGCGGGCAACTTCTCGCTCATGGATCGATCGGTCGTCGAGATGATCAACCGGATGCCGGAGCGCAGCCGCTACGTGAGCGGACTGCGCGCGTATGTGGGCGGACGCCAGACCGGGGTGGAGTTCGAGCGGGCCGAGCGGTACGCCGGCGAGCCGCGGCAGTCGCCGCGCCGGCTCGTCCACATGGCGCTGGACGCCTTCTTCGCGTTTTCCGACCTGCCACTGAAGCTCGCCACGATGCTCGGCTTCGTGGTCTCGGGAATCGCGTTCCTCGTGATGCTCAACGTGCTGTACCAGCGCCTCGTCTCCGGGGAAGCGATCATCGGTTGGGCGTCGACCATGACCTCGATCCTGTTCATCGGGGGGATCCAGCTCCTCTCCGTCGGCATCATCGGGGAGTACATCGGTCGGATCTACAACGAGACCAAGGCGCGCCCCGCCTGGGTCGTGTCGCGCTACCGGAACCTGGAGCCCTCCAGGCCGGCCGCCGAGGTTCCGCCTCCGTTGCACCAGGCGGCGGGCGTCGATTGATCGCTGGATGACGGTCGCCGCGTTCGTGGGCGTGCCGCACCTGATTCCCGCGATCCAGGAGGCTCATGCGTACCCGAGGCTTCACCCTGCCCGAGTTGCTCATCGCGCTGACGCTGCTGTCGACGCTGCTTGCGACGGGCTGGTCCGGCTTCCGGCAGCTGCGGGAAGCGGCGGCCCTCCGCGCGGCGGCCCGACAGGTCGTTGCGCAACTGACGCTGGCCCGGCGCCTCGCCGTCGATCGGCGTGAGACCGTCCGCTTCCGTGCCGGCGGTGTGGAGGTGGCTCTGTCGGCGCCGGATGGCCGGATCCTCGAGCGGATCGCGCTCCGTGGGCCGGATCGGCTTCCGGTCGACTCGATCCGCGTCCGTCCCGCCACGCTGCGGTTCAATCCGCGCGGACAGGCGGCGCCCGGAAGCGTCTATCTGTATCGAGGCCGGCGTTCGATACGCATCGTCTGCAACTTCCTCGGGCGCTTGCGGGTGGGGGACGTCAGGTGGTCCTGACCCGTCCACCCGGGGGGCCGGAGGGGCGGGGGACGCGCGGCGCTGCGCTGATCGACGCGCTCATCGCCCTCGTGGTCCTCGGGCTGGCCGCGACCGCGGTCACCGGGATGACGCGGGGAGCGGCGGACGGGGGCCGGGCCGCGGCGCTCGACGGGCGCCGGGCGGAGCTGGCTCTCCGGACGGTTGACCGCCTCCGGAGCGGGTTTCTGGCTGGGGCTTCCGGTCGTTTCGTCGTGCCGGTCGGAGGGGAAGCGTTCGATGTCCGCTACGCCCGGCGCGACGACGTGGCGCCCGGGGCGATCGAGCTGACGGTCGGCCCGGTGACCGGTGGCCAACAGCTGCGGCTGTCGCCGGCACGTCCCGCCCCGTAGACGCCGGAGGATGGCGGTTTGACAGGTTCGCCCGGCCAATCCTACAATGGACCGTCCCGCCGGAATCGGTTGACCCAACTCGCTCTGATCGGCGTACCGCATGGCTCTATTCGGACTCGGGCGCAAGAAACGCTCGGTAGGTCTAGATATTGGAAGCGGCTTCATCAAAGTGGCCGTGATCGACCACTCAGGTCCCACGCCCGTGGTCGAGCGCCTCGTCGTGCATCCGCTCGAAGGGGATGCGATCGTCGAGGGTGAGATCATGGATCCGGGGCTCGTCGCGTCCACCGTCGATCGGCTGTTCGTGGAGCAGGGGCTCGAGACGCGGGACGTGGTGGTGAGCGTCGGCGGACGCGACGTGATCATCAAGCCCATCCAGATGGATCGCATGGCCAAGCCCGACGCCCGCGAAGTGATCCGCTGGGAAGCCGAGCAGCACGTTCCGTTCGACATGGACGACGTGCAGCTCGACTTCGAGATCACGGACCCCGAGGGCGAGGGCCTTCAGATGAGCGTTCTCCTGGTCGCCGCCAAGCGGGAGCTGATCGAGAACAAGCTCGCACTGCTCGACGAGGCAAAGCTCCGTCCCCTGATCATCGATGTCGACGCGTTCGCGATGCACAATGCGCTCGAGCGAAACTATCCCGAGGCGATGAAGGGAATCTCGGGCCTCGTGAACATCGGGCACGAGACGACGACGGTCACCATCCTCGACGATGGCGTTCCCGTGTTGACGCGCGACATCAGCTTCGGCACCCGTCGCCTGGCGCTCGACCTGCAGCGTGATCGCGGTATGGTGGCCGAAGATGCCGAGAAGGTCCTGCGAGGCGAGAACGTCGACGAACGACTGCGGGCGTTTCTCTACGAGCGCGCGCAGGAAGTCGCCCGCGGCATCGAGCGAGCTTCGGCCTTCCTCGAGACACAGGAGCTGGGATCGCGGCTCGGGCGCCTGTATCTGTGCGGTGGCGGTGTGAGAGTGCCCGCTCTCGCCGAGGCGCTGGCCGAACGAATCGGTGTGGAGACGCGGATTGCGAATCCGCTGGAACAGATCCAGGTGAAGGTGGGCAGCGTGGCCGAGCGGGAGGCCGCGGCGATTGCTCCCATGATGTTCCTCTCCATCGGTCTCGCCCTTCGGCAGGCTGCATGATCGAAGTCAATCTTCACCCGGATCGCGGCAAGGCCCGGAGGGTGGGCGGGCGACGATTCCCGATCTCGTTGCCGAGGTCGTTTCCGAAGCTGGGGGGCGGTGGAGGCGGTGAGCGTGACGTGTGGACCACCGTGGCGATCGTCGTCCCCGTGCTCGCCGTGCTGGCCGTCGGCTGGCTCTGGTTCTCGCAGCGCTCCCAGCGTTCCGAGCTCGAGACCCGGCTCGAGACCGCCGTCGAGGACTCGACTCGTCTGGCCGATCTTCGCGCCCTCAGCGACAGCCTGCTCTCGCGCCGCGCCCGCATCGGACAGCGCCTCGAGTTGGTGAGCACGCTCGACCAGGGACGATTCGTGTGGCCGCATCTGCTGGACGAGATCAGCCGGGCCCTGCCGGCCTACACGTGGTTGACCGCGGTGCGTCAGAATACGCCTGAGCCCGACTTGCAGGTGCAGGTGGACGGGCTGGCCGCGAACCCGCTCGCGATCACGCGGTTCGTCCGCGGCCTGCAGGAATCGCCCTTCATCGGCAACGTCCGTATCCTGGGCAGTCAGCAGGAGCTGGTGGACAACGTGGCGGCCCAGGCGTTCAAGCTGATGCTCTCGTACGAAGAGCCCCCCGCCGAAGTCGTCCGCACCGCACCCGTGATGGAGAACTTCTAGGCGTGGCGATGCTTCCCGAAGACCCCCGAAGTCAGCTGAAGCTGCTCGCCGCGATCCTCGCGGTCGCCGCGGCAGCGCTGTACTTCAATTTCGTCTATCGGCCCAGCTCGGTGGATCTGCTCGACCTCACCGATCGCGTCGAGAATCTCGAAACCCAGAATCAGCTGGCCGAGACACGCATCGGAAACCTGCAGCAGCTGCGGGACCAGCTCGGAACGGCGGAGCGTCAACTTTCCGCGCTGGAGCGCCTGGTGCCGGAGGGGTCGGAGGTTCCTGAGATCTATGAAGCGATCGCCCAGGAGACCCAGGCGCTTAATCTTCGACTCCTGAGCATCGAGCCGCTGGCCCCCACCGTGGCGGACAGCGCCGGCACCTTGCTGCGGCAGGAGTGGGCGCTCGTCGTGGAGGGCGGATATCACGCGTTCGGGCAGTTCCTGGCCAACGTGGCGTCGTTCGACCGGATCGTCCGGCCCCGCGTCACGGAGGTCGTGCCGGCCGGCGTGACCGGTGGCGGCAACCAGCTGGTGCGGGCGACGTTCAGTCTCGAGACGTTCGTGCTGTCGGCCGGCGGCCGGGCGGCGGAGACGCCGGCCCCCGAGTCGGAGCCGGCCGACGGGGCGACCCAGGAAGGACTGGTGGGCGGATGAGAACAGCGATCACCTCGGTCCTCGTCGTTCTGGCCGCCGGGCTCTTCCCGGCCGCCGCTCGGGCACAGGAGAACGGCGACTCTCCCGGAATGCGCCGGGAAGTGTTCGATTATCCGATGGCCGGCCGCCGCGATCCGTTCGAGCCGCTGTCGGCGGGCGAAGAACTCGGGCCCCGCTTCGAAGACCTGCGACTGTCCGGCGTGATCTATAGCCCGGAGCGTGGGAGCGTGGCCGTCCTGGTGGACCAGGCCACGAGCCGCCGCTACCGCGTGTGGGAAGGTGATGTGATCGGCGGCGCCCGCCTCGTGCGAGTCGGCCCCGATCACGCGGAGTTCCAGGTGACGATGTTCGGGGTCAGCCGTCGGGATACGCTGCGACTCAAGACACAGGACAAGGAGCACGGCTCATGATGTGGCAGCCTCTCGTCGCCCTCGCCGTCGCCGCCATGCCGGCGGCCGCACCACGCGGCGAGGTTCAGGAAGTTCGCGTGTCCCCGGCGGGCGGTGATACCGAGATCGTCGTGATCTCCGACGCGTCGGTCGAGGCCCGGGAGTTCCTGCTCTCCGACCCCTCCCGACTCATCGTCGACCTGTACGGCGCGACCACGGGATCGCTGCGGGGCAGCTACGACGGAATCGGGCGGGGCGGCGTGCTCCGCCTGCGCACCAGCCAGTTCCGTCCTGACGTGGTGCGCCTCGTGTTCGACCTGACGGGCCTGCCGACCTACGAGACGGAGGCGACCGAGGGCCGGTTCGTCATCCGGTTCACGAATCCGGGCGCCGCGTTCCATGACTGGAGTACCGACACGCGGGAGGACGTGCTGGCCATGCAGGACCGGTCCCCCGCGCGGACGCCGGCCACGCAGGCTTTCGATCCCGGCGGGCTGCAGGAGACGCCCGCGCGGATCACGGTGGCCTACGACAGCGCGAGCATGCTCGACGTGCTCTCCGGCTTTTCGGAGTTCGCCGGCGTCTCGATCGTACCCAGCGCGGAGGCGGCGCAGGTAACCGTGCGCGGCGTCGACATTCGCGACCAGCGCTGGGACGTCGCGCTCGACGCGATCCTCGCCTCGCAGGGGCTCGGATGGCGGATGCAGTCCGAGGGCATCCTGATCGTGGACAAGCTGGAGGGGCTCCGGACCCGAGATACGCTGCAGACGCAGACGCGGGTGTTCCGGATCAACTATGCGAGCGCCGACTCGGTGGCGAGCACGCTCTCCGCGCTGGCGACGCCCCAGCGCGGGCAGGTCGTCGCCTACCAGGGCTCGAACTCGGTGATCGTGACCGACGTGCCGTCGGTCGTGGCACGGATGGACACTCTCGTTCAGAGCCTCGACCGCAAGACGCCGCAGGTCTCGATCGAAGCGAAGATCATCTTCGTCGATCGCACCGACGTGAACGCGCTCGGGATCGTGTACGATCTCAAGGATCGGACCGGCAACTCGATCAACGACGTGGTCGCCGTGCCCGACCCGACCTCGCCCAGCGGGGAGCTCACGAACCAGACCCTCGTCGACCTGTCGGGTGAGTCGATCGCGGCGCTGGCCAACGCCAACGATCGGATTCTGGCCCCTTCGCTGCAGATTCTCGCGACGACCGCGTTCGGTGACTTCTCGCTGGCCGCGTTCCTCGACGCGCTCGAGCAGCATCAGCTGTCCGACGTGCAGGCGGCGCCGAGCATCCAGGTGGTCGACAATCACAACGCGCGCATCCAGGTAGGCGAAGAGACGCCCATCCGGGTGCTCGAGCAGGGCGCGCAGCAGGCGAACGCGACGGTGAACGTCCAGTTTAAGGACACGGGCATCATCCTCGACGTCACGCCGCACGTGACGAACAACAACCAGGTGCTGCTCGACGTGTCGGCCGAACGCTCCGGCGTCCAGACCGATCTGCCGGACGTGGGCTTCAACTTCACGCAGCAGCTCGGTCAGACCCGACTCCTGCTGAACGACGGGGAGACGATGGTGATTGGGGGGCTCACGCTCAGCGAGGTGAACCGGAACGAGAGCGGCATCCCGTTGCTCATGGACATCCCGGTCCTCGGCGCGCTGTTCCGTACCACGAACAACCGTGAGCAGAAGCAGGACCTGATCATTCTGGTCACGCCGCACATCGTGCCGTAGTCTAAGCGGCCGGTCGCGCTTCTTCAGGCGCCTCCACGGGGCCCGGTCGACCGGGCCCCGTTCTTTCGTTCAGGTACACGGAGAGAAGATGTTGCAACGGTTCAAGTTCACGACGGCCGGTGAGTCCCACGGACGCGGCATGCTGGTGGTCGTCGAGGGCGCCCCCGCCGGCCTGCCCCTGGCGCCGCTGGACGTCGCGGCCGACCTGGCAAGGCGCCAGCTCGGCTTCGGCCGGGGCGGCCGCATGAAGATCGAGAAGGATGCGGGGGAGATCCTCAGCGGCGTGCGGCTCGGCGAGACGCTCGGTTCTCCCCTGGCCGTGTGGATCCCGAACCGCGATCACGAGAACTGGCTCACGGCGATGTCGGTTGAGTCCCGGCCCGAGGCGGACGATGAAGAGCTGCGGCGGGTCCACCTCCCTCGCCCGGGGCACGCCGACCTGGTCGGCATGCTGAAGTATGGCCGGGGCGACGCGCGGGATATTTTAGAGCGCTCGAGCGCCCGTGAGACCTCGGGGCGGGTGGCCGCCGGGGCGGTGGCGCGGAAGCTCCTCTCGGCCCTTGGCGTCGATATTGGAAGCCACGTGGTCCGCATCGGCGAGGTCGTCGCCCCGCCCGCCGCCGACCTGCGCCGCTTGAACGCGCGTTCGGACGTGTCCGACGTGCGCTGTCTGGACGACGACGCCTCAGAGGCGATGCGGGAGGCCATCCGGGCAGCCGGTCGGGTGGGCGACACGCTGGGCGGCGTGTTCGAAGTCGTAGCAACCGGGTTGCCCGTCGGTCTGGGCAGCCACGTCGCTTGGGATCGGAGGCTCGACGCGCGGATCGCCGCCGCGATGATGAGCATCCAGGCGATGAAGGGCGTCGAGATCGGGCTGGGGTTCCAGGCTGCGGGCCTGCGGGGCTCCGAAGTGCATGACGAGATCGACGCGGATGCGGATCGCCGCCTCGCCGGGGGCTACCGTCGTCGCCGCAACAGCGCCGGCGGTCTGGAGGGAGGGACGACCACGGGCGAGCCGCTGGTGGTCCGCGTGGCCATGAAGCCGCTGAGCTCGCTGCGGCGGCCCCTCGACAGCGTCGACATGAAGACGGGTGAGCCCGCGAAGGCGGTGCGCGAGCGCAGCGACGTCTGCGCGGTGCCCGCCGCCGGGGTGATCGGCGAGGCGATGCTGGCGATCGTGCTGGCCGACGCCGTGCTCGAGAAGTTCGGTGGCGACACGCTGGGGGACGTCCTGGCGGCACGCGACGCCTATCTCGAGCGCATCAACGACATCGAGTTCGCCGCGTCGTGAGCCGGTCGGCCGCCGCCGCATCGCCGCCCCTGGTGCTCGTCGGCCTCATGGGGGCCGGCAAGTCGACCGTCGGTTGGCGGCTGGCCACGTTGTCCGGTCGCGCCTTTGTCGACCTCGACGAGGAGATCGTGCGCGCGGCGGGCTGTCGCACCGAGGAGCTGTTCGCCCACCTCGGCGAGGCCGGGTTCCGGTCTCTGGAGGTCGAAGTGACCCGTGATCTGGCTGCGAGCCGGGGGCAACTGGGCGACGACGCGCCGGGGCTGATCGTCGCGGCCGGCGGGGGATGGATGTCGAACCCGGCGGCCAGGGCGGCACTTCCGGACGCCAAAACCGTATGGCTGAAGGTCGGGCCGGCAGAGGCGGCCCGCCGGCTGTCCCTCGACGATGCAACCCGCCCCCTGCTGGACGGGTACGATCCTGCCCGACGTCTCGAAGGTCTTCTGGCCGAGAGGTTGCCCGCATACGGAGAGGCGACGTATACCGTAGACACCGCAGGACGCGGTGCCGACGAGGTGGCGCGGGCGGTTGCCGCGACGGCTGGCCTGACTCTTGAAATCCACGAATCGAAGCGCGAAGGCTGAAGATACACATGGCGAAGAAGAAGTACCTGGTCATCCTGGAGTCCGACAAGAAGGCCCGTCTGCTGGGCCCCTGGCTCGGTTCCGACTACGTGGTGGCCGCGACCGGTGGACACATCATCGACCTTCCGAAGAAGGGCCTGGCCGTCGATGTCGATCACGGCTTCGAGCCCGAGTACGAGGTCGTTCGAGGCAAAAAGAAGATCATCACCGAGCTCAAGAAGGCCGCGACGGACGCCGACCAGGTCCTGATCGCCACCGACCCGGACCGCGAGGGCGAGGCGATAGGTTTCCACATCGCCCAGCAACTCGGCTTCGACAATGGATCCGGCGACCGGTTTCAGCGCGTGACATTCAATGAGGTAACACGCGATGCGGTACTGGAGGCCATGGAACGCCCCGGCAAACTCGACCTCGCGCGGGTCGACGCTCAGCAGGCCCGCCGCGTGCTCGACCGCCTGGTAGGGTATGGCCTGTCGCCCCTCTTGTGGAAGAAGATCTCGCCGGTCGATCCGATCAGCCGGGTACCTCTGTCCGCCGGTCGTGTGCAGTCGGTGGCCGTGCGTCTCGTCGTCGAGCGTGAGCGGGAACGCCGGCGGTTCAACGCGGCCGACTACTGGGACCTGACGGCGAAGCTCGGCCAGGACGGCAAGGACTTCGAGGCGCGACTCGCTTCCCTGAGCGGTACTCGGCTGGCCTCCGGCGCCGACTTCGATCCGGACACCGGGGAGCTGAAGGACGCGGACGCGGTCGTCCGGCTCGATGAGATCTCGGCCGGCGAGCTGGCGAGGCGGTTGCGCGAGACGACCTTCGCGGTCACCGGCATCGAGCGCCGTAAGAAGCCGAAGAACCCGAGCCCGCCGTTCAAGACGACGACTCTGCAGAAGGCGGCGAACCGGAGCCTGAACCTGTCGCCGAGCCAGACGATGCGGGTGGCGCAGCGGCTTTACGAGGCGGGGCACATCACCTACCTGCGTACCGACTCGATCCAGCTGTCGGAGCGGGCTGTCACTGCCGTGCGTCGCGAGATTCAGTCGCGCTATGGCCGGGAGTATCTGAGCGACGAGCCGCGCACCCACACCACGACCACCAAGGGTGCCCAGCTGGCGCACGAGGCGATCCGGCCGGCCGGCACGGAGATGAAGACGGCCAGGCAACTCGGACTGCGGGGCGTCGAAGCGGCGCTCTTCGATCTCGTCTGGAAGCGGACGATGGCCAGCCAGATGGCCCCCGAAATCCAGCAGCACGTCACCGTGACGCTGATGGCGGACGACGCCGAGTTCCGGGCGACGGGCCATACGCTGGAGTTCGCCGGCTTCCGACGCGCCTGGATGGAGGGATCGAAGAATCCCGAAGCCAGCCTGGGCGACCGCGACGTCTTCCTGCCCGAGCTCGCCGAGGGCGACGAGCCCGACGTGTCCGAGGTCACGGCCGACGGCCACACGACCCGCCCCCCTGCCCGCTACACGCAGGGGGCTTTCCCGGGCATCCTGGAGGAGGAGGGTATCGGGCGCCCCAGTACGACCGCGACGATCATCAGCACCATGGAGCAGCGCGGCTACGTGCGGATCGAGGGGCAGCAGCTCGTGCCGACCTTCCTGGCCTTCGCGGTCACGGCGCTCCTCGAACAGCACTTCGAAGACCTTGTCGACATCGGCTTCACCTCGGAGATGGAGCAGGGACTCGATCGCATCGCCGACGGCGACGTGGACTGGCGTACCTTCCTCGAGAAGTTTTACCGCGGTGAGGACGGTTTCGAGACCCGACTGGCCGAGCGCGAAGAGAAGATCGATCCGCGCGAAGCGTCGACGCTGGAGTTCGCGGACATGGAGCCCCGGGTTCGCATCGGCCGCTATGGCCCGTTCCTCGAGCTCGAGGCCGAGGGCGAGGACCCCATCCGCGTGTCGCTGCCCGAAGACCTGGCGCCGGCGGACCTGACGCCCGAGGTCGCGGGTCGCCTGATCGAGCAGAAGGAGGCGGCCAACGAGGATCTCGGAGAGGATCCCGAGACCGGCATGCCGGTGCTGCGGCTGGTCGGTCGGTTCGGCCCGTTCGTCCAGCTCGGTGAGCAGGAGGAGGACGGTCCGAAGCCCAAGCGCGTGTCGCTGCCCGAGGGCGTGAAGATCGAAGACGTGGATCTCGACCTGGCCCTGGCGCTCCTCGAATTGCCCCGGGAGCTGGGCAAGCACCCCGAGTCGGGCGAGCCGGTCAAGGCGGGAATCGGTCGCTACGGGCCCTATGTGGTGCACAAGAAGGACTATCGCTCGCTCAAGGACGGGGACGACGTGCTCACGGTCGATTTCGACCGGGCGATGGAGCTGCTCAGTGAGCCGAAGCGCGGGCGACGGAGCCGCGAGCCGCTGCGCGACATCGGGCCCCACCCGGACGACGGCGAGGCGATCAAGCTGTTCGACGGCCGCTACGGACCGTACGTGAAGCACGGTAAGGTCAACGCCTCGATCCCCCGTGGCGCCGCGCCCGAGGACGTCACGCTCGAGCAGGCACTCGAGTTGCTCGCCGAGCGCGCCGAAAAGATGAAGTCCGGGAAGGGCAAGCCGCGGAAGGGCGCGCGCCGGAAATGAGCCGTCCGCCGGTCAACGTCGTCGGAGGCGGCCTCGCCGGATCAGAGGCGGCCTGGCAGCTCGCCGAGCGTGGCTATCCGGTCCGTCTGTTCGAGATGCGGCCCGAGCGCGGCACGCCCGCCCACCAGACGGGCGAGCTGGCGGAGATCGTCTGCTCGAACTCGTTCAAGTCCGAAGCGCTCGACACGGCTCACGGTCTCCTCAAGGCCGAGATGCGGCGGCTTGGCTGCATGCTCCTCGGCGTCGCCGACGCCTGCCGCGTGCCGGCGGGTACGGCGCTCGCCGTCGACCGCCATCTGTTCAGCGTCGAGGTGACCCGTCGCCTCACCGCCCACGCGCGCATCGACCTCCGGGTCGGCGAGGTGACGGCGGTGCCCGAGGGGCCCACGATCGTTGCCACCGGACCGCTGACCTCCGATGCGCTCTCGGCGGACATCCGGGCTCTGCTCGGCGAAAAACATCTGGCGTTCTTCGATGCGATCGCCCCGATCTTCTCGAGGGAGTCGATCGACGAGTCCGTCGTGTTCGCTGCTTCGCGCTACGGCAAAGGGGAAGCGGACTACCTCAACTGTCCGTTCGATCGGGAGCAGTACGAGGCGTTCATCGACGCGCTGCTGGAGGCTGACGTCTACGAAGGCCATGACTGGGATGCGGTGCCGTATTTCGAAGGCTGTCTGCCGATCGAGGTGATGGCGCGCCGGGGCAGGGAGACGCTGGCCCACGGCCCACTGCGGCCGGTCGGGCTCGAGGACCCGGAGACGGGCGATCGCTACCACGCCGTGGCCCAGCTGCGCATGGAGGACCGGGCCGGTCGGATGTGGAATCTCGTGGGTTTTCAGACCCGCTTGAAGGTCGGCGAGCAGCAGCGGGTTTTCCGGATGATCCCGGGGCTGGAGGAGGCCGAGTTCCTCCGCTACGGCTCGATTCACCGGAACTCGTATCTCAACTTCCCGGCCCGACTGACGGCGCACGGGGCGCCCGAGGACCGGCCCGAGCTCATCTTCGCCGGCCAGCTCACCGGCGTGGAGGGCTATACCGAGTCGATCGCCAGCGGCTTGATGGCCGCCCTGAATCTCGACCGCCTGATGCGCGGAGAAGGACCGGTCACCCCGCCGTCCACCACGATGCTCGGAGGCCTGTATCGCTATCTGCGGGAGGCCGATCCGGAGCACTTCCAGCCGATGAACGCGAACTTCGGCCTCGTCGACCCGCCCGGCGAGAAAATCCGAGGTGGCCGCAAGGCGCGCCGCGCCGCGCTCGGGGCGCGGGCGCTCGAGGAGATCGAGCGTTTTGCCGCCGGAGTGCTGGCGGTTTCCGGCGCCGCGGAGGTTGCGTGAGCCGGGCGGAGGTGGTGGCGGACTTCCTGCGCTGGCTGTCGAGCGAGCGTCGCCTGTCGCCGCACACGGTGGAGGCCTACGCGCGTGATCTCGCGCAATTCGAGGAATTCGTGGGCGGCTGGTCCGGGGCGGAGACGTGGGCCTGGCACGACGTAGATCGGCTCGCGATCCGGGCCTGGCTCGGCGAACTCGATGAGCGCGGCCGCGCCGACAGCACGATCGCGCGCAAGCTGTCGACGCTGCGGGTGTTCTTCGGCTTCCTCCAGCGGACCGACCGTCGGGACGAGAACCCGGCCCGCCTCGTCCGTGCCCGCTCCTCGGGCCGCCGGTTGCCCGCTTTCCTGACGCGGGCGCAGATCGACGCCCTGTTCGAAGACGAACCCGATGTCACGCCCGCGCCAGAGCGCGATCGGGCGCTCCTCGAGATCCTCTACTCGTCGGGACTGCGCCTCGCCGAGGTGCACGGTCTCGACATCGACGCCGTGGACCGGGAGCGCGGGCTGGTGCGCGTGCTGGGCAAGGGCAGCAAGGAGCGCATCGTGCCGATCGGTTCCGCCGCCCTGACGGCGATCGACCGTTGGCTGGAAGCCTCCGGCCGCTCTCCCCGGGACGATGGCCCACTCTTCCTCAGCGAACGGGGCACGCGCCTGTCACGTCGGCAGATCCAGCGCATCGTCGCGACGTGGCTGGCGCGCGCGGCTGACGGCGAGGCGCTGTCACCGCACGCCCTGCGTCACAGCTTCGCAACGCACCTGCTGGATGAGGGCGCCGATCTCATGGCGGTCAAGGAACTGCTGGGACACGCCAGCCTCTCGACGACCCGTATCTACACCCACACCTCGAAGGAGCGTCTGCTGGAGACCTACCGGCAGGCGCATCCTCGCGCCGAATGAGGCCACGATGAGACGAGCGGATGCCGACGGACCTCAGCAGATGCATGCCACCACGATCCTCTGCGTGCGTCGCGACGATCACGTGGCGATCGCCGGCGACGGCCAGGTCTCGATGAACGACGAGATCGTGAAGGGCGGCGCCGTGAAGGTTCGCCGGATGAAAGGCGGGCACATCCTCGCCGGGTTTGCCGGCGGTGTGGCGGATGCGATGAACCTGTTCGAGACGTTCGAGACGCAGCTCGAGCGACATCCCGGAAATCTCACTCGGGCCGCCGTCGAGCTTGCCAAGGCGTGGCGCAGCGACCGTTACCTGCGCCGGCTCGAGGCGCTCCTCCTCGTGGCGGACCGGCAGCGGAGCCTGCTGATCTCGGGCAATGGCGAGGTGATCGAGCCCGACGACGGGATCCTCGCGATCGGCTCGGGCGGCAGCTATGCCCTCGCGGCGGCTCGGGCGCTGGTCGCGCACACCGGTATGTCTGCCGCCGAGATCGTGCGGGCCGCCATGCTCATCGCCGCCGAGATCTGCGTCTATACGAACGACCAGCTCACGGTGCTCGAGCTCGGGTCCGAGGAGGAAGCGTGAGCGACGAGGCGACACCCATTGGCGAGCAGGAGGTTCCGGACCTGACGGCCGACGAGACCGGGCTGCCGGACTTCGGCGAGCTCACGCCTCGCCAGATCGTGGCTGAGCTCGACCAGTACATCATCGGCCAGGACGATGCCAAGCGAGCGGTGGCCATCGCCCTGCGAAATCGCTGGCGGCGCCGCAACGTCGAGTCCGAGCTGCGCGACGAGATCCTCCCGAACAACATCATCATGATCGGTCCGACCGGCGTCGGTAAGACCGAGATCGCACGGCGATTGTCGCGTCTCGCGGGCGCTCCGTTCGTGAAGGTCGAGGCGTCGAAGTTCACCGAGGTCGGCTACGTGGGACGAGACGTCGAGTCGATGGTGCGGGACCTGGTCGACGTGGCGGTGAACCTGGTCCGCGTGGAGCGGGAGGACGAGGTCCGCGACGAAGCGGCCGACCGCGTGGAGGAGCGGTTGCTCGACTTGCTCCTGCCGCCCGTCGCCGCAGGCCCCGTCGGGCCCGACGGGGGCGATTCGGCCGAACGACGGTTCCTGGTCGGCGCTGAGGGCCAGGCGGCGTCCGAGGAGGCCGAGGATCCGCAGGTTGCCCGGCGTCGGCGCACGAGAGAGAAGCTGCGAGGGTTGCTGCGCGACGAGAAGCTCGAAGACCGCGAGATCGAGATCGAGGTCACCGAGAGCGCCCTGCCGATGATGGACATGACGGCGACGGGAATGGAGGGCGTCGACTGGAACTTCGGCGAGGTGCTCTCCGACATGCTTCCAAAGCGAACGAAGCGACGGAGGGTCCGCGTTTCGGAGGCGCGGCGCATCCTGATTTCCGAGGAGCTCGACAAGCTCGTTGACATGGACGAGGTGGTCGACGACGCGCTCGATCGCGCGGAGACCATGGGCATCATCTTCCTCGACGAGATCGACAAGGTGGCGGGCGGTGCCGGCGGCGGCGGCGGGCCGGATGTCTCCCGTGAAGGCGTCCAGCGCGACCTGTTGCCGATCGTCGAGGGATCCACGGTGCAGACCAAATACGGCCTCGTGACAACCGAGCACGTGCTGTTCATCGCGGCGGGCGCGTTCCATGTGAGCAAACCGTCCGACCTGGTCCCCGAGTTGCAGGGTCGCTTCCCCATCCGCGTCGAGCTCGAAAGCCTCGACGAGGCCGATTTCGTCCGCATCCTCCTGGAGCCGAAGAACGCCCTCCTGTCGCAGTACCGCGCGCTCGTCGCCACGGAGGGCGCCGAGCTGGAGTTCACACCAGAGGCGATCGAGGAGATCGCGCGCATCGCGGCAGATGTGAACCAGCGGATGGAGAACATCGGGGCCCGTAGACTCCATACCGTGATGACCACCCTGCTGGACGACGTGATGTTCGGCCTGCCCGAGGAGTGGAGTGACGGCCAGACGATCCGCATCGACGCGGCCGACGTGCGGTCGCGACTGGCACGAATCGTCGAGGATGATGATCTTCGGCGCTATATTCTCTAAACGAATGAGTGAACCGATGTCCGATCTGAAACGAACTCCCCTGTACGGTGTGCACGTGGAGCTCGACGCCAAGCTGGTGCCGTTTGCCGGCTATTCGATGCCCGTGCAGTATCCGACCGGGATCCGCCGCGAGCACGAGGCCGTACGCACGGCGGCGGGGCTGTTTGACGTGTCGCACATGGGTGAGTTCCTCGTGACGGGGCCTGAGGCCACCGAGTACGTCGCCTGGATCACGACCAACGATCCGCATGAGCTCGACATCGGCGATGCCCAGTACAGCGTGATGTGCCACGAGGCAGGCGGCATCATCGACGACCTGCTCGTCTACCGGCTCGGCGAGGACCGCTTCCGCCTGGTCGTGAACGCCGCCAACCATGCGAAGGACTGGAAACACTGCCAGGTCCAGGCGGGCCGGTTCGACGTCCGTCTCGAAGACGAGAGCGACGGCGTAGCATTGCTCGCCCTGCAGGGTCCCGCCGCCCAGGCGATCCTGGCGCCGCTGTGCTCGGAGCCCATCGACCCGATCGGCTTCTACCAGTTCCGGCAAGGGCACGTGGCCGGCGCTCCCTGCGTGATCAGCCGCACGGGATACACCGGCGAGGACGGATTCGAACTGTATCTGCCGAATGGCCGCGCCGTGGCCGTGTGGGAGGCGCTGGTGGAGGCAGGGGCGCCCGCTGGCCTCATTCCGGCCGGTCTAGGCGCCCGCGACAGTCTGCGGCTCGAGATGGGCTATGCCCTGTACGGCAACGACCTCGACGACGAGACGACGCCGCTGGAAGCGGGACTCGATTGGCTCGTCAAGCTCGGTAAGGAAGCGTTCATCGGGCGGGAGGCGCTGGAACTGCAGAAGAAGGAAGGGTTGACCCGTCGATTGCGCGGTTTCCGGCTCCTGGAGCGCGGCTTTCCGCGTGCCGGCTACGACGTCAGCTACGAGGGGGACGTCGTGGGACAGGTCCGCAGCGGAACCGTGAGCCCGACGCTCGGCGAAGGCATCGGCACCGCGTATCTGCCGCCGGCCGCGGGTCCGGGCGCCCGCATCGCCATCCACATTCGCGACGCGGCAGTGCCCGCGGAGGTCGTCGTCCCGCCGTTTTATACGGAGGGATCGCTTCGAAAGTGACCGGGAGCGGGGAAGTGCGCGTGGGAATTCTCACCGTCTCGGACGGCGTCGCGGCCGGGATCCGCGAGGACGTGTCTGGTCGACGCATCGAGGAATGGACCGCCGCCGAGGGCCACGTCGTGACCCGTCGCGGCGTCGTGCCCGACGAGCCGATGTCCCTCACCTCCACTCTCATCCGCTGGGCCGACGCAGGTGCGTGCGACGTCCTGCTGACGACCGGCGGAACCGGCCTGACGCCGCGCGACCGGACGCCCGAGGCGACCCGCGCGGTGATCGAGCGCGAGGCACCGGGGATCGCCGAGGCGTTGCGGCACGCGGGTCGCTCGGCGACCCCGTACGCCGCCCTGGGGCGGGGCATCGCGGGCGTCCGCGCCTCGACCCTGATCGTGAACCTTCCCGGCAGCCCCGGGGGCGTGGCCGACGGCCTCGACGTCCTCGGTCCTCTCGTTCGCCACGTCGTCGACCTTCTGTCGGGGCCGACGGACGACCACGATCCGGTGAATTGACGTGGCGCGCGTTTTCATTCACGACGCGGACGTCGAGGCGGCGGTCGCCGTGCGCGAGGCGGCGGCGGCCGACGGGCACGAGGCGGAGATTCTGCCCGATCTCGACGCGCTGGAACGTCGGCTGGGCGGCGAAGACGAGTTCGCCCTCGTCCTGACCGGCGATCCCACCGCCCGGGCAGCACTTCGGGCGGCCGCCCAGATGTCCACCCGTATCCCCCGACCCCCGCTGCTGGCGGTGGTCGAATCCGCGGCGCGGTCGGAGGCGGCGTCCCTCGAGGCCGACGTCGTGCTCGCGACCCCCGTCGACGACGCCGAGGTCCAGGTGGCGCTCGGCCAGGAGCTGGAGCGGTTCGAGCTGCAGGTCGCGACGGGCATCGTCGGCCGCACTGAAGCGATGCGCGAGGTGCTCGAGCGCATCAATACGATCGCCCAGGTGCAGTCGACGGTGCTCATCACGGGCGAGAGCGGAACCGGCAAGGAGCTGGTCGCCCGCGGGATCCACCGGCTTTCGTCACGCCGGAGCCACCCCTTCATCGCCCTCAATTGCGGCGCCATCCCCGAGTCTCTGCTCGAGAGCGAGCTGTTCGGTCACGAGAAGGGCGCCTTCACGGGAGCCACGTCGCGCCGCAAGGGGATGTTCGAACTGGCCGACGGGGGATCGTTGCTGCTGGACGAGATCGGCGAGATGCCGTCCCAGCTGCAGACGCGCCTGCTGCGGGTGCTAGAGGCCAAGCGCTTCATGCGAGTGGGGGGCGACACCGAGATCGAGGTCAACGTGCGGGTCATCGCGGCGACGAACCAGGATCTGCGCGAGGCGGTGCGGCGTGGCACCTTTCGAAAGGATCTCTACTACCGGCTCAACGTTCTGCTCGTACGGATGCCTCCCCTGCGAGAGCGCCGCAGCGACATACCCATCCTCATTCGCCGGTTCATCGACGAGTTCAGCCGTCAGCACGACCGGGAATTCAAAGGTCTCTCCGCCGAAGCGATGCAAATCCTGCTCGACTACGAGTGGCCCGGGAACATCCGCGAGCTCCGGAATCTCGTCGAGTCCATGGTCGTGCTCGCCCCCGGTGCCGTGATCCAAGCGAACGACATTCCGCTCGCCGTCCGTGAGACGAGCGGTCGTGCGCTTTTGCCGGTGCGTACGGAAGACGGTGGGGCTTCGCGCCTGCCGATGTCGACTGGCGAGGAGACGAGTGCGCAGTTGCCGCAGATGGAGTTCCTGTTCCGCACGCTGGTCGAGATGAAGATCGATCTCGAAGACCTGCGGTCGGCGTTCGAACGGTTTCGCCGCCGTTACTCCGAGAGAGAAGCTACCGAGTGGGACGAGGTGGAGGGTGGATCCGGCTCGACCACGTTGCCGTCTGCCCTTGCGAGCCTCGCGCCGATCGAGGTCGGCGGAGCCGAGGACGAGCACCGACCGGAAGACGGCGCCCTGTCCATACGCCTGGAGCCCGACATGACGATGGCCGACATCGAACGGGTTGCCATTCAGATCGCGCTCGACGAGGTCGGCGGCAATCGCCGCCGCGCGGCCGAACGCCTCGGCATCGGCGAGCGGACGCTCTACCGAAAGCTCAAGGAATACGACATCGAAGCCTGAGCCGGATCAGGGCTGTCCGGCGCCGGCGCGTGAGTTGGCCCGTGAGAGCTCGGAATCGAGCGCGCCGCGAATGCTGTTCCAGCGCTCGCTCGCCGCGTCCCCGTAGCGCACGGTGGTGGGCAGGTTGAGGTCGATCTCGGGCGAGAACAGGTACAGGGCCACCTGCGACTGCTGCTGGTCGAGGCGGGCCCGGCCGAAGTCGGGCGTCACCGGGATGATGTCGACCGGCCGGTACAGCCGGCTCTGGTTGTTCACCTTCAGATCGTACGGCTCGAAGCTCTCCTCCACCGAGCGGCTGAAGAAGGTCACGAACGCGACGAGTGGCCAGCCCCTTTCGCCGGCGCGCCGGGTGAGATCGAGGATCTCCTCGGCCCGCGACACTTTGTAGCCGTTGAGGCGGCGGTATGTGTCGGGCGCCGTCAGGCGGATCACCCACTCCGACAGCGGCACGAACTTGATCTGCAGCCCGTCGGAGCGCAGGAGAACAGTGATTGCGTCCTGCGAGAGCGTGCCGTAGCCGACCGGGACGAGGGGATGCGAGGCCCCGCTCCGGCTCTCGAACTCGGCGCTCCAGGTTTCGGCGTCGAGCGGAGGGTTCGGAGCGGCCACGCCCTCGTCGTTCCCCTGGGCCGCGGCGCCGCCGCATCCGGCGGTCAGCAGTAGCGCGAGGGCGAGGAGAACGCTGTGGGGGGACTTCACGAAGAATATGGATGTCATGGTCGAGACGTCTCCGTCGGTTGGACATCGAGCAGTCCGAACAGGCTCGCGCGAAGGAGATCGATCCCCTCCCCCGTCAGGCTCGAGGTGGCGATGAGCTGATCCGCCGGGAGACCCATGGCGTCGCGCAACTCGCGCTCGGCCCGGGCCCGGCCGCTGCGATTCAGCTTATCGATCTTCGTGAGGGCCAGTAGCGTCGGGATCTGCAGCTCCGCCAGCCAGTGCAGCAGCTGTTCGTCCTGCTCGAGCAGGCCCCTCCGGGCGTCGATGAGCACGACGATGCCGACCAGCTCGGGGCTGGTCGCGAGAAACTCCTCGATCAGTCCGCGCCACTTCTCCCGGGCCTCGTCCGGGGCTCTGGCGAACCCGTAGCCCGGGAGATCCGTGAGGAAAAAACGATCGTTGATCCGGTAGAAGTTGATCTCCTGCGTCTTTCCCGGTCGCTGGGAGACGCGGGCCAGCTTCTTCCGGCCGACCAGGACGTTGATCAGACTGGACTTGCCGCAGTTGGACCGTCCGGCGACGGCGATCTGGGGCAACCGGCCGGGCGCTTCCTGACCGGGGGCCCCGATGGCGCCGGCGAATTCGACCCGCCGGATCTGGTCGGGCTCAGACACGCGGGCGGTGGCTCGCTACCGGCGAACTCAGGCTTCCCGCCGCTTCGGCTCGGGCTCCAGGATTAGGAGCGGATCCGTTCCGTCCTCGATCGTCTCGCGCGTGATGACCACTTCGCGCACGTCCTCCCGCGAGGGAAGGTCGAACATGATGTCGACCATCACGTTCTCGAGCACGGCTCGCAGGCCGCGCGCCCCGGTTCCCCGCGAGATCGTCTGGCGAGCGATTGCCTCGAGCGCTTTGGGGTCGAAGGTCAACCCGACGCCCTCGAGCTCGAACATCTTCTGATACTGCTTGATGAGTGCGTTCTTGGGTCGCGTGAGAATCTCGACCATCGCCTCTTCATCCAGGTCGTGCAGCGAGACCATCACCGGCATGCGACCCACCAGCTCCGGGATCAGTCCATAGCGCAGAAGATCTTCCGGCTCGACCGACTTGAGCGTCTCGTCGGCGCGCTGGCCGTCGTCGGCGTCCGGGCCGAATCCGATCTGCTTCTTTCCGAGCCGTCGTTCGACGATATCCTCCAGCCCGTCGAACGCCCCGCCGCAGATGAACAGGATGTTGCGGGTGTCGATCTGGATGTACTCCTGCTGCGGATGTTTCCGCCCGCCCTGCGGAGGCACCGATGCGACCGTGCCCTCGAGGATCTTGAGCAGCGCCTGCTGCACGCCCTCGCCGCTGACGTCGCGCGTGATCGACGGGTTCTCACTCTTGCGGGCAATCTTGTCGATCTCGTCCACGTACACGATGCCGCGCTCGCACTCGGCGATGTTGTAGTCGCCCGCCTGGAGCAAGCGCACGAGGATGTTCTCGACGTCCTCGCCGACGTAACCCGCCTCGGTCAGCGTCGTGGCATCGGCGATCGTAAACGGTACCTGCAGTAGCCGGGCGAGGGTCTGCGCGAGCAGCGTCTTTCCCACGCCGGTCGGACCGATCAGCAGGATGTTGGACTTCTCGATCTCGACGTCGTCGATGACGCTGCGGTGATTGATTCGCTTGTAGTGGTTGTAGACCGCGACCGCGAGGGTTCGCTTGGCCCCTTCCTGCCCGATGACGTACTCGTCCATCACGTGCTTGATTTCCGAGGGGTTCAGGACCTCCGAAATCCGCGCGGCGGATTCGCGGTCCTCTTCCTCGGCGAGGATCTCGTTGCACAGCGAGATGCACTCGTTGCAGATATAGACGTTCGGTCCAGAGATGAACTTCTTCACGCTGTCTTTCGACTTGCCGCAGAACGAACAACGCAAGTGCTTATCTCCCGGCATGTGCGGTCTCCCCTCGGTACGACCGTTCAGTCATTCTCGTCCGGCGCGGGTTCCGCGGACGGCGCTTCCGTCGTCGATGCGGCGCCCGGCCCGATATCAGTGTCGGACCCCTCGGCGGTGCTCCCGGTTCCATTCTCGGAGGCACGATCGCCGGGCTGGATGATGCGATCGATCAGGCCGTACTCGAGCGCCTCGTCGGGCGACATGTACCGATCCCGATCCACGTCCTCCTCGATGCGGTCGACGGGCTGGCCGGTGTGCTGCGCCAGCAGTTCGTTCAACCGCTGCCGTGC
>Ga0210123_1000580_pt1 | contig 22098 bp, 19 predicted proteins | sample Muzzi_PWB_D2_FD_185535 | JGI IMG/M metagenome (GOLD analysis project Ga0210123, IMG submission 185535) | Wetland microbial communities from San Francisco Bay, California, USA, that impact long-term carbon sequestration - Muzzi_PWB_D2 (SPAdes) | ecosystem: Environmental > Aquatic > Marine >... | reverse complement strand
TTTGCAGTTCGCCGAGCGACTCGCGGATGAACTTCCGCATCTTCTCGCGATCGCTGAACATCGATTGGATGCTCTGATAGCTGTACTTCGCCAGGATGCCTTGCAGCATGCCGGCCTCGGCCTGGCGCGTGGGATCGATCCCCGTTTCCATCTGTGGCATGCCCCCTCGGAACGGATTGTCGAGCCTAGCGCCGAAACCATTGGGCAACACGATGTAGGCGACGCGCTCGCCGCGACGCACCTGGTTCGCGGCTTCTTCCCGTCCCATGACCTCGACGTCCAGTTCCGGAGCGTCGGACAGGTCCTTGGTGAACTGCTGCGACGACGCCGTGCCGTCTTCGTCGACGACCGCCACAGCGATGGCACCGCGTGTCGAATCGTCGTCACCGCCGCCGGCGAAGATCGCACCGAAGAACATGCAATAGATCAGCGGCAGGAAGAACGTGAAGAAAAACCCGGCCTTGTCACGGAACAAGAGCCGCAGGTCCTTCTTGGCCAGTGCGATCACGCGTCTCATCAGTCTCGCAGATGCCTCCCCGTCAGGTTCAGAAACACGCGTTCAAGATCGGGGCGGTCGACGCGGAATCGCTCCAGCTTGCCGACGTCCTGCAGGCGATTCAGTTCGGCCAGCGGGTCGTCCGTTTCCACCGTCTCTTCCTTGCCGGCCCGCTCGACGGTCAGCACGCTGTTTCCTCCGTATGCGGTGATCAAACCGTCCACCGTATCAAGTGCCAGCAGCCTGCCACGATCCATGATGCCCACTCGCGCACAAAGCCGCTCGGCCTCTTCCATGTAGTGCGTAGTGTAGATGATCGTCCGACCCGCGTCCTTGAGCGCGGTGATGTTGTCGAAGATGGCGTTGCGGGATTGCGGATCGACGCCGACGGTCGGCTCGTCCAGCAGGAGCATGGGCGGATCGTGTACCACGGCGATGGCCAGATTGAGGCGACGTTTCATACCGCCGGAGTAGGTTTTGGCCCGGTCACCGCGGCGGTCCCACAGACCGACGAAATCGAGCGACCAGCGGACGCGCTCGTGCAGTTTCTTGCGGGACAACCCCTGCAATTGGCCGAAGAAGCGAACATTCTCTTCGCCGCTGAGTTCGTCGTAGAGGGCGAGTGCCTGCGGCGCCATGCCGATCTTACCGCGAACGGCCGCGTCGGCCGGCGAGCCGCCGCCGTCGACCGATACCGACCCGGCATCGGGATTGAGCAGGCCGACAATCATGTTGACGGTGGTCGTCTTGCCGGCACCGTTGGGTCCGAGCAGACCGAACACCTCGCCCGCGTGGATCTCCAACGACAGATCGTCCACGGCCACCAGATCGCCGAAAGATTTTCGCAAATTCGTAAGATGCAACATGACGGGCGGGATGGTAGCGGAAACGATGGGCATACGCCATCAAATGAAGTGTCGGCAATCGTAGCAGTAGCACTGAGATTTTAATCCGACACGCTCGTGCCGTCTCGCTGCCTGAGCCGCATGGCTTCAGCCCGCGCGGTGCCACCGGACTTGACGACCGGTCGAGCGTTCGCAACACCGCGCAAGCTGAAGCATGCGGCTCGGAGGCGTACAGGCGTTTACGGCGAACAGGTCGTACGTATGGCGCATCACGTCTTCACGACATCGAGGCGACGGCTCGTACCGCAGGCATCCTTGCCTGCCCGTCAGGAGGTAGGGTGCGCCCCAGCCCACCCAATGGAGTAGCCGACGATGTCGCCCTTTTTGAAGACGCCGATGTAGTCCGGCGGGTCCCAGTCCTCCCAGTCGGGGATGTGCAGCACGTAGGGGTTTCCGTTTGCTTGATCAGTTCCCGGGTCTCGTCAAGTTTCCTCCGCGCCCGCTCGGGATCAACAAGCTCCGCCGTCGGTGGCACTCGTATTCGCCTTATGCCAACCACCGCCATACCATCGTCACTCGATCCACCCCAACTCCCTTAGAAACTCGACTATCGCGTCCGCAGCGATTCGGTGGGCCAGTTGATTGGGGTGGGTCTTGTCCGGGAACAGGTCTTGGCCAGTCATACCTTTTTCCCGGGCAAACTTGCGATAGATGGGCAACAAATCGAGCACGGGGACTTTTTCTTCACGGGCAAACTCAGCGAGCCATTGCTGGGGCGTCGACGAATCCGGCGCGGTGGGATCGACCTGGCGGGCTATGGGAAAGCTGACTATCGCCAGGGGCACTTCGTGCTGCCGGGCCAATGACGTGATCCGGTGCATGCTCTCGCGCGTAAGCCGCCAGGCCTCGCGGATGTGCGGTGCGTTGGGTTGATCGATAAGCGTATCCGGGCAGTAGGCGTCGTTGCGTGCCTTTAGCTCCGCACGCGTGGGACCGAACCACTGAAAGGCCAGCGTCCGACTCATTCGATACAGACCCGACCACTCCAACGCGGACGGTTCCGGCGGCGCCAGATGCTTCGTCTTTCCACCGTAGTTTACGAGGTTGAATTTCTGCCCGATGTCGTTGAGGCAGAAGACTTGCACGATGATGTCGGGATGAAAAGAAAGTCCCAGGTCTTTGAGGATCGCATACTCCTGCCACGGGGAATAACCGGTGACGGAACAATTGACCACGGATATGGACCCACCGGCGGCGCGTGCTCGTGCGAGGTCTCGTACCCGCCAAACGAAACAATCCTCCTCTTTGGTGCTCAAACCGAAGGTAATGGAATCACCCAGGAAGAGAATGCGCCGCTCACCGGGCTCCTTTTTAAAGGGCACCAGCGGACCGCGCAGGCCGTGGGCGTTAATTCTGCAGGTGACACCATTACGCCGGCCGACCCAACCCGGTCGAGATTCCCAGAAGCGAACCGGGTGCGCCTTGAGCATCCCCATGTGCGGGCTCGTCGGTCGATAACCGATGGACGCGATCAGATCGACCGACACGAGCCACAACAGCGGCATGGCGGCCAATCCCCAACGCCCCCATTTCGCAGGCACACTCGATCGACGGCGTATCGCAAGTAGCAACGCCGCGAAGACAACAGCCGCACCGACATGACAGGCCATCACAAACCATAATGCATCGACCTGCCACGGCGCGAGCAACAATCCCCAGCGATGGATTTCCACACGTAGCAATAGCCCGGCGAGTACGAGCAATGCGTAACCGAGGGAGACGGCGAGGCAAGCGTGCAACCCGCGCGACGTCGATCGCGGTTGCTCTGACGCATCCTCTGAAGATTTGGTGCATAGCGCGTTTGTCATGACCGAGTCTTTCCCCTCCCATGGTATCGAACCCAAAAGACCCGGGCAATTTGCCACACAGCGTACGGAATCAGCTACTGGCGTCACACGTCAATGTTGACTTGACAGCAGGTCTGCGCGTATCCGAGACCGCGTTTCAAAGTGGGGAAGTACACGCCTGCGGCAACGGACATGGATAGTTCGATCAGTCCTCTTTCGCCATAGCGCTTTCGAAGGGACTCCCGATAAGCGTCCTCTTCCCCGTTCGCCAGGACAACACCGCGTGCGAAGCGATAGACCTCGGCCAGTTCTTGCGGCAAATGCTCTGCGTCACCATCAAGCACGGCACGAATGTGTTCCGAAGGCACGCCCGCCTGTTTCGCCTGATTGACGGCGATCTGCACACAGGTCCCGCAGTCGGCATGTTTCGCCCCTACTACGCTGGCCACGGAAAACGGACTGACCGGCACGGCGCAGCGGCAATTCGCTACGCTGAACATTTTGGCGAACTTGAAAAACGTAGGCAGCGAGACCTTCACGATATGACGCACATAGTCAATGCTGACGCCAAGCTGGCGCTCCACAGCGTTCAGTTTGCGATGAATAAACCAGCGGATCATATGGTCCTCCCTCCTGGCCCATTGTAGATGGTGTTTCTCCGGTAGTCACGGCGCCGGAACAGCGGCCCGCGAGCACATACCCATGGTGTTCGTGCAGGCAGGGATGCCTGCGGTACAACCGAGTGCCGCGTCTGCCTAACGGGAACGGCCGCCACGGGTGGCAACCGCTACGACATAGACGTGCCGGTGCAGACAGCGCACAAAGAAACCGGCTGGCTGTTCCTTTTGGAACGACCGGCCGGTGGGGAGAATACGATAGCGTTGACGAGCGGTGCTACGACCGCGGATGGGCGTCGTCGTACACCGCCTTGAGTCGCGGTGTGGTCAGGTGCGTGTAGACCTGCGTGGTCGACAGCGACTGATGGCCCAGGAGTTCCTGCACGCTTCGCAGATCGGCGCCGTTGTTCAGCATGTGCGTGGCAAAGCTGTGCCGTAGCGTGTGGGGGCTGATGCTGGGATCGAGTCCGCACTCCGAGAGATACTTGTCGAGCTTACGGCGAACGCTACGCGTGCTGAGGCGCTGGCCGTGCTTGTTGACGAAGAGGGCTTCCTGATCGAACCGCGCGGAACGGGCATCGGCACGCCGCAGTTCAAGGTACTTCTGAATGGCCGCGATGGCCGTCGGGCCGATCGGCGCGGTGCGCTGCTTCTTGCCCTTGCCTCGGACACGGATGGCGCCGCCGGCAAAGTCGACGTCGACGAAGTTCAGATCGACCAACTCGCTGACGCGCACCCCCGTCGAGAAGAGCACCTCGAGCATCGCCCTGTCGCGGGCCCCCAGCAACGTGTTGTCGTCAGGGGTCGAGAGGAGGCGGCTGATCTGTTCGATCTCGAGGAACTTGGGCAGACGCTTTTCCTGCTTGGGTGTCTTGATCGTCGCAAGTGGATGGGCCTTGATGTAGCCGCGTCGCAGGCAGAACTTGTAGAAGCTACGAAGCGTCGCGAGCTTTCGCGCGATCGTCGACTTCGAATAGTTCAGCGTGCCGAGGAACCCCAGGAAGGACTTGACCTGCTCGGTGTCTACGTCGCGCAGCTTCTGCTGGACACCGGGCTCGGCCAGAACGACCGTATCGGTACCGATCACACCGCCACCGGGTCTTCCCGTGGGTGCAGGTGCGGCGAAGCCGGTGCCGGTCGGCTGACCACCTCCCGTCCTACCGCCAAGGAACCCGCAGAATTGTGCCAAATCTGCGGCGTAACACTTGGCCGTATGAGGCGAGAAGTGTCGCTCGAACTTCAGGTAGTTGAGGAACTCGTCAATCAGTGAATTCTCTATCATGATCGCTCTACACGTCGGCGAAGCCTACCAGTCGCCCGGACGAACTCCCGTACCGGGTGGCGGTAAACGCCCCAATATTTGTCCATGACTACGTGACGATCTGATCGAGCTCCGTCTCCAACCTTCGGCCCATCTGATAGCTGAGCACGGCGGCGTCAAACCAGTCGAATTCGCTCGACTCATCTGATGCCATCGACGAGAACGCGTCGATGACATCCGCCTCCTGCCCGGCCTCATAGCGAAAAACGAATCGCTGATCGTTCTTCACCAATGATAGCTGCCGAATTACGCTCATGGTATCCTTACCTCTCGCGTCATCCTCCCGCGAGTTGGGGATCATCCCGACCACCCACTAACTCCAATATCGTGACAAAACAGCAGAACCTGATGTAATCCTGCTGACTAACCATGAATTTTCGCCATCCGTACGGGCTGTTGCCACCGTCCCGTAATCTCGCGTACCGGCGAATCTCGTCCACGACGGCTGCGTGAGACGAATCGATGACGCGCTGGCTCTGGGCGAGCAGCCACCGATTTCCCGGTGTGGCCGGCGCACCCGCGAGGGATGCCTGCCGCGACAGAGCGACCGGATCGACCGCCCCGCCGCCTGCGCAAGGTCTCGTTCCGTACAATTGAGCGGAGACTCCGATGCGTGGTGGGTCGTAGGGATCATATTCCGTAATCGCAAAAACGAGAATCGCGTCGCATCCCAGGAGCTGGATGAGCTCCCGCGCGTGCTCCGGCGATTCGACCGTCGAGTGTCCCTGCATCGTCAACACGCCAAGGACTCGACTTACCGGTACAACCTTCACTCCCTCCACCAGAGTGAGTTCGCTCGCCATCAAATCAGCGAATCGGTTCGGGTCGAAATCGGAGGCGCCGCTGAGATTCAGGGCCGGCGCAACCGCAATGGTCATAGGCCCCAATGTGTGATTCGCCACGTCGGGGCGCACCACGATGCGCTGCGTGGCGCATCCCGCCGGCATGCCCAGCACGAGCAAGCAAAGAAATGGCTTGCGGCGCAGGGTGCCGTTGTATCGACTCCGCTCCCTGGTAGCCCCGTATGCATCCATGCCGGCTTTACTCCCGCTACGCTCCTCGTAGCGTCCGATTCCCTGAAAACGCCCCAGGAATCGCTGATTACTCGGTTCATCGTCTAATTCACAGATACGCTTGCGTCCGAAACGTGGCAAAACCGAACATCCCATAACTCCCTTAGGAATCATTGGCCCGAAACCCGCCCAATTCAACTCTCGGGGGCTCGGATTCTTCCCGTAGGTCACCGGTAAGCGACCCCCCGACAGGCGGCTGGGGGCTCGGTCGCCTAGGGAAAAGCGACCAGATGTTGTCAAAGCCGTTTCGATTAGTCGTAAAGTAGATCCGCCCATCCGGAGAAAAGACGGGCGCATAACTGGCTGCATGGCCGTCCGTCAGACGTACCTTGCCACGTCCGTCCGCATCCATGTACCAGATGTCCATGATCGGTGCGCTCGCGGGCAGGGAAGACTCATTATCCTGGGGCACTTGACTGACGCTGGCAAAAGCAATCGCACGACCGTCGCGCCTCCACGCCGGCAAGATGAACGCTTGGTGGGCGCTTGACGCCAGTTCCGTTGGATAGCGAGGCTCGCCGTCGACGAGCGTGATGGACCAGATGCTGAAGAGATTGCTTCCCCGTTCGCGTGCCCGCTGATAGAGGATCTTGTCTCCGCGAGGCGACCAGACGGGGAACAATCCGTAACCGATGAACTTCTTGCCCGAGCCTCCATCGGCATCAGCAATCCAGAGTTCCCACTGCCCCCCCCGCACAGATAACGCGCTAAAGACCACTCGGTCGCCCTTCGGTGACCAACTTGGGTGTACCTCCTCGGCGGGATCGTCGGTGATTCGAACGGGTCGCCCACCGTTCATATCCATTAACCAAATGTCCCAACTTCCGGCGCGGTCGCTGGCAAAAGCCACACTCCTGCCGTCCGGAGAAATGGCGGGCTGCACATCGGATGCGGGATCACCTGTGAGCTGCGTCACCGCAGTCCCGTCCACCGCCTTGATGTAGAGGTCCGGGTATACATGGTGGCGTGTTGACGAGAAAACCAATCGTAAACCGTCAGAGGATATGTCGGCATCGTTGTCCGCACCGATCTCGGTATACGTATGCCGTTTTAGCGAAATGGGCGATCGTGCGCCGTAGTCTTCCGAGGGCCTATTCTCGAGTTCGCCGAACAGCGAAATGCGTCCTGCACGGGCCGCCGCCAGCACGGAATGCTCGTCCGTTTGCCGGGCTCGGCGCGGAACCGTTTCGCAAAGGCGGCCTAGCAGACTGCAACCTGCAGTAAGCGAGCAGCTCGCCGCGATCACTCCCGTCAGTCGAAGTAGACTTGAATTGGTCATGCGGATATCGACTACCTCCGGTGTACGGGATCGGGCAAGGGACGAGATTCACGCCACCCCGGGCGATTGCGCAATGATGGCCCAATCCCTATCTGATACGCCACGCCGGGGCATCGTTAGCTCATCGGCGACCGTCAGGTCCTTGACGAGTTGCCAGTCGGAACATGTCGTCGAAGTCGCCAGACCTATCCGATAACCGTTCATGTTATCGGCCTTTGACCCAGACCGGCTGAACAACCATCAACATGTGACTTTTGCGAATGGGCGGCAAATCCACGCACGAAAACGACCGCACGCGTGGACTTGGTGGCGCCGGCGCGCCGAATTATCGCCGAATTCTGCATCGGCTGAGGGACTCATGAGACGGCGCCAGGCGCCGTCGAACGAAGCCCCGCTTCGAACGCCGCATCCCACACCCCAACCGTGCCCAGATGAGAAGACCGTCGCGGCAAGCCAACGTCCTAAATTGTCGCGAGAAAATATCCTGTGATAATGTAATCTATTGCCAATCAAGAACTTAAAATTTCGTCATCCGGCTGTCGCCATCTCCTTGAACCAGTGCTAAACTCTTGCGCCCGGAAGGACATTCACATCCCCGACGGGAAGAAGCGAGGAGTGGGAACAAATTGATAGAAGCGCCCGATCGCCAAAACTCACACGGCTGACGATGTGATGCCTGCGCAATCTTAGCGCGCGTGGTGGTGTTTCCTGCAATTGGGGAGAGCAGGATGATTGGCCGAAGAAGCACTCAGATACTCGAGTGTGTCATGCTGGACATGAACACGCAGGCCGATTTCTGTGGGGTGGACGGCGCCCATCCGATCGCGAACCACGAGACACTGATACCGACTCTACGACGCGTCATCGCCTGGACCATGCGAAATGGAACACCCATGGTGTCTTCGCTGGATTCCCATCGGCGAGGCGATCTGCACGCAAGCGGCCACCGGTCCTGTTGTATTGACGGCTCACGCGGGCAGGCGAAGCTGGCCTTTACGATTCTACCTTCGAGCGCCTGCATTGAAGTAGACAACACATTAAATGTACCGATGAACTTGTTCGCCTGTTTCCAACAGATCCTCTTTCGCATGCGTGACGACGATTTGTTGTCCAATCCCAAAGCGGATCGTTTCCTGACGCAACTTCCCGTGCGCGAATACATCGTGTACGGCAACGTGATGGAAACGACGATCAAGAAGCTCGTGCTCGGTCTCTGCGCGCGCCATAAGCCCGTGACGATACTCGCCGACGCCTGTGGTTTTTGGGACAAGTCGGTCAGCGAGTTGGCGCTACGACAAATGGTCGCGAAGGGCGCCCATGTCCTGAGTATCGACCAGCTTGCCGGCCGCCGGTTGGCCGTCCGTCGGCGTTATGCCCGTGATGAGTCAATTCACGACACCAAGCAGCCCAACGGAAACGGGAGACGCCGAAGCGGACTTCCCCCGCTGGTGCCATCGCTGCAAAGCCATTTGCCCATATCGGCACGGCCCCTTAGGATGCCGCGGAAGAATGGCCGAGTGGGCCCCAACCATCCATAGGGCGCAGTAGTAGATGGCGAAAAAGAAAAAGCTTCCCAAGCAACTCGCGGTCCTCGATGAGGACATATGTACCGGTTGTGAGGCGTGCGTGGCGGTTTGTCCCGTCGATTGCATCGACAAGGTATCCGACCCGAACCATCCGGGTTATGCCATGGGTATCTGCACAATCGATCTGCCGGTATGCATCGGCTGCAAGCTGTGCGCACAGGTCTGCCCCTGGGATGTGATTACCATGGTGCCCACGTCTGAGGTGACGGCCATCCCCGAGCTTGCGGCTTTCCTCGAGGTGGAGCCCGCTTAGCAGGAACGCGGCGCGACCTAGCGTTCAGGCCTTTCAAACACTGTAAGAAAACCAGGCACTGTGGAAGTTGGCCGCCCCTATTCTGCGGGCGCCTCGGCGTCACCGGCTTCAGGCGCAGCTTCTTCGGGCTTGGCGGCGTGGCGTGTACGCTTTTTCTCTCGCATCTCCTTGAGGCCGTCCGCGGCTTTTCGCCACAGGTCGTAGGCCTCCTTGCGATCGCCACGCTTGTAGGCGATGGCGGCATTGATCTTGTGTCGTCTCATTGCTTTGTTCGGTCTGGGCATCTTGTTCCTCTTGCCATGTCCCTGCGACGGCAGCCTGCCTAGGCTACGAAGAGGCGAATCCTAGCGAAACTCCGGACATTTGCCAAGTACCACGAAATCCGACTCTTGCCGGGCACGTTCCTCACGATCCGAGTCTTGCGGAGCGTCTTCCCCGTCCGGTATGCCGCGGCTCGACCTATAATGCAGTGTGCTAGATTCACGTTGGGGCTGCGGATCGGCGTTTCAGGGCTCCCCGTTGCGTCCGGGAGGGCTCCACGACCCCTACCGCGCTGCCGCGCCCCGCTGTTTCCGTGAAAGTCCCGGAATCGTTTTTATGTTCGCACGCCGGCGGCGTTTGGAAATATGAAATGGGGCAACCAATGGGGCGATTCCGATTCGACGACTATCGGCTTCCATCGGAATGGCAGGCCGTGTCGGATCGGCTCGTGCAGATTGCCCTGACATTGACGGGAAAACGGGATGATGCGGAGGATCTGGCCCAACAAACACTGGCGACCCTGCTCGCCAAGCGCCCCGAGCGGATCGACCACCTCGGCTTTGCCCGGCGCACCATGTTCCGAATCTGGCTCGACCGGCAACGGTCCGTCCGACGTCGTCTGGCGCGGATTTCAAGTCTCGCGTTATCGGCACGACCATGGCATCGCGATCCCGACCGGCTCTCCGACGGTGAACGCAACCACTCACTCCGGCAGGCCGTCTCGTCGTTGCCGCCGCGGCAGCGGGCCGTGCTCGTGCTGCGGTTGGTGGAAGAACTCGATTACGAGCAAATCGCCGAAACGCTGTCCTGCTCGGTGGAGACCGTCCGGGCCAACCTGCACGTCGCACGCCGACACGTACGGGAGACGATGGGAGAGTCGTCATGACCAGTCCTAGCGATCGATGGACCGCTCAAGACCTCGAGCTGTATCTCGATGAAGAACTTGGGGACGACCACCGCGCGGAATTGACAGATGCGCTGCGGAAGGACCCGGCGCTACGCAATCGACTGGCGTCGATCGCTCACGTGGACGACGAATTGCGCGCAATGTTCCGGGATTGCGCCGACGAAGAGAAAACGAAGCGGCCACGTATTCGCCGTCGTTCGGCTTCCCGGTGGGTGCTGGCGGCGGCCGCCTGCTTGGTCGTATGGTTGCTCGCTACGATGCTCTTCCAGTCGCAAGAGAAATCACGCCGCGAACTCGTCGACAGCGCCGATGCCCCCGCCGACCGCGGCGTCGTATCCAGACCGGCCTACGAGGCGGTACGCGTCGTCTTCTCGCTTCCCTCGAGGCCTTTAGACGAAAAAGACAAACACCCTGTCGATAAGCCCGGCGAGAGGCAGCAAAAAATCGCCAACGATGAACCCGCCGCACCCGATGAAGATCGACTGTTTCGCCAGCGCCTGAAGGAATATCTGGCCTCGGGCGGTGTCGAGAATACGACAGAGTTATTGAGTACTGCCACGGATGAGCAGCGTAATGTCGCCTTCGCGGCTATCGGTGACCTGCTTCGATCGGCAGAAGTCGCGGAACGCGTGCTCGACCGGTTATCGCCTCGGGAACAGTTGGCCGCTTGCCGTGTGTGGGCAGAATCCAAGGCGTTTCTACCGCTGGTCTTCGAGCGGCTCCGCCAGTTGGCTGCACAGCCGGAGTACGCGAAAGAAGTGCAAACCGTTCTGACGAGTTTTGAGGCCGAGCCCACGCTACGAACGTGGCTTCGCTCCGAGCAGCTAAGAACCTGACGCAAGATAAGCTGTCTTGCCGTCCATCGATTGTTCGTTCACAAACCTCTTTGCGAAAGGAGACGGAGATGGTACGCACATCGCATCTCACTAAGTCAGCATGGGGAAATATGCGCCACACAATCGGGGTGGCATGGGCAAACTCGTTTGCCTGTGTAATGCTCCGGCGCCCACGGGCAAGCTGGCGCTTGCCCATGCCACCCAACGTATCGCTCTGTTCTGCTCGGTCACTTAGAATGGCAATGACCTTGTTCTGCACGATGTTGTTTCCCGTGGCGGCGCTGGCGGAAGCGAGTTGGCGTGTGTACGACGTCCGCGACCTGATCGCGGTACTGCCCGCATCGGACGGACCGGTGAAGCCTACACCTCCTACCGGCACCATATTTTCCTCTGATGAGCCGGCGCCACCGCCACAACTGCCACAGCCGGACTCGCTGCAAAAGACCGTCAAAGAATTGGCCGATCGTCTCGCCATGGACTTCATGCCCATGTTTCCCGGCGTTTTCGGGATCGAAGCGGAAGAAGCAGAGCATGCCCAGCTTCGGGAAATGCTGTCGCAGCTCCGGCAGCTCTACCAGGAGCGCTATGCGGTAGACATTTCCATGTATGAGGTGGAAAGCGCAAGTGCGTCGAACATCGGTGACGAAGTGCCGGCGGGATGGGGCGGCTCGCGTCAGAGCCTGGTGGTTACCCGACGGTCGCCCACCGAAGTGAACGTACTGACCCGTCATGCTTTCGTGGTGGAGGTACAACCTGTGGTGGCGTCTGGGGCGGTCGGTTATTCACCCGATGTCAAACATGTGGAAGAGGGTCTGCGTATTCGCGTCGTGGTCGGCGCCGACAAGGAAAATGCCGAGGGCACCACCGTCGCCATCGCAGGACGCGTGCGCCGGATCGCGTTGGAGCGACGATCCGATCCGGTCGACGCGTCGGAAACAGGGCTTCGCGTCGATCTGCCTACCGAGCGTGAACGGTCCGTTCAGTCGCAACTGCGCATTCCGTTCGGCAGTGCGCGTGTACTGACCGTTGTTCCGGGATTTGACGGCGAACATGCGATTGCCATTGCAGCGGCAGTACGCAAATTGACAGACTGAATCACTGTGCGTGAGGAATCGCCTCGTTGGGTGGCATAGGCAAGCGATAGCTTGCCCGTGGGTCGCGAAGTACAGCACGGGCAAACAAGTTTGCCCATGCCACCCGGAATGCCTGGCGCGTAATTACGCGCGCTGATGTAGTCTCGACGTGGCACTCGCTTGCGAGTGGTGATCAGGTTTTGGTGCACTGTTCGCCGCTTCTTACTGAATGACGGGAAGCGAGGTGGTGTCGGAATTCTCGGATTCTTCCCAGGCCGTCGACGCGACGGCATCCACCAGGGTCTCAAAATCGTCGTCGCGGATGGTGCGAAGATCGAAGCAGACGGCGTCGTCACGAACACGGGCGATGACCGGCACGTCGGCAGTGCGCAGACGTTCGGCGACGTCCGGCGTCGACAGATTCGACGGTCGCCACTGAATCACAACGGTCTGCAATTCGGCACCGGGAAGGGAACCGCCACCGGCAAAGCCCACATCCGAGCAGACCAGAAACTTCTCGCCGGGCAGTGCCTTGCGCAGCGCCTCGCAGAGCTTGCCGGCACGCTGTCCGAGCACCTCCGGCGTAGCGCTCATCATCGAGAGCGTGGGAATGGTCCGCACCGCCTCCGCCGGGTCATAGTAGACCCGCAGCGTCGCCTCCAATGCCAGAAGTGTCATCTTGTCGACACGGTACGTACGCATCAACGGGTTCGCATGAAGACGGTCGATCAGTTCTTGTCGGCCCAGGATGATGCCGCACTGCGGGCCGCCCAAGAGCTTGTCGCCGGAGAAACAAACGAGATCGGCACCGGCCGCGAGTGACTCGCGCACATCCGGCTCGTGCGGCAGGCCGTATTCCGACAGGTCAAACAGCGCGCCGCTTCCCAGGTCGTCGACGGCCCAGAGCTTGAACCGGTGCGCGATCGCGACAATCTCCTGCATCGAGGTCGATTCGGAAAACCCGACGACGCGGTAGTTGCTGGGATGCACGCGCATGAGCATGGCCGTGCGGTCGTTGATTGCTTGTTCGTAGTCCGAGGCACGCGTGCGGTTGGTCGTGCCCACCTCACAGAGGATGGCTCCGCTGGCGCGCAGAATATCGGGGATGCGGTAGCTGCCGCCGATTTCGACAAGCTGCCCGCGCGACACGATCACCTCGTGATCGGCCGCCAGTGTTTGCAGAATGATCATCGTCGCGGCGGCGTTGTTGTTCACCACGGTCGCCGCTTCCGCGCCGGTGATCGAAATCAGGTGTCCAATGACGTGGTCGTGCCGCTTCCCACGACCGCCGGTTTCGATGTCGTATTCGAGGTTGCAATAACCGGCCGCCCCGTCGGCCACCGCTTCGACCGCGGCGTCACACAATGGCGCCCTACCGAGTCCGGTGTGCAACACGATACCCGTGGCGTTGATCACCCGCCGGATGGATGGAATTGAACACTCGACCAGCGCTTCCTCGGCCACGCCAAGGACGTCATCGACTTCGACGGCCTCCTGGATTTCACCCGATAGAATCTTCTCGCGTAGATCGTCGAGGGCCGCCTGTAACGATGACACGACGGCCGCGCGTGGTATGCCGTGCAGCCATTCCGCTACCTCCTCATGCTCGAGCAGGGAGGATACGGACGGCAGCGATCGGAGCAGTTCTTTGTTCGGTTTCTTCATGAGCCGACGCGTCCATTTGTAGAGGCCATCTCCAAACCGTAAACTCCCGGGTGGCATGGTCTGACCCGAAGGGGCAGGCCATGGTTGTTGCAGACTCCACGGCCTGGCTTCGCCAGACCGTGCCACCCCGATTTCAAGTGTTGGGACAGCCGTTAGTCGTCGAGGCGGCGCCAGCGGCCGCGCCCCCAAGAACGCGGCGATCACCGTCTCGCCTGGTCCACTCGATCCGATCGAGGTACTCCAGATAGGGTACCACAAACTTGCGCGACGAGTCGAGACTCTCGCGGACTTCCGCAACGGTGACGCCGCCGGCTTGGCGGATCAGCGCCGCCACGCGGGTTCGCAGCTCGTTTTCGACATCGCTGTGAAGGTAGATCTTTCCGTCGATGGAGACCAGGTCCCCCATGGCCACGGCGAGCGTGACCAGCCGTGCCATGCGTTTGCGATCGGCCGATTTGGCGCACGATAGCCCATCCGGCAGGGGCGGACTGAAACCGCCCTTGCGGATCTCGTCCACCGCGTCGCTCAACAACTTTTCGTCCGCTTTGGTGAGCTGTGGCGCGAACTTCGGTGCGCAAACAAACTGGCCGAACGGCTTGATGATGCTCTTCTTCTCGAGGTGCCGATAGAGCGGTTTGGCCAGCGGTTTGGAGGTCATCCGCTCCAGCCAGCCGAGCGCCGCATCTGCGTGGCGGCCGGGTTTGTCGGGATGGGCCTCGTGGTATCGTTCGAGCCAGCGAAGAAGTCGCGCGGCGAGATCGTCCAAGGCCGCCGGAACGGCGAAAACCTCTGTGCCGGGAACGGCGTTGTATCGTTTCTCGTTTTGAAGGCGTTCGAGAATGGCTGGCACCTCTTCGACCTCGACGCCGGCTCGCGCGCAGATTTGTAAGTCGGTCGGTCGCACGAAGCGTGCATCGCGAAGGACCTCCCCGACACGATCGCGCGGGTCTTGCGATTCCAGATGCCCCAGGCCATCCAAGAACTGATCACCCTTGCGGCGCCGGCGCCGCGCTACGGGGCGAAGCACGATGCCGCCACCGAGCGTGCGTGTGGCGCTCTCGTCGCGAATGATGAAACGTTGTCCGTGCGTGGCGGTGAGCGGCACTCCGGCCCTGAGCTGTGCAAACGCCGACTCGCCGGGTGTCAGTTCCTTGCGATCTAACAGTACGACGCGCACAGGCGTTTCCACGGTGCCAATGCCCAGGCGCACCGTGGTGGTTGATTTCAGTGGTCGCGATTCCGAGCGGAGCAGTTCGAGTCGCACGTCAATCATGGGACACGCGTGTAGATAGCCCGGTGTGGCCATCTCGCAACCGCGCTCGACGACGTCTCGATCGATGCCGCTGACGTTCATGGCCACCCGCTGCCCGCCGGATAGTACCTCGCTGTCGTGACCGTGCGTCTGCAAGGCCCGAACACGACACGATGCACCAGACGGCCAGACCTCCAGGGACTCGCCCGCGCCGACGATCCCGCGGAGGGCGGACCCCGTCACCACCGTCCCGCGTCCCTGAACCGTGAACACCCGATCGATGGCCAGGCGAAACGGCTGCGCAGGCGACGGGCGGCGAGTCTTGTGGGCCGAGTCGATGATCGCCGCCTTGAGATCGTCGAGGCCCGCGCCCGTCGTCGAGGAGACGCGGCAAATCGGGGCGTCGCGCAGAGGCGTATCGCCGATCAGCTCCATCACCTCTTCGGCCACCAGTTCCGCCATGTCGTCGGGGACGAGATCGCATTTCGTGATGGCCACCACACCGTGGGTGACGCCCAGGAGATTGAGAATGTCGAAGTGCTCGCGCGTCTGCGGCATCACCGAGTCGTCGGCGGCCACCACGATAAGCGCGACGTCGATGCCGGTCGCCCCGGCGACCATGGTGCGGACGAATCGCTCATGTCCGGGGACGTCGACGACGCCAAAGGTGAGATCGTCGAGTTCCAGATGCGCGAAGCCCAACTCGATGGTCATGCCGCGCCGGCGTTCCTCGGGCAGGCGATCGGTATCGGTGCCGGTCAGCGCCTTGATGAGGCTAGTCTTGCCGTGGTCAATATGCCCGGCCGTGCCCAGGATAAGGTGTCGGGCTCCCGCGTTCGGTATTGCGTTCGTTTGCGGATCCTGCGCTTCGTTCATCGGTGCCATTATGGTAGCGAGTCACGCGGTCGCAAGGACGGGGTGGCCCGCGTCTTCAGACGTGGGGGACACGATTACGCCATCGAAATCGCAATCGCGAACCCACCTCGAAAGGAACGAGAGGGGCAACCCGTCCGTTGTCTGTGAGCATGTCCCTTCCTGCGAATGTAACATTGCGCCTTCCGCGTCCGTGTCAGAGCCCGAAGCGCAAGCGCCGGGGCAGTGCGGTGACCTGCGAGACGGCGGGCATCCGCTGAGGCGTTGCCACAATCGCCTGCCCCCGCGCGCTTGGGGCTCTGATTGGATTGCACTCGTACTTTCAAATGGGTTCGTTTCGCATTTTTTTTTCTTGTTTGCGTTTCCATTGCAGGGTGTTGAACGACTCCAGTCCGGACTGTCGATCCGCGATACCCGTCGCACGGCGGCCGCTATGGGGGACGGTCGGTACACTGATCGCCAGGTCGATCCGGCATATCGACGGCGCAAAGTCTGACGCCCGCGCGCAACGCGTCCCTCCACCAAGATAACGCCCAAGGCGCGCGTCAATCGGCGGCAGAAGTGCAATCACGATCCCATCACCGCAAACGCCGGTTCGAGGAATCGGCCAAGTAGTGTGCGTGTCCGGGGGTCGTTCGACCCACGACGCGTCTTGCGAATCGGCGTTATCACACCGGAAAAGGTACATGGCGTTGAACGGTTGCGGCACGGTGGACGCCATCCGCACTGCTCACAGAGCAGTGGCACACCGGCGAATCGGAGTTCTCACACCAGAAACGGTACCTGGCGTTGAACGAGACGGGTGACCCACGTCATCAAACTCGGGAGCAACGACTACGCAATCGCGAACCCACCTCGAAAGGCACGAGGTGGGCCACCCGTCCGAACCGGTAATTGTATCGGCCCTGCCGGGGCTCTGTGTTCTACTGCCCTTCTTTCACCATGGCTTACGCCATGGCCTATGAACCGGTCGCCCTTGCCAGGGCATGAACAACCACGCTCGGTGGGTACATGAACACAGCAATTGGTGCGGCCGGGCCGCACCCTACGCGACTGCCCTTCTTTCACCATGGCTTACGCCATGGCCTATGAACCGGTCGCCCTTGCCAGGGCTTGGACGATCGCGGTCGGCGCGGTACACGAATCGCATCCAAATGGTGCGGCCGGGCCGCACCCTACGGTGCTGCGTATCATTGGATAAACGCATCCCATCGCCTTCTTTCTGCCTCTTTGCTACTTTCTTCCGTAGCATTGTTCTCCGTTAGTCAGTCGTGTAGTTCCACAATGTCTTTGTCGCAGAGGACGTGGTCGAGGTGGACCTGCTGGCCGTCGGCTACGCCTTGGCCCCAGATGCGGGCTGATTTTACGCGATTCTCCAGGCCATGAAATACCTTGCGAGCCATTTCGTGGACGTCGCTGCCGGCGCGCAGGGTGAACGGGTCGTCGAGGTCGGGTTCGTGGCCACGGGGTTTGGCATACACGCGAATGACGCGAAGAAGGTCAAAAAACATTCTGGGGAGGCGCGCCATCTGGTCTGCGTCGCGCGTCGATAGGGACTCGATACGAACACTTGAACCGACCAGTTCGTTGAGCATCTCGAGGTTGTCGTTCGCACCGGGCATGTCCGACTTGGTGGCGAGCAGGAATCCCGGCACGTGCAATATTCCGCCCGGTTCGGCCGGGAGGCGGCGCGGGCCGTTGGTCAACTCGATGCGCCGCGCGGCGAGATGATCGAGGCACATCTCCGCGTCTTCAAGAAGCGTATCAACGGCGAGATCCACCACAACGATCAATGCGTCCGCGGAACGCCACAGACCGGGGAATCCGGCCGGCACATGGTCGGCCGTTACCGGCGGCGTGTCGATGAGTTGAATCTTGACGTCCTCGTATGCGACGCTTCCCGGCGCGGGCAGTGGCGTGGCAAAGGGAAAGTCTGCGACATGCACGTGGGCGTTGGTCAGCCCGGCTACGATGGATGACTTGCCGGTGTTGGGAGCGCCGATCAGGACGATCTGCCCGGCGCCGGTCTTTGGAATGTAGAAAGGGTCGGCTTTTGATGGGCCCTTCTTGCCACCCTGCTGCAGCGCCTTGCGTGCTGCGGAGAGCTTCTTTTTGAGGTCGGCTTGGATCTTCTCGGAAGACTTATGTTTGGGAAGCTCGCGCCACATTTCCTCCAGCGCGGCCAGTTTTTCCTCCGGCGTGGTTGCCGCCTTGTACCTGGCTTCGGCCTCATGGTATTGCGGTGTCAAGTTAGCCGTCATCGTCTCGACTCCGGTGATATTGTATCAGAATCACCGGACGCAGTCTGCACGACGACCTGCTGCGTGCCGTGTGCAGCCCGCGCGGTCGAGGCCTGCTTCACTTCCTTGATCATGGACCGGGGTCGATCGCCATACAGCCGTTCAATCGGCTTGCCTACGGCAAACGTGACGGCGTCATTCGTGAATTGGCCAGCCGTAGCCGGCACAGGATGGTCAGCGTTCTCGCCCTTCATCACTCAAGTTGCTCGCGGACCGGCATCAGGCCGGCTTTCCACGCCTGCCAATGTTTGCATTGAACGACCGTAGTCTCGCCGTTCTTGCGGGCGATCAGGTCGACGCCACCATCAGCTGGCTTGCCGCCGCGTGCTGGGCACTCGAGCCTGTCGACCATACCGGAGAAGCTCACCAAGATCGGTGCGAGGATGGTCCGGCATGCTGGATACGTGACGGTTCAGATGGCGGAGGTCGCCGTGCCGCGGACCCTCTTCCGGGATATCCTCGCACGGATACGGCTTCGATATCCTCGCACGGATACGGCTTCTCCCACGGGCCCCGGTCGTGACGTAGCCCAGACTTGGCATCGTGTTCGGGCCGAAAGACAAGAGAAGCATGCGCACCGCATGCGAACGACGCGTTTTCTCGTACTTGAGAGCACGTGTTGAGGAGTCCGGAGCACTTCGGCAGGTATCCTGCACCGGCGCCTGGTCGCACGCGATGAGGGAGAATAGAATGTGAACGAGGACCAGCCGATGCGCGGAGCGTCAAAAGGGATATCTCGAATCAAACATCAGGAACATTAAAATGTTAGATATAGCAAGCGAGTGCCCGGTGATGAACGGAGCTGCTCAAAGACACACGAAGCGAGGCATCAAAGGAACAAGTTCAGTTTGGCTTGTTGGCTTGGCCCTTAGCCTTTGGGTAGGGCCTGATGGTGGCATGGTGTTGGCCCAATCTACGCAGGAGAGACATATGGAGACCAGTAGCAAATGCCCGGTGATGGGCGAGCAGGCCGGACACAACAGGCACACGGCCGCCGGGGCCATGTCGATTCGGGACTGGTGGCCGAATCAGTTGAACCTGCAGATACTTCGTCAAAATTCCGCCAAGAGTAATCCGCTGGGTAAGGATTTCAATTACGCCGAGGAGTTCAAGAAACTCGACCTGGATGCCTTGAAGAAGGACATCAATGCGTTGATGACGACGTCGCAGGATTGGTGGCCGGCCGACTATGGGCACTATGGACCGTTTTTCATTCGGATGGCTTGGCACAGCGCAGGTACGTATCGTATCGCCGACGGCCGCGGCGGCGCATCCTACGGCATGCAACGCTTTGCTCCCCTCAATAGTTGGCCCGACAACGCCAACCTCGACAAAGCGCGTCGGTTGCTCTGGCCGATCAAGCAGAAGTACGGTCAGAAAATCTCATGGGCCGACCTGATGGTCTTCACCGGTAACTGCGCCCTCGAGTCGATGGGGTTCAAGACGTTTGGGTTCGCGGGAGGTCGAACAGATGTGTGGGAGCCGCAAGAGGATATTTACTGGGGGCCTGAGAGCAAGTGGCTGGGAGACAAGCGTTACACCGGCGACAGGGAACTCGAGAATCCTCTCGCCGCCGTTCAGATGGGCTTGATCTACGTCAATCCGGAAGGGCCCAACGGCAAGCCGGATCCTCTCGCCGCAGCCAAGGACATTCGGGCCACGTTCGGCCGCATGGCGATGAATGACGAGGAGACCGTCGCGCTCATCGCCGGCGGACACACATTCGGCAAATCCCACGGTGCGGCTGATCCCAGCAAGTACGTAGGTCCTGAACCCGAGGGCGCCGGCCTGGAAGCGCAAGGGCTCGGCTGGAAGAACACGTTTGGGCAGGGCAATGCCGACGACACGATCACCAGCGGCCTCGAGGGGGCGTGGACCAGCAACCCGGCGAGGTGGTCACACATGTACTTTTCCAACCTATTCGCCTACGAATGGGAGTTGGTAAAAAGTCCGGCAGGCGCCCACCAGTGGGCACCCAAGGACGGAGCGGGTCAGGGAACCGTGCCGGATGCTCACGATCCGTCGAAGAGCCACGCACCGATGATGTTCACAACGGATCTGGCGCTGAAGATGGACCCGATCTATGAGAAGATATCAAAACGATTCTTCGAGAACCCGAAGGAGTTCGAAGTGGCCTTTGCCAAGGCGTGGTATAAACTGACTCACCGCGACATGGGGCCCGTCTCCCGGTGCCTCGGCCCATGGGTACCAGAGCCGCAGTTGTGGCAAGATCCTGTGCCTGCAGTTGATTACGAACTGATCGGCGACAAGGACATCGCTGACCTCAAGGGCAAGATACTCTCATCGGGGCTGTCCGTGTCCCAATTGGTTTCGACCGCCTGGGCCTCTGCTTCCACATTCCGTGGGACGGACAAACGGGGAGGAGCGAACGGGGCACGCATTCGCCTCGCACCGCAAAAGGACTGGGAAGTCAATCAGCCGGCTGAACTTGCGAAGGTCTTGCAGACACTCGAGAAAATCCAACAGGATTTCAACAGCGCGCAGTCCGGCGGCAAGAAGGTCTCGCTCGCTGATCTGATTGTGCTGGGCGGATGCGCAGCCGTCGAGGAAGCAGCGAAGAAGGCCGGGCACAACGTTCAGGTTCCTTTCTCGCCCGGGCGCACCGACGCGTCGCAGGAGATGACCGACGTGGACGCATTCGCCGTGCTCGAACCGACCGCGGATGGGTTCCGCAACTTCGTTGGTCACGAGCTCGACAGGCCGGCGGAAGAGAAGCTGCTCGATCGAGCGCAACTGCTCACGCTGACGGCCCCAGAGATGACCGTTCTTATCGGCGGTATGCGGGTCCTGGGTACAAACGTGGGAGACCCCCCACTCGGTGTCTTCACCAAACAACCTGGAACCTTGACCAATGACTTCTTTGTGAACCTGCTGGACATGAGCACGGAGTGGCAGAAGTCCCCGAAATGCGAGTTCTTCTTCGAAGGACACGACCGCAAGACGGGTAAGGTCAAATGGACTGCCACTTCCGTCGATCTCGTGTTTGGTTCGAACTCGCAACTTCGAGCCATCGCGGAAGTGTATGCCAGTGCCGACGCACAGCAGAAGTTTGTCAATGACTTCGTGGCGGTCTGGAACAAGGTGATGAATCTTGATCGTTTTGACATTGACCCAGTTGTGCGAAATGGATCTTTGGCCTCCGCGTCAGGTCTTTGATGTTTGAATTGGATTCTGCGAGAAACTACTTGCGGTGTCGCTATGGGGGCAGACATGCCATACGCTCTGGCCCCCTGCTGGTGGACCGGGGCTAGCAACCCAACGAATTTGGCTCCCACTCGCGGACTCGCTTAAAGCACTCCTTAAGAATAGGTATCGCCGGTCGCCCCATTTACCCCAGTTTTCCCATGTTAATATTGTTAGTGCTGGCGAAACCGAGTGCTGGTGGGTCGGTGGGTTTCGCCACGACCCGTCAACTAGCGGGGGCAGGACTCGAACCTGCGACCTCCGGGTTATGAGCACGACGAGCTGATGTAGACCTAAGTCCTTGTCAGCACTTAACCTACAGCGTTTTCAGAGGGTTGCGTGTCGTTTTCCCAGCTCCACATGTTCAACATGTTCAACATGTAGAGCACAATCTTGGGCCTCATTTTGGT
>Ga0210123_1000578_pt1 | contig 22186 bp, 17 predicted proteins | sample Muzzi_PWB_D2_FD_185535 | JGI IMG/M metagenome (GOLD analysis project Ga0210123, IMG submission 185535) | Wetland microbial communities from San Francisco Bay, California, USA, that impact long-term carbon sequestration - Muzzi_PWB_D2 (SPAdes) | ecosystem: Environmental > Aquatic > Marine >... | reverse complement strand
TTGGACTTTGACTTCACTGTTGCGGAGCGCGGAAAATCCCCCACGGCAGACATCTCGCCAATGGAGTGACCCGCGGTGAGTTCGGCAATGGTTTTAACGGTCCCACCAGTGTTCTTAAGAACACTTAAGGTCCCTTCTACCACAAAACACACAAAGTCTCCCGGATCAGCTTCCTTGAAAATGACGCCGCCCGGTACGGTCTTCATAACGTGCATGTTTTCGGCCATGATGTTGAGTTCATTGGTTGTGAGTTCGGAAAATATGGCAATGCTTCTCAGGCAATCAAATATCGCATCGTGAAGCACGTTCTTTCGGGCACCCGTATCCATATGTCCTGACCTCTCCAATTATCTTGTTAGACAACACCCTGATCAAGCATGGCATCCACGACTTTAACAAAACCGGCAATATTGGCCCCGGCCACATAATTGCCCGGCAGGTTATACTTCTCAGCCGCATCCAGACAGGTATGGTGAATGCTATTCATGATCATTTTAAGCCGCTGATCCACTTCTTCCCGCGTCCAGGACAGGCGCATGCTGTTTTGGGTCATCTCCAAGCCTGAAACGGAAACGCCGCCGGCGTTGGCGGCTTTACCAGGTGCGAACATGACATGGCTGTCCAGGAAGATATCGATGCCTTCAGGCACCGTTGGCATATTGGCGCCCTCGCAAACAAGGATCACGCCGTTATCGACCAGATGCTGGGCATCCTTGGCATTGATCTCATTCTGGGTGGCGCTTGGAAAAGCGCAATCGGCCTTATGGTTCCAAAGCAAATTGCTGTCGGCCAGGGGATCCAGATCAGCATAGACTGCATCGGGATGTTGATCTGCGTACTCCCTGACCCGGCCGCGCCGAATATTCTTCAACTCCTTGATATAGGCCAGCTTCTCCGCATTGATGCCGGCCGCATCATAAATGTATCCGCTGGAATCCGAGAAAGTAATCGGTTTGGCGCCCAATTCAATCAGTTTTTCCATGGTGTGCTGAGCCACATTGCCGGCGCCCGAAACCAGGCAGGTCATGCCGTCAAGGTTTTTGCCACGGGCAGCCAACATTTCGGCGGCAAAGTAAACCGAGCCATAGCCGGTGGCTTCCGGGCGAATTAAACTGCCCCCCCAGTTGAGGCTTTTTCCGGTCAGCACCCCGGTGAATTCATTGCGCAGTTTTTTATACATGCCAAACAGATAGCCGATCTCCCTGGCGCCGACACCGATATCGCCTGCCGGCACATCGGTATTGGGACCGATATGCCGAAACAGTTCGGCCATAAAGCTTTGGCAGAAACGCATCACTTCGTTATCGGATTTTCCTTTGGGATCAAAATCCGAGCCGCCTTTGCCGCCCCCCATGGGCAGCGTGGTCAACGCGTTTTTAAACACCTGTTCAAAGGCCAGAAATTTTAAAATCCCCAAATTGACCGAGGGATGAAAGCGCAACCCGCCTTTATAAGGGCCTATGGCACTGTTCATCTCCACGCGGAAGCCGCGATTGACGTGCACCTCGCCCATGTCGTCGATCCAAGGCACTCTGAAATGGATCACGCGCTCAGGCTCCACCAAACGCTCCAAAATTTTGGCACTGCGATATTCAGGATTTTGGTCCATCACCGGAACAATGGTGTCGATCACTTCAGTCACCGCTTGATGAAACTCTCTCTGACTGGGATCCTTGTCTTTAACCAGTTGGATAATATGATGCATGGCCTTATCCTCCCCATGGTAGTAAAGCGTATTACGTTGATGACCGTCGATATTGCAGGTTCGCATCCTTTTGCAGTCATTTTTTTAACGCACAATCAACCCAGGCGTCATATCCATTGTGAGAATGGAATATCCACAAGAGGGCATCCGATATCTCCCCGATCCTGCGACATACCGATCTGCCCAGGCTGACCGAGCGGACGCAATCTTCATGCGTCTGCTGTGGCCTTGATCACACCGCTCGAAGTGCTGCCATCGACTTTCAAGGTTACCGGCCGGGAAAGCCGCACATGGGCCACATACTCTGTTTCACGGGCCATCTTTTGAGCCGTCAGCCAATTCCAATTGAAATCATCGGGCGCCTGACGGGTGACGCTTAGATAGCCGATGCCCAAAGACACCAGATTGTGAAAGAAATGCGCGCCGATAGAGGGTTCGACATTGAGCTTGTCCGATACCGTTTCCACGATGGCTGCCACGTTTGAGATATCCGCCCAACGCACCGGAATTCCCAGCCACGGGTCTGCTGTTCCCCAACGGCCGGGCCCCACCAGCAAGTATTGACGACGTTGCCCTTCAATGTGGGCGTTGATCCGCGCCACCTCTTTCGCAATGATACGGGTCTTGCCGGGATCAAAAGCTTCCGGCTTAACATATACGATATCTGTGATTTGCCGGCCCGCCAGGTTGCCAACGGTATGCTGACTATAACACAGGGCCTGGTCTCTATCCTCCAGATCGACGGAGACTTTGATATTGGCCTCGGAAGCGCTCATGGGCCGCATCTGAAGTAGATGAAACCTTGATTTTCGCTCCTTTGTGGGGGATAGATCGACGGCAAATTCCATTTCAACCGGCACGGCCATGGCCGCCTCGCCAAGGGAGAGGAACTCAAGCAGAATCTTTGCAAGGGGGAAAAGATCAAATTTTAGTACACTTGCAAATGTCAGGACCCTTGAGCCGTCAATCTGCACGGTATCCTTGATGCGGTGCTCCGCCAGCACGTAGGTCCCGGCCAACATCTTAACAGGTTCTTCATCAAGGGCATCGCTGATCTGCCTCCTCGTGACATGGTCCCGGCCATGAATATCCAATGAATTTTGGGCGTTCAATTTTAGGGCGTAAAAACGGCGCTGGGCATAGGACAGGGTTTCTTCCACCGTGCTCCTTTGAAGCAGGCGCTTGGGATATTTCGGGCAAAATCGCAAAGCCCTTTCGCCGGAAACCACCTGTTTGCCCAAACCCAAGGCAATCGTAGCGACGCCTTCTTCCGGCTTCATCCCCGCTGAAGGATAATAATTCCGCGACTGGGCGACGCCGGATATAGCGGGATAATAATATTCACCATGGGCGCTGCCGACCGCATGTTGAATAATCACAGCCATCTGCCCTGCTTCCAGGTGGTGCCCCACCCGCTTGGCATAAGCCTTGGGGCCTTGATAGTAGGTAGAGGCATACACCAGCTTAACGGCCTGAACCAGTATGTCCAACCGGCGCTCCAATTCCGGTTGATCGTTGGAAAGCATGTAGGTGCGATACAGACCCGCATAGGCATGATTATTGGAATCTTCCAGCATGCCGGAAGAACGCACGGCCAGCGGACAGGTATGCTCTTTTAAATACGTACGCAGCGCGACCTGCGTATCCTGATCCAGACCACCTTTGAGGAAATTTGCAGCCACCACATCATCGGGCAATTCCTCCCGGCTCATGGCCGTCAGATGGTGCTCGGATACGAAGGTGTTAAAACAAGAACTGGCGATCACCAGGGTCTTGGGGATGCTGATGCTCACATCAGGAAAAGCCGATGACAGGTGCAAGGCCTTGTGCAACATATCATTGAGATAAGCCAACCCCTGAGCTTTTCCGCCGATGGAACCTTCGCCGACGATCTGTAAACCGGAACCGGGGGCCAGACCAATGCTGTCGTCGTCAAGGGTCAAGGCAATGCCTTTCTGCTGAAACTGGGTGACCGAGGATAGTCGGCGATAAAAATTAAGCTTTTGAGAACGTTAGGGAAAATCGAAAACCTGTTAATTATAGCACCACCGGTGTCGATGGAAAAGGCTAAACGACATAGATGCTGAATTTTCAATGCCCTTGGGTTCTATTGCTTGACGGCACTAACCTATCATGACTATTTAAGTTTATTTCCATCTTGTCAAATATGTCGCGCTGATTTTGGAGATCTGACAATGCACATCGGTTTCATCGGTGCCGGAAAAGTTGCCACGGCGTTTGGTCGCTATCTTTACCACAAGGGCCTGCCCATCAGCGGCTACCATGACCGCCATTTGGAAAAAATGTCACACGCCGGCAATACCACCCACAGCCAAGCGTTTGCAAACATGGTCGACGTTGCCGCCCAAAGTGACATGATCCTTATCACCACCCGGGATGACCAGATTGCCGGCGTGTGCCATCATTTGTGCGAGCAAGGCTGCATCAAACCCCGGCACCTGGTGGGCCATATGAGTGGGGCGCATTCATCGATCATCCTGACCGAAGCGCAAAAACAGGGGGCGACCACCTTCAGCCTGCATCCATTACAGGCCTTTGCCGATGCGGAGAAAGCTTTTACCGACCTGCCCGAAACATATTTCAGCCTGGAGGGCCAAAAAAATGAACTTGGGGCCATAACAGATCTGCTGTCAAAAATCGGCAACCCTTTTTTTACAATCTCACCGGAGCATAAAAGCCTCTATCACCTATCGGCCTGCATGCTCTCCAACTATTTGGTGACCCTCATGGAGAGTGGCTTGGCGGCTTTGGAACAAGCCGGGATAGATCCTCAACTTGGATACCGGGCCATGCGCCCCCTGATTGACGGTTCACTGGACAACATCGAACAATTGGGCCCTGCGCATGCCCTGACCGGCCCCATTGCCAGGGGAGATGCCGGCACCATCGCACAACACCTTGCGTCCCTGGAAGCCATGGACCTTGACGGTATCAGATCGATATATACCTTCATGGGACTGAAAACCCTCGAGCTGGCCACCAGAGAAATACTTAAAATACAGGACAAGGCCGATGCCGTGCAGCAAATACTGGAAGCGCATTAGAAAGGAACCCAATATGGCGGAAAACCAATTTACCATCCAATCTTTTAAAAACAAAAAAGAAAAAGGCGAGCGGATCACCATGCTGACGGCTTACGACTACACCACCGCAACGCTGCTGGACGATGCCGGAGTGGACAGCCTGCTGGTGGGCGACTCTCTTGGAATGGTAATGCTGGGTTATGAGAACACGCTCAAAGTCACCATGGATGATATGATCCACCATACCAAAGCCGTTGCCAGAGGAATCCGTCATGCATTTCTTATAGGCGACATGCCATTTCTCTCCTATCATATCAGCGTAGAGGAAGCTGTGCGCAATGCAGGCCGCTTTGTCCAGGAGGGTGGCGCCCAGGCCGTCAAACTAGAAGGTGGGCCGCCTGTGGTCGATAAGATTCGCGCCATCATCAAGGCCCAGATTCCGGTCCTGGGCCATTTGGGTCTCACGCCCCAATCGGTCAATGCCATGGGAGGCTTCAAACTCCAGGGAAAGGATATTGAAGCCGCCCGCCAGATAATTGATGATGCCCTTTTGCTTCAAGATGCAGGCGTATTTGGTATCGTGCTGGAATGTGTGCCGGATGGGTTGGCCGGCATCATCACTGAAAAACTGGACATCCCCACCATCGGCATCGGGGCTGGCGCCCAATGTGACGGTCAGGTGTTGGTGATTCAGGACCTATTGGGCATGTACCGCCAGATGCGGCCCAAGTTTGTCAAAACTTTCACGCCGGGAGGCGATACCGCCGTTGCCGCCGTCCAGCAATACATCGAGGAGGTGCGCAGCGGAAAGTTTCCTGCCAAAGCCCATAGTTTCCTCATGGATGAAGCCCTTTTGGCAAAGCTCAGGTGATGAATGCAAGTCGTATCAACCATTAAGAATTTGCGCGAAATCACAAAAAAGGCGCGCCGCGCCGGCCAGACCATCGGGTTGGTCCCCACCATGGGCTTTCTGCATGACGGCCACATATCGTTGATGCGCAGGGCCCGGCAGGAAAACGACGTGGTGGTCGTAAGCATTTTTGTCAATCCGACCCAGTTTGGTCCTAGTGAAGATCTGGATGCCTATCCCCGGAATGCCGTGCGCGACAAGGCGCTGATGGTCGAAGAAGCGGTTGATGTGGTTTTTATGCCCAACGTTGAGCAGCTATATCCGGATGAATTCACCACCTTCGTGGAAGTTGAAGGACCCATGGCGCAGGTGTTGTGCGGTCAGTCCAGGCCAACGCATTTCAGAGGCGTTACCACCATTGTGGCCAAGCTCTTTCACCTCGTGGCCCCAGATCGCGCCTATTTTGGCCAGAAAGATGCGCAGCAGGTGGCCGTTATCCAGCAAATGGTCAGAGACCTGGACTTCGACCTGCAGGTCGTGATCTGTCCTACGGTCCGCGAAACCGACGGCCTGGCCATGAGTTCACGCAACACGTATCTATCGCCACGCCAGCGGGCCGAAGCGGTGGTGCTCTCCAAATCCCTATTTGAAGCCCGGGAGGTGATCGCCGGCGGCGAGCGCAGAGCCGGCGCAGTGGCCCAAGGCATCAAGGTACGCATCAGTGAGGTGCCCGATGCCGTCATCGACTACATTGCCGTAGTGGATGCCCGGACTCTGGCGGATCTGGATACCCTTACCGGGGAGGTACTGATTGCGGTGGCGGCCAGATTTGGCGGCACCAGGCTAATCGATAATATCCGCGTAGCGGTATCAATACATGAAGGTTGTTCGATTACAGGGCGTTGAAATCGTCGAAAGGAATCAGGCGGCCATCACTGCTGTGCCGGTATGGCACGCCATGCCATTGCATTGAATTTCGTCGATAAAGAGTGCGACAAGGTTGTCCGCGAAACTGGTTCCGGCAACTTCTTCCAGCATGGCGAAGGCCGCCGTGCAGCTTTTGCGTTTTTGATAAGGACGATCCGTGGTCATGGCATCAAAACAGTCGGCAATACTGACGATCTTCGCACTTAAGGGGATGGCATCCTCCTGGAGACCGAAGGGATATCCACGGCCGTCAATGCGTTCATGATGGAACAGGACGGCATCAGTGATAGTCTTTGCACAGGATGTCTTCTTCAACAAGGCGGCGCCGATGATCGGATGATTATGTACTTCCCAGCGCATCTCTTCCGATAGAGCAGCTTTCTGATTGCTGAAGATCCTGTCGCTGAGACCGAGTTTGCCCACGTCATGCAGCATCCCCCCCATGGTGATATGCAATACTTCCTGGATGGAGAGACCCGCTCGAAAAGCCAGCCGCTTGGCGTAGGCAGCCACACGATGCGCATGGGCATGGGTGTACTTATCCTTAAGCCCTAAGGCTGATGCCATCAGTAATAGCGATCGTGTGTCATTGCCATGATAACAGGTTGGAACTGCCAGCGTCTCGACTGCCTGTGCCATGGGGAGCATCCTCTCAATTGGAATCGTCGTCAAAAAGACAATAGAACAGAAACCGAACAATCTTGGGCAAGGTTTCCTTATAGAGAATTAAAAAAGCGCTGTCAATTTTAAATTGCAATAACTTTCAATCACCTGCCGGCATGGGCGGAACAAGGCGGGTATCGATCAGCAATTTCGTCGTGCCCTTTGGGAGAGGTCATCGTATAGCCTTATCGTCTGCTTGGCCGTTAGCGATAAGTCATCACTGTTATCGATAACAATCGTAGCGCGACGGCGCTTGTCCTCCATAGGTAGTTGCGACGCGATGCGCGCCTGGGCCGCCTCCAATTCAATGCCGTCTCTGCGCATCAATCGCTGAACCTGAAGGTTCACCGGCGAGTAAACCACTATAATTTCATCCAATCCTTCAGCCATCCCGGCCTCAAACAGCAAAGGAACATCCTCTATGACCAAGGCATCGGGCGACGATTCCCGCAAACAGGCAATCTCGCTCTCGATGCGCTCGCGTACCCGGGGGTGCACAATGCTTTCCAGGCGCTTGCGCAACCCGGGATCGCTGAAAACAATGCGCCCCAAAAGATCCCGGTCGATATCCCCGTCCGGACCAATGACCTGACCACCGAATGCCGATTTAATACCTTGCCATGCACGCGAACCAGGTATCACCACCTGGCGAGCGAGGATATCGGCATCGATGATGATGGCCCCCGCATCTCGAAATATGGTGCAAACCGTCGATTTTCCCGAGGCTATTCCGCCGGTTAAGCCCACGACAAGCAATGTATCCTCCAATGCGCCGGTTACAGGGTTAGAAGAATATTGATCATCCTTACATGCAGTTGCTCTTTAATTGCAAGTTGACAGACAAGGAAATCTGCATATAAATAATATGACACGCCAACTTCTGATCGAAACGCACGCAACCATCCGGCATCAAACCAGCCGGAAATGAAACGGAAAACCTAAGCCGGCGTAGGTGCATGACACATTAGCCATGTGATGCACCCCGCAGTGCTATCCTGAGACGCTCATGTTGCTTGACAGTTGGGTGCTAAAGTAACTCCAACCATTGTCGATAGTATAAGTTAAGACAGACGCAATAAGAGGTATGATACCTATGCAATGCACCACAATGATACAGGTACCTTGCTTGAGCGAGTCCATCCATCGCTGACAACAGGCAAAGCGCGTGGGCGACTCCAAGTCTGAAATGGATCCAACTTCACTGCCTTCACCGATCGCCATTTGCCTCGCCCGAAAGTGTATGCGCTATCAAAACTCACTATCCGTATTACAAAATAGCGCGGTCTACGGCATAGAGAAACCGGAAAGACGACCCAAATGGCCCCTACGATACTTTTCGTCGACGAAGAAAAATTTGTTCACAAGGCCCTCAAGCGCAGTTTTCGAAAGATGCGTGAGAGTTGGGACATGCGTTTTGCCGCCAGTCCCCCGGAGGCACTGAAGGCATTGGAACTCGAGCCCATGGATGTGGTTGTCACCGAAACGGTGTTTTCGGGCCACAGCGGACTGGACTTCTTGAAAACCATACGTGAAAGCCACCCCCATAGCGTACGCATCATTCTATCCGGCTATGCAGGCCGCGAAGTGGTGTTAAAATCTGTGGATCTGGCACATCAATATCTGTCCAAGCCATGCGAAGACGAAGCACTCAAGGCCACCATCGAGCGCGCTTTCATGATGAAAGCGTTGCTGGACCAGGAGGCCCTGAAGGAAGTCGTATCGCAGATCGATTCGCTGCCAACCTTGCCGGCGCTGTACATCGAATTGGTGGAAGAGCTCAAATCCGAAGATGCATCCATTGAAAAGATCGGCCATATTATCTCCAAAGACATGGGGCTCACGGCCAAAATTTTAAAAATGGTGAACTCCTCCTTTTTTGGATTGCGTCAACAGGTCACCAATCCGGCCAAAGCGGTGGTCCTGCTGGGGCTCGACCTCATCGAAGCCATCGTCCTGACTTCCGGCACGTTCAATAAGTTCAAGAATCTGAAATATCCCGGTTTTTCACTTGAAGAGATGTGGGAACACGCCATGCTCACCGCTGCTTTTGCCAAAATCATCGCCCGCCAGGGCGGCCTCGACAGCAAAGCGGCGGATACCGCTTTTATGGCCGGCGTGCTGCATGATATCGGCAGGTTGTTAATCGCTGCGCATCTACCGGATAGCTTTGCTGAAATCAACCGCCGGATGGAACTGGCGGCGATCTCCACCACAGCCGCCGAGGTGGAGGTCATCGGAACGACCCATGCAGCCATTGGTGCCTATTTGCTCGGATTGTGGGGATTGCCGGATGCCATCCTCGATGCCGCGGCATTTCACCATACACCTCACAAAAAACCGCCAACAAGCTTGCACTCCACCATGATTGTGCACGTTGCCAATGCACTGGCCGATTGTGGCCAGGATATTCATGATAGCCAGAAAATCATCGATGACCTTGACTATGAATACCTCCAGGAAGCCGGTTTTCTGGAACAATTACCGAACTGGCGAATCGAATGCGCCCGCCACCTGCCCAAAGTAGACCAGGAATGATCTATTGATCCAATTCGTTCCCGCTGTCATTAAGGGCGCAGGACGGGGACTGTTTATCCAACATTACGCGCGCTGGACCAGCCACCGGCAAATTTGTCTTTACAACTTTTGCCTCATCCTCTATAAGCCATCGCTACGCAATATGCACCGGAGATGGCTTGGTTATGGCGTTCGCTGGCAAGGATAGTTCTGCCGAAGCGGCGATTGCCCATTCCGGATTCCGCAATTGACAATTGGGGACAGAATTGATTGTATAGTTTATTTTTCACTTTAACGTAGCCCGACACATGGATTCTTCCGTCTCAGGCTTTTTCGTGTTGAAATCTATCACCCTTTTTAAACATTGAGGTCGGCATGCCATTGCTTACCATCCTTGTCCTGGCCACCCGGAATCAAGGCAAAACGGATGAGATCAGGGAGCTATTGAAAGAATATCCCATCGAGATACGCAACCTGGATGATTTCGGTCCTATCCCGAAGATTGTTGAAAACGGCGCCACGTTTGAGGCAAATGCATACAAAAAAGCAGCATTAACAGCACGTTACCTTGGTTTTCCGGCCATAGCGGACGACTCCGGTTTGGTTGTGGAGGCCCTGGATGGAGCGCCCGGGGTCTATTCGGCGCGCTACGCGGGCGAGGATGCTACGGATGCCCAACGCTGCCAAAAGCTGCTTGACGAGTTGGGCGATGCTTCCAATCGCAAAGCCCACTTTGAATGTGCCATTTCCCTGGCTGTGCCAACCGGACCAGCCTTAAGCTATAGTGCTGAATGTGAAGGTTTAATCGCCCGTCAGCCTTCTGGAAACAATGGATTCGGATACGATCCTGTTTTTTACTGCCCTGAATTTGAAAAAACATTTGCAGAATTGAGCATGGAAGAAAAAAGCCGGGTGAGCCATCGCGGCAAAGCGTTTCGCGAGTTGTGTGCGGAATTCGACAACGTGCTGGCCTGGTTGAAGCGGCATATGCCGACTGCCGAACCTGTCGGCTGCATGGGAGACAGAAATGATTGCTGATCTTGTCAGGGCTAATCGCAGTTGCCGAAGATTCGATGAGCAGCATGCGATTCAGATGGCAACTTTGAAGGAGTTGGTTGATCTGGCGCGCATGTCTTCATCGGCAGGCAATCTGCAGCCGCTGAAATATATGCTATCAAGTGACCCTGCCGCGAATGCCAAAATCTATGATTGTTTGAAATGGGCGGGTTACTTGAAAGACTGGCCCGGTCCGCCACCCGGAGAGCGGCCCGGCGGATATATCATTATGCTGCATGACACCCGCATTTGCCAAACGGTGGATTGCGACCACGGTATTGCCGGTCAAAGCATATTGTTGGGAGCCAGGGAAAAGGGATTGGCCGGCTGCATCATCGCTGCAGTCAATCGCCCGAAGCTCAGCACTACATTGAGCATCGCCGATCACCTGAAAATTCTCTTCGTGCTCGCCATCGGTAAACCTAAGGAAAAAATTGTCATCGAGATGCTGAACTCTGACGGCGACATCCGCTATTGGCGCGATGCCGAAGGGGTCCATCATGTTCCCAAACGTTCCATGGAAGAGATTGTTCTTGCAAGCTTCTAGAACCAATAGTCGGGTTTTAAAGGAGTCGTAAATGAAATTTGAACAAGGAATCAATATTGTTGAAGAGATCGGACAAATCAAGACCTCCGAGGCTGCCAAGCAGGCCCTTGAAGAATGCCTTGACACCCAAAACCAGTCGCGAATAGCAAAAATTAAAAATCCGGACATTCTGAAGATCATCGCCAATGCCGTTGTCATGTGCCGGCCTGAGAACGTTTTCATTAATACAGGTTCAGAAGAGGATAAACAATTTCTGCGCACCTTAGCCATAGAAAAAGGAGAGGAAACACCTTTGTCCATGGCGGGGCACACCATCCACTTTGATCTGAAGGAAGAACAAGGCCGCATTATCGACCGCACCTATTATATCGCCAATGACGATGAGTTGGTCAGCACCCTTGGGCTGCGCATGTCGCGCCCGGAAGCCCTTGAGACAGTACGCAACGGCATGGGTGGCATTATGAAAGGCATGACCATGATCGTGGGTTTTTACTCCCGTGGTCCGGTGGGCGCCCAAGTGTCCAACCCGGCCATTGAGATCACCAGTTCCGCCTATGTGGGCCACAGTGCGGAATTGCTGTACCGAAATATTTATGCCGATTTTGAAGCAGAGGTGGAACGTGCCGGCCACTGTTATACCAACATCCACAGCGAAGGTCTCAACCGGACCGAGGATCTGCCCAATGCCAGAGTGCTGATGGATCGCAGCTGGCGCACGACCTATAGCTATAACTGCACTTATGCTGGCAACACACTGCTGCTCAAAAAAGGCAACCACCGTTTCAGTGTCGACCGCTCCGTCTATGAAAAGCGTGCGCTGGAATTGTCCGAGCATATGTTTATCACCGGTATCGACGGGCCCAATGGTCGCATCACCTGGGTTACCGGGGCCGCACCCAGCGGCTGCGGCAAAACCACCACGGCCATGGCCGGCAATCACTTTGTGGGGGACGACTTGGCCCAGATGTGGATTGCCGCCGACGGCACCATCCGCACGGTCAATCCGGAAAATGGCATCTTCGGCATCGTCGAGGATGTCAATCAGGAAGGCGACCCCCTGCTCATGAAATGCCTGCGCCAGCCGGGCACCGAAGTCATCTGGTCCAATGTGCTCATCGATGAAAGCGGTACACCGCATTGGGTCGGCCACGGCGAAACGCCGCCCGAAAAAGGTCGCAATTTTCAAGGCGACTGGTTCAAGGGCAAATCAGATGAAAACGGCAAGGCCATTCCCCTTTCCCATCCCAATGCCCGCTGCACGATCACATCTTCCGCCCTGGGCAACTACTCTACAGAAGCGGAGAATCCCGCCGGCGTGGAAACCCGTGTGATTACATACTCCGGCCGCGACAGCGACACCATGCCGCCGGTATGGGCCGCAAAGAACGCTGAACAGGGTGTGGTCATCGGCGCCTGCATTGTATCTGCCGCCACCGCCACGGAAGTGGGCGCCACCGGAGTGAAACGCGCGCCTTGGGCCAATGCCCCTTTTATCCCCGGCGCCCTGGGAGATTATATGGATGCCCAGTTCAAATTTTTTGGCAGCGACAAGATCGCAACCGGCAAGCGGCCGGTGATGGCCGGACTGAACTACTTTCTGACCCATGAAGCCCGCGGCGGCGAAGGCAAAAAGCTGTTGGGCGAAAAACGCGATGTCAAGGCCTGGCTGGCCTGGCTGGAACGACGGACGCACAACGATGTTGATGCCATCGACACACCCATCGGTTATCTGCCCAAGTACGATGATCTTAAAGTTCTTTTCGAAGAGATCATCGGCAAAGCATACCCCCAGGATCTGTATGACAAACAGTTCTCTCTTTACGTGGACAACATCGTGGCACGCATCGATCTGCAGCTGGAAGCCTACGGCAAGGAGGAAAACCTGCCGCCCAAACTCTTTGAAATCCTCAAGGAGCAGCGGCACGGCCTGATGGTCTTGAAAGAAAAATTCGGCCCCGTGGTCTCCCCTGCGCAGTTGGAGGCCTCAAAGGGCGGCAATTAACCCAACCCTTGCAGATGCATTCACAGGCGCCGGTTATTAGCCGGCGCCTGTTTTTTCATGATCGAACGAATATCGGGCATAGGTTAGCGAAACCATAACCCCAGGGACTTGATCGCATCCGGGCCACCGGCCAGTCCGTATCGATGCATTGAAGCCGAGCGTATGCCAAAGACACCCATCCTCACCGTGATCTTCAGCCGCCGTATGGTGGTAGCCTGCATTATGGGCTATGTGGCCGGCCTGCCACTGGAACTGACGGGCTTTGTCCTCAAAACCTGGATGCGGGAACAAGGGGTTGATCTGGCTGTCATTGGCCTGTTCGCCCTGGTGGGGCTGCCTTATACGCTTAAATTTCTGCAGGCTCCCTTGTTGGATCGCTTCAGCATCGCCCGTCTGGGACGCCGACGCGGCTGGATGCTGATATTTCAATCTGCCCTGATCCTGTCAATCTTTTTCCTGGGGCGCACCAACCCGGGGCAGGCCCCATGGCTGGTCGCCATAGCTGCCTTTTTCGTGACGCTGTTCAGCGCATCTCAGGACATTGTGATCGATGCCTATCGAAGAGAAGATCTGTCCGATGAAGAGTTGGGCCTGGGATCTTCACTTTACATCGCCGGTTATCGTTTGGGCATGCTGCTGGCGGCCGGCGGAGGTTTGATTCTGGCAGATCACATATCGTTCGCTATGGTTTATGCCCTCATGGCGTTATGCCTGGTCCCAGGGTTAGCCGCGACGCTGCTCACACCTGAGCCACCCACACCGTATGGAACACCCCAAACGTTGAGCGAAGCGATTATCGATCCCTTTATTGAATACTTTCGCCGCCCCAATGCCGTTTGGATACTGGCATTCATTCTGCTCTACAAAATCGGTGACACCATGGCGAGTTCGATGACGGCCCCCTTTTATGTGGACCTTCAGTTTACCAAGACAGAGGTTGGTACGCTGGTTAAACTAATCGGCTTCTGGGCCATCATCAGCGGCAGTTTCATCGGTGGCATTTTAATGCTCCGAATAGGAATCAACAAAAGTCTATGGATCTTCGGCGTGTTACAAGCCGTCTCCACCGCCGGTTTTGCTGTTTTATCCATCATGGGGCATGATCTCTACATGTTGGCCTTCGTCATAGGATTCGAAAACCTCACATCCGGTATGGGGACATCTGCCTATGCCGCTTTTATGGCCAGCATTACCAATAAGAAGTTTACCGCAACGCAATATGCCCTACTCACCAGTTTGATGGGCATCCCCAGAGTGGTGGCTTCTTCGGGAACAGGTTATATTGCCGAAGCCTTTGGCTGGAACTACTTTTTTATCTTCTGCACCCTGATTGCCATCCCCGGCATGCTGATGTTGGTTAAATTCGCGCCGTGGCATTCGCAAAACAGTTGAGCTTCGAATGGTATTGCAGTACTCCTGCTTTAGGTGTGCCGAGGAGCTTGGGCTGTAGGACGTGAGCCACCGGTTTTAGCGCAGCTTAGCCGCACTTGAACCGCTTGGCGTGTCCTGCAACCCAAGCTCCTCGGCACACCGGGATTGTGGGCAACACAACTGTACTTACGCTTTACGGATAGCCGCAAAACTTTTTGCCATCTTTTATATGCAATGATAGAGTAGACCCAGTTTTAACCCAAACCGATGATAGAGCGCGATGAACCAGATTACGACCCAGTCCCCCAAAGAACAACGCCTGCAAGCCCTGGCGCAAGACCGCAAAAGAATCCTGGGCCTGCCCCCCGAAAAGGCGCTGGAAGCCATCGCCGACCATCCTTACCCGGTGACACTGGTCCAGTCCATGGCGGAGGAAGATCTCTATTTTCTGGTCCACCATATCGGACCGGAGGATGCTGTACCGGTATTGGCGCTGGCCTCCAACCAGCAATGGGACTACCTGTTGGACCTGGAGGGCTGGGATCGAGATCAGGTCAGCCCGCTGGCCACCACCGAATGGCTGGTGCGGCTGCTTAAAGCCGACGCCGACCGGTTCACACACTGGATTATCCATGAGAAACAGGACGAGCTGGCCTTCTACCTGTTTCGCAACATCGAGCTGCACATTCGTGAATATGACCAGGACCCGGGCGAAGTAGCTGATGATTTCTTTACCGAGGACCAGACTTATTACATGCGCTTGCGCCCCTATCCAGCGTTGCAGGAGAAAGGTCAAGAGTCGCGGGATCTATTTGTCAAGGATCTGCTCAATCGCATCGCGGTATATGACTATTCACGCTACCGGGATTTTCTACTGGCATCCCAATCCGTAATCCCGTCCGAAACCGAAGAAGAACTATACCGTCAGCGCAATGTGCGGTTGGCGGAAAAAGGGTTGCTGCCCTTTGATGAAGCCGTGGGTGTATACCAGCCGCTCAAACCAATTGAATTGCACGCCCGCGGCCGCAAGACGGCCGCATTTGACGGTCGCATCGTGGACGCCTATCCTTTGCCCGTCGATTCCCAAGGACCGAGCGAAGATGCCGATCTCTTTTCCCGCACCCTGCTCCAAATTCAAGACCCACATGCGTTACACCGGCTGCAGGCCGAATTCGCCGGCCTCTGCAACCAGGTCATTGCAGCCGACCAAAAGCGCATTCGCGAAAAGGCAATCCTGACGCAGGTGGTCCGCAAAGTCGGGGGCTATCTTTCCATTGGGCTGGAAAAGGTGGCTGCAGAAAGCCAGACAGATACGCCCTATGCCAACGCCAACCTGATCCAGTATCATCTGCTGGCCGATATTTTCAGGGTGGGTTACGGGTGCGCCCTGGCCCTCAAGTGGCGGGCCGAAAAATGGCAGCGGGCCAGTTGGTATCACCATGCAGGCTTGCCGCTCAGTTTTTGGGGTGAAGTGTTTACCGGCGTCCTGGGCGGGCTGCTGATCAAAAAACCCCTTTATTACGACAATTATGCCACCGGCGTCCTCTATCGCGAGTTTGCCACCCTGGAGGATATTGAAAAAACCACGGCCCAACTGGACCGCATTATTGCATTTGACGATCTTTTCTCCCTGATGGGTGTTGAAATCGGCTCGGTGCGCGGTGACGGCCCGCTGACCTATGAAAACGCGCTGCTCACCCTCTGGGCCAACCATTCTTTGAACATGGGCACAGCCCCCAACACGCCATTGCCGCTCAGGCGGGATCAATTTAGCAGGTTCTTCGATGAGCTCTGGCGGCCAGACATCCGGCCACGGCGCATCAGCAATACCGTCCGGGAGATTTTTCTCGGCTGGATCGCGGATCGCAGCGGGTTGACCACCTATGAGATCTCTGAACGCATGGCTTCAGCCTTGGAACAATTGTTTCTTAACCTGGAAGAAGAATTGGGGGACGTGGAGCGAAAGGATCTGGATTCGCGTTTCATCTCGCTGTTTCTATTCACTACCCCCTAAGCAAGGATGGCAACACCCTATGACCACACGTGGCATTCAATTTCTTAAAAGAAACCGCATCGCCCATCAAATGGTCAAGTACGATCACCAGGAAAAGGGTGCCGAGTATGCGGCCCGAGCCGCTGACTACCCATTGGAAAGGACGATCAAGACCCTGGTGGTCGCCCTGGACAGCAGCCATTTCATCCTGGTGTTGATGCCGGGCGACCGGCAGGTATCCATGAAAAAGGTGGCCAAGGCCTGCAAGGCCAAACGGGCCGCCATGGCCGATACCGACACGGCGCAGCGGCTCACCGGCTATCAGGTGGGCGGCATCAGTCCTTTCGGCGGCAAAAAGCGCCTGCCGGCCATTATGGATATCTCCCTACAACCCCATGGAGAGGTGATGATCAACGCCGGACAACGCGGCATCATGGTGAAGATGACGCCCGACGACATCGTCGCGGCGCTTAAATCCGAAATCGCCGATCTTTCGCAATAGGGCTCTAATCGAATTAGGCGCTATCTCAAAACCATTATCAATCAAATCGCTTTCCAGAAAATTAACCCGTTCGGGGAGCCGCAGATGTTAAAAACTCGATTTTTCGTTCGCTTCACAGCGACGGCGTTGTTCCTGGCCGTTCTCCTATGCGGATGCCAAGCTTCGGCATCCAACATCCGCAAGGTGCCGCCGGCTTTCGCCTATGACGGGCAACAAACCCTCAGCATCGTGAGCTTTAATATCCGTGTGGGGTATGGGGCCAGGGATCGAGGCCTCAGCCCGGTGGAGCTAAAAGGCCGGAGGAAGCGTTTGGCCCCCATCGTCAGCGCCATTCGCTCCTGTGATGCCGATATCGTGGGGCTCCAAGAGGTACTGGGGCATGATCAGGCCCGCGAGCTGGCCCAACGATTGAACATGAATTTTGCGTATACCCATCACCCCACATTCAGCCCCTACGGCCCCTGGTGGGGCGTGGCCCTGCTCTCGAAATACCCCATCGTTGCAGCCGAAGGATTTCAAGTCAGCTTTGGGGCAGGCAATACCAAAAACGCTCTGCTATGCGGTGTCAACGTGGGCGGCCGTGTCCTGCATTTTGTCAGTATCCACAAGGACAAGGATTTGAAAGATGGCGCCTCCTTCAAGAGAATCATGCGTAAAATCAAACCAATGAGTGGAGCGGTCGTATTGATTGGAGATCTGAACATGACACCGTTCGACGCGCGATTGCGGATACTGAAATCAAGATTCAGAGATAGCGCCGACAATGTCGACAGCGCCGGTGCCAGAGCAATGCACATGTCGGGTACCTTTCCGGGCATTGGACGCATCGACTACGTCATGGTGGACCCAAACCACTTCAAGGTGCTGGATGTGGGGCTGGCGGACCGGCGTTACCGGGACGCCTCCGACCACCTGGCCTATTGGGCCAAGATCGTACCGATACCATAGCACCCGGTAACCTTGAGCTTAAAAAGGAGGAATGCAATGGCTATGTTTGCCGGTGGTAAAATCGAGGCGTTTGCCGGACCAGCCGAACTCGGCGCGTCCGATAACCTTGAAACCGTGATCATTGATTTCATCAAAAGGGCCAGGCACACGCTGTTTATCGCCGTTCAGGAACTGGATTCCGAACCCATCGCCCAGGCGATTATCGATGCCAGGTGGCGGGGTGTAACCGTTCGCATGATTATTGAGCAGGATTATATCGCCCGCGATGCGCTTCCCAATGCCACACCCCAATCTGGGGAAACCCAGGCCGCCGCCATAGAACGCGTACAGTGGCATGAATACCGCCGGCCGGCAACCGTAAAAACCAACCGGGATATTCTGGCCGCCCTGCTGCGCAATGCCGTTGATGTGAAGGCGGATTATAACCCAAGAATATTCCATCAAAAATTCATTATACGCGATTTCTCTGGAAAAAACCGCCCGTCGTCGGCCATCCTGACCGGTTCGACCAACTTCACCCACACCGGCACCCATAAGAATTACAACCACATCGTCATTTTCAATGACTATCGCATCTGCAAAGCATATCTGCTGGAATTCGAAGAGATCCGCTCCGGTAACTTCGGTGAGTTGAACCTGCGCAAAAACAAAATCCCCTCCACCTACAACCTGAATCGTGTTCCGGTGCGCATTCTTTTTTCTCCGGATGACGCGCCGGAGTTGGAAATCGTCAAACAAATGCTCAAATGTCGTAAGCGCCTGGATTTTTCGATATTCACATTTGCCACCTCATCGGGTATCGATGACGCCATGGCCATTCTACGGGCCGCAAAGCGCAAAATACGGGGTGTCTTTGATCCTGGCCAGGGCCGCAAGGATTGGGCGGCCACGCACTGGCTTCACAACGAGGGCATTGAAGTCTATTTTCCCCGCAAGGAGCCGGGCTTTGGAAAGCTTCACCACAAATTGATGGTCATCGACGACGATATCGTTGTCGGCGGCAGCTTTAATTACACGGCCCCGGCAAACGACTACAACGATGAAAACATCTTCGTCATCGGCAGTCCTTATGACCTGCCGGCCAAAAAGGGAGGCCCCGTGGACCACGTTGAGTGCGCCAAAATCACTGCCTTCTTCCGTGACGCCATCGATCAGATCGCTGACAAGAGTGACCCCTACCAATAGAGCCGTGCAATATGGAATTGGTAAGGTCTGCGCCGCCTGGACGGACAGCGGATGGCACTGACGCCGCATCCAAATGACTTGGCGGTTCCAGCAGCGGACCTTGAATTCGGCTAACACCTCAACTTGTTGACCGCCCGGACAATGACGTCAACCGCCAGGTCTATCTCTTCAAGGGTAGTCATACGCCCTACAGAAAACCGGATGGTGCCTTTGGCCCATTCCAGGGGTACGCTCATGGCTTCCAACACATGGGACACGGAAACGGTATCCGAATGGCAGGCGGCACCAGGCGATGCTGCCACATGGGAACCAATCGCTTCCAAAATATCGTTGGCTTGTAGCCCTTGGAAAGCCAGGCTCACCGTATTGGGCAACCGATGATCAGGATGGCCGTTCAGGCGCACTGCATGCACGCGATTAACAATTCCGGCATGCAGCCTGTCCCGCATGGTTTGCATGTGCGCCATGTTCGACCCCAGATTTTGGGCTGCAATCTCGCAAGCCTTCCCCAATCCAGCGATCTCCAGAACGTTTTCAGTTCCGGCCCGCCAACCGCTTTCCTGGCCGGCACCATGGCAAAATTTCTCCGGTAAAATGCCATCCCTTACAACCAACGCCCCGATGCCCTTGGGGGCGTAAAGTTTGTGTCCGGCCACGGAAAGTAGGTCGACGCCCAGATCCTTCACCGCCACCGGTATTTTTCCCAGAGACTGGGCAGCATCGGTATGCATGGCAATACCATGAGATTCAGCGATTTTCGATATCTCTCCAATGGGTTGCACCGTGCCAACCTCATTGTTGGCATGCATCACGGTAATCAACACGGTCCCTTTGCCAATGGCACTTTCCACGGCCCGGGGGTCCAGCATGCCCTGTCCGTCCACCGGCACAAAGGTGGTTTCGAATCCATGCTTTTTGAGATGATGGCATACTTCCAACACAGCCGGGTGTTCGAAGGCACTGGTGATGATATGCCGGCCCTTATCCTTCAACGCCCGAGCCATGCCTTTAATGGCATGGTTGTTGGACTCCGTGCCGCCGGATGTAAATACAATCTCATGGGGTCGACAGCCGAGCAAGCCGGCTACCTGTTCACGGGCATGCGCCACCGCCTGCCGGGGCCTGGCCCCATACCCGTGGGAACTGGAGGGGTTGCCGAATTCCGATTCTAAAAAAGGGCGCATGGCATCAATTACTTCAGGGTCATGGGGGGTTGTGCCGTTGTAGTCGAGATAGATGGGAAGCTTCATAATTAAAATCCTTTTGCTTTATCTTCTAATGTTTGCAACCATTTTTTATCGAAAAGATAGCCCAAAACGACATGTGATGACATAGGAGTTGCATCCATCTTTTGTTGCCACCAGCGGATGGAATGGATATAAGATAAGACCATGGAATGCCCTGCGTGCCAAACCGCCTATTCGGCCGGACAGAAATTTTGCGGCGCCTGCGGCCACAAGCTGGAAGCAACCTGCGCCCAGTGCGGATCTGCCAATCCGCTGCACCACCGGTTCTGCGGCCAGTGCGGCGCCAGCCTGGCCACCAAAGGGACTTTCACGTTGGCACGTTCCGGTTTGATAACCCAGGTCGACCAAAAAGCCCTGGAGTTGCTCAGCCGGGACCACAATGAATTACAGGGCAAGCCGTTCTCACTCTTCGTGAAACGCGAGGACATGGCTGTCTTTTTCTCCCACTGGAACGAACTCTTGAGCACAGCCCGAAACCAATCCTTTGTACTGACTTTGAAGTCAGAAGAGGAAATCAGTGTATCGGTTTTAATGTCCTGCGGTGCCGCGGTCCCCGCCTCCGATCATACCGATGAATTTCGGCTTTTTCTAAGTGAAATTCCGCGCAGCCGAAAAGCATCCGCTCAGCTGCAATACCAACAGGACCTCCTTGGTCTTATGTTTTCCGTTACAGACAGCGTTTGTTCGGTCTCCAATAAACATTTTGATCGCGCCATGGCAGAAGCTTTAAAGAAGATGTGCTTGTTTACCAAGGCGGATCGGAGCTTCATATACCGTATCAACCGCCGGCGCAAACGCCTGGAGCCAGCCTACCAGTGGCGCCGGACATCTCCGTCCCCATCCGGCGGCCACAATACATTAAGCAGCGTGCCTTTGACGATGATCAAGCGCGCCATCGTAAGGTTGCGACGCGAACACGACTACGTGGTCAATGACGTGGCCCGATTGGCGCCTCCCGAACGATATGAGCTGCTGGCATGGCATCAAGCCGATCTGGGAGCGATCATGTGCCACCTCATCTATTCGGAAAAGCTTCCCATCGGCATCATCGGCATGGCAAAAGACAAGCCTGATGGCCAGTGGGAACCGGAGTGTATCGCCCTAGTTAAATTCTTCGCGCAATTGGTCTCTTCTCGACTGCCATTTGCAATGCCCAAAGACCGTGCAGCCAGCAAGCTTCCCAAAGAAGCAGGCAGTCCCTCCAAAGCACAGAAAAACCCCGCGGCAGATCCAGCCGGCAGTTCAACCGATCTCAACGAAAAACGCTCCGGAGCCCGAAACTCATGGGCACAAATAACGCCAAATATCCAAAGGAAACAGAGAAATTCGAGCCCGAGCGAGCTGCCGGATATGACGCGCCCCATGTTGATCGAGGCGCTTTCGGGCCATGACACCGTCGATCGGCAAACGGTTTTTCCGAGGGATGATGGCCTGGTTCTGCTAACCTGTCCGCGTTGCGGGCGCCAAGACTCAGTTTCGCAGGCGCGATTTGATCGGTTGGGCAAAGCGGTCAGCATTCATTGCCCATGCCGAAAAGAGTTTGTCGCCGTACTTGAAAAACGCCGGGCCCTCCGCAAATCCGTGAAGCTGGATGGTTTTTTTACGCTAAAAGGGGATTTGGGACCGGCTGAC
>Ga0210123_1000575_pt1 | contig 22307 bp, 22 predicted proteins | sample Muzzi_PWB_D2_FD_185535 | JGI IMG/M metagenome (GOLD analysis project Ga0210123, IMG submission 185535) | Wetland microbial communities from San Francisco Bay, California, USA, that impact long-term carbon sequestration - Muzzi_PWB_D2 (SPAdes) | ecosystem: Environmental > Aquatic > Marine >... | reverse complement strand
AGGACTCAGGAGTCCTTTATCATCTTCTATTAGAGATGTCAATCAACCTGTCACCACGACCCTGCCCAGCCTTCCCGGGCAGCCGAAGGGCAGGAGGAGGCTGAGCATGCGCAGGTTTCGTGGGATGCACGGCACCGGGCCGCATGAAGCGGATGAGGCGACCACGCCCTCGAGCTTCCCCCGTCAGGAGGATTCGAACCCCCAACCTTCTGATCCGTAGTCAGAAGGCCGGGATCTGATTCTCAAGCGGCACGGAGGTCGGTCTTGCTGAAGTCGTTGCCAATGAAGAGGAGCGGGCGGTCGGCGAGCTTGGCGGTGGCGTACGTGAGGCAGTCGCCGAAGTTCAGGGCCGCCGGGTGGCGGCCTTTTCCAAAGCGGCGGAAGGCTTCGACCGCGGCTCTCCAGTGGCGCTCTCCGAACGGCACCGGGACGATCTCGAACTGCTGGAGGATGCCCGAGAGCTGAGCCTCCGCGTCTCCCTCGAGGCGACCCGTCAGCACCAGCCCCGCCTCGGCCAGAGTCGGCGTTCCCACTCCTTTCCTGCCGGGCGCCAGGAGCTTGTCGATCAGGCTCTCGTAGCCCGGTTCTTTGAAGACGATCGCCAGGATGGCGGAGGTGTCGACGATCACACGCCCTCCGGTCCGTAGCCCAAGATCTCCTCCTGCTCCTCCTTGGTGAGGCCACGGCCCAGGAGCTCTTTCGGGACCTTTGGCCACACCTCCCGCTCGAGGAAGCGCATCACTTCCGCCCGGCGATCCCTCGGCGGGACCTGGAAGGCGAGCCGCTCCCGGCGCTCTTCCAGTGCCTTGCGGACCGCCTCGGTCTTGGATTCGCCTGTGATCTTCGCCACCTCGTCCGCCAGCCGCTCGACCTCGCGGTTCTTGATGTTCAGGGGCATGGTGCCTCCTCCTGTTGAGGGAGCTTGCTACACCATGGTGGAATCTGTCAAGAAAGGTAGAAGTGAGTGCCGATGACACCGTTCTACCGCCCTGCCCGGCAACTGCCGATCGGCCGAGCCCGGCCATGGACGACCCGTTTCGGTCATGAAGGCCCCCTTGTAGGTCATGGAAGGAGCGTCTGGGTCATGAACCCGTGAAGGTGGGGGCCTTCTGCTCCGGTCGGCCGCCGCCACGAGGGACAAGGCAGGGCCTGCGGCCCATCCGGCCGGCTGGGGCGCCGGACGGTTCACCCCAGGAGGGTATTTCCGAAGCTCGGTCTCGGATGACAGCGACCGGGCACCGTCCCGGCTCCCGACCGCCCCGCTACCGCCGTGGCGAAGATCTGGTTCATCGATACGCCCTCGCGTTCGGCGAGCGGCTTGACTCCCCGATGGAGGGAGCTGGAGAGCCTGAGGGTGAATGTGTGCATGGGTACTTTTCCACCGCCGGCGCAATCCTTCAGCTACGAGCACAACACGGACACGAGCCCGTGCGACCTCGACCTGGTCAGACCGCCGCGCAGGTAGGGACGGTTGCGCCGACCGTCCCCCTCGTAGCGCGCGAAGAACCCGCCCAGCTCCAGCGCGTCGATCGTGTCCGAGATGAAGTACGCCAAGTGGTCCTCGGCAAGCCAGTCCCGAGGCGAGGGCGGTAGAAGCAGGCCTTGGTCCGGATCGTACGGCCTGAACGTCGTGGACATGGGGCATTCTAGGAGTCTGCGATTCGGGTGCTTCTCCTAACGGCGCAGCGGCCCGGCCGAGGTCGCCAAGAACGGCGAGGCCAACCGCGTCCCCCTCTCCCCCCAGGCGCAGGAGGTTCTCGACCGGCTCCGGCCGCCGCATGATCTCCGGCGCACGGCGGCTTCCAAGTTGCGAGCGCCGTGGGGGCGGATACAAGGGGCCCCGGGCCAGGGTACTCCTGGCCCGGGAGGCATCTTGCGCGTTCCGGCCTGCCTACGGCAGCTTGTGGCAGCGCAGGCAGCTCTCGAGGTCGGTCAACGGGTGGTTGGTCGGCCGCGCCGCCGGGTGGCAGTACAGGCAGTCGGTGTTGGGGTCGTGGGTCTCCGGCATCGTCGGAGCGCTGAGGTGATCGTCTCTACGGTGGCAGACGCCACAGCTCTCGTCGATGACCGGGAGATGGCAGTTGTTGCAGTGGTTGACCGTGGGTCTCCGGTTCCAGTATGGATCGGAGTGCGACGGCGGCGGCGAGTCGTGCGCCGACAGGTCCTCGTGGCAGACCGCGCAGAGGTTGTCCGACAGCGGCAGGTGGCAGCTCTGGCAGTGCCGGTTGAGGCGGCCGCCCCAGGTGACGTCGTGGGTCGCCGGCGGCGGGGCGTCCTGATGCTTCTGCAGATCGCCCTGGGTGTGGCAGACGGCGCAGGGGGTGTCGGCCAGCGGCAGGTGGCAACTGTTGCAATGGTCGTTCACCGGCGGACCAAAGCTTCCCCGGTGGAAGGCCGGCGGCATCTCGTGGGACGGCGTCCCGTCGTGACAGGTCGCGCAGTAGGTGTCCGAGAGCGGCAGGTGGCAGCTCTGGCAGTGGTTGTTCGTGGGCTCTCCCCAGCCGCCCACGTGCGTGTTAGCCGGCTCCTGGCTGAAGTGGGCGTCCACGTTCGTGTGGCAGACGGCGCAGTAGTTGTCCGCCAGCGGCAGGTGGCAACTGTTGCAGTGCTGGTTCGCCGGTTGGCCCCACCCGCCCACGTGCGTGTTGACCGGCGCTTCAGTCTGGTGCGCCTCCAGCGTCTTGTGGCAGAGCACGCAGGTGGTGTCGGCCAGCGGCAGGTGGCAACTGTTGCAGTGCTGGTTCGCCGGCTGGCCCCAGGTCGGGATGTGGGACGCCGGTAGTACGGTGTCGTGGAGGTCGATGTTGTCGTGGCAGGTCGAGCACGCGGTGTCCGAGAGCGGAATGTGACAGCTCATGCAGTGCTGGTTCCCGAGCTCGCCCCAGATCGGGGTGTGGGAGAGCGGCTCGGTGTCCTGGTGGCACTCGATGCAGAAGCTCTGGTCCTGGTGGCAGGCCTGGCAGCGCTGGCGATCGACCTCGGCCTCGCGGCCGTGGGTCTTGATCTTCCACAGGCGGGTGTGCGAGCGCGGCGGCACATCGAGGTGGCAGGAGTTGCAGTCCTGCGGCACCTGGTGACAGAGCGCGCACTGGTCGTCTGCGATCTTGCTGATCTCGCCGTGGCGCTGCTCCCAGTTCAGCGAGTGATCGAGGAGCGGCGTCGTGCCGGGGCCCGGCGGCGTGTTGGCGTCGATCCGGGTGTGGCAGTCCTTGCAGCCGAGCTCGACGCCGTTGTCCTGGTGACAGGCAAGGCAGTCCGACATCTTCAGCTTCGCCGCGGGCACCGGTTTCTTGGCGTCGTGGCAGGTCGTGCAGTCGGAGACGACCGCGGTGTGCTCGTCGTGGGGAAAGAGCCACTCGTGCTTCTTCGGGGCCGGCGGCGGCGGCGCAGTGACCTCGCCCTCGCCGTGGCAGTCGGAACAGGTCTGCTGCGTCGGGATCGTCACCTCCTCCGCGCCTCCAAGGAGGTGGCACTCGGCGCACTCGAACCCGCCGTCCACGTGGATCGCATGCTGGAAGGCCGAGGCCGGGGCCGCGCCTTCGTCTCCGCCGCCGCCCTGGGCCAAGGCAAGGGAGGCGAGGAGGGACAGGAGCAGCGCCGCCGAGAGGAGGTGGAAGAAACGCCAGGAGTTGCCGCGGCTGCCGTTCATCGCTTTGAGCCCTTGCCGAGGAGTTCGAGGTCGAGGCCGAGTCTTAGCTCGGCTTCGTAGTAGGCCGTGTCGGAGGTGGAGTCCGTGGTGCGGTCGAGGTCGAGGCGCACGCGGTAGCGTTTGCGTACCCGCCACTCGGCGCGCAGGTAGTGGCTGCGCACGTCGTAGCGCTCCCGCGGCACCTGGTCGAGGATGTCGAAGGTGCGCTGCAGGTCGTACTTGGCGTAGAAGCTGCCGACGTCGAGCCGCAGGCGCTCGTCGAAGAACTGGTGCCCGAGCGAGCCGGCGAGGGTGGAGCTCGAGTCGCGGTCGGTCTCCCAGCGACTGAAGTTGACACTGGCGTAGAACCCGTAGAGCGCCTGGTCGGTGAGGAAGAGGTCGGCGAAGTAGCGGTCGTACTCCTGGTTGCCGCGGTTCTCGCCGTCGTGGAGAAGCTCGCGGCTCGAGAAGCCGACTCCCACCGAGGCGAGGTCGCCCAGCGGCCGGCTGAGGTTGAGGGTCAGTTGATGGTAGGGCCGGCTCGGGCCGATGACCGAGGAGAGATCGCCGAAGTACATGGATCTCGAGTCGTTGATCTCCTCCTGGCGCCTGTAGTTGCCCGTGAGCAGGAGGTTCGCCGAGTCGATGTGCCAGCTCCCTCCCACCATCCCGTTGAAGATGTTGAAGTCGAGGGTGCGGGTGGTCACGTAGAGGTTGGAGCCCTGGGCGAAGGCCTGGCGGTATGCAAACGTCACGACGTCGCTATCGACAGCCTTCTCCTCCAGGTGGATCCAGCTGCCGCGCAGCAGCGCGCGGTCGCCGGGGCGGAGCGACCAGGTCAGGCCGCCGGCTCGCTCGTCGCTTCCGATGGCCGTGTAGTAGCTCACCGGCTGCCCGGCGAACAGGCCGAAACGCATGTGCTTCCAGGGTACGGAGTAGATGCCCTTGATGCCGGTGAGGTTGAACCCCTCCGCCTCGTCGACGAACTGCCGACCGAGGCGCAGATCGAAATGGTCGATCTTGTGAACGTCGACGTAGGCGTAGTAGACCCGCAGGTCGTTCTCGCCGTCGTCGATCTCGTTGCGGCGGGTCAGCAGGTCCTGGTCCCAGCGCATCGAGAGGGCGCCGCTGAGACCCTGCGAATCCTTGTCGTCGTTGCGCCACCTGTCTTGTCCGAAGGACAGTCGGAGGTAGGCGTAGATGTCCTCGTCGGCCCAGTCCGTGGAGCCCCAGCGGTCTCGATACCGCGTGGTGAGCTCGCCCCGGAAGCTCTGGGCCACGGCGGCCGAGGGGAGGATCGCGAGCAGGAGGCAGAGCAGCGGCAGCTTGGTACGCATGGCAACCTTCCGCGGTTTGCAGTACGCAACTCTCCCCTCCCGGCGAACCGGAAGGGGAGAGCCGCAGAGTCGTCTACTTCAGTTTCATTCCGACTACGAGGTCGCGCTGGGTCAGGCGGCGAGAGGACGACGTCGCACCGACCGCGTCCAACGACTCGTTGAGCACGTTGAGGATCCAGGTCGGGTTGTGCGCCCCATTGCTGCCGTCGGCCTCGAGCAACCCGTAGTTCCAGAAGGCCTTGGGCAGGCCCTCACCGCTGACCGAGTAGAAGGGCGCCGGCCCCATCGGCATCGGCCGGACCACGATCAAGTCCCCCAGCCTGACGTTCTCGATGCGCTTCTTGTTCTTGAGGACGACGTTGATCGCCTGTCGGCCGTGGTACTCGGTGAGCTCGATGCGCTGGATGGTGCTCACATCGGTGAGCATCGTGCCGTTCAGGTCGATGGTGTTGCCGGCCGCGATCTGCGCGGCCATCACCGACCTGAACTTCGCCGCGATCGCCGTGCCCAGATCCTCGATCATGGCGTCGAAGCCGCTCTCCAGGTTCCCGAAGTCGATGCCTGTGTGGCACTTGGCGCACACCTCGCCGCTAGCGTAGAAGGTGTGGTTGGTGCCACCGCCCTCGTAGGAGAGGTCCTCCGGAGGCGTGGTCGCCTCCATGTGGCACGTCACGCAGGTGTTGTGGATGAACGAGTGCCGCCCGCGCACGCCGGTGTTGACCAGGAACGCGTTCTGGCCCATCAGGACATCCGCCTGCGGCCCGGGGTGGGACGCACGATCGGGATCGTCGATCCCGGCGAAGGTCTTGTCGTTACGCAAGCCGCGGCGCGAGTTGTGGCAGGTCATGCAGATGGCACCGGAGCCGACCCCGTTGGCCTGGAAGCCCGCGTCCAGCATCGCGGTCTTGCCCGTGATGCGAATCTTCGCGTCGGTGCCGACACCCGTCGTGGTGCCCACGTCGTGGGGATCGTGGCAGGTGACGCAGGTCTGTGGGTGGGTCTCGTCCTCGGTCCAGGTGACCGTAACTCTGTCGCCGGGCTCCTTGTCCGGAACCTGTCCGAGGAGCACCGGCACCCACTCGAGGAAGCCGTTGACGGTGTGGCAGCGGGCACAGGTCCCGTTCTGGCCCTCGTCGATGGCGAGCTCGTAGTTGGCGTGGCCGGAGAGCTGCCACTGCTGGAAACGCCCGTGACGCAGCGGCTCGCCGTGGCAGCTACCGCAGAGGTCGGCCGAGAGGCTGATCCGCGGGTCGTCGACGGCCACGCCGCTGAGCCCGTGGGCCGGGCTCGTGTCGTTGGCGATGACCTGCGGCCCGTGGCAGTTCTCGCACTGGATGTTGGCTTTCTGGGCCGCTTCCGGGAACTCACGGAGAAACGTCGTCCAGTTGCCGGGCGCCGCCCCGTGCAGCAGGTCGGAGGCCAGGAAGTCGGCGTAGTCCGGCGCCTCGTCAATCCCGTTGTTGGCGTTCTTCAGGTCGTATCCGACGGTGTGGCAACTGAAGCAGTTGGTGCCGTAGTGGTTGGACGTGTTGAGGTTGTCCGTGAGGATGTACGCATGCCCGGTGGCCGACCACGGCGTGAACTGGTCGGGCGCGATCGTTCCGTTGTGGCAGTTCGTGCAGGTCGAGTCGGCGATCTGGACGCCGTCGTTGGTCTGCCCCGTGATCACGCCGCGCCAGGTGCCGGCGTAGATGGTGAGCGTCACATCCATGTTGGCTGCGGTGTCCTTGACCTGCACCTCGTAGACGCCGGGAGCGTCGGGGGTGAAGTACGGCGAGCGGGTGTTGGCCGACTGCAGGACTGCGTCGGATGCGAACGGCCTGGAGGCGAAGCTCCAGCGGTAGTTGTTCTGCTCCTTGCCGTAGAGCAGGACCGGCTGGTTGATCGGCACGTTCTTGAGGCCGGTGGTGATCCCGAAGGGCAGCGCCACGCTGACGTCGACCGTGGCCTTGTACTCCCCAGAGGTGGTCAGCACCGTGACCTGGAGAGTGATCGTCTCGGCCTCCTCGAGGGCCAGCGGGCTGATGCCCACCACCTGCCAGCGGTTCTGCAGGCCGCCGCTGTACTCTTCGTCGTCGATCGGCGGCACGGGCGGCTGCGGCGGAATGGGCAGCTCGCTGAGAATCTCGATCAGGTGGGCGCGATAGGCGTTCGCGTTCGCCAGTCGCACGCGCACGGCGTTGTCGTCCAGCGGGATCAGCCGCGCGGGCGCGCCAGCGATCTGCTCCCAGGTCACCGAGCGCAGGCGCGAGCCATCCAGGATCTCGATGTCGACCATGCCACGCACTCGCTGGTCCACCTGCGGGTTGCCCATGTAGCTGGCACTGACCACCACGTTGGGCTGGGCGTACGTTGCCGGCACGACCAGCAGCAGCGCCAGCGCTCCGAGAAGCACGCTCGTCGCGCCCCTCGACATCTTGTTCTTGCATCCGTTCATGGGATCCTCCCTCTCCTCCGGGCGGGTTGTCTGATGTTCTGAAGTTCGATTCCTAGGTTTCCGCCCGTTCCCGCTCCGCGCCTCCCGCCAGCTCCCTGGCCGGGGCGCATCTCGCCGGTACGCCGGGCACCCTGGATCCAACGCAACAGCCGTACCGCCTTGTCCGGCCCGAGAGCTCACCGCTAAACCGTTTCTTGGCAGGGCCTTAGGCTCGACCTACCCGTTGTGATGGGGCCGTTTTCTGGGGGATTTCCCGCAGCGACTGGGGAATATGACCCACCCTGTTCGGATGCCCCCCCGCAACCCCTCGATCCCCTTCCCACCCCACGGGGGGGAAGGGGACGCCAATCCTCCCGATCTCCCCCCAACCCCTCGATCCCCTTCCCGCCCTCCGGGGGGAAGGGGACGCCAATCCTCCCGATCTCCCCCCAACCCCTCGATCCCCTTCCCGCCCTCCGGGGGGAAGGGGACGCCACCGCCCGCTCTCGCAGCCCTTCGCCCGCGTCGGGGAAGTTCGGCGCGTCGGCAGGCGGGTGGGGATCAGTCCTCACTCCGGACCCAGAAGTGGGGCAACCTGCCCACCTCAGGGCCCCACCTCAGACCAGGCTGCCGAACGAGGTCGAACCGGAACGGGCCGCGGCCAGGAGGCCGACGAGGGCTTGCCGAAGAACGGCTGGGGAGGCGGGCTTGGGGAGGAACAGGGCCGTGCCGCCGGCCGGCGCGAGGTTCGCCTCGAGCGCGCCTTCTTCCAGGCACGACTCGTAGAGCACCGGCACCGGCGGGCGCTGCTCGGCGCACAGGCGCTGGAACTCGGCCCAGGGAAGGCGGGCCCTGGGCACGCTGACGACCACGGCGTCGGGTGGATCGTCGCACACGCGGCGCGCCGCCTCCTTCAGGCTGCTCGCCGCCTGGACGCACGTGCCCGGAGGGGCGGCGCGCCCGACGCGCCAGGCCAAGATTCCACTCCGATCGACGATGAGGAGACGCACGGCATCCAGCTTCCGCCGTCTTCTGGACGCAAGGCGCGTTCCACGCCGATCGACGCAGGCTAGAGACCTACAAGACCCGACTTCGTGACGAGTGAGTCGAGTTTCCCTGACCGTCGGTGACGCCGCTCCGATCGATCTGGAGGATCCACTGGATCTCCCCCCAACCCCTCGATCCCCTTCCCGCCCTCAAGGTGGGAAGGGGACGCCCGATCGACTGGATCTCCCCCCAATCCCTCAATCCCTTTCCCACCCTCCGGGGGGAAAGGGACGCCCCCACCCCTGCGCTTCGAGAGGGCTCGTCGGTCTGAGGCGGAGCTTCGCCAGCCCGGACTTGCCAGTACGTCGAGGAGCCCGAGCGAGCGCAACGGTGGAGATACGGGGAGATGCGGCGTTGCAGCCGAACGCTGGTGAGAAGTCCGGGCTAGGAGCCTGCGCGGCAGGTCAGTCGCCGGTCGAACCCGCGGCCCGGGCGGCGTCGCCGCGCAGGTCGAAGGCCTTGAGCCGGTAGCGGAGCTGGTCGCGGCTGATGCCCAGCAGCTCGGCGGCGCGCGTCTGGTTGTCCCCCGTGGCGCGCAGGGCCCGGCGAACCATCTCCCGCTCGAGGGTGGCCAGCGGCACGATGCCGGCGGGCAGCCCGCGGGCGATGGCCTCCCCGTCGCTTTCGGCGGGCGGGGCGTCGGTGGCCCGGTCGAGCACCAGGCAGCGCGGCGACACCTGCGCGCCCCTCTCGAGCACCATGGCGCGCTCGATCACGTTGCGCAGCTCGCGCACGTTGCCCGGCCAGGAGTAGCCGAGAAGGAGGTTCTCGGCCTCTCGCTCGAAGCCGTCGAAGCGGCGCCCGAGCTTCGGTTGCAGGGTGTCCAGGAGGTGGTGCGCCAGCGGCAGGATGTCCTCGCTGCGCTCGCGGAGTGGCGCGACCGTGATGGGAAAGACGCTGAGGCGATAGAACAGGTCCGAGCGGAAGGTGCGCTCGCGCACCATCGCCTGGAGGTCCCGGTTGGTGAGCGCGATGATGCGTACGTCGACGACGATCTCCCGGGTACCGCCCACTCGACGGAAGCGGCGCTCTTCGAGAAAGTGGAGGAGCTTGGCCTGCAGATCCAACGGCAGCTCGCCGATCTCGTCGAGCACCGCCGTGCCCCCTTCGGCCAGCTCACAGACGCCGCGCTTGAAGCTCTTGGCGTCGGTGAAAGCGCCCTTCTCGTGTCCGAACAGCTCGCTCTCGAGGAGATTGTGAGGGATGGTGGCGCAGCTCACCTCGAGCAGCGGCCGGGACCGCCGCGCCGACAGGGCGTGGATGTGCCGGGCCAGCACGTTCTTGCCGGAGCCGCTCTCGCCATCGACCAGGATGGTCGCCACCTCCGAGCGCGCCACCTGCTCGGCCATCTCGAGCACCTGGCGGAAGGCCGGGGAATCGCCCACCACCGCCTGCGTCAGGCTGTGCTCCCGGGACCGCCGCGCCGCCTGGGCCTCGAGCTCTACGCTACGCACGTGCAGCGAGCGGTCGATCAGCTTGACCAGCTCCGCCTGGTCCACGGGCTTGGAGAGGAAATCGAGGGCGCCCAGCTTCATCGCGCGCACCGCCTCGTCGACCTCGCTGATGGCCGTCATGATGATGACGCCACTGCCCTCGAGGCGATCCCGGCTGTCGGCGTAGAAGTCGAGCCCGTGGCCGTCGGGCAGGCCGATGTCGAGCAGCACGACGTCGGGCTGGGCGCTGGCCAGGTGCTTGGCGGCGGTGGCCAGGTCGCCGGCCACCCGAACCTCGTGGCCGGAGCGCTTGAGCTGCTGCTCGAGCGCCCAGCTCAGCAGCTTCTCGTCCTCGACGATGAGGATCAGCGCCACGCTCCCGCCTCTCCTGGCACCGCGGGAGTGAGCGCCCGCTCGGCGCCGGGATCCTCCTCTGCCAGGTCGGCCACCTGGCCGGCGCACCGCGGCAAAAGGATGACGAACGAGGTGCCGCGGCCCACCTCGGAGCTCAGCTCGAGGCGGCCACCGTGCTGCTCGACGAGGCTCTTGGCGATCGCCAGCCCCAGGCCCGTGCCGGTGAACTTGGTGGTGAAGAACGGCTCGAAGACCTGGTCCAGGTTCTCGGGGGCGATGCCGCTACCATCGTCCTCGACCGTGATCGCCACGGTGCCCTCGTCGTCCACGCGACCGGCGCGCACGACCACGTGGCCGCCGCTCTCCGACATCGCCTCGCCGGCGTTGTGCACCAGGTTGACCAGGACCTGGCGCATCTGGGCCGCGTCCAGCTTCGCTTCCGTCAACCGCTCCGAGGTCTCGACGCGCAGCTCGACTCCCCGCCGCTGGAGCGCCGGGCGTAGCAGGTCGGCGGTCTCGTCGAGCAGGCGGGCGAGGTCGGTGCGGGCCAGCCGCGGCGGCGCCGGCCGCGCGGACTCCAGCAGACGGCGCAGGATGCCGTCGACGCGCCCGAGCTCCTCGAGCATCTCCACGTACAGGTGCCTCGTGGGCTCGACGGCCGTCTCGTCGCGCAGCACCTCGAGCACGCCCTGGATGCCCGCGAGCGGGTTCTTGATCTCGTGGGCGAGGCCCGCGGCGAGCTGCCCGACACAGGCGAGCTGGTCGACGTGGGCCAGGCGCGTGACGAGCTGAGACTCGCGCTCGCGCTGCTCGCGCAGCACCTCGCGCAGGTTGCGGTGCACCTCCGCAGTGAGCGGGTCGAGCGACAGCGCCGGCAGGCTTGCATCCCGCCCGGCATCGGCGGAAGCGAGGTCGGCCCGCAGTTGGACGCCAGCCTTGGCCACGTTGCGTTGCACCACCATGGTCACCAACCCCAAGGCCACGACCCAACCTCCGAGCAGCAGCGCCATGCGCCCCCGCAGCCGATCCTGGACCGCGGCGAGCGATGCCGTGAAGTCGATGCGCACGGTCGCCGCCCCGAGGGTCGCGCCGAGGGTATGGCAGGGCGTGCAGCGTTGGTCGGCGGTGATGCGCACCATGGCGCGCACCCACCGTTGTCCTCCATCGTTCACCACCCAGGCTTCGGAGGGCTCATTCCCGGCCAGAAACTGCTCGACTCGCGCCACCTCGGCGGCCCCGGCCGACGGCCCACTCGCGCCGAGGGGGGTGCCGTCGGCGCGATAGAGCCGCAGTCCCATCCCTCGCTGCGAGGCGAGCATGCGGGTCAGCGCGTGGGGCGTCGTCCCGATCCCTTCGAGCGGTATCTGCCGCACCGCCTCGTCGAGCTGGAAGCGTGCCGCCGTCGCGCTGGCCTTGGAGGCAGCACGTTCGATCAGACCGGACATCGCCAGGTAGAGGACGCCGAAGGCGACCAGGTGGATGCACAGCACCGGCCACAACCGCGCTCGGGCCGGGGGTAGCCCTCTCCACCACTCGGCGCCGGCGCGCCACAAGCTGCGAACCTGTGCCCGGGAGTCCATCGAGACTCACTATAGAAAAGGCCCCTCTCGAGCGGACCACCCAAAAAGCGGGGTTCTCTTCCCCCATCCAACCGGGAGAGCCCACCCCGGGCGGAGAGGCGGCCGAGGGTAGGCACCGAGACGCGCTGGCGACCGGCGGCCGGATCGGCACCGTCATGATTCTTTCTGTGGCAGGGGTGGTTCTACTTCTGGCTCTCGCGTGCTTGATCGTCATGTTCATTCTTCAGCAGCCTGCCAGCCGGCGAACTGGTGAGAAAGGTCGCTCACCTCGGTCACGTTGCGGTTCCAGACCCGGGCTGGGAAGACGTGCCCCGCGGCTTGATCTTGCCGCGGGGCGAGGAATGGACACTGGCCTCCTGAGCTCGGCCTCCGTCACCCCTGGGGCGCCAGGCGCCGCATGATCTCCCGGCCGACCAGGGCGAGGGTCTCCGCGTCCAGCGCCTCGACGAACAGGGCCACCGCGGACGGCGTGGACGCCCCTATCTCAGTAGATCCCGCAGCCCGTGGTAGTGGTAGAGGAAGGGAGCGCCAGCGCGGCCGGGGCGATTCCCGGTCTGACTGACATCATGGGTGCCACCCTAGCGCTCGACGGTACAACCCGTCTCTGCCAAGATACGCGGCTATGACAGCAACAGGCAGCCACGAGGTGCGCGACCTCGGCCAGCTCGAGGCCACCGCGATCTGTGGCAACGACATCACCTCGTCCTGCCTCTACGTGTCGGCGCTCGCGATCCTCCAGGCCGGCGCCTGGGCGTGGGTCGTCCTCCTCATCGTCACCGCCGTGCTCTTCCTCTACCGGCGGATCTACGCCGAGGTGGTGGGCGCTCTGCCGCTCAACGGCGGCGCCTACAACGCGCTGCTCAACACCACCAGCAAGCGGGTGGCCTCGCTGGCCGCCTGCCTGACCCTGCTGTCGTACGTCGCCACCGCGGTGATCTCGGCCTCGGAGGCGATGCACTACGTGCGCTCGATGTGGGCTCCGCTGCCGGTGACTGCCGCCACCATCACCCTCCTCGCCGTCTTCATGGCGCTCAGCATCGCCGGGATCGGTGAGTCCGCCAAGGTCGCGGTGGTCATCTTCGCAACCCACATCACGACGCTGGTGCTGCTCGTCGCCGTCGGCGGGTGGTGGCTGCTGCAGCATGGGCCCGCCACCTTGGTCGCCAACTTCACAACCCCCACTCCCGGGAGCCTGCCGCGGAGCCTCTTCTTTGGCTTCGCGGCGGCGATGCTCGGCATCTCCGGCTTCGAGAGCTCGGCCAACTTCGTCGAGGAGCAGGCGCCCGGCGTGTTCCCCAAGACCCTGCGCAACATGTGGGTCGCCGTCGGGATCTTCAACCCGGGGATCGCGCTGCTCGCCCTCGCCCTGGTCCCGATCGCGGCCGTCGCCGGCCACCGCGAGGCGCTGCTCGCCCACCTCGGAGCGGTGTCGGGCGGACCCTGGCTCGCCACGCTGATCTCGGTGGACGCGGCGCTGGTCTTGAGCGGCGCCGTCCTGACCTCGTTCGTGGGCGTCACTGGCCTGGTGCGCCGCATGACCCTCGACCGCTGTCTCCCGCAGATGCTGCTCAAGACCAACCGCCGGGGCACGACCCACCGGATCATCGCCGCCTTCTTCCTGCTGTGCGTGTCGATCCTGCTCATCACCGGCGGCGAGCTCGGGGCCCTGGCCGGGGTCTACACCCTCTCGTTCCTGGCGGTGATGGCGCTGTTCGGGCTGGGCAACGTGCTCCTGAAGGTCCGCCGCGCCCGCCTGCCGCGGCCGACCACCGCCTCGTGGCCGGGCGTTCTCCTCGGGATCGGCGCGGTTCTCGCCGGTCTCGTCGGCAACGCCCTCCTCAATCCCTGGTACGTGAGGGTCTTTCTCCTCTACTTCATCCCCACCGTGCTGGTCGTCGGCGTCATGCTCAGCCGCATCACCATCCTGCGGACCTGCCTCTTCTTCGTCCGCTCGATCTCCGAGGCGATCAGCTCCTACGCGTCGCGCGCCTCGACGACGATCCGCTCGCACATCGAGGGAATCAACGCACAGCAGTTCGTCTTCTTCAGCCGCGGCGAGGACGTCGCCTCACTCAACCAGGCGATCCTCTACGTGCTGCGCAACGAGCACACAAACAACCTCAAGGTGGTCACCGTGCTCGACGAGGGCGAGGAGCTGCCCGAGCGCCTGCGCCCCGACCTCGAAATCCTCGACCAGGCCTACCCGATGATGGACGTGGAGCTCGTCGTCCGGCACGGCCACTTCGGGCCCGAGCTCATCGACGAGCTGTCAGAGGAGTGGGGCATCGCCAAGAACTTCATGTTCATCGCCTCCCCGGGGGACCACTTCCCCTATCGCCTCGAGGAGCTCGGCGGGGTGCGGCTGATCATCTGACCCCAGCCCGGACCTCTGGATCCGCTTCCCCACGGAGGGGGCGGCCCGTCAGGTAGTCGGCGCAGACGTTGGTTTCCAGCAGACGCTTCAGTAGGTCGAAGTCTGGGCCGGCTTCTGGGGGCCGGCGCTCGGTCACGGCGTGGCGGCTTCGATCTCCATGGCTGGATCGTGGTCCAGCGAGAACGGCACCGGCTCCGCCTCGCCTGCCGGAGCGGACAGTTTTGGGTCCGCAGGCATGCTCGCGCCCTCGGGGACCTCGGTCCCCGTCGGACGGGCGCTGGCGCCGCCCGGATCGGCGGAACCGGACAGTTTTGGGTCCGCACGGTCGAAGGGCATGAGCCGCTGCTCCGCCGAGCGCTCCTGCCAGCCCAGACGCCGAGCCAGCTTGCGCACGGCCTTCTCGTCGATGCCCAGGCGCCGGGCGATCTCCCGGTTCGACACCCCCTCGGCCTTCCATCGATTCACGGCCTCCCGGCGGCTCGGCGCCACCCGGGACCGGCCCCGAGGGAAGCCTCGCGGCCGCCCCAGCGCCGCCAGGCCGTCCTGCTCGAACCGCCGCTGGTTGCGACGCACGGTGCGCACGTCGCACCCGAACGCCCGTGCCACCTCCCCCTGTCGCGCCCACCCCAGATCGACCAGGCTCACCATCGCGTAGGCTTCGCCCACCCGGTCCCCGCACGCGAAGTGCGCCAGCGGCAAGCCGCAGGCGCTCACCACCCGGTAGCCCCCGCGCTCCTGGATCCGGCAACGGGAATTGATGACCACGACGCCCTCCGGAAAACCGGCGGGCTCGGGGAAGAGGACGAGCTCATCACGGGTCGGCGCCATGGCCGAATCATGTCCCGGCGCCGGGAACAACCGGACACTTTTGGGTCCGCACCCCTCACGCGGGGAGACCCGGTGGTTTCAGTAGGTTACGAGGGGTAGGTCAGGAGGTCTGGAGTCTCACGCGGCACGGAGGTCGGTCTTGCTGAAGTCGTTGCCGATGAAGAGGAGCGGGCGGTCGGCGAGCTTGGCGGTGGCGTACGTGAGGCAGTCGCCGAAGCTCAGGGCCGCCGGGTGGCGGCCTTTTCCGAAGCGGCGGAAGGCTTCGACCGCGGCTCTCCAGTGGTGCTCTCCGAACGACACCGGGACGATCTCGAACTGCTGGAGGATGCCCGAGAGCTGAGCCTCCGCGTCTCCCTCGAGGCGACCCGTCAGCACCAGCCCCGCCTCGGCCAGAGTCGGTGTTCCCACTCCTTTCCTGCCGGGCGCCAGGAGCTTGTCGATCAGGCTCTCGTAGCCTGGTTCTTTGAAGACGATCGCCAGGATGGCGGAGGTGTCGACGATCACACGCCCTCCGATCCGTAGCCCAAGATCTCCTCCTGCTCCTCCTTGGTGAGGCCGCGACCCAGGAGCTCGCTCGGGACCTTGGGCCACACCTCCCGCTCGAGGAAGCGCATCACTTCCGCCCGGCGGTCTCTCGGCGGGACCTGGAAGGCGAGCCGCTCCCGGCGCTCTTCCAGTGCCTTGCGGACCGCCTCGGTCTTGGATTCGCCTGTGATCTTCGCCACCTCGTCCGCCAGCCGCTCGACCTCGCGGTTCTTGATGTTCAGGGGCATGGTGCCTCCTCCTGTTGAGGGAGCTTTCTACACCATGGTGGAATCTGTCAAGAAAGGTAGAAGCGAGTGCCGATGACACCGTTCTACCGCCCTGCCCGGCAACTGCCGATCGGCCGAGCCCGGCCATGGACGGACCCGTTTCGGTCATGAACCCGTGAAGGTGGGGGCCTTCTGCTCCGGTCGGCCGCCGCCACGAGGGACAAGGCAGGGCCTGCGGCCCATCCGGCCGGCTGGGGCGCCGGACGGTTCACCCCAGGAGGGTATTTCCGAAGCTCGGTCTCGGATGACAGCGACCGGGCACCGTCCCGGCTCCCGACCGCCCCGCTACCGCCGTGGCGAAGATCTGGTTCATCGATACGCCCTCGCGTTCGGCGAGCGGCTTGACTCCCCGATGGAGGGAGCTGGAGAGCCTGAGGGTGAATGTGTGCATGGGTACTTTTCCACCGCCGGCGCAATCCTTCAGCTACGAGCAGATCCCTTAGCAGCGCTGGCGAGACCCTGAAGTTCGTTCGCCGGAGCCGGTTGACCGCCTCGGCAGATCGACTCGGCCCTCGTCCGAGGCAGCAGCGAGAATGCCGATCAACCCCATGACTGGAAGGTCCAGCGCTCTGGCGGCCCGCCGACCCGCCTGTTCATCGAGGAGCACAAGGTCGGCTTCGACGTGCTGCGCCAGCATGATCGCCTCGCGTTCTCCTCGATGGAGGCGTCGTACCGCTTCAGATGGTGGCTCGGAACCGAGCTCCGTGACTCTGATCCAGGGCGGCGGCTCTCGCCACCAATCGTTGAGAGCTGTTGGAGCTCGGGGATCGGCGAGCTCTGCGGCGACACCCGGAGGGACAAGCACCTCCAGTGAAGAGCTCCGGGAGGAGGTCAATCTCGCCGATCAGCACGAGGTAGCAGATGGGCGAGGTGTCCGCAACCGCGATCACTGTAGCGACGCTTGACGATAGGTCTGGAGGTCCTCCTCGAGATCCTGCCACGTGTAGCCAAGGTCAGCCTCAGCCTCCTTGAGGAAGGCGTCGGTGTCGTGGCGCGAGGGGAGACCGAGGATTCCTTGTACCTCGGCCGCGGTCAGCATGTCACGCCGGTAGGCGTCCACGACGAGGGCTTCGAGGGCGTGCCGCGGCAGGTCCCACCAACGGCTGTTGAGCCGCGCACCGACTTCATCCGGAATCTTGATGGAAATCTCCATGGCTTCACACCTCGCAAGCATTGCGTCGGCGGTTCGCCTCGAGAGCCGGCTCGAACAGCGGTCCCAGCCTACCCCCGACAGCGCCCCGCCCAATCTGCTGGTTCCGTCTCTCCTGGTCCCGCTCCAAGAACCAGTCCCGGAGCTCGGAGAGCTCGACAGAAGAGAGCCTTTCGACCCCTGCCTCGATCAATTCGATTCGGGTCGACAGGATCTCCACTGACCGGATGGTATCCCACGCGGCCACTCCATCCGCCGGCGCCCCCGCCACAGCGAGCCAAGAACAGAGAGGACATTCAGTCCTGCAACCCCGCCGCCGACCTGGCCAACGCACACAGAGCAGCGGCGCCGAGAATCACCCAGCCCGGCCACCGCAACGAAGTACCTGGCACTCCGCCTCGGACTTCACCGTCAGGGGACAGAGGCGTCAGGATGCGGTACGGCAACGACTTCGAGGTCGTCGATGCCCAGGAAGTCGCTGGGGTTGACCGTGTAGAGGGGTAGCCCGTTGGCAAGGGCGGTGGCGGCGATCAGAGCGTCGTACGCGCGGGCGGCGGGTTTCCGGCCCGCTCGGCAAAGCGACACGGCAACACGCCCGAACGCCCGCGCCGCCGCGGCGTCGAACGGAAGGGGTTCGAAGTCCGCCTCGGCTTCCTGTAGGTGCACCTGTCTCCGTGCTCGCTCCTCCTCACTGGCTGCAACCAGAGGCCCGACCGCCAGCTCGGCGAGGGAGACCGCGCAGATCACGGGCACCCGCGGAAGAACCTCGACATCGGGGATCCTCGGCAGGAGGATGACGGTGCTGGTATCCCGAAGGCCGGTCGGGTGCGATGCCACGCTCACACCGAAGGGTCGACCACGGCGTCGATATCGCGGCGAAAGGCCACGGGATCGACAGGAGGCAGCCGGCGCCACCGCTCGAGGAGGGTCGCCCGCTCAAGGACGGGATGCCGCACGGGACGAAGCTCGGCGACGGGAGTCCCCGCCCGAGTGACGGTGAGAGACTCGCCGGCGAGGACTCGGTCCACGACCTTGCCGCCCTGGTTGCGGAGATCTCTGATGCTCACGGTGCTCATGAAATGAGAGTGTATTACGCCCTGAGACATAGAACCCGAGACAGAAGCGACCCAGCGGAGCTGCCGGATTCGCGGGGCGACAGCCGGCCGGCCGGCCATGGAGTGCCGATTTCGATCATGAAGACCCCCTTGTGGGTCATGGGGGCGCCATCTGGATCATGGGCGCGGGAAGGCGTCCGGGGACGACCCCCGAACCTACGCCTGCGGACCTACACCTGCGGTGCAGACGAGAATAGAGCCGGGCCTTCGGCCCATCCGGCCGGCGCGGAGGCCGGCCGCTTCATCCGGAGACACAACCGCTCCAACTGTCTGAGGGGAAAGAGGAAAGATGGTGGCCAAGGGCGGAATCGAATCACCGACACCACGATTTTCAGTGAGCCATAAATAACTACGATGGTCGTCGCCAGCATACGCCAAGCGACGTTAAGCTTCCATGGGTCAGAGGGTTGGGGGCGACTCCTTCTACCGCCGTCGACGCCGGAGTACCCCCGATTTCGAACCCGGCCGTTTGCTCATTGTTTGCTCGACGCCGGCCCTACCCCGCCTTGGCGTGGAGGCTGAGCCCGAGCGATCGGACGACCTTGAGGATCGTCGCGAGCTCGGGGTTCCCCTCGGGCGAGAGCGCCTTGTAGAGGCTCTCCCGGCCGAGGCCGGTCTGGCGAGCGATCTCAGTCATCCCCTTGGCACGAGCGATGTCGCCGAGGGCAGCCGCGACGAGAGAAGCGTCCCCCTCTTCGAGGGCGGCCTCCAGGTAGGCGGCCATGTCCTCTTCCGTCTCCAGGTGCTCGGCCGCGTCCCAGGGAAGGGTCTTGGTGCGCGTGGTCTCCATCTCTGTCTCCTCAGAGGCCCCGGGCCAGTTCCTTGGCCTTCGCGATGTCGCGGCTCTGCGTCCTCTTGTCGCCGCCGGCGAGCAGGACGACGAGGGTCGTGCCTCGCTGCGCGAAGTAGACGCGATCGCCGGGGCCATGGATGATCCGGAGCTCCAGTGCCAGGTGGCGGAGGGAGAGCCTTCGCTTGGCGCCCAGCGCACCGCACGTGCCGTCGGGCGGGTGAGCAGGGGGAGGGAACTGCCTAGCCTGCTGCCAGCCTTCCGAGCGGGAGCTCCTCGGCCTCGAGCTTGTTCAAGTCGACCACCTGGCTCGCGTGGTCAATATCGATCCCCACGAGGCGCCCCTCTGCGTCGAAGTCCAGCACGACCCCCTCCGCTACCTCCGTGGACTCCGTACTCACCCGGTTTGCCAGATCGATGTAGAGCGAGTCCGTCTCCGGGTAATAGTGGAATCTCATGGCCTCTCCTTGAACCGCCGGTCGAAGAACGCGTTGTGGACCGGCTCTCCGTCAGCGAGCGTCACGACTCGAAGGTACTTGTCTTCGTGCTCGACGTAGATCCAGTGACGGATTCTATCGTCTGGCTGATTCTCCCGACGCAACGGGTGCTCCAGAGCCTCCTGGCACCAGCGCCGCTGAAGGTAGGGGCGCTTTCGACGCACCTGCTCCTCGAAGTACCGAGTTGTCTTCACCCTGGCCCTTCCCCGGGCTCCGCCGGGGCTGCAATCCTGGCCTGGAGGCGCTCTCGGATGCCGGTCGGGTCGAACCGCCTCTCGACCTCGCGGCGGACCTCGGCGCGCTGGCGGGCCCTCTCTTCGAGGTACTGCTCTACCTCAGAGCGATGATGAAGGTAGTAGCTGATCGCCGAGACGACGTGGGTGAGGCCGAGCGACGGGTACCGCTGTTGGATCTCATCCGGCGTGAGGCCCCTGTGGAACGCCGCCACGACAGTGTCCAGGGTTACGCGCGTGCCCCCCACCCGGACGACGCCCTCGCCACCCGCTGTTAGTGAGGACGGCTCTGCAGTCGGCGGAAGATACATGGAAGGAAGAGCATACCAGCGCAGCCTCCACGCCTTTGGTGACCTCAGTCCTTCCGCCAGTATGGGTGCTCCCCCACCGACGACTGAGCTCGTCGGCCAAGAGCACGACGCTGGCAAGAGTCCGTCCGGACTCGACCCGGTCAGACCGCCGAGTGGCGTGGGATCGACTCCACCTCTTCGTGGAGCCGTTGTTCCGCGTGCCACAGGTCGTACTGCACCTGCAAGCGGAGCCACAGGCCAGGGTCGTTGCCACAGAACCGTCCCAGCCTCACCACCATCTCCGGCGAGACGGCGGAGCGTTCGGCGAGGATCGCATGAAGCATATGGCGGGACACTCGAAGCCGTCGCGCCGCCCCACTCACGCCGAGGCCGAGCGCCGGCAGGACATCCTCGCGCAGGATCACCCCGGGATGAAACGGTTCCATCCTCGGTGGCTGTCCCGCTGGAATCTCGGGCATGGTCGTCTGCTGCCGCTGCCGGCTTCAGTGATACTGCTCCAGATCCACCCGAAATGCGTCGCCATGACCGGTCTCGGCGAAGCGCTCGATCGCGGCGACTCCCCGGTGCCCCCGGTGCCGTACCTGCGGGGCCAAGCGTCACAACTCCCGGCGAGCAGGCGAGCGCCAAGTGACGGCCAGCTTCACCCGATTCCCAGTTCGCGCTTCAGCTCTTCGGAGGTGAGTCCCGACTCTCCCTCTTCGACCTCTCGGAGCGCCTCTTCGACAGCTGCGCGCTCCTCCGGCGTTTCGGGCTCGTCATCCTCGGGCGCCGTGTCGAGAAGGAAATGATAGCTCGTCCTGGAGGTGGCAGATCGCAAGAGCCGGAGCTCACCTGAGGGGTCTGGCATCGACGCCCTACAGGCTCATTCAACCTGATCTCGTGCAGCTTCGACTTCGGCCTCGGCCTCGGAGCCGACAAGGTTGATGGCGGGAGCACCTGTCCCCGCGAGCCGATGGAGGAAGGCAAGCCGGCTCAAACCGGCGATCTCCGCAGCCTGGCCGGCTGAGACCCGACCGAGCTCGTAAAGCTTCGTAGCCGCCATGAAGCCGAGCTCTCGCTGGACCTGTTCATCGCTCAGCCCCAAGCTCTATCCGCCATTTGGAACGTCTCTCTCTCGGGGCCCAGTATCCCAGGGTGGCGGACCGGGTCGCCGAGATCACCGGGCGAGCGCGGGCGAGGACGGGGGTGAGTCCAAACGTCTACGTGAATGCCACCGGAGTCGGGCTGCCGGTGGTCGACTTGCTTCGGGAGGAACTCCACGGCGGCCGGTTGGTCGCGGTCTACTTCGCCTACGAGGACCGGCGGACGGAGACGGTCGAGGGGGGACAGCTACGGGTCAGCCTCGGAAAGGCGTTCTTGGTCTCCAGGCTCCAGGCCCTGCTCCAGTGCGGGCGGCTTCATCTTCCAAGGTCGGGAGAGGCCCAGGCGCTGACCGAAGAGCTGCTCAACTACGAGATCCGGGTGGACGAGAACGCCAACGATAGGTACGGCGCCTTCCGGGTCGGCACTCACGATGACCTGGTGACGGCGCTCGGGTTGGCGGTACAGATAGACCCGGTTGATCCGGTCGAGCAGTTCGGCGGGACCGGGCGGCGAAGGAAGCGTGCGGGATCGAGCCAACCCCCGGAACAATCAGGCCGGAGGTGACCTGTTGTCGTTCGTGGCGATCGGAGTCCATTTCGGGAGAACGCGCGAACCCACGGCAACCACGGTGATCGGCGGGCCGAGTCCGAGGGTGAGATCAGGCTCGGTAAGGCCTACCTCCTCTCCCGCCTCCAGTCGCTCCTTCAGACTGGGCAGGTTCACCTGCCGGCGATGGCCGAAGCTCGTGCCCTCGCCGAGGAGCTTCTGGACTATGAGGTCCAGGTGGACGAGAATGCACGTGACCACTACGGAGCGTTCTGGGTCGGCACCCGCGACGACCTCGTGACTGCTCTGGGGCTCGCTGTGCAGGTGGACCGGCTCAACCTCCGCGGCGCGCTCTCAAAAGCCCGGGGCGGGTGACTAAGGCTGTCGTCACCGGCGTCGAGGCCGGACAGCGGCCCGAGCCCTCCGGCCTCTGCGCGGCGGCGATCCTGGAGCGAGATGACGGCGATTGCCCGGACATCGACTTTGCCGTAAAGCACCTAGCCTGCACTATTCATGAGACGCCGTAGCGAGAGCCGCAAGTGGGTGTGAGATCAGGGCGCACACAGCGATGCGCGACGCAGGCGTACTGGACAGTACGTTGAGGAGCAAAGAGCGAGTACGCCCTGAGATTGCATCCAATTGCGGCGAGGTCGCGTCAAGAAGTGTGTAAACGCCCTCAGGCGGCGGCCTCCTCGTCGGAGGTTTGATTGTCTTGCTCGAGGACTCTGATTCCGTCCTCGAAGCGTGCCCCCATTGCGACTTCGGGCAGAAGC
>Ga0210123_1000572_pt1 | contig 22349 bp, 13 predicted proteins | sample Muzzi_PWB_D2_FD_185535 | JGI IMG/M metagenome (GOLD analysis project Ga0210123, IMG submission 185535) | Wetland microbial communities from San Francisco Bay, California, USA, that impact long-term carbon sequestration - Muzzi_PWB_D2 (SPAdes) | ecosystem: Environmental > Aquatic > Marine >... | reverse complement strand
CGGCACGCAGGCGGTGACCGCGACGTTGTCGAGGAACCAACCGTCGGCGGTGACGGAGCAGTCGCTGATGCCGGTGAAGGCAATGTAGAGCGACTGGCCGCCGCAACCGCCGGTGCCACCCGTGACCAGGTCGCAGGCGGCGTCGAGGTCGATCTCGGTCGAGACGAACGACGACTGGGTGCCGGTGAAGATCGGCAGACCGGCCGAGCCGGTCGGCTCGCACGCGGCGTTGACGCTGCCGTTGTAGGTCGCGCCGGAGAGGATCGCCGACGCCGGCACCACGGTGTAGTTGCTGCCGTTGAGCGACAGGGCCACCAACGCGCCGTCGTAGTTGGTCTCGAACTGGCGACGGTGGGCGAAGGTCAACCGCGCGGCGCTCGAGCCCGCGGGCACCGCGATACCGGTGGCGCCCTTCGGCTGGGCGAAGATGAAGCGGTTGCTGTTGTAGTTCCGCGTGCAGCTCGTGCCGCCGAAGCGGAAGATGTTCGGCGAGCTCGCCGCGGTGCAGTTCTGAACGCCACGCCACACGTTGGTGTTCGAGCCGTCGAACGTGCCACGGGTCCAGTCGGACAGGCCCGAGGTCCCGTCGAAGTTGTTGAAGTACAGGGTCTGCGTGGTGCAGCCGCCTGTGGTGCAGGCGGTGGTGTCGAACGACGTGCAGTTGGCGGAGCAGGACAGCGTACCGCCGCTGAAGCCCTGGCTCTGGCAGGTCTCGCCACCCAGGTTGGCGCCGTCGCAGACCTCGCCGGTCTCGATGATGCCGTTGCCGCAGACCGGGCCGCCGGCGATGCAGCCGGAGGTGTCGAAGCCGGTGCAGCTACCGTTGCAGGCGAGCGTGCCGCCGCCCGAGAAGCCCTGACTCACGCAGGTCTCGCCGGCGAGATCGGTGCCGTCACAGACCTCCGGCGTCTGGACGACGTTGTCGCCGCAGACCGGCGCCGGGCCGCACTCGAAGTCGACCGTCGCGAAGCCCAGGTTCTCTTCCTGACTCTCCGTGGTGAAGCTCGGGAAGTAGTGGCGGGTGTCGGTCCAGGCCATGTACGCCTTGCAGTTCTGGGCGTCGAGGCCGAGGTACTCGCCGTACTGGTTGGGGTTGGCGTTCGGGTTGTCGCTGGTGAACATGTCCGAGTAGGAGATGCCGCTGTTGTTGAACTCGGACGTGGGCGCCGACACCTGGACGTTGGCCTCCCAGCTCAGACCGCAGTTGAGCGAGCGGGCGGCGTAGAAGTCGACCGCGTCGTTGCCCGCGTCGTTCCGGGCGTCATGCCACGCAACCACCACCTGACCGTTCGACTGATCGACCACCAGGAACGGATGGAACTGGGCGCTATTGGAGAGACCGTCGTCATTGACCTTGATCGGCGCCGACCAGGAGCCGCCGCCGTTGGTCGAGCGCGACACCCAGACGTCCGAGGTGTTGGCGCTGGCCGAGGACGACGTCAGGTCGGAGAAGGTGGCGTAGAGCGTGCCGTCGCAGGCGCCGCCCGAGTTGTCCACGTCGACCGCGCCGAACGGACCGATGCCGCGGTTGTTCTGGACGTCCGGGTTGGCGTTGGTCGAGAAGGCCACCAGGTTGAAGTCCCGCACCAGGATCGGCGTCGACCAGGAGGCGCCGCCGTTGGTCGACCGGGTGTAGAACATCCGCTCGTTGGTGCAGTTGGCGCCGCAGGTCAGGGTGTCGAACACCACGTGGACGGTGCCGTTGTCCTCGACCGCCAGGTCGCAGCCGAGATCGAAGCCGCCGCCCGAGGGGGTCGGCAGGTCGACCTCGGTCCAGGTCTGGCCGTTGTTGCTCGAGTAGGCCGACTTCTCGTTGTTGCTCCGGTCCCAGCAGGTGTAGTGGCGACCGTAGTAAGGGCTCGTCGGGTTGTTGTCGATGACGTAGAAGTTCTTGTCCTCGAGCGTCGTCGAGCCCCAACTGTTCCTGATGATGCCCTGGACGTTCCAGGTGGCGCCGCCGTTGGTCGACCGGTCGACCACCATCGCGAACTGGGTCTGGTTGCCGATGGCGCACAGCAGCATGTGGTTGAGGAAGACCTCGTTGTTGTCGTTCCAGTAGACCGCCGGGTCGGAGCCGTAGACAGTGCCGCTACAGCTCATGCCCGTGTAGGCGCTCGGACCGGGCGAACAGGTGTAGCCCCAGGTGGCGCCGGCGTCGGCGGAGTAGAAGACCGCCTGGATGCCACCGCCGCAAGTGCCGCCGATCGTGTCCCACGTGTTGGCCGCGGCGACGATCTGGTTCGGGTTGTTGGGGTTGACCGCAACCTGGATCTCGCCCTGGAAGGTCTCCGGCGCCGGAGAGAAGGTGGCCGCCACGTTGCGGTTGGTGCCCGTGATCGCCTTGGCCCCGAGGCTGTTGCCCTCGGCGTCGGCTCCCGAGGTGTCGACCGGCCACGCCGCCATCTTGCTGTCGACATAGGTATTGCCGTACAGGCTCCGAGCCTGGGCCTCATGGAGCTGGATCCAGCGCACGTGCCACTCGTGCATGAAGCGCGGCACGACGACCTCGTAGCGGCGAACCTCCATGTCGATCTCGAAGAAATCGAGCGGCGAGATGGGCATGAAGGCCAGGTACTGGTCGACCACGTCCGGCCGGTTCATGTTGCCCTCGAGCCGCTTCTGGAACGCCAGGAACTGCGCGTCCGCCTTCAGGCTCTCGTAAACCGGCTTGAGCTGCTCGCGGATCGCCGCAGGGGTGTTCGGAGCAGCGCCGGGCTTGGTCGCCTCGGACACTGCGGTCAGCGTGATCGGGCCGGTGAGCACCACCTGCTGGGGCACCTTGTTCGGCGTCTTTTGCTGAGCCACGACCGGGACGGCCAAGAGAACGAGGGCCAGTGCCAACACGAAGCACCGGCCAGGGGAGAGGTTGCGCATTATTTCCTCCTTACGCGCGTGGAGACCTACAGTTCAACGAATGCTGATGAACCTGGACACAAGCCCACGTTCACCGCAAGGAAACCTCACGGCGCGCCACTCTTCAGCCGCTACCCCTCCGCTGACAGAAGCGGAGCCGGCGCCCTGGAGGTCGGATTTACGGCCTGGGGGTCGGCACCCGGAACCGGGTCTGTGAATGGATCACGCGGGCAATTTTCTAGCACAACACGAACACGAATGACAAGCCCTTCGCAAATACAAGTAGGCGAATAGTGCTGGTGGTTGGCGAACGATCCCCTCCCTCCCGCGGCTTGCGGCGCACGAGGCCGAGCGGCGGGGGAACAATCTCCTGCTCGCGGCGTATGGAAATGGCAGGGTTCCCCCATCGACCAGGAGGCAGCTCATGAACGGCACAGACTTCAGACGACGTTTCGCGCTCACCCTCGGCCTAGCCTTCACCCTCACCCTGGCCACCGCCGCCGTGGCCTTCGCCGCCGGCCCGTTCGACGGCCACTGGCAGGGTTCGATCCAGGTCCCCGGTCAGGCGCTCGAGATCGACGTCGACCTCGCGACCGCCGAGGATGGCACCCTCTCTGGAGACATCTCGATCCCGATCCAGGGCCTCCGGGACTTCGCCCTGAGCGGCATCGAAGCCGATCTCGAGGCCGACCCGGCGACGATCCGGTTCGAGATGGCCGGCATCCCGGGGATGCCGACCTTCGAAGGGACTCTGTCCGGGGACGGCAAGACCCTCTCCGGCACCTTCCATCAGGGGGGCGCCGCGCTCCCCTTCGAGCTCACCACCGGCGGCCTCAGCCCGGCGGACGAGGCCCGGGAAGCCCTCGCCGGTTTCGGCGAGCTGGCCGAGCAGGCGGTGGCGGACTTCAACGTCCCCGGCGCGGGCATCGCGGTCGTCGCGGGGGGCGAGGTGGTCTACGCCGAGGGCTTCGGCCACCGGGACGTGGAGCAAGGGCTCCCCATGACCGCCGACAGCCTGTTCGCCATCGGCTCGACCACCAAGGCGATGACCGCGACGCTCCTCGGCATGCTGGTGGACGAAGGCAAGCTCGAGTGGGACGAGCCCCTGACCCAGTACCTCCCCGGCTTCCGTCTCTCCGACCCCATGGTCACCGCCCGCATCACCCCGCGGGACCTGGTGACCCACCGCTCGGGCCTGCCCCGCCACGACCTCCTCTGGTACAACAACAACGGCGTCAGCCGCCGGGAGGTGATCGAGCGCCTCGCCCACCTGGAGCTCACCGCCGATCTGCGGGAGCGCTTCCAGTACAACAACCTGATGTTCATGACCGCCGGCTACCTGGCGGGAACGCTCGAGGGCAGCACCTGGGAGGAGGCGATCCGGAGCCGCCTGTTCGAGCCGCTGGGAATGGAGCGGACCAACCTCTCGGTCGCCGCCTCGGAGACCGACCCGGACCATGCGCTCCCCTATCGCGAAGAGGATGAGGAGGAAGACGACACCCTGGAGCGCATCCCGTTCCGGACCATCGACCTCGTCGGCCCGGCCGGCTCGGTCAACTCGACCGTCCGGGAGATGGCGAGCTGGCTCCTCTTCAACCTGAACCGCGGCCGCGTCGGCGAGACTCAGCTCGTCAATCCCGCCACCTTGGCCGACATCCAATCGCCCCACATGACGCTTCCGGGCGCCCCGACTCCTGACAGCCGGGTCAGCCAGCGGGACTACGGCATGGGCTGGATGGTCGAGGTCTACCGGGGCCACCGGCGCCTCCAGCACGGCGGCGGCATCGACGGGTTCACCACCTCGGTAATGCTCTACCCGGACGACGGCGTCGGCGTGGTGGCGTTCAGCAACCGGGGCTCGGGGCTGCCGAACCTGCTCGCCCAGGAGGCCGCCGACCGGGTGCTGGGCCTGGAGCCGGTCGACTGGCTCGGCGAAGCGTTGACCCGCCTCGATGCGGCCGAGAAAGTGGCCGAGGAGGCGGAGTCCAAGAAGGAGGCCCTGCGGGTGGCGGACACGACGCCGTCGCACCCGATGGCCGACTACCTGGGGAGCTACGAGCACCCCGGCTACGGCGTGCTGACCATCACCGCCGGTGACGGCGGGGAGACCGGAGAGGACCGGGCCCTCGCCCTGACCTTCAACGGCATCACCGCGCCGCTCGAGCACTGGCACTACGACGTCTGGAACGGTGCCGAAACCGACGGCGACCCTACCTTCGAGGGGACGAAGCTCCTCTTCCGGACCGACTTCGAGGGCCAGATCACAGAGGTCGAAGCGCCGTTCGAGCTCACCGCCTCACCGATCGTCTTCACCAAGCAGCCCGACCCGCGGCTCTCCGACCCGAAGTACCTGGACCGCCTGGTGGGAACCTACGAAGGGGCGACCGGCCAACGGGGCCGGATCGAGCGCTCGGGCGACACGCTGACGCTCAACCTGCCGGGTCAGCCCACGTTCACCCTCGTGCCCCAGGTCTCGGGTCGCTTCGGCCTCGAGGGCCTGGAAGGCTTCTCGATCGACTTCGTGGAAGAAAAGGGCAAAATCACCAAGGTCGTCTACTACCAGCCGAACGGCGTCTTCGAAGCCCGACGCGTCGAGGACTAACCTTCTCTACCTCACCGCGAGGAGCTGAACCTCGAACACCAGCGTCGCGTTGGGCGGGATCACGCCGCCGGCGCCGCGGGCGCCGTAGCCGAGCTCGGGCGGGATGACGAGCTTCCTCTTACCGCCCACCTTCATGCCGACGACCCCCTGGTCCCAGCCGCGGATCACCTGGCCGCCGCCGAGTTGGAAGGAGAAGGGCTGGCCCCGGTCGAGGGAGCTGTCGAACTTGGTGCCGTCGGTCAGCCAGCCGGTGTAATGGACGTCCACCTGGTGCCCGGCCGCCGCCTCGGCGCCGTCGCCCACTTCGATGTCGGTGATCTCGAGCTCTGCCATGGTCACTCCTCTTTCCAGATCGTGTTTCCAGGTCCCGATAGGGGTGGTCGGATCGACATCCGTCCGAGCGCACAAGCCTACCCGACCCGGGCGGCCGGTGGCGCGCGGCGAAGCGCTTGCCTGGCGCTTCGCGAGCTGGTGCAACAAGCTCTACGAGCTGTTCATTGATCCGATGTACTGATCATTGAAGACTTTGAACTGTACATTTTGGCTAGGAGCCGGCAAAAAACTGCGCCCATGACGTAAACACATAGTGAAAATGGACAGATCCGGCGGCAGGATGTACAGCTCATCGCCAAAAAGCACAGCTCACGGGCTCCTCAAGCTATTTGATTGATGCACCTGGACTGTACCCGGATGACCGTACCTCGTCGAAGGGTCGACAGAAAAGCCCCGTCAATGCTAATATGACATCTCATGAGCTCTTCAACACTCTCCGGCCCCGCCGGCCGCCCCTTCGGAGCGGTCTCCTTCTCCGCCCTCGCCCTGCTGATCGTCACGCTGAGCCTCCCGGGAGCTCCCGCCACCGCTCAGACCGTGACGACGACCCCGCTCGAGCCGACGTTCGAAGGTGGCTTCGACGGTTCCATTGCCTCTGCCCCCGGGTACGGCTTCGTCGCCGCCTGGAACCGGGGCCGGTTCTTCGAGATGGGCCTCGGCCACCAGGGCATCGCGCCCGACCGGGTGGTGGCCGCCTGGTTCGGCACCAACGGCACCGAGCTCACCGGGGTCATGGAGCTCGACGAGCCGAACGACGACGTCGAGGTTGCCCTCGCGGTGGCGTCCGCGGTCCCCGGCGAGGGGGTCGTCGCCCTCCGCACGAGCTCCGGCCTCGCGACCCGGCGGTTCCGCATCGGGGGCGGCCCCCCGGAGCCGCTCCGGCCGATCGTCGACTGCACGACCCAGACGGAGACCACCAAGCTGGTGGCCGCCGGGGGCGGCTACTGGCTCGTCTCCTGGGAGATCTGCGGCAAGACAGAGCTCCGGGGCCACCGTCTGAACCGGTCCGGGAGCTCCATCGGCGACCCTCTGTTGATCTCCGATGCCGGCGAGCTCCCGGGCGGCGCGTTCGGCCTGGCCGCGACCTCTGACGGCGGGTTCTGGGTGGCCTGGACCCGCGAACGCGACGGACGGGAGATCCTGGCCCGGCGCTACGGACCGGACGGAGCCCCGAGGACCGACGCGGTCGTGGTCAGCGACTCGGTCCCCAGCCTCTCGGCGGGAAGCCCCGACATCGCCGGGTTACCCGACGGCGGTGCGCTCGTCACCTGGGCAGATCAGAGCGAGAGGATCGTCTTGCGCGCGCTCGACGCCTCCGGCACACCCCGGGGCCCCGCGGTCCGGGCGAGCGACGCGGACGCCAAGCTCGAGACCTCTCCCCACGTGGCGATCTCGGCCGTCGGTGTCGGAGCCGCGTCCTGGCACCGCGAGCCGATGGAGCTTGGGCCGGATCAGTGCATCCTGAAGCTCTTCGACGCCACGCGACCGGACGTTGCCGAAGAGGTCGAGCTCGACACCACCACCTGCCCGCTGGTGGACGACCTGGTGTTCGGAGCCGACGGCTCCTTGATGGTGCTCTCCCACCAGTACACGTCGACGCCGGGCGGCCAGGTGCTGGGAATCGGCTACGACCTCCCCCGGGTCGTCGTGCTCCCGGCCGAGCAGACGACACGGCCGCCGGGCCCCGGCTTCGTGCCGGCGGCGGCCCCGGGCTTCCGCTTCTGGGTGCGAATCGGCGGCGACGAAGCGACCCCGAGGATCGGCCGCCCGGAGCCGACCTGCCTCCCGGAGACCGCCTGCGTGAGCGGCGCCATCGCCGGACGATCCGAGGTCTTCGTCCGTATGGTAGGCCCCAAGCCCAACGGCTACCTCTGGCCGACGATCGTCCGCTTCACCACCTCGACCGTCGAAGTCTGGATCGAGCAGACGGCGACCGGGGTGCTCCGCTACTACCGGCTCGACGACGCCGAGCCCGGGTCGAGCACCCTGGTCGGAGGGTTCGACCGGATGGGGTTCATGCCGTAGGGTGCGCTTCAGCGCACCAGACTGAATCACCCCCCAAACCCTCGTTCCCTGTCCCCCCGCGCGGGGGGAAAGGGACGCCTGCCCCCGGCCCTTCTTCTCCGCGACAGGGTCTTCTTGATCTACCTCGAGTTGCCCGGCTCCGCCCCCACCAGCGGGGGCCTGAAACATCGACCGTGGCCGATCGTAGCGCTACAGGTAGCGCACTCCCTCGTTCTCCACAACCGAAGCCGACACCCAGGAGGCCCCCACCATGCTGACCACCTCGACCAGCGGGCCCGAGTCCCGTCGTGGCTCTCTCTTCACCGCTCTGCTTCTCCTCCTCGCCCTGGCGGCGATCCTGCCCCAGGTCGCGGCGGGCGCCACACCGAGCGCCCAGGGCACCCCCGACGACGGGCCCGACGCCGGACCAGACTCGGGGGCGCTCCTCGCTCGAGCCAAGGAGGCGGCCGGCGGTGACGCCTGGGACCGGGTGCGGGTGATCCAGAGCGAGGCGACCGTCTCGACCGGCGGCCTCGAGGGGACCCTGGTCTCCTGGGAGGAGATCACGACCGGCCGCGCCGTCAGCCGCTACGACCTGGGAGTCGTCACCGGCGCCGAGGGCTGGGACGGCGAGCGCCCGTGGAGCCAGAGCGACTCGGGTGACGTGGCGGTCCGGGGCTCCCAGGGGGATCTCGAAGGGGCGAGAGACGCCGCGTATGTCACCGCCCGCGGGTACTTCCACCCCGAGCGCTGGCCGGCGGAGGTCCGCTACCTGCGCCGGGAGGAGGGCGCGGGGGGAGAGGTGTTTCAGGTGCTCGAGGTGGTGCCCGAAGAGGGCCGGCCGATGGAGCTCTGGCTCGACGCCGAGACCCTGCTGCTCGCTCGGACCGTGGAGGAGGGAGCGACCGACGTGACCACCACCTTCTTCTCCGACTACCGGGAGGTGGACGGCCTTCTCCTCCCCTTCCGCCTGCGTTCGAGCACCGGCGACCCGGCCTACGACACGGTGCTCGAGGTGACCGCCGTGGCGATCGACCCGGAGGTCCCGGAGGGCACCTTCGAGATGCCGGCCTCCGACGTCCGGGACTTCCGGCTGCCGGAGGGCCGGCAGTCGATCGTGCTGCCGTTCGAGCTCCTCAACAACCACATCTACGTCACCGCCTCGGTGGGCGACGGAGAGCCCGGGCGCTTCCTGGTCGACACCGGCGGCGTCAACCTGCTGACCGTCCGGGCGGCCGACGAGATGGGGATCGAGCGTCAGGGTTCGTTCGAGGCCAGCGGCGTGGGCTCCGAGACGGTCGACGCCGGGCTCGCCCGGATCGACCTCTTCACCCTGGGCGAGGGCGCGGAGACCGTCCGGTTCGAAGACACCACTTTCGTCATCCTGCCGCTCGACGGCGTGGTGCAGGCCGAGGGGGTCGACTTCGCCGGCCTCGTCGGCTTCGAGGTCTTCCGCCGCTTCGTGGTCGAGATCGACTACGCCCGACACCGGATCACGCTGACCCTGCCCGAGGCGTTCCGCTACGAGGGCGACGGCACCCGCGTGCCCTTCGAGCTCGACGACCGCATCCCGGTGGTCGAGGGCGCCATCGACGGTCTGTCCGGCACCTTCTCCATCGACACCGGCAGCCGCTCCACCGTCGACCTGCACGCCCCGTTCGCCAGGGAGCACGGCCTCGCGTCGGCCTACGTGCCGGCGGTCGAGGCGGTCTCCGGCTGGGGCGTGGGCGGGAGTGTGCGCTCCCTGGTCTCCCGGGGCGGCCTGCTGGAGCTGGGCGACGCCGATGTGCCCGGGCCGCTGGTGGAGATCGCCCAGGTCGAGCGGGGCGCCTACACCGACCGCTACACCGCCGGCAACGTGGGCGGCGGCGTGCTCAAGCGCTTCACCGTGATCTTCGACTACGCCCACCAGGAGATGATCCTCGAGCCCAACCACCTGTTCGACGACCCGGACCCCTTCGACCGGTCCGGCATGTGGATCAACCGGGACGGGGAGGGCTTCCGGATCGAGGACGTGGTCGCCGGCGGCCCGGCGGAGGAGGCAGGCCTCCGGGTGGGCGAGCGGATCGTGGTCGTGGACGGCGCGGAGGCGGGGCGGCTCCGGCTCCCCGATCTTCGCCGGCGGCTCCGGGAGTCGCCCCCGGGCACCGTGGTGGAGCTCGAGGTGGTCGGAGCCCACGGCGCCCGGCGGAGCGTCCACCTGGTGCTCCGCGAGCTGGTGTAGCGAGATCCACGAACCGTGCATCCAGGCGATGAGATGATCATTTCAGTATTCGAACTGTACATGTAGGACATGAGCCGGCAATTCTGAGGCCTCGGACTGCCACTCCATGGGCCAGACGGACATTCCAGTGCCTGAAATGTACAGATCATGTGACAGATGGACAGCTCATCAGGGGTGCGGACAGCTCGGTTCTCCGAGCGGCCGGAGCCACGTCCACGGGTCTTCGCCCTGGGGGGATCGACAGAGGGATCCAGGGAATGCTATTATGGCATAATCATGATTCGACCCTCACTCTTCCAGCCCGCCCACCGCCCCGTCGACCCGCTCCGGCGTCCCGCCCTTCGCCGCACGGCCCCGGCGCTCCTCTCGCTCGCCCTCCTCACACTCCCCGTCCTCTCCGCCTCCGCCCAACCGATCGAGACGCGCCCCCTCGATCCCGACTTCGAGCTGGCCTTCGACGGCGTCGCCGGCACGGCCCCCGGCCACGGCTTCGTCGCCGCCTGGGGCCGGGGAGCAATCGAATCGGTCGCCGGCGGCACCCTGATCGTGGGCGCCGATCGGGTGATGGCCGTCTGGCTGGGTCCGGACGGCCAGCCCTTGACGCCGATTCGTGCCCTGGACCAGCCGGACGACGAGATCGATCTCGCCCTCGCCGTCGCCTCCGCCACCGCCGGCGAGGCGGTGGTCGCCCTCGGCACGACCGCCGGCATCGAGACCCGCCGGTTCCGGTTCGACGGCTCTCCGCCGGAGGCGCTCCACGTGGTCTCCCCCTGCCCCACCCGGGCCGACACCACCGAGCTCGTGGCGGCCGGCGACGGCTACTGGATCGTCTGGTACGAGCTCTGCGACGGGCTCAGGATCTTCGCCCGCCGTCTCGACCGCGCCGGAGCGCCCCAGGGTCCGGCGATCGAGATCGCCGGACCCGCCGAGCGGCCACGGAGGCGCTTCGGTGCCGCGGCCACCCCGGGCGGCGGGTTCTGGGTGGCGTGGAACCAGCTCGCCCCCGGATCGGAGACGGCCGGGCGGGCGGTCATGGCCCGGCGGTTCGGCCCGGACGGCACACCGGCCACCGGCGCGGTGCTGCTCCGGAGCGCCATCCCGAAGCGCATCGAAGACGGTGCGGACCTGGCCACCCTCCCGGACGGCGGCGCCCTCGTGTCGTGGGAGGACCGGACCGACCGGATCTTCCTCCGCGCGATCGGCGCGAACGGGGTGCCGGCGGGACCGGCGACCCCGGCGAGCGGAGAGCCCGCGTTCCGAGAGTTCTGGCCCCAGGTCGCGACCTCCGCCCTCGGGATCTCCGCCGCTACCTGGCTCCGGATCACCCCCGGGACGTCACCCAACCAGTGCGTGCTCCGCCTCTTCGCCACCGACAACCCCGAGATCGGAGAGGAGTCGGAGCTCGATTCGACCTGCAGCTACGACGACGAGCTCCTCTTCGGCGCCGGAGGGTCGCTCCTGGTGCTCTCCCACGAGATCAGGCCGGTCCCCAACGGGTCGTTCGTCAACCCCGGCTACTCCTTCCCGCGGATCGTCGTGCTGCCGGCGGCCCAGGTGGCCCAACCCCCGGGCCCCGGCTTCGTGCCCGACGCCGCCCCCGCGTTCCGCTACTGGGTGCGAATCGGCGGCGACGAGCCGGAACCCCGCCTCGGCCGTCCGGAGCCGGTCTGTCTGCCGGAGACTGCCTGCGTGAGCGGCGCGATCCCGGGCCGCTCCGAGGTCTTCGTCCGCATGGTCGGCCCCAAGCCCAACGGCTACCTCTGGCCGACCATCGTCCGTTTCACCACCTCGACGGTCGAGGTCTGGATCGAGCAGACGGCCACCGGCACCCTCCGCTACTACCACCTCGACGGCGCGGAGCCGGGCTCGGACGACCTCACGGGCGGGTTCGACCGGATGGGGTTTATGCCGTAGGGTGCGCTTCAGCGCACCAGACCATAGCCCGGTGCGCTCAAGCGCACCCTACGACGCGACACCGGCAGGGTCCGGAGGCGGGCGGGGGCGTCCCCTTCCCCCCGGAGGGCGGGAAGGGGATCGAGGGGTTGGGGGGCGACCCGGTCAACCCCCTACGCCGTCACCGGCTCGAACGTCGGTGGCAGCTTGGCGATCAGGCCCTTGACCGCATCCGCGCTCGCGTGGAGCGCCGTCCGCTCATCTTCCGTCAGCTCGATCTCGAACACCTTCTCCATCCCCCGACGACCGAGCTGCACCGGCACCCCGACGTAGGTGTCGCGGATCCCGTACTCGCCCTCCAGGAACGTGGCACAGGGCAGGATCTTGTGCTTGTCCTTGAGCATCGCCTCGACCATCTCGGCGACCGCCAGCCCCGGGGCGTAGTACGCCGAGCCGGTCTTGAGCAGCGACACGATCTCCCCGCCACCCTTCCGGGTCCGCTCCACCAGAGCATCCACCCGCTCCCGGGGCAGAAGCTCCGTGATCGGCACACCGGCCACCGTCGAGAACCTCGGCAGCGGCACCATGCTGTCGCCGTGGCCGCCGAGCACGAAGGCGTGGGTATCCTCCACCGACACGCCGAGCTCCAGCGCCATGAACGCCCGCATGCGGGCCGAGTCGAGGACACCCGCCATCCCCAGCACCCGGTTGCGCGGGAAGCCGGAGACGCGCCGGGCCACCTCGCACATGACGTCCAGGGGGTTGGTCACCACGATGAGGAGCGCATCGGGCGAGAGCTTCGTGGCGCGGCCGATGCAGTCGGCCACGATGTCCGTGTTCTTCGCCAGCAGGTCGTCCCGGCTCATGCCGGGCTTCCTCGGCAGGCCGGCGGTCATCACCACCACGTCGGACTTTGCGGTGTCGGCGAAGTCGTTGGTGCCGACCACGTGCGAATCGAAGCCGAAGATCGGAGCCGACTCGTAGGTGTCCAGAGCCTTGCCCTGGGGCATCCCCTCCACGATGTCCAGCAGCACCACGTCGCCCAGCTCCATGCGGGCACAGTTGAAGGCAACGGTCTCGCCCACGTGACCGGCGCCGATGACGGTGATCTTGTTCCTCATGCTGTCCTCCTCTGGGGGTCATCCTCTGGTGGGAGCTCGGGCCCGCGCCCGGTGGGGAGGATGGGAGGGAGGGTCTCTCGGCGGGGGGCGGGGGCGTACTCGTGCGAGCTCATCTTGGCAGAGGAGCCCGGCGGCGGACCACACCCCCCGGGGTGGTCCGGAGGAACCGGGGGCAGCGCCCCGGGAGTGCACCCGTGCCCCGCCGATACCGCCCGCGAGAACCCATCGGCGATTCGGACCCGACCGGACGGAAGCTCGTCAAAGGAGACAAAATACTCCAATCACGAAACTTCCCACCCTCATCTTTCCTGATCCGGCGCCCCACTCACAGACAGCCGAAACCAACTTCCCACAGATCGAGCCCTCGACGACGACGGGCGCGGTTGCGTCCGGGCACGATCCGGCCTACAGTCGCCCGTCGTGAACAATGGCAATCGATCAATCGCTGAATCAGTGAGCCCGTCGAACGGGCGGAGCTTTCCCGGCCGTACGCTCAAGGCACTCCGCGACGAAAGCGGTCTCAGCCAAGGGCAGCTCGCCGAGCTCGCCGGCTGCAACCGCTCGACGATCTCCGCCTGGGAGAAGGGGATCCGCGAGCTTCGGGAGGACACGAAGAGCAAGATCCTCGACATCCTGGGCCTCGAGGCCAAGGCGTGGCAGGACGCCGAGCGGTTCCTCCGCCAGATGGACTGGTGGCGGGAGCGCTACCGCGTGTGGTCGGGTGTGGCGGCGAAACGAATGGCCGCCGACGCCCCGGCCGGCGAGAGCACGAACGGCGGCGCGCCACCCGGAAGCGCCGACATCGGCCACGAGATCGCCCGCATCGCCGAGGCCGAAGCCCGTGACCGGGAACGCCAGGTCACGGAGAACCTGGAGCTCCTCTGCCGCCTGCTGCTCGAGACGCGCCGCTGAACCGCCTGAGGCTCGCCAGAACAGCCCTCTCGGCCGCGCCGGGCGGCACCTCGTCACCGCGACGGTGCGGCCCCGTGGGCCGCCGGCGCCCGGCCGTCGACCCCCGGGTGGGCGTAGAGCTGGACTGCCTCTTGGCCGAGGCGGTAGCGGTACTCGGCTTCGGTGATGCCGTTGTGCCAGTTCCCCGCGGCGCGGGCGCCCAGGTAGCCGGCGAAGAAGAGGGCGAGGATGGCCGCCGCGTAGGTGGGCACAGGGAGCCAGCGCGCGGCCCGGCGCGGCGCGCTCTGCCCCGAAAGAGCGGGCAGGCCGATGCCCAGGGCGTCCTCCACCGGGCAGGAGGCCACGCAGTCCATGCACCCGGTGCACTCGACGCTCGAGATCGCCGTCTTCTTCGACACCGGCAGCCGCGCGCCGCACGCCTTGTCGCACAGGCCGCAGTCGATGCAGCTCACCGGGTCGCGGCGGATCTTGAGCGGCGAGAGCCAGGAGACGAGCCCCAGGAGCGCACCGTAGGGGCAGAGGTAGCGGCACCAGAACCCCTTCCAGAGGATCGAGGCCACCGCCAGGAGCGCGATCACCCCGGCGGCGAAGCCGGAGATCTCGAGGAAGAACAATCCCATGCGCACGTCCGAGAGCCGGTAGTAGGGCGACTCGATGAACGCCCTCACCGCCTCCGGCGCCATCTTGGAGATGGCCCAGACGAAGAAGGCCAGGATCAGGTACTTGAGGCTGCGCAAGGGGATGTCGAGCCAGCGCCAGATCCGGAAGCTCCTGCCGAAAAGTTTCTGCCCCACCCGCGCCAGCAGGTCGGAGAGGAAGCCCACCGGGCAGATCCACGAGCAGAAGCTCTTCCGGGCGAGGAGCGCCATGGCCAGGAAGGTCAGGAGCAGCACCGTGGCCGCCGGGTGAATGACGTTGAGCGTTCCCTGGTAGACCCAGTCCACGGCTCCGAGCAGGCCGCCGATCGGCAGGAAGCCCTCCACCCCCGGCGGCCGGGTGGGCAGGGTGTCGGCCCCGGTCCGTGCCGCGGCGACGAACCGGGCGAACTGGACCCCGAGCCCCACGCAGGTCAGCATGAAGGCGCTCTGCACCAGGATCCGGAGACGGAAGGACCGGTGCCATTTGCGCCCCACCCGGCCGCCGAAGAACGAGCCGAGAGAGCGGAGTGACGATGTGATGCGTGCGCTGGCGGAAGCTTCCATGGTGCGGTTCCTCGAGTGTCCAGTCGAGTTGGCGGCATAACCACTACAATTAGCCGCTTCGATGTCCGCATTATGACATGGCCGCGGTCCCTGGCCACCGCCCCACGAGACGGAGCCGGCCCGCCCTTCGGGGTAGACTCTCGCCTCACGCAACAGGAACTCGGGAACCCTTCGGCGGTGATCGGAGGATTCGACGACCAGGGGAAGGACCATGCTTCGAGCCGCCGTCATCTGCGCCGCCGTTCTCGGAACGACTCTCGGCCCGGGACCGGGCACCGCGACAGCACAGACCCCGTCCACGGCCGGCCTGCCGGGGCTCTCGGCGGCAGCCGGAGCCGAGGTGCAAGCCACCGTCTCGCGCCGCTCCGGGGTGGTGAGCTTCCTCTCCACCACGGCGGGGGCACCGATTCCGGCGCCCGGTTCGAGCGCGGAAGACCGGGCGCGCGGGTTCCTCGGCCAGCAGGCGGCCCTGTTCGGGCTCCGGTCGGCGGACGATCTGGCGACGCTCCGGATCGGCCCGGTCGACGACCTGGGCATGGAGCGCGTGCGCTTTCAGCAGACCCACCGGGGGGTGCCGGTGACCGGCGGCGAGATCTCCGTCCACCTCAGGGGGCGGAACGTGGTCGCCGTCCACGCCAAGACCCTGCCCAACCTGGGCGCCGTGCCCACGGTCCCAGCCCTGAGCGCCGCCGACGCCCGCGAGCGGGCCCGAGCCTACCTGGCGCGAACGATCGATCTCGAAGGCGTCGAGCTCACCCCGCCCCGCCTCGAGATCTTCGACCGGGGGCACCTGGGAGGCCCCCCCTTCCCCACCCGCCTGGCATGGTTCGTCGAGGCCCGGCGCGTCGACGTGCGGGAGTACCTCTGGGTCGACGCCCAGAACGGCCTTGTGCTCCTCGCGTTCAGCCAGATCACCGACGCCAAGGACCGGTCGATCTACGACGCGAACGACCCGGGAGACGGCGTCTACAACGACCTGCCCGGCACCCTGATCCGCAGTGAAGGACAGACGGCCACCGGTGACGGTGACGCCGACGCGGCCTACGAGTTTTCGGGCGACACCTACGACTACTTCTTCACCGAGCACGGCAGGGACAGCTTCGACGACGCCGGCTCGACCATCGTCTCGACCGCCCACTTCTGTCCGAGCGCCGGGGACTGCCCCTTCTCCAACGCCTTCTGGAACGGCCAGCAGATGGTCTACGGCGAGGGGTTCTCAGCGGCGGACGACGTGGACGCCCATGAGCTGACCCACGCCGTCACCGAGCGCACGGCCGACCTCTTCTACTACATGCAGTCCGGGGCGCTCAACGAGTCCTACTCGGACATCTTCGGCGAGACCGTCGACCTCGGGAACGGCGCCGGTACCGACACGGCCGGCGTGCGCTGGCTCCTGGGCGAGGACGTCCCGGGAGGCGGCGCGATCCGCGACATGATGACTCCCACGAGCTTCGGCGACCCGGGCAAGCTGAGCGACGGCGACTTCGTCTGCGCCGACCCGGGCGGCGACAACGGCGGCGTCCACTCGAACAGCGGCGTGCCCAACCACGCCTACGCCCTGATGGCCGACGGCGGCACCTACAACGGCGTGACGGTGACCGGCATCGGCCTGACCAAGGCGGGCAAGATCGAGTACCGGGCGCTCACCCAGTACCTCCTCTCCGCGTCCGGGTTCCAGGACGACTACGACGCCCTCCGGCAGTCGTGCAACGATCTCGTGGGCGTCGCCGGCATCACCTTGAACGACTGCACCGAGGTGACCGACGCCCTCGATGCGGTCGAGATGGGCAACCCCTGGCCGTGCGGCAACCCGGCCGCGCCACCGCTCTGCGACGTCAACCAGGTGCAGGACGACCTGTTCTACGAAGACTTCGAGGAGCTGGCCGGCGGCAACGTCAACGACCCCTCGCTCCTCAGCCACTGGACCGATCAGGTGATCGTCGCCGGCAGTCACTGGAGGTTCTGCTGCATCGGCGCGTACGCCACCAGCGGCGCCGGCAACGCCTGGGCTTACGACGTGAACGCCGCCGGCGACTCGGCGCTCGAGATGACCTCGGACGTGGCCGTGCCGGCGGGCGGCGCCTTCTTCCAGTTCAACCACTCGTACGGCTTCGACAACTCCGACACGTTGTACTGGGACGGCGGCGTGCTCGAGTACAGCACCAACAGCGGGGCGAGTTGGTCGGACGCCGGGAGCCTGATCTCCGGGGGTGCGTCCTACGTCGGCACGATCATCGCCGGCTCCAACCCGCTCAACGGCCGGCAGGCCTTCGGCGGCGACAGCTTCGGCTACACGGCCACCCAGCTCGACCTGTCGAGCCTGGCGGGCAGCAGCGTGCGCCTGCGCTTCAGGATCGGCACCGACTCGATCGTCAGCGACTACGGGTGGTTCATCGACGACGCCCGGATTTACACCTGCACCGACTGCACACCCAACCTGGTGATCTCGTCAGGAACCGTGACCGGCGTCGACACGCGCGTGGGGTGCAGCTCGATCACCGCCGGCACCGCCTTCGGCGTGGCCGCGACCGGGGACCTGACGCTCCGCGCCCCGAGCGTCGCCCTGACGAGCGGCTTTTCGGTGGCGAGCGGCGGCAAGCTGACGATCAGAACCCGGTGAGCAGGCGGGGGGCGGCCGCCCCCCGGCCCTCACCCCCGGTCACCGCACCTTGATCAGGTCGATGACCTCGTCGACCCCCTTGGTGCGGCGGGCGGTCTGGATCGCCAGGCGGTGGCGCTGCCGGTCGGGCAGCGGACCTCGCAGGGTCACCTTGCCGGCCACCGCCTCCACCTCCACGTCCATGGCGTAGCGGCCGATCTCCTCGAGCAGGCGCCGCTTGACGCGCACCTCGAGGACCGCGTCCAGCACCTCGCCCTCGGCCTTCGCCACGCCGCGGCTCACCGGCGTGTCGACCGCCCTCTTCTTGCGCTCGAGGGTCAGCTTGTTGCGGACCGACCGCACGCCCCGGACCGCCAGGGTCACCTCCTTGGCCAGCTCCTTGGTGGCGCGGCTCTCGACCTCACCGGTCAGCACGACGGTGTGGCCGATCGCTTCGACGTCGATCCCGAAGGCTTCGGTGCCGAGCTTGTCGAGGAGCGCCGCTTTGACCTTGAGCTCCAGAACTGCGTCGTCGACCCTCGACTCGAGATCCGCGGCGGCGGGCGCCGCGAACGCCCCGAGACAGATACACGCTGCCACCAGAAGAAGGATCGGAACGGAGGGTCTGGCTGTCGAGGCTCGGTGCATGGCGCTCTCCTTCTCGGAGCCGTCCTCCGGCCCCGGGTGATGGTCCAGGCGTCTGGCCCGGCGCCGTTCGGCCGAGCCACGGTTGCACGAAAACTGGGAGCAATCCCCGTGCCGACCCTCAGAGTATCGACACTTCGCGATATCGTCACCGGCCGTGACCCACCTCACCCTCCTCCCCCGCTTCCGCCAGCTCGTCATGGCACCTCTCCTGCTCGCGGCCCTCGCCGCGGGGTGCGTGCCGCTCACCCCCTACGCCGCGGTGCGCTCGGCCCTGCCGGAGGCGAGCCTGCTCCGGATCGACGGCCATCTGGTCCATGTCGTCGACCGCGGACCCCGGAGCGGCGCCGAGGCGGTGGTCTTCGTCCACGGCTTCGGTGCATCCGCCCACTCCTGGCGCCGGGTCATGGAGCTGCTCCCGGAGTACCGCACCGTCGCCCTCGACCTGAACGGCTTCGGCTACACGGAGCGGCCGGACGGCATCGAGCCCTACACCCGCCGCGGCCAGGTGGAGCTGATCCGCTCCGTCATGGACCGGCTGGGGCTCGACCGGGTGCACCTGGTCGGCCACTCGTACGGCGGCGCGCTGGCGCTCGCGTTCGCCGAGCTCTACCCGGAGCGGATACTCTCCCTCACCGCGGTCGACAGCGCCCACCCCGACTACCCGGAGAACCGCCGCCGCGCGATCGCCGCGGCGAGCCCGCTGACCACGCTCTACATCCGCGCCTACGCCCTGCGCAAAGGGTCGGTCCGCCGGGCGCTCGAAGACTCGGTCTGGGACGACTCGATCGTCACCCCGGAGATGGTCGACGCCTACGTGGAGCGCCTGCGGGTGGAGGGCGCGCCCCGCGCCTACCACGGGGTCACCGCCCCGGCGCCCAAGCCGCGGGAGACCATCCGCCTCGAAGACATCCCCGTGCCGGTGCTGGTGGTCTGGGGAGCCGAGGACGCCCTCATCCCCATCGAGACCGGGCGACGCGCCACCGATCTCATCCCCTGCCACCGCTTCGTCACCCTGCCGAAGACCGGCCACATGCCGATGGAAGAGCGGCCCGAGGAGCTCGTGGCGGCGATGCGGGAGTTTCTGGTCGAGCCGGAGGCCGTCTGCCAGTGAAGGCCGCGCCCTGCCGGGCGCACTTCGGCCGGCGCGGAGACCGGCCGCTTCGATCTGGCTAGCCTGGAGGGGGTCTCCTCTGCCGGCGGACGACGACCACCCGGTCCGCCGCCAGGCCGCTGATCGCCAGCCGGCGGCCCCCCGGCCAGACGAGCTCGAGGCGCCTGGCCCGTCCACCCTCGCCCGCCGGAACGTCGCCAGCACCCAGGCCGAAGTGGAAGCGCCCGTCGCTCACCGACACGTAGGACGAGCCGATCACCCGCTGGCGGACCCACCGGCGGGAGCCGCTCGCCAGCTCGGCCCGGAGCGCCCCCGGAGCGTCGACCAGCAGCCAGGCGCCGCCCGCGCGCTCGGTGTCGTTCCGGAGCAGCGTCGGCGGCGCGTCGACGTTCGAGATCGCCAGGTCCAGGTCCCCGTCGCCGTCCACGTCACCCACCGCCAAGCCCCGGCTCGACTCGGCCACCTGGAGGCCCGGGCCGGCGTCGTCGGTGGCGTCGACGAAGCGTCCGCCCTCCTGGGCCAGGAGGAGGTTCTTCTGGGCGTAGCTGGTCTGGGCCTCGGGCACGTCGTCCGCCTGGGGGAAGATGTGGCCGTTGGCGATGAACAGATCGAGGTCGCCGTCGAGGTCCAGATCGGCGAGGGCGGTGCCCCAGGAGAGGGGCTGGTAGCTCGGGTCGCGGACTCCCAGAGGGCGGGTCACGTCCTCGAAGATCAGGTCGCCCAGGTTGCGGTAGAGGGTGGTGGCGTCGCGCCAGAAGTTGGTCACCACCAGGTCGGGGCGGCCGTCGCCGTCCACGTCGCCGGTGGCGACCCCCATGCCGGCCTGGGCGTTGCCGCCCTGGTCGAGGGCCGCGCCGCTCCACAGGCCGACCTCCTTGAAACGGGTCGAACCCCCCGTCTCGGAGACGTTCTCATAGAGGTAGTTGGGGTTCGAGTCGTTGGCCACGTAGAGGTCGAGGTCGAGGTCGCCGTCGAGGTCGAGCGCGGCCACGGCGAAGCTGTAGAACACTCCCCGGTCGGTCAGGCCCGCCGCGTCCGTCGCCTCGCGGAACCTTGCCCCGCCGCCCTCGTTCGACAGGTTCTCGAAGTACCGGTTGGCCAGCCCGTCCAGCCCGAACGGACCGAGCATGACCATCGCCCCCTCCCATTCGAGCTCCGGCTCGGCATGGAGAACCTCCTCCAGGGTGCAGTCCACCTGGCCGGCGATGAAGAGATCCTCATCCCCGTCGCCGTCCGGATCGAAGAGCACCGCCCCGGTCGACCAGCCGTCGATCGAAGGCCCGCCCTCGACGGCCTCGAAGGTGCCGTCGCCCCGGTTGCGGTAGAGGACGTCCGGGCCGAAGTTGGTGGCCACGAGGTCGGTCCAGCCATCGCCGTCGAAGTCCCCGGCGGCGACGCCGGTGCCCCACTCGTCCGAGCCCACTCCGGCCCGGTCGGTGACGTCCTCGAACGTGCCGTCACCCCGGTTCCGGTACAGGCGGTTCTTCCCCCGCTCGGCGACCTCCGGGCCGTCGAGGCGCCAGCCGTTCGCCAAATAGAGGTCGAGGTCGCCGTCGCCGTCGTAGTCGACCAGGCCGAGGCCGGTCCCCCCGGACTCGAGGAGATGGGGCTTCTCCACGCCACCACACCAGGTGGGGTGGACCAACCCGGCCTCGTGGGCGATGTCGACGAACCGGAGCGTGGGCGAAGGATCGACCGGCTGCGCGCCGCCGGCGACGGCTCCCACCGCCGCCAGCAGCGCCATCGTGCACGCGCCGACCGCCGTCACTCCTTCGACAGGCCCTTGGCCGCCGCCGCGAAGTCCTCCCAGGCAGCGTGACGGCCCGCGTCGTCCTCGGCCTTGCGCAGCGCCGCCGCCGCATCGAGGACCGCCTTCTTCGCCTCGCGGGTGACGACGACGTAGCCCGGCTCGTAGATCCCCTTCTCCTCGGCGTCGGAGTTGTGGTGGTGCCCGCCCTCGAGGAGGCGCTTGCGCACGCCGGCGACGCCGTTGTCACCCTCGTTGCCGAAGAGCGCCATCTGGGCCGCGGCGTCGTCGTACTCGCCCGCCTTCATCGCCAGCTTGGCGGCATGGAAGTGGTGCTCGAGGATGGCCCGGACGAAGCTCTCCTCGGCCTGGCGCATGCCGAGGATCGAGTCCGCCAGACCTTCGTACGCGGAAACCATGCTCGCGGGAGTCTCCTGGGCCGCGGCAGGAACGGTGATCACGAGCGTCACGAGGACGGCGAGCAGAAGAGTACGCTTCATCATTGCCTCCTTGCGGAACCCGGGGTCCCGCGATCGCGCCGGCCGGGCACGCCGGGACCACCCCGGCGAGCCGCCTGCTGAGTGTTGAAGCTGCCGTATACCTTAGCAGGGTGGCTTCCGGCGCCCCCCACCTCTCCCCCGTCCCCCGACGCCTCTCGAGCCGAGCGCCGCGGGGTGACTCGAACGAACGGGCAGTCACTCGGGATAGTCTTCGGCCCATGGCTGAGCTGACCTTTCTCGGAGCAGCAGGCACGGTGACCGGTTCGCGCCACCTGCTCGACGTGGACGGCACCAGGATCCTCGTGGACTGCGGCCTCTACCAGGGGCCGGACGAGCTCGAAGAGCGCAACCACGAGCCCTTCGGCGTGCCGCCGTCGTCGATCGACGTGGTCGTCCTGACCCATGCCCACATCGACCACACCGGCTACCTGCCCCGGCTGATCCGGGACGGCTTCGACGGCCGCATCCTGGCGACCCGGGCGACCGTCGACCTGCTGGAGATCCTGTTGCCGGACAGCGGCGGCCTCCAGGAGGAGGAAGCCCGCTACCGCAACCGCCACCGGAAGCCGGGCGAGCCGGAGATCGAAGCCCTCTACTCGG